>JAABUW010001359.1_pt1 | contig 41411 bp, 34 predicted proteins | sample 5560081 | NCBI WGS metagenome assembly JAABUW01 (sample SAMN10711882, study PRJNA513363) | rock metagenome | isolation source: Antarctica rocks | place: Antarctica: Victoria Land, Knobhead sud | reverse complement strand
TTCTTTGCTTCAAAATCTTTGACTATTGAATGTGTACTATCTAGCAATGAAATTAGTTACTCATTAAAGTCATTGATTGACACTGAAGCAGCTGACTATTCGTTCATTGATGAATTAATCGCGCAGAATGTTTATGATCATTTGCAAATTAAGTTTCTGACTTTGATCAAAGCGAAGTCAATTCGAGAATTCAACAATCATTATGTTAAGAAACTCATTACTCATGTCATTTATTTGAATCTGACTGTTCAAGATCATACGATTGACACAGCTTTTATGTTGATCACTCAATTAAATCAACATCAAATGATTCTTGAAAAAACATGAATGAACAAAATCAATCTAGTAATTGATATGCAAATCAATTTTCTTCGATTTTCGAATTTCATTTCTAGTCAGAAATTAATTGTTCTACTCTCAAGCAACAAAATAATCACGAAGCAGAAGAGTTTGACTTCTACTCAAATACTAAAAAGATCTATCTCTTCTGTCATCACTCGACTCAGCGAGAAGTCATCTTCATATAGTAAAATCATGAAATCATCTAATTCAATCAACTTCGCTTCGTCTTTTGATTCAATGAACATAGCAATGATAAAGACTGCAGCATATAAATCACTAGTCAAATGATCGAATGTGATTACTTTTGCAATCATCATCACGAAAATTGATCAACTTTTAAAAACAGCTAGAAATAAATCAGAAGACGTAAATCTACAAGAGCTTTCACATGAAGAGATCTTGAAAGAAGTCAAAGCTAAGCTTTCTTCGAAATATCATGACTATCTAAACATGTTTGATCGAGCGATGACTGATCAACTATTTTCTCATTGTTTCTATGATCATAAAATTGAGTTGATCGACGAGAAAATATCTTCTTGAAGTCGTCTCTATCATATGTCTGACTACAAGCTTCAAAAGATAAAGAATTATCTGATTAAGCATCTGAATAAAGACTTTATATCTTTTAGCTCAGCTTCATATGCTTCGCTCATACTATTCATCAAAAAGAAAAATGATAGCTTGCGTTTCTGTATAAACTACAGAAAGCTCAATGCTTTGATCAAACGAAATCGCTACTTCTTATCACTAATAAATGAAACTTTCGCTCGTATTCAAGATAGCAAATATCTGACTCAATTAAACATCATTGTTGTCTTCAACAAACTGCATATGCATTTAAGCAGCGAATATTTAACTATTTTTATCATCTTTTTTGATTTCTACAAATATCACGTGATGTCTTTTGAATTAATCAACGACTCGACTTTCTATCAACACTATATGAACGACGTGCTATTTGATTATTTTCATCAGTTTTGTCAGATTTATTTAGATGACATTATCATCTACAGCAAAACACTAAAGAAACATAAGCGACATGTATGATTAGTTCTACATAGACTACGAGAGACTGATCTTCAGATGAATATAAACAAATACAAGTTTCATGTTCAGAAGATCTTCTTTCTGAAACTATTGCTATTCATTGAAGAACTAAAGATGAATCTCAGAAAAGTACAAGCAGTAATTGAATGATCTACTTTTACAAATCTCACTCAGATGCAGTTCTTCGTTGATTTCTGCAATTTCTATCGACGTTTTATAAAGAACTTTTCAAAGATTGTTCATTCTCTGATTCAATTAACTCAAAAAGAGATGATATTTGAATGAGATCAAGCTTGTCAAACAATCTTTGATCATATGAAGAAATGAATGACTGAAGTCTTTATTCTTTGTCATTTTGATCAGAATAGAAAGACTATTCTTGAAACAGACTCATTCAACTACGTCAATAATGACATACTTTCTCAGTATGATGACGAAGAAACATTGCATTTGATGATCTACTACAGCAAGAATCTGAGTCTCGCTAAGTGCAATTACAAGATCTACGACAAGAAACTACTAGCAATCATTTGTGTCTTCAAGCATTGATGATCTGAGCTGAAATTGACTGAGCTACTCATCAAGATGTTTACTGATCATCAAGCTTTAACATCATTAATGAAAGATAAAGAGCTAAGTAGACGTTAAATGCGCTGAGTACAAAAGCTCGTTGACTTCAACTTTAAAATCATGTATTGCTCAGATAAATAAAACATCAAAGTCAATGCATTGACTTGTCAAGTCAATTCAGTTTTTAGAAGTCTTAAGAATGAATGATGTTGCTATCAGCAAACTACAATTCTCACGTTGAATCGAATGAAAATCACTAATCTAAAAGAGAAAGAGAATGATGAATCAATTTATTGATTGATTCTAAAAGCTAACAGAATCAACGAGAATTGTATTCTACTTCATGAAGTCATGTTAAAAGATGAAGCTCAATACGAAGATATTAAATTAAGAAATTGTTGAGTTCAGAACGAAATACTATATTGAAGTGATCTTTTATGAGTTCTTTTTGATGAGCATCTTCAAATGAAGTTAATTTAAAAAGTTCATAATCAATCTTTTATTGATCATTTTGAAATTCTCAGAATGATGAAAATCATAAGAAGATACTACTATTGATCTTCAATGCAAAAGACAATAAATTAATATTGTTATAAATCTGCATAGAGTGAATCATATGAATGTACTCTAACTAGAAGTTCAAAGCTGAAGAAGAAAGAAGATGCAACACGTTGTGAGTTTTACTCATGAAGACACGCTAGGTCGCTAGCGTGTCAACATCAGCTCTATACTAGTCTATGATAGTCTGACATGATTTATGTTAGACTAACTCAAAGTGCATGATCACAACATTACTTTTTCTCTTCATCTAATATTGTTCTCATTGCTGCAGTTCAATTGATCTTTCTTAAGTTGATTTCTATCTTGACTTGTTCAAATATCATTCATGAAAGTCATTTACAATCTTCAAGCATTCTTTGAATTCACTTTCATCAACGTTGTATCAATGTAGATCAACGTTGTATTTTTTTCAATTAACACGATATTGTAGTCATTTATCTCGTTCATAGTGTCTGAAGTTTAATATGTTCTTCATCTTTCATTCATCTTCGTCGTCAATCACTATAGAATCAGACGATTCATTTCATTATTCATTCAACGAGTTCTTTGAATCTTGTCACAGCAGATTTGATGCAAACTCTAAGTGTATCTTCATAGTCGATGATAGTTTCAATCAATAAGCATGTTCAATCTCGATCAGAATCTTGAAGAGTTCTAGCATCTTATCGTCTAGCTTCTTTGATGATCGTGAGATCATTATGTTTCTAGAATTCAGAAACATCATGTCATCTATCTTGTAGATCATTTTCTTTCGATGCTTGTCAATCTGTTTCTTCATTGTGACTTTAACTCTTGTCAAGACTTGCTTGATCAATGCTAGAAATCATTTCATGTGTTTGAATATATTCTCTGCTTTGTCTGCTTCGATTCTAGCTCAAGTGATCTCATATTCAATTGAGTTCAAATCGAAGCTCATATGAGAGTGAAAGTTCTTATTCAGAGAGAACGTTGACTGTTCAATTGACAACAAAATAGCATTGTTATCAACGAATTCAATCATGAATAATCAGACGAATCAATCATCTTGCATATATGAGCAGTAGCTTCGTAGATATCATTCTACATTCTGATTCGCTCTTTCTGTCTGATCATTGATCTGAAAATGATAATCAATGAATAGTTTCACCTTGATGTTTAGTCTCAAACATAAAGACTTTCAGACAATTGATATGAATTGTGAATCACGATTAAACATTATTGATCTTGATAGTTCATGAGTTCTGAAGATTCATATCAACAGTAGCTTGACTGTTTATTCTGCAAAGATTTCTTCATCATCTGATTAACACAATATATAGTGTTGTTTCTTAGACAATCGATTTATGACTGTCAGAATCGCGTTGCTTTCATCACTTTCTGATAGATCAATAATGAAGTTTAATGATATGTTCTGTCATCACTGCTTGAGTATGAACAATGACTTCAGCAGTTCATTGATTCGATCTCTTGATGCTTTTGATCTACAACAAACATAACAGTTTTGAATGTAGTGCTTGATCATCATTCTCATCTTTGACTAGCAATATGATCATCTCAGCAAGTTCAACGTTCAATTCATGTCAGAATAATCACTGATTGAAAGATCATATGCTTCTCTTATCAATAAAGTGATCATTGACTGAGAAACTCATAGTTTATCATCTTTTCAGAGTACTTCATCAAGTACTTTGCAATTGTCTAGATCAATATCTTGACAAGTCTTTCTGTTCTGTTTCATGATTATTCGAATATCGAAGCACAGTTGATTCATTCAATTTTCAACTATAATCTGATTCTGAATAGAAATCATCTTTTCGACCGAATTTTGATTAGCTTTCGATTCAAGTTTCGAATCTGAGTCAGATTCTGAGTCAAATCTGAGCAAGATCTGAGTCAAATCTTGATCAGCTTTCTGATCATCTTTTATTGACTGAAGTTCAAATCTGTCTTCTGACAATAGCATCTGATGCTGATATAGCTTACAATCATCATTTGCTTCAACTGACTTAACGTTTGACATTCTGATCAGCGCGTCAACTTTCAGATTCTGTTTTCTCGACTGATATATGATCTTAAAGTTATATTCAGATAACTTCTCAGCTCATTTAGCTTAACATCTGATCAGTTCTTTGATGATCATGAAGTACTTTAAATTCAGATGATCGATGAAGATCTTGATCAAAATATTCGTACATTTCAATTTAAGACGTCAATGCTTTAAACAGCAAATGATGATCAGTAGTTTCTTGTCATAGATCTCGTAGTTGCATTCTGCATGAATCATGTTCTTGCTATAGAAGATCATTGAATGTAGAATGTTTTCATCGTCATACTGAGACAATACTTCGTCGTTGACATAGTTCAAGAAGTCAGTTTTCAGAATAGCTTCTCTGATCAAGTTGAAATGCTTCAGAATGAAGACTATCATCACTTGTTGCTTCAGTTCTTCAAAGATTATCTGACAGATCTCTGTTCATTCAAAGAGATGATCTTTTCGAGTCAGCTTTATCATGAGTTGAATGATCTTTGAAAAGTTCTTTATGAATCGTCGATAAAAATTGCAGAAGTCAATGAAGATCTGCACGTAAGTCAATGATTGAGACACTTCTTAGTTTCGAATCACATCTACTTTTCAAGAATTCATTCGCAAATCATTGATGAATATCAGTAGTTTAAGAAATGAGATTTTCTGAATCTTGAATTTGCACTTGTCAATGTCTATCTGTAGATCGACTTCACGAAGCTTCTTTAGCACTTTCTTCACATGAATTCTATGTTCTTTCAATGTCTTACTGTAGATAAGAATATCATTCAAGTATGTTTGACAGAATTTATGCAGACAGTTGAACAACACATCGTTGATATAGTGTTGAAAGAAAGCAGATTCATTGATCAATTCAAAGAGCATTACTCTATACTTGTAAACGTTGAAGAAAGTAACAAAAGTAGTTAAATCTTCGCTTTCTGAACTCATGCGCAGTTTATTAAACGTGATGATAATGTTGAGTTGAGTCAGATACTTACTGTCTTGAATTCAAGCTAGTACTTCGTTTATCAAGAGTATTGAATAACGATTTCTTTTGATCAGAGCATTCAGTTTTCAATAGTTCATGCAAAAGCAAAGACTGTCATCTTTCTTTTCAACAAACAGTATTGACGAAGCAAAAGAAGCTTTACTGAATGTGATAAACTTCTTCTTCAAATTCTCTTTCAGATACTCTTTGACCTTCTGCAACTTGTAGCTCAACATGAGATATAATCAACTTTTAGAAGATTGACTCTCTTCTTTTAATTCAATCTTATGATCATATGATCAATGCAAGAACAACTGCGTTGTCTTTTCTCTATCAAAAACATGCAGAAAGTCATGATAAACTATTGAAAGCTTCTTCTTCAGTTCATTTAATGACATGACAGAGATCATTTCATTCAGTTTCGCGAAATCTTCGACTGAGCTAAGCGCTTAATTGATTTCATTAATGATCAAGAAGAAGATCTTGATCTTCTTATTCTTGACTAGAGTTTGATACGCAGTGACTTCAATCATGATAATATTGACGAGTTTCTTTGTCTCAGTTGACTGAAAGAAGCAAAGTTGATCAAGATCAACTTGAATGCTTTGCTTTGCTATGAGAGCAGATTCAATGAATCGAGTGAGTTTAATGAATTTATTCACTGATTTCTGATTCATGAGTTTCTTCAAGATGATCATTGATGTAACAATTGAGTTCAAGTTCTTTTGTTTCATTTTGCAGATCTTGTTTAATTCAGATTTGTGAAATGCTGATTGACTACTTGCTTTCAAAACAACAGATTTCAATGTTCAAATCTTCAACAATGATATTAATCAATCATTTGCAGAATTTATCAACATTTGATTTCTTTTCAACCAGAGATTTTCAATGATTATCTTGTGCTGATCTAGATGAGTTATTAATAGAAGCATCATTTCATTCTTGTGTTCTTGTATCATGATCGATGTATACAGAGCATATGTAATCAACTTTCAATCAGAAGTTTCATCATATGATCGAATCAATTTTGATTTTGACAGCGATATTAACTGAATATCAAAGCGTTCACATAGCTTTGACATCAAAGATTCATCAATGAAAGTCATGTCAGTGACTTCAGTATTTATCAGAGCGAAGAATCTGAATATCTTTTCTAGACTACTTAAGATGATGTCAACAGTGAACGACTTGAAATCAAATGAATCATCAGACATGCTGATGAAACAGAATATGAGTATATTGCTTTCAATCACTACTTTGACGAAAGCAGATCGTTTTTCAAATTCGCAGCTGTTACAATTCTAGCCTTCGTCTATTCTTCGTCTAGTCTTCGTCTGATTTCATTCTAATTGAGTCTAGCACAGAGCTGAGAAACACACATATAAGAATCGAGTTCTTTTCTGTAGATACTTTTCTTTCTTAGCATTTATCTATTAGTTAAATGACACTTCTATGACTCGCTCTAGATCGATCTCTAACAGTAGATAAATGCTAATCAACTACTCTGCTATCGACGTGTAGACGATACGAAATAATCTACTTCTATTCAGAAAATTCGCAAGAAATTCTTCGAATTACTTTTATTAAAACACATCTTCAAATTTACTCAAATTTACTCAAATTTATCAAATCAACTACAATCAAACCTACTCTTATCTTTCTCACAATGACATGCAACTCTGAATCAGTTGAATCACGAACAGCTCGTCTGCTTAGAAGCATTGCTAATAGACAAGTTTTTCTTATTTCTGTCGATGCTTCAGCGAGATCTCAGAATGTCGCTATCTCATGAAACATCAACATGAATCAACAACTTCGTCAATGAGCTATCGATCAGTCAGACGAGATCATCAAGATGCTGATCGAGCTAAGAGATCAACGAGACATGACTTTGAAACTCAACGAGCAATGAATCGATGTTCAAGTCGATCACATCAAGAGACTTGATGAGCTAGAGATTAATCAAATAACAATAGACACTCAAGAAAAGACTATCGTCGATCTACAAGAGAAAGTCTTGAGTCTAAAAAAGAAACAGCGTTCAGCGAATCAGTCTCGATCTCGTCAGTCTACGAAATCTCTATCTCGTCAATCTATCGAGAATCATACTCGACGTAAGTCGTTCACTCTATTCAATAATGATCATCACAAGTTCTTCAAGTTTTTGAACTCATCTATATTCACTGATGAAGATGAATTGACATGAAACAGCTGAAGAATCAAGATGAACGACAAGCTTCAGACAAATGTCGATCACTTCGATAATGAGAATATCTGTATTGTCTATGTGATATCTAGACTAGAAGATGATGCTGCTGAGCATATCTTCGCTTGACATCATCATGACGCTTCGCATTTTTACATCTTGATCTACGAGCTATTTGAGCATCTGAAAGAAATATACGATGATCAGAATAAGAATCGAAAGTGTCGTCGCAAGTACAACGCTCTGAGACAAGCAGAAAAGTCTTTCAATGTCTTCTATTTCAACTTTATGAAGCTATTCAGCTATCTAGAATACGATGATCGCACTCTGATGAACAATCTTCAGAATAAGATCAACAATCGCTTGCAGAATGCTCTATTGATTTGCTCGAAAGATTTTACCACTCTACATCATCTCAAGAGCTTTCTTCAGAGTGTGAATAATAGACAGCGAGTCAATTATCAGCTTCGAAGCAAACGTTGCATGATCATCATCAAAGTCATCATCGCACCTGAAAAGCGCGTTACTTCTCTGTCAGCAGTGATGACTTCGATAATCGAATATGTCAAGTTGACTATCTTTTCTACATCTGAGTCAGTCAGATCATCTATCGTTTGCTATATTTGCAAGATCTTGAACCACTTGTCAAAGAACTGCTTTCAGAACAAGATCAACACTTCTGCTTCTTGAGCTTTCACTCTTCGTCTACATGAAATCGTCATTTCGAAGAATAAAGAGAATGAGAAAATGTCTTCTTTCGAAGATAGCGAGGCAAAAAACTAGAGACTTTCATCAAAGACGCGATGAAAGATGTGTTAATTTCTTCAACGATGAGCATGTCAGATGATTCTTTTGCTTCTGAATCTTTGATTACTGAATGTGTACTTTCTAGCAATGAAATTAGTTACTCATTGAAGTCATTGATAGACATCGAAGCTGCTGACTATTCATTCATTGATGAAGTGATCGCGCAGATTGTTTGTGACCAGTTGCAAATTGAATCTCTGACTTTGATCAAAGCGAAGTCAATTCGAGAATTTGATGATCATTATGCTAAGAAACTCATTACTCATGTCATTTATTCAAACCTGACTGTTCAAGATCATACGATTGACACAGCTTCTATGTTGATCACTTGATTAGATCAACATCAAATGATTCTTGAAAAAACATGAATAAACAAAATTAATCTAGTAATTGATATGCAAATCGATTTTCTTCGATTTTCAAATTTCATTTCTAATCATAAATTGATTGTTCTACTCACAAGCAACAAGATAATCACGAAGCAGAAGAGTTTGACTTCTACTCATATACTGAAGAGATCTTTCACTACATCTCAACTCAGTCTGAAATCACTTTCTTTCAGTCAGTTCAATGAGAAGTCAGTTAAACTAATTGAACAGTTAAAATCGCGCGACGCGACTTTAACTAGCGTCAAAAATTCTAAATCAACGTTCAGTCTGAATTCATTCTCTTTCAGTTCAATGAACATAGCAATGATAGAGACAGCAACATATAGAATGTTAGTCAAACGATCAGATGTCAAGATCTTTGCTGTTATTGTCTTGAAAATCGATCAACTCATAACTACAGTTGAAAACAAGCCTGAAGAAGTGAATCTGCATGAGCTTTTTCACGCTGAAGCTCTCAAGCAAGTCAAGATCAAGCTTTTCTCTGAATATCACGACTATCTAGATGTCTTCGATTGAGCAATGATTAATCAGCTATCATTGCATTGTTTCTATGATCACAAAATTGAGTTGATCGATGAAGAAATGTTCTTGCGAAGCAGACTATATCAGATGTTCGATCACAAGCTTCAGAAGATAAAGAAATACCTGATCAAACATCTGAACAAAGAATTCATTTTCTTCAGCTTCGCATCATACGTCTCGCTCATCTTGTTCGCTGAAAAGAAAGACGAAAGTCTGCGTTTCTGCGTCGATTACAGAAAGCTCAATGCTTTGATCAAACGAGATCGCTACTCTTTGTCATTGATAAACGAGACTCTCATTTGTATACAAGAAAGCAAGTATCTGACTCGATTGAACATCATTGTTGCGTTCAACAAGCTACGCATGCACTCAGATAGCGAAGATTTGACTATCTTTATTATCTTCTTCGACTCATACAAATATCATGTAATGCTCTTCAAATTAATCAACGAATCGACGTTCTATCAACACTATATGAACGACGTATTGTTCAAATATCTACATCAGTTTTGCCAGATTTACCTAGATGACATTATCATTTACAGCAAGATCTTGAAGAAACACAAGCGACATGTACGATTGATCTTGAATAGACTACGAGAAGCTGATCTACAGATAGACATCAATAAATGCAAGTTTCATGTTCAGAAAATCATCTTTTTAGAACTTTTGATGTCAATCGAGAAACTTAAGATGAATTCACGAAAGATGCAAGCAGTCGTTGATTGATCTACACTCAATAATCTCACTTAGATACAGTTCTTCATTGACTTCTGCAATTTCTATCGACGCTTCATCAAGAACTTTTCGAAGATTGTTCGTTCAATGATTCAACTCACTCAAAAGAAGATCATATTTGAATGAAATGAAGTCTATCAAACTGCATTCAATCACATGAAGAGACGTATGACTGAGACTTTTATACTTCGTCACTTTGATCAGACTCGCGATTTCATTCTTGAAATCAACTCATTCGACTACGTCAACGATGAAGTTCTGTTTCAATATGATGATGAAGATGTTTTACATTCGATTGTCTTCTATAGCAAGAACATGTCTTTTGCTGAATGCAACTACGAGATATACGATAAAGAACTGCTGATCATAATTCGAGCTTTTGAACATTGATGACTCGAACTGAAGCTGATCAACATTTCTATCAAGATGTTCATCGATCATCAAGCACTCATCTCATTGATGAAAGACAAGAAGCTGAGTCAACGACAGATGCGCTGAGTTCAGAAGCTAGCTGACTTCAACTTCAAGATAATGTATCGATCTGACAAACAGAACATTAAGATCAATGCATTAACTCGTCGAGCTGACTTCGTGCCTAGAGATCTCGACGATGAACGCGTTCAATATCAAAGAACTACTATTCTGACATTAAATCAAATGAAGATCGCTGATTTAGAGAAGAATAATGATCAATCAATCTATAAACAGATTCTTAAAACTAATGAAATCGACGAGAATTGTACGTTACTTCGCGAAGCAATAGCAAGAGACAAAGCACAATATGAAGATATCAAATTGAAGAATTGTTGAACTCAGAATGAAATCTTGTATCATGATAGTCAGCTATGAGTCTCGTTCAACGAGCTTCTACAAATGAACCTGATTTGTGAGATACATGATCAATCGTCGATTGACCATTCTGAAATTCTTAGAACAGTGAAGATCATAAAGCGAAATTACTATTGATCTTCTATGCGAAAAACGATAGATCGATATATTCAGAACTGCTACATATGTCAACGTTCAAAGACATCAAGAGATAAATCAAATGACTTGCTTCAATCTCTATCTATATCTGAACAGCGATGGCAGAACATAGTCATGAACTTCATTATCAATCTATCTGATTCGTACGACTATAACGCTATTCTGACTGTCATCTGCAGATTGTTGAAAGAAAGACATTATATTTCTTGCATCATTGATGATGAAGATATCACAGTTGAAAAGACAGCTGAAATGTTACTTCAATGAGTATATTGAACTCATGATCTACTCAGCTTCATTGTATTCGATCGAGATTCTCAGTTCACCTTCATTCTTTGAAAGTTTCTTTGCAAACGACTGAACATTTCTCTTCAATTGTTCATCGTCTATCACTTTCAGATCAACGATCAAAGCGAATGAGTCAATCAGAATGTTGAGCGATATCTTTGTTTCTTCTGTTCGTACATACAGAACGACTGGTTCAAGTGACTACTCATGATCAAGTTTGTTGATAATAACGTCTTGTCTTCAGCCATCTTCTTGACTTTCTTCTTCATGAACAAGAGCTTTCATTCTCATATGAGCTTCGACTCTGACATCATCGAGTATGAAAGCACTCGCGAACGTTTGCAGATTGATCGAGTCAAGAATATATCTGAACAAATGAACAAGACATTGATCTTCGCTCGTGAAGCTTTGGTCAAAACACAGAAACAAATGGTAAATTAAGCTAATAAGCATAGAAAGAAGATCAATTACAAGATCGAATCAAAGATGTTTCTGAATGAACGAAACATCGTTACAGCGAGATCTTTCAAAAAATTGAATGACAAGATGCTCGACTCATTTCAGATCACTGAGTCTGTTGACTCATTCTATAAGTTGAAACTATCAGAGACTATGCATATACATGATGTATTTCATTCAGAGCTTCTTCGTTCTGTCGTCAATGACTCTCTGTCTGATCAAAAGAATGAACCTTCGAAGTCAATAGTGATAAACGATGAAGACGAATGAAAAATCGATGATATACTGAACTTTCGATGCTATAGAAGATGACTTCAATATCGAGTCAAATGAAAGAGCTATGACAATGATCTCAACTGATATAACGCTGACGATGACGAGTTTATGAACGCTCAAGAGATGATTGATGAATTTCATACCAGATATTCAAGAAAAGCGCACTAGAAAACAACATTCATGCAAACATGAATAGTCAAGAAGAAAAAGTAATGTTATGATTCTAGTCTTCGTCTATTCTTCGCCTAGTCTTCGCCTGATTTCATTCTAATCGAGTCTAGCACAGAGCTGAGAAACACACATATAAGAATTGAGTTCTTTTCTGTAGATACTTTTCTTTCTTAGCATTTATCTATTAGTTAAATGACATCTCTATAACTCGCTCTAGATCGACTTCTAACAGCAGCGATCTCATGCACTTGAGTCATCTTAAAGCAGTTATATGCTCTATGTTTTGACTTCTTGCATTTGAAGCAAAGTTCTTTCTTAAATAACTCTTTCTGAATAGAATCGAGATTTGATTTTCTGAGTTTCTTTCATGCAGAGACTGATGACGTGAGTCGAGCAGACGAAGTGCTAGCAACAAAGTGTTGAGATCGTGCCTAGAATTTAATCACACTGCAGCAAGATAGTGTGTAGCTGAATAGAATGTTTGATCAATAAAGATAGCTATAACTAGAATATTAAGAATACAGAAGAAATCAAAGAGAGTTTCGAGCTGTATCTATAGTAGAGCAAAACAAAGAAGACAAAGCAGATTTGCTCAAGTATCGAAAGCGCTAGAATAGAGTGTTGAGACTAGAGATTCAACATGAGTCAAAACTTCTAGAGCTTGTTGACTAGAAAACTCTATTCAATCTCGACACACTCGTAACATTATCTTCTTCTCTTTAAAAGTCATGTTTCTATGACTTGTAGTGTAGTTCATAGCATTGACGTAGAGTCTTGATGTCTGTCTTTCTATCAATCTTTTTATTGATTCAAACCAACTCGTCAAATGTCTATTGTAGCAGACTCACTATGTGAAATAGAATGATCATTGAAGCAGACTCACTAGTCAACTTGCTCATTGAAGAGATCAACTATTGACTTGTCATTGAAGCAGGCTCACTAATTGCATGTGAACGTAAGGTAGATCAATTCACTGATAGATAGAGCGATGAGAATAGATATGTCATTGCATTGACGAAGAGTGTCATTGAAGCAGACTCACTAGTCAACTTGCTCATTGAAGAGATCGACTATCGACTTGTCATTGAAGCAGACTCACTAGTTGCATGTGAACATGAGGTAGATCAATTCACTGATAGATAGAGCGATGAGAGTAGATAGATCATTGCATTGACGAAGAGTGTCATTGTAGCAGACTCACTATGAGAACGTCATTTGTAGTAGCAGACTCACTAATTTGATCTGATAACATAGATTGTTTTGACTCATCTGATTCACGAGCTTGATTTGAGACGAAGAGAGAAAGAAATGAGTTGAACAGCTTATTTTCACTCGTCTGCTTCATGAGAATGAGTTGATTCTAGAGCAATTCACGAAGATTCTTTATCGTGATTCTCTTAATCGAGTGAACTGTGCGTACTTAATGAGCGATAGATTCTCTAGCAATTCAAACAGTCTTGTCGTTGATTTTATTGATTCTCTGATGTTGTTCTGTCTTTTGATTACGTCGATCATCAGGTAAAACAAATTTCTTTATACTCGTTTCATTGTTCATTGAGTAGCTTGAATGAGTAATGAAATCAATATCATGTGGTAAACGAATTCTTAATATTATGTTGAAATCATGTCTAGAATCTAATCACACTGCAGCGAGATAGTGCGTAGCTGAATAAAATGTTTGATCAATAAAGATAGCTATAACTAGAATATTAAGAATACAGAAGAAATCAAAGAGAGTTTCGAGCTGTATCTATAGTAGAACAAAACAAAGAAGACAAAGTAGGTTTGCTTGAGTATCGAAAGCGCTAGAATAAAGTGTTGAGACTAGAGATTCAACATGAGTCAAAATTTCTAGAGCTTGTTGACTAGAAAACTCTATTCAATCTCGACACACTCGTAACAAAAAGTCAACTAATACTCAGCTCATTCACAAGAAATAAATCTCGTTCAATCTTGTCTTTCGTCTGAAACAAGAAGCTTCTAATTGTATTCTTCAAGTCATTTAAAAAAAATACTCATCAAAAATCAAGTGTTGAAATTCTTTTCTCTTTAAAACTTCTGTTGTTTTTCAAGCAGATCAATTCAATCGATCTTTTATACAACTTGACATAGTTGAGTTGAGAGCTCGAAACTTTGATCATGCTGCTCATGTCAAAGACATTGAAGTGTTTAGCGTCACTTTAAAGAAAATTAATGTCTTCTTAAATCTTGAATTAATCTCATCTTTTAGTTCAGACTCTGACGAGTCAAAATCGCGTCATGCAACTTTGACTGTTCATTCAAAGAACAGTTCAACTCTTACTCAGTTCTCGTCTCGCTCTCAAGATAGTATGTATGATAAGAATCATTGTCTGAATCTTCATCAAATGAAAAAGAAATTTCATTTGACTGCATTCACGACACAAGAAGATCTTGAAGTCTATCAACAAAGTAAGAACGTTGATTCAGTCACAATTTTATCATTCAGATATTTTGAGTTTCTAAATGTCTTCTTCAAGAAGAACGTCAATATCTTGTCTTTGCATCAAGCTCATGATCATGTCATACATTTTAAAGAAGATGCTTAATCTTCAGTCTTCGCTTTGTACAACATGAGTCGTGATGAAATTCTAGAACTTCGTCGTTATCTGAATGAAAATCTGAGCAAAGATTTCATTTAAGTCAGTCACTTTCAGATGATCATCTTTGTTCTCTTCATCAAGAAACTTGAAGAAGAACTTTGCTTCTGCGTGAACTATCGAGATCTGAACGCTATCACAGTCAAGAATCAATATTCTCTGCCTCTGATCTCAGAAACGCTGAATCATCTAAGTTAAGCTAAAATCTTTATCAAGCTGAATATCATCTCTGCATTCAATTGACTTTGAATCAAAGAAGAAGATGAAGCTCTCATCGTTTTTTGCACTCGATTTGAATTATTCAAGTATCTAGTCATGCTCTTCAATCTATGTAATGAGTCTGTCTCGTTTCAGAAGTATATCAACAATACTCTTTGCAAACATTTAAATAAGTTTTATACAGCTTATTTGAATGACATCTTAATTTATTTCAACAATGAATTCAAGCACAAGATTCATGTCAAGCTCATTCTGCAAAAGCTGCAAGAAGCAAATCTTCAGATGAATATAATCAAATGCAAGTTTCACGTCACTCAAGTCTTGTATTTAGAATTGATAATCATCATCAAAGAGATCAAGATAAATTCTTCTAAGATAAACATCATTGTCAACTGATTCATCTTGATCAACGTTAAAGACGTTTAAAGTTTTCTAGATTTCGCGAACTTCTATAAAAGATTTATCTATGACTATAGTAGAATAGTTATCTCGCTCACTTGTCTCATCAGAAAAGATGTATTCTTTGTCTGATTTCAGAAATGTCAGATTGCATTCAACATTCTTAAGAAAGTTTTCACTTTCAAGATTATTCTTCGTCACTATAATTCAGATCACAAGATTGTGATAGAAATCAATGCTTCAAACTATGTGTTCAAAGACATTCTTTCTCAGTATGATGAGAACAAGGTTTTTTATTCAGTCGTTTACTTTTCAAAGAAGCATAATTCAGTTGAGTGTAACTACAAGATCTACGATAAAAAACTCATGATCATTGTTTGCACTTTCAAGAAATGATGATCAGAGCTTGAAGACTCTATCTACTTTATTGAGATGATCATGAATCACAAAAACCTTGAGTATTTCATGTCAATTAAACAGTTGAGTCGTTGTTAAGCTTGTTGAAGCAAGTTTCTGTCTAGATTTAACTATTGCATCGCTTATCATTTTGACAAGATCAATAATAAGTTGAATGCTTTGACATGTCGCTCAGAAGATCTTTTTAAAGAGAAGAATACATTTGATTCTCAACATCAATATCAACATCAGACAATTCTGAAAATTCATGTTTTAGATTTCAATATTGTTGAGAATCTCGCTTTTGACATCTTCAACATTAAAGTCATGAAGCTTCAATCACAAATCATCGCTTTAGATTCAGTTACTTCAGCATCTTCGCAAATTTTAACTCTCATGAATCTAGAAATCGAAGAATTCAATGTTGAAGATGTTAAGTCTCAACTAGATCAAGACACTCTGAATCTTGATGAAGATTTTGCTAACATTTTCACTCAGACATTGTGAGAGTAAGTCGAAATCAATGACAAATTCGCAGCTCAGATAATCGAAGCACTTTGCAATGAAGCACGATATCACAACAAGATCTTTCTAGTTGAGTGTGAAGAACACGAGAATCATCTGTACTTTCAAGAAAGAAAGTACGTGCTCAACTCAGATAAACTACGTCTTTGTATCATTCAGCTCGCTCATGATAATGTCATCGATGATCACTCAGAAAGAGCAAAAAGCTATGAACTGATCAGTTGAGTCTATTGATGATCAAACATTTATAAGTATGTTTAATGCTTCGTACAAAACTGTCACGTGTGCACACGTTTCAAACTCTCTAGACAATGAACTCAAGAATGATTGTGTTCTCTTTCAGTTTTTGAACGTCGTTGACGTGATGTCTTCATGAACTATGTAGATTCTTTATCGCTCAGTATCTTCATGAGTATCACATATAGATATGTTCTAGTCTTTGTTGATTGTCTTATCAAAATGAGACATTTAGTTCTCATTACTTCTATGAAAGTTGAAGAAGTTATCAACTGCTTCTATGCTCATGTTTGAAAACATCATGGTTTACTTGAGTTCTTCATGTCTGATCGAGACACACAATTCATCTTCAATGTCTGAAAGCATATGTGTAAAATGCTGAAGATAGATGCTAAGTTATCAACGACGTATCACTTTGAGATTGATGATCAAATCAAGAAAGTCAATGCTGTCATAAAGCATTATCTTCAAGTCTTCGTCAACTACATGCAGAATGACTGAGCTAAGTGACTTTCTGAAGTTGAATTCATCGTCAATAATGCATCATCATTAATTACTCTAGCATCATTCTTCTTGATCAATTTGAGTCAGAATTTACGTTTAAACTTTGAGTCTTCTGAGTCTCTGTTCAAGAATCTTACGTCTCAAGCTTGAAACAAGTTAATCAATGTCAAAGAGTTCATCAAGAAGATGAAGAAACTAACTGAGCATCTACGTGATGAGATGCTTATAGCTCAGATCATTTATGAATTCAATGTCAATCTCTCTCGTCGTTCTTGTTCTAAATACTTCGTCGAAGATGAAGTCTGACTGAATGCTCGCAATCTCAGCATCGCTCGTCTCGCTGTTAAGTTAAATGATCATAACGTTGATCTCTTCAAGATCAAGTGTATCTTTGAGAACAATTCTCTGATCATTGAGTTAAATCTTTCAACATTCATGAAGATTCATTCAATCTTTCATGTCATTCTTCTGAGTCATATTGCAAGTGATCTTCTTTCGAATCAACGTCAGAAATCTCAAGAACTCATTGTCATTGAGAATGATGAAAGATTCTAATATGTAAACAGCATACTAAACTTCAAGCGTGATAGATGCTATAATTCATCTCTGCTCAAGTATTACATTGATTGAGAAAATCACTTTTCTACTTGAAAGTCTTTTCATCTTCTGAATAATTGTGAGCAAGCGCTTGATGAATATCATCTCGTCAACTCTGTCGTTGAAGAATCACATGTACTGTCATGTATGATATTTCAATGTCAATGTCAAGAACTTTAAGTTCAATCTTCATCATCTCAACTCAGCTTAAATGTGACTCAAATCTTGTCTAGATCTGACTCAGACATCTTGCTCAAATCTGACTTAAATGTGACTCAGATCTATTTTAGTCTCACTCATGCATCATCATGTTAAAATGCGTCTCATCTCATTTTGTCTTTCAGATTTTGTCAAGATCTGACTCAGATATCTTGCTTAAATCTGACTCAGATGTGACTCAGATTTATTCTAGTTTCATTCATGCATCATCATGTTAAAATGCGTTTTCATCAATTCTTGTCTTGTTTCAATCTTCATCTTCAATTCTTTCTCATCTCATCTTGTTTCTTCTTGTCGTCTTGCAGAAGCTCAATCTTGAAGAGAAAAGTTACTGTCATGATGTCAAATCATCAACTTAATTTAAAACATAAATCGTTGATATTTTAAATAATCTTGATTCATTAAACCTGTTTTACAGTTTAATGAATCAAGTCATCAATTTAATCATCATCATCTTGATCTAGTTTCAGCAATTCTGTTTTGATTATCTCAGTTGTATGTGCAAACTTCTGCAATCTTAAGTTAATAAAACTACTGTCTAATTTTGATTCTGCTTAATTCATGTATATAGAAGTTGAACTCTTATTCTTTTCTTTTGCTTTTTGTCTTTCGTCTTGTACATTATTTGATGTATTGTTCTGTATCTAGTTCAAGTAATATAATAATCAATTCTTTATATTGATAGAATCTTTAGTTCAGTTTAGTCTTTGACACTATTAATGAATATGCATATATTCTTTCTACTCGTGAAGAATCTACTGAAAGACTCAAAAGTGAATGTCATTTAATAAATAATCATATATTAATAATTAATTGATGATTTATTAATTTATTATTATTAATATCAGAGCTGACAATGAGATTCATCTGTACATGATGTCAACTACGAATCTTTTGATTCTATTCTGTGTTTGAATAGAAGTCAAAAGAGTCAAGAGATCTCAATTCGATGCAGTTTGAACAATGTTAGAACGTTGTGTAATCAGAAAAGTCATCATGCAGAGTTTTCACTCACGCGACAACACTCTCTTTAACAGTCACAATTGATTTACGAAGAAGATTAATGACATGTTGATGTTAGTAAGAGATGAAAAGATACTACTAGTGAAAAAGACAATTCAGATGAAGAGTCTGTGAGTTGTGATTACAAGTGATCAAAGAATTTGCAACTCATCAACTGCGTTGATATTGAAATGTCTTCATTACATCAACAGTGTCATCAAGTAATTGATGAAAAGATATCAGATAGAATAGTTGTTTCAAGTATTGAAAGACGTGATTACAGTGCTTGAAGAAGTAGTGACTCGTCGATCACGCTGATATACTGAAAAGACTTGAGCTCATCTTCTTTACTTGATGTCAAGTCATTCATCTATTCACGTGGAAAATTGAGAGCTCAAGAGAATGATCAGAACGCATTTTCTTTCATTGATCAGAGTCAAACATTGAACGATTGCGATTGCACGTTTATACTAACAATTCATTCAACGTCTACGTGACATAAGTTAAATCAAGAGAAGAAAAGAATTACTCAGTACAATCACACTCTATCTTCTCATCGTGTGCATCTCTCTTTCATCACATATTTCTCTGCTCAATGAATGACAATCATTGAGTAAGAGAACACAGCTCTACGTACGTTACAATCATGAGCATCACGAGTGCAAAGAAAACGTTTTTCGTTTTCGAATCAAGAATCGAATCGAGACATCGTTGTATAAAATATCATCAATGAAGAGCAGAGCAAAGATGATGCATCATAATCAAACAGCACAGACACTCTCATCAAGAGTTTACTTGAGCATCATGCATTGAATAGAAGTTATAAATTCATTACTTGATAACACAGTGTCAATTTCATTGTTTCAACTGCGCAAAGCAATTGTATAAATGACGAGTGATTTTCTTTCTCAGAGAGTTTTGTTCACTCAATATAAATAGCATAGAGTTTCTCATGAGTTGAGTTTAAATCGATGTCACAAAAATGTATGAATTACAATTACAATTATTAATATCAGATTCAATATTTGTTCAAAAAAAAAACAGTCATTAAAGACTACTCAATCATTCTTTTTGAATAATGCAAACTGTAATCGCTATTAATATATCTGTTTTAATGTCAAGATCTGTGATTATTTGCATTCAGATATTACAAAGTTACATCACAAGACATTGATGATTAATGATTGAAAAGAAATCAAAAGACTTCGTGAAATTAATTTTACACTGAAAACACGACAGAAAAAGAATGCAAATGAGTATTATTAATCATTTATTATTTCTTTATTATTTTTCTATTATTTTATTATTAATCATTAATTAAAATCTTTTAAACGTTATCTTGCTACTATTAAATAATTTCAAGCACAGAATTCATGTCAAGATTATGAAAATACATGTTCATCAATACTGAAACAAAGTAATTAAGAAATATGTTTGAATGATATATTAATACTTTATTAATAATTGATTATTTAATGATTAATTAAAATGTTGTTGAAGTCACTTATTACTTTATCAGCTGTTTTAATGCAATTCAGAACAACTTCAAGAGACATTTTTATCAATCTATTATGAATAAACAAGATTTCAACATTGATTTTCTTAAGAATCAATTTAATAGTTCGTGATTATCAAACTCTGTTATCAATATCTGTCATATTGTTGAACAGATGAATACTTGAAGAAAGCATTGTGATAATTAATCTTCTATCATTAATTGATTGATTCATGATTAATATTATATCAATAACTTACTTGAAATAAATATTGATCATTTTACTGAATTTGATGAATTGATAGCAGTATCATGTAAAGTAGAATTTGTTGAGATCGTGTCTAGATCATTCAATCAAAGAAACTCAAGACTGATATGTATGTATTACTCTTTAGAAATAACTATAACAAGACATTAAAAATACAGAAGAGAAAGAGTGCAAGCTCTTTTATAAATAATGACTTGAGACTGCGCTAGACCCGATACAGATGTGATGTAATATGTCAGACGTGTTTGTTTAAAAGAATGATGAAAGAGATGAATGAAGAAAGTGCTGAACAACGAGAAGAAGTGCTGAGAATGATTCGAAGAATTCAATAGAAATGCGCTAGATTCAAACTAGACATAGCATCATGACTTGCTTTAATCAAATTGATTAAAGTTAGATCTGAACTCTGATTGATTCAGACATGTTCATAACAGAATTCAACTTTCTTATTCTCAAAGATATTACAGATTGCAAGTTCTTTATCTTCAGCTTTCATGAAATTCATACTCATTTATCAGCTTCATCAAATCGATTATCTATAGAACTATACAAAAATTTGCTAGAAATGATAGTCAAAATTCGTGATTCAAAACTGATAGTTAATAAGTTATTTATCAATCTATCATTAATATTACAAGAATCAAAGATTAATCATTGATCAATAATCTAATAATAGTCAAATTTCTACATAATTTGCTGCTGAAAGACTTATGTAACAGATATCATACTTAACATATCTCTTAAATTCATGAATCTTTATCAAATATGAATCAAATCTCTGCAATTATATATAAATAGAAATTATTGAATTTTCTCGCTGAACAAGAATTCAACGAAGTACAATGAGAATATCAAACGTATCATAAAGATGCTTTCTCATCAGTATACTATTAATATTTCATTAATCATAAATTGATAGCTGATTAATCATAGACAAGATATATTCAATTTTTGAATTATTTTGAAACATTATAACACAAAGTTGTGATCTGTTTTTACGAAGAATAAGCTTGAATTCTACTTCAACAGAAATCATTTGAAGTTGATATGTCTTTCAAAAGAGTTTGAAATCTCAATATTAATGAAATTGTTATTGCAGTTTTCAATCAATCAATGAGCAAAGATAATTAATCATTCATTAATCTGTTATCAATTGCTAATTAATCAATGAATAATCATTAGTTGTTACACTCTGTTAAGTCTTTACAGATAATCAGACTTCAGAATGCTATCAATTTATCTTTACTACAATTTTTTTCTTGTTACAGAAGAGATTGAATATTGAAGTTAAATGACATCATCTTCATAATAAAGAATTTGAAACTATGATTATGAATATGAATTCAAGTCAGCTAAAAGATAAATATTTATTATTTATTTACTATTAATAATAATAATAATAAATTCATACATTCTTGTGACATCGATTAGATTGACTCATGAGAAACTTTATGCTATCTGTATTGAGTGAACAAAACTCTCTGAGATAGAAAATCACTTGCAGTCTACATGACTGCTTCACGCAGTTGAAACAGTGAGTTTTGAGACTATGTATCAAATTTGTTCACGTTGATTACATGTTAAAGAACGAGTGTTTTAGTCACTTTAAATTGCTTCAAGAGCTTCGTTTTCATCATCATTTTCGCTACTGCTTTAAGACTCTTTGTGATGATGACGATTATTCAATAGTTCAAGAAGTCAGCATCTTGTAACATTCTTGATCGCAGATGTGATCAGTTCAAGCAATGCATGAGTACATGCTTCGTCGTCTGATGACTTCATTTGCAGTTGCATCATGAGCTATTCATGTCTGAAACGTTTCTAGAGTGCAGATAAGCATTCAGATCTATGCGTTTGATTCTGATGTGCATTGCAAGAATGCTTTCTGCTTTCTGAAGATTGTCACGCATCTTTATCATCTTATTGCTCAGATGCAATCTTTGTGCTGAGATTGTGTTGACATCTGCGACGCGTTCTCTATACTTTTTCCATCATTGATTTCATTGATCTTTGTGATACTGCGTTATTGCGATGCTATCGCTTGTTGAAATCGTTGTGAAGAAGAAAGTGCATCGTTTGCATCTCGACTGTATCTTTGCATCTTCTTGAATGAAGACATTCAGAAGTATTATTTTCTTGATGACGAGTGAGCGAGAAATGACGCGATTAACTCTCGTCAAATGAGCGTGTATTAGTTTGCATGCTTGTCTAATCTCTTGCGTTCAATCATTGACTCAACTGTGTAGCGTGATCTTGTTCTGTAGCATGTTCAGATGAACATGTAACAAACTCATGTATGTTTCTGTCTTTAGAGTTTCAATGTTTACTCTTTTGAACACTTCTGTTACGTGACACAAAGTCTGATTCTGAAATGTTTCTAGTCTGCATTCTTTGCTCAACAGTTCATCTTTCTTGTCACGCTGATGTCAGACTGACGCTTTGAATGCAAATTCTGATCTCACTACTGCTGAGTATACTTGTCTCGCTTTTGTGAAGATAACTCTTCATGTGAAGACTTCAAGATGACTAAGTGTCAGCATTCTTGTGACGTGATTCGTCTCTATTTGTTGAAGATGCGCATCTCATTGCAGTTTCATGTTCAGTTGCACTTCTAGAACTCATACGTCTGATTTTGATTTAATAACTGAGCTTTTTATTTGTATGCTAATCATCATGTTGAACCTCTTCAATTTTCTAGTGAAATGCATAAGCTCATACTTTTCTGATGCAAACGTTGCGTCATGAGTGCAAGCTCATTTCGCGCAGACATCATGTGCTTTGCTCAGTGTTCTGCAGATTTCTTCAATGAATCTGTCGTAGACTAGAATGTTAATATCATTTACAAAGTCAAACACTTCAATTTTAATTCTCAATGCTTTGCATTTTTCAATTAAACTTGCATTGAAGAATAGAAAGAGAATTGATAAAATGAGAAATCTCTGCGATATGTCTGCATTTATCTCGCGCATGTCACTCATTTGTTCATCGAATATTAGCGACATCTTTCGATTCTTTAGAAAGCTGCATGTTCATTCAATTATGTAGCTTGACGTTCTTTTCATTTTCAGCATATGCAGAAGTCTGACATGTGAGACTTGATTGAATGCTTCGATGACGTCTAAGCTTAGCATGAAGATCACATATTTGATTTCACAGTCTCATACTGTGTGAACTTGATCTATTAGTAGATCTAACGTTGAGATCACGAATTGCTTGCGTCTCGCTCTCATTTGAGCATTTGATAGCATGCAATAAGTCTCGACTATGTCACTCAGTCTTTTGATCATGATCGACTTCAGTGCTTTGTTCATGATATTGAGCAAAGCAATGAGTCGATACATTTTTAAATCAATATAGTCGCTTTTCTTTGATTTGCGTAGTACTATTGTCTGAGTCTTTTTGAACTGCTTTGAATGATACTTATGTATTATGCATGCGTTGAATAAACTCGTCAGTACTGAGATCAGTTCTGCAAGACTCGCTTGAAGCACTCTGTTTGAAATATCTGAAGCACTCGACGCTTTGTCTGCTTTTACTCGTCTGATTATCTGCTTCACTTCATCTTCTGTGATGCGTGAATTGAATGAGACTGTCAGAGATATGAATGATTCTGCGATGTCGTTGACATTCGCTTGAGAAGATGAGAAAAAGAACTTTTCTCGCAGTATCTCGATTTTTTCCTTGAACGTCGTTATCATATGATCAATGTCGCTTCACTTCAGTGACAAAAACTGAGAAAGCTTTTTAAATAGCTGACTTTCGATTCTAGCTCATTTTGCAAAGCATTATATTGATTTAAGTGCTTCACTCAGCTCATGCATTTGTGTTCTGAAGTGTGCACATTTCATTTGTCGAATGATCTTGTTTTTATGATCGTTGTGCTTCAGATATTCATTTCACGCTTTTAATGTGCCTTGCGTTTTTCATATGATTCGCAGTCATCTTGATTTCATTACTACTTCAAAGCAGCTTTGATTTCAAAAGTCTCTTGCTCAATTTGATGACTTTGTCAAGAAGATAAATTTCTCGATGATTTTCTGTAGCATTCTGATAATCTTGCACACTCTGACATTCATCATAGTCTTGTTGTCTAAAGAGTGTTTCAAAGATAGATGTATTTGCAGATAAGCACTCAATGCTTCTGTATTCATTTTCTTTCAAAGTCATCAAGTCGAGAGTTGCACTGAGATTGTTTGTAAACATAGTTCTGTAATGATCGAAAGATGATTCAATTTCTGATGCAAATTGATTTGTATCTTGCACTTGCATGTCATGAACTGTATTTTCTCGTTGTTAAAGACTAAATCAATCGTTGTAAATTGATTGTAAGCTTCACGAGTAATAGTGTCTGATTTCAGTAATAATTTCAGTCTTGCATTTGTAATGACGTTTAGTAGAGTATCAGTCATCATATGACGAGTGAAGCATCTTCATTTTTCTCAATGAGAATGATGTAGATTAAAATCTTTTACAATCAGTTGTTTGCAGTCATTCTTGAGTAGTTCATTCAAACGAGAAATGATTAAAGATTTCTCTGTAAATGTAGTAAACAGTGAGCATGAGTTGTAAACGTTTAGAAGTTTTAACGTTTGCGTTTTGTCATCTGTGTTGCAAGTTAATATTCTGATTAAGCAAATGTCTGACTCAGCTGTTTCTACTATTCATTGATTGAGTCTTAAACATTTATTAACGTATATGCATGTTCTTAATTGAGATGACGAGTTTTTCACTAGGTGAAAGAAGTTGTGTGCTGAGCTAAATGATTGCAAGTCGTTGTTGTTGCAATCTTGCTTCTGTATAACTACTATGTTGAATTCGCAAACTTCTTTGTCAATTAGAAATGATTCTTGAATTCTTAATGATTTTCTGATGTTGTACTGTAGAATTTGTAGAAAAGACTGTTTTATCATAAAGTTATTTGTAGCTGTTGTTGACTCTGTGATGAGAAGACTCTTTGTATGCTTTCAATCATCGATGATCTTTCTCACTTTCTGATTGAATGTTTCTGAATCTGCTCAGATGTCGTCTCGTCTGAGTCACTATTCACGCAAGAGAAAAGATCAACTTGTCTTTTCTTGATCTTTACTATCTGTCAAGCTGATTCATCAGCGATTCAACTGCGTGTTTTCAGCATGACTGTTGCTGAGCTCAAGAGATTCATTGAATCGAAAGAATTCATTGAATCTGAAGAGTTCATTGAATCTAAAGAGTTCAGAAACAGCGAGAAGAGTGTGCAATTGTATTTAAACGTCTCAGAGTATTTGAACGATCTGTTTCTATAGATTTTGAATGCTTGTTTCATCTGCTGTCATCACTTGAGACAGATGCATCTTCAGAGTTCATGATTTTCGTTGCAGTTGATGCAACGTCTTTTATTTGAAGACATCATACACTTCTTTATGTGATGCTTGTCTGCGCATTTTTCGCAGCGCTGATTCTTTCTGCAGATCTTAATCATGTGATCAAATTCGTGACATCTGAAGCACTGTGTAATGCAACAGTTCTTTTCAAATAGCTTGCATGCACATTCTTGATATGAGTTCAGCATGCTCATGTTCATTAGTTGATTTGTCATCGCTTCAATCGTGATCTCTACGATAAGCGATGAATGAGTCTTTTCGCTATCTGCTATCTTCTTGAGTCAGATTATTCTTAGAACTTTCAGATTTTCATGAAGTCTCGCGTTATCTTTTATCAATCTTTCAATGATCTTTTCTTGATTGCTCATGTTTATTGTAGTGCATACTTCATGTGTCAGCACTGCAAAGGTTCGACGTGCTACACATGTTGAACTCGTGATTTCTTTTGCTCACGTCTGAGTCTTTTTCAGGTTTGCTTGAGCATCTGAGCTAACTGCGTGAAGGAAAATGTCATCGCTGCTCAGCTTGCGAAGTGACATGATTAGATTTCTTTGATCTGTCAACACGTCTGCGATTTTCTGTAGAATCTGTTCAATCGACTTCTTCTGTATCTCTTTTATTTCTCTTCTGTTCATTATCTTAATCATGACTTCTCATTTCTTGCGAAGCGACGACAAGTTGTCTCTAGAACGTTGCTTTCTCGTCGCTATTTCTTCTCTTGTCACGTTCGCTCATGACGTGATTTTCATTGAAAGACGTGTGTTTCTCTGTGTATGCAACTGCTTGTTAAGCAGTTGAACTGATGCCTTCAGTTTCTATACATTCTTCGCGATGAACGCGTTCTGATTCGCATGATGTTTTTCTTTTAAGTCGAGTCGAAGATGTCAAACCAGCTTCAATGCTATCTCTTTTCACGAATGATCTTTGCTTTTCTCTTTCTCTAACGTTGATATCTTTATTAGTAGATCAATAATATTAGCAACGTTCTCTTCATCATCACATGAGCATTTCAACCTTGCATCTCTGTTTTCTTGCGATGAATCAACGTTGCTCGCAATCGTCTTCAAATCAGCATTGCTGCAATTCATGCAATTCATCGTCGTTCAATCATCTTCTAGATTCACTCTGTCTTGTTTATAATGCTCTTTTTCAAAATTTGTGATGCATACGTTGTGATTGTTTTTTCATTTATTTACTATTAACCAATTAATAATTTTTTATTAATCAATCATCAATCTAAAATTCAATTTATATCTACAGAGTATCAATCAACAATCTTGTTCATGACAATGATATACAGCATGATCAATTATATACTGTAGAGTTCATTTTCTATGCGAAGTAACATGATTCACAAAATGAATTATATATTTTGATTTTGTTCATGAATGAATGTTAAGTCTTTTGAATGCTTAATTCAAAAAAGACTATTTTCAGATCTGCGAATTATTGATAAATATTTAATTCATGATCAATACTCGATTAATCATTAATTGATCATAGCATCTACTTTCAGTTTATTGACTGTACAGACATGAGCTAAACAAAAAAAGATAAATATCATTGCATTGAATGTAAATATACATTGCTCAAGAATTTCATCGACTATTTTTATCAATGCTCAAAATCATACTAATGCAGTTGAACAAACTCATCATAAAAGCAATAGCTTTGAAAAATGATTAACTCTTCTGCAAGCGATTAAAAGATATATTCTATTAATTTCAAATTAATAAAATATTAATAATTAAATAATTGCAGAGAACAAAATCTTGATGATCGAGATATTGCATAGTATAAAGCTTTTCGAAAAAAGAGAGTTTGTCATTCGTATAAATAAACATCAGCATCTGAAAGATTTTTCAACTTAAAGAAATGAGATAGTATGTAATTAATAGTTTATTGATGACTGAATGATAATTGATTGATATAGAAACAAAACAAAAACATAAGCGAAAACGAAAGTGAGATCAAGAGAAAACTAATGAAAATGACAATGATGATAATAATAATAATAATGATAATTTTGACATATTATCTCAATATTCATCTTTCAAAAGTTTATGAGACGAAAAACTTCAAAGCAAAGAATCTAGTCAAAGAAACTTCTCACGTTCATCAAGAAAATATTAATATGCTATTAATAAACTATTAATATTTTAATGATAATTGATTAAAATTTAGCTCTTGAGTCTTTTTACATCAATAGACATCTCAGAACAATTAACTGATTTCTAATCAAAATTCTTTGATCATTTGTTAACAAGAAGTTCAAATTTGACAAATGAAAGCTGAAGCTTGAAGAGTAGAACTTGAGAATGAGAAAATGAAGTTGAAAATAATTCAAATACAAAGAGATATACAGAAAGATAATTGTAATGATTGTTTCTTTAACAACACAAGATATAAACAGAAATCAATATAGTAACAAACTAATCACTTGACTGAAAGTCTGAAAATAGCTAAAACAATAAACTGTATTGACTATTACATGAGTTGAGCACAAAGCTTCTATCTAAGAGAATGATCATCATTATATAAACATAAAAGAATTGTGTCAAGTCATCTTTGCTCTGAATGATCATTCTGATCATCTTCAAGCAAGATGAGCGAGATGAACATCATGCTTGTCATGCTCACTGTGATTACTTCTGATTCAAGCGATCAAAGCGATCACTTCAAGACTCTGATTACTCAATGATTATTTAATCATTGCTGTTACATAATTTCATGCAAAAGAGTTTTAACACTAGATTTTCTTCTAAGATTTTCGTCTTGAAAATCACTTTTTCTTCATGTCTTCTCATCGCACAACGAAAAACTTTATCTTGCGTCGCAGAGATCTTCTTGAGCGTACAAGTTCTGAGCATGCTATCATGCGTTCTTATGAACACTGCAATCGCTTGCAAAAGAAATGTCATGTTGACAATGAATTCAATCATTGCATCGAGTGTGTGCATCTTGATCGCAAATGCAATCTTACTTTCTTGATGATGAAGTGAAAAAAAATAAAGACAGAACATGATTACATTCTTCATAAGCTGCTGAACATTCACAAGCAGATGCAAAAGATCTTTGCAAGAACTACTTGTTTGCAAAATCAATTTAAGTTTCTGAAAAATAAGAAACAGATGATGATTAAACGAAAGTTTTAAAACATTGCTGAGCTTAAGAAAGATGAAAGAAAGACTAGTGAATCATTGCTGAACAATTTTCTCTTTGATGTGTCTTTCAAGCAGATTGAGATTTCATCAAACTTCAACTGACTGAGTTTCTCAACTGAAACTATCACAGAAGCATTTGACAATTCTTGAGATTTCTCTTCGATTTTCAAGTGTTCTTGATATGTTCATAATCTTTTCACTTGACTAATTAATTGTAATTGTAATTGTAATTCATACATTCTTGTGACATCGATTTAGACTTGACTCATGAGAAACTCTATGCTATTTATATTGAGTGAACAAAACTCTCTGAAAAAGAAAATCACTCGTCGTTTATACGACTGCTTTGCGCAGTTGAAACAATGAGATTGACACTGTGTTATCAAGTAATGAATCTATAGCTTCTATTCAGCATGTGATGCTTAAGTAAACTCTTGATGAAAGTGTCTGTGCTGTTTGATTATGACACATCATCTTTGCTCTGCTCTTCATTGATGATATTCTATACAACGATGTCTCAATTCAATTCTTGATTCAAAGATGAAAGACATTTTCTTTGCATTCATGATGCTCGTGATTGTAACTTACGTAGAGCTGTGTTCTCTTACTCAATAATTGTCATTCATTGAGCAGAGAAATATGTGATGAAAGAGAGATGCACACGATGAAGAGATAAAGTGTGATTGTACTAAGTAACTCTTTTCTTCTCTTGATTTGACTTGTGTCACGTAGACGTTGAATGAATTGTTAGTATAAGCATGCGATTGCAATCATTCGATGTTTGACTCTGATCAATGAAAGAGAATGCGTTCTGATCATTCTCTTGAGCTCTCAATTTTTCACGTGAATAGATGAATGACTTGATGTCAAGTAAAGAAGATGAGTTCAAGCTCTCTCAGTATATCAGCATGATCAACAAGTCACTACTTCTTCAAGCACTGTAATCACGTCTTTCAATACTTGAAACGACTATTCTATCTGATATCTTTTCATCAATTACTCAATGACACTGTTGATGTGATGAAGACATTTTGATATCAATGCAGTCGACGAGTTGCAAATTCTTCGATCACTTGTAATCACAATTTGCAGACTCTTCATCTGAATTGTCTTTTTCACTAGTAGTATCTTTTCATCTCTTACTGACATCGACATGTCATTAATCTTCTTCGTAGATCGATTGTGACTGTTAGAAGAAATGTTGTTGTGTGAGTGAAAACTCTGCATGATGATTTTTCTGATCACGCAACATTTTAACATCATTTGAACTGCGTTGAATTGAGATCTCTTGACTCTTTTGACTTCTATTCAAACACAGAATAGAATCAAAAGATTCATAGTTGACATCATGTACAGATGAATCTTGTTGTCAATTGACTAATTAATGAGACTGATCTTTGATATTCTGTTGATTCAGAATATTTTCTACTTTATATTCAACATTCTGACTCTCTGAATTTATTTCTGAAGATTCTGTTTGAATTGATGTATTCAAGTTTGCAGACTTCAAAAGAAAAATATGAAATACTGAATGTATTCTCATAAATGTTGAAAGATTCAACTTGTAGTTAATCAATTTCTTTTCTTCTAGAATTTCAAACAATTTTAGTTTCATATGATTCAACTTGTTACTTGATCTTTTCATTTTGATATTTCATCTTAATAAATAAACTTTGTTCTTTCTTTTAAAAGTAGATTCTTTATCTCTTTTCTTATTTGCATACAAAATCATGCATTTGCTTAGAAACTAAATGTTCTTTTGCAGCTCTTTATGCAACAAATGTATTTATTCAATCTGTATCATAGTTTTCTGAGCTAATTGTGCAAATTCACGCGATTTCTTAAGAGTTTCTGACTCAAACTCATAGTTTGCAAAGAATGATAACATGCTGATTACTTTTGTTGTTGTACTATTGAAAGTCAACTGTGCTACTGATAGTAGCTGTACTCAATCATTTTGTCTATAATTGATATAACATCTGAAATACTGTTTTAATGTCTGATTCATTCTTTTCATTTGTTCATTCATCTGTGAATGATAAGTTGTTGACAGCTTATGATGAATCTTTAGTTGATTCACTAATGATTTTCAGAATTTCAATGTAAACAGCTTGTTTCTATCTGAAATTATCTCATCTGACAATTCATGATTTGCTACAATCATTCTCAGAAACGTGTAAGTCAAATTTTTCGCGAATGTTGCTTTCTTATATGACAAGAAATATTCGTACTTGATTAATCTGTTTGTGACTATTAATATAAAGTCATATGTTGTTTTTGTAACTCTTTTCTTTGACTTTGATAGCTTGACTATGAAGTTCAAAGCTATGCTTTTTCATGCACAATTTAATATGCTGAGACTTTTCAAAAGTTTGTAAGATCTGTGTTGACTATGCTTTGTTTAAATGCATACGTTGCATTTTCTTATGATATCTTCTACTTGTTTTCTTATCTTAGAGAAATAGTAGATTCTAAATATTCTCTCAATGATTTTATTCAATTCTTGATGTTCATGTATCATTGACTTGTGATAATCATTTATTATCTCTTGTCTGCATCTTGTGAAAACATAGATGAGATCTTGAAATGTTAATATTTCGTTAGTTATTTCAAAGTTCATGTTGTCAGCGATATTTTCTATAATATTCTGCGCGACTGAGTTCTTTGCTAGCTTTAGCTTTATTCGTTTCTCGAGATTCTGATTATAAATTCATAGCGTAGCTGCATTTTGTTTATTGTAGACAATTGAATCATCTTGATTCTGTTGCAAGATAGTCTGATTTACCTGTGATTTATCTGTCATGTGATCTGCTCTTCTACTCAAGACATCAATCTTCGAGTTTTCAAATTTCTTTCAATACTGAATTTGAAAGTTGTACAACGACAATTTCTTTGATCATTTAATTTATCTTCAATTTAGAACTTTCGTGATCATGAAGTATAGCAGATTTTTATGATCTGTATATACTTGAATCTGATGTCTAGATTCTTTCAGATACACTCTTCATTATTTGAAAGAGTCAACAATAACTAGCAGCTCTTTATCATGTATTTCATAATTCAATTCAACAACTGTAAGCTTATAATTGTAGTAAGCAATAGAATGCAGACGTTTCTTATCATCTGATTGACTGATACACGTCTCAATAACTTCGTCTGACGCGTTCATCTCAAGCGTAATAGATTTTTCTGATTCAAACATGATCAGTACTGACTGAGAGATGAACAATTTCTTCAGCTTCTTGAAAGCTTCTTCTGCTTTCTCAGTTCACATGAACGATATATTCTTCTTCGTAAGATTCGTAAGTGACGAGATGATTCTGAAGTATTTCTCTATAAAGCATCTATAAAAGTTCGCGAATTTTAGAAAGAATTGAACTTCAATCTTTGACTTTGACGTCAATTAAGTCGTAACAACTTTTATCTTCTTTAAGTTCATTCTTAGATTCTGAAACGTGACTATGAATCTCAAAAATTGTACACTCTGTACATGAAATTCACTTTTTTCTGACTTGATGCGCAGATCAACTTTCTTCAAAGTCTGTAGAACTTTTCTAACATGTTGCACATGTTCTTTCTTCATCTTTGAATACACTAGTATATCGTTCAGATATACTATGATAAATTGATTCAGATAACGTTGTAGTATGTTATTCACAAAAGTCTGAAACATGACTGAAGCATTGATTAAATCGAAAGACATGATCAAATACTCATAATGTTCTAGTCAAGTGCAAAAGACTGTCTTTCACTCATCTTCTTCTTTAATTTGTATTCAATTGAATGCTTCAAGTATATTGAATTTCATAAATCACTGTGCTTTCTGAAGTCTGTCTTGCAGTTCAGATATGAGCGATAGCGAGTAGCTGTTTTTAATCGTGATGTTATTCAATGCTTTATAATTAATACATAGTTTTAAACTTTCATTTGATTTCGAAATAAACAGAATTGAGTATTCTGCTGACAACTGCAATTCTTTAATAAATTCTTTTTGCATGTTCTTTTTCAGATATTGTCGCAAAGCGTCAAGCTTTTCTGCTGACAATGAGTAAATGAACTATTTCGTGAGTTTCTTGTCATCTATGAGCTTGATCTCATGATCTCATGATTAATGTTTGAGTAGTGTCTCTTGATCACTTTCTTTCTCAAACAGAATCTTATATTTCTGATATTCTTTAAAGATTTTAGTGATAGCGAAGTTACTTTTAATCTCTCTGCTTCATAACATCTGTGCATCTGAGCTGTTCTTCAGCTCACTGCGCATATCATTCGCTGTCATTACGAAGATCTTCACACTTTCTGATGACTTCAATATCAAGTGCAATCGCGTTGTTTTTGTATGAAGAAAAATGATTGTCTCGTTGACTCAATCTATCATCAAATTGATTGTATGAAGTCATGATATGTCTAGAACTATATTGCTGTCTGACTGCTTTGCAACGTTTAAACGCAACTTTTTTCAATGACATTTGAGTCTCAAGTGAATGAGTTGAGTCTCTTGATTTATTAGTTCGTTGTTGTACTTCATGAGTGTTTCATTGAAGTTTCACAAATTGTAAGATTCTTTCTTTTTCTGCATAAATATTTGCGCTTTTCTAGCAAATTCTGAAAACATGTAGTTTCTTGTACAGTCACTGTCAATAAATAAACATGCTGTATGTGTTACGATTTTAGTCTTCGTCTATTCTTCGTTTAATCTTCGCCTGATTTCATTCTAATTGAGTTTAGCAAAAATCTGATTTAGAAGTGATATCATTGAAACTCTGCATCATATGTGTAAGACATCATTCTAATCGAGTCTAGCACAGAGCTGAGAAATACATATATAAGAATTGAGTTCTTTTTTGTAAATACTTTTCTTTCTTAGCATTTATTTATTAGTTAAATGACACTCATATGACTCGCTCTATGCTAGTTTCTAACAGTAGATAAATGCTAATCAACTACTCTGCTATCAACGTGTAAACAATACGAAATAATCTACTTCTATTCAGAAAATTCGCAAGAAATTCTTTGAATTACTTTTATCAAAATATACATTTAAATTTACTCAAATTTATCAAATCAATCACTTAATCTTATCACAATCAAATCTATTTATTTATTTTTATCTTTCTCACAATGACATATGACTTTGAATCAGTCGAGTCATGAACAGCTCATCTGCTTAGAAGCATTGCTAATAAACAAGTTTTTCTTATTTCTTTCGATGCTTCAGCGAGATCTCAGAATGTCGCTATCTCATGAAACATCAACATAAGTCAACAACTTCATCAATGAGCTATTGATCAGTCAGACGAGATCATCAAGATGCTGATCGAGCTAAGAGATCAATGAGACATGACTTTGAAACTCAACGAGCAATGAATCAATCTACAAGTTGATCACATCAAGAAACTTGATAAGCTGAAGATCAATCAAATGACAATAGACACTCAAGAAGAGACTATCATCAAACTACAAGAGAAAGTATTGAGTCTAAAAAAGAAACAACGTTCAGCGAATCAGTCTCGATCTTGACAGTCTACGAAGTCTTGAGCTTTTATCGAGAACTATACTCGACGAGAGTCATTTACTTTATTCAACAACGATCATCACAAGTTCTTTAAGTTTTCAAATTCATTTATATTTACTGATGAAGATGAATTGACATGAAACAGTTGAAGAGTCAAGATAGACAACAAGCTTCAAACTAATGTCAATCACTTCAATAATGAGAATATCTGTATTGTTTATGTGATATCTAGACTAGAAGATGATGCTGCTGAGCACATCTTCGCTTGACATCAACATGATGCTTTGCATTCATACATCTTGATCAACGAGCTATTTGAGCATCTGAAAGAAATATACGATGAACTGAATAAGAATTGAAAGTGTTGTTGCAAGTACAATGCTCTGAGACAAGCAGACAAGTCTTTCAATGTCTTCTACTTTAACTTTATGAAGCTATTCAACTATCTTGAATACGATGATTGCACTTTGATGAATGATCTTCAGTGTTGAAAATAGCGATGACAGATGCGCAGTCATTAAAACTCAATAGAATAAAGATATAAACAGACGTTGATGAAACAATCTAATTAAGTTTAGAGTCAGAAGACATTCAGTGTATAGTCACTGTCTAGTAAATAGATTTTACAATCATTCTTTTACTCGTTCAACTGAATTCATCACTGTTCACTCTACTCTTTCAATAAATTATGAGCTTAAACAGCAAGAATGCTTTCATTCATTTACAATGATGCTACAACATTGATGTAAAACGCGATCATTACTACGCGTCTCATTGAAAGACAAATAAGAGTGTAAGAAGCATATGCAGTATCATTGAATGACACAGATCTTACACGATGTCACAGAATCTTTGATCTGAGCATTATAAATTAAGAAAAAGAGTGATTAACAGATATCACTATAAACAATTATCGAAGAGTGTAAGAAGTGTACGTAGTATCATTGAATGACACAGTTCTTGCATTTATTGACAACTCACTACGAGTCATGAAATGACGAATGAGATCTTCATGAAGAAAAAGCTCTTAGACAAAGAGCATAACAGACACGACAGCTTGCTACGTTCAACAAGCATCTACGTCTCGATGAGAAGACGCTCAAATCATCTGTCAACATTTGAATCAGTCTTCTGTCTTAATGAACTATCATTTAATCGACAACAGCTGAACTAGTCTAAATTTATAAACTATCGTTCAACTCAATTATGTCACTGCATCGACAGCATGAATCAAATCTTCATCATGTACGACAATGAGAAAGCATATCTGATGAAAGAGTCTGAGTGAGAGTCAGTATCAACGTCTTTTCATCATTAAATGATAATATCATCGATCAGTTGACATCTGCAACTGCTTTATGATCATCAACATCAATCAGTTCATACTTTCTTTAGAACTGTCTGTTGAATTGCATTACTTTATTTTTCATTCTATCTACATAACTTCAATACAATCACTACATGATTTAGACATTGAATCACTTCGTTCATCTTACAAACTCGAAAGAGCAATCACGTCTCACTCATTCATCTTACGAAATCAAGAGAGTCTTCACATTTCATTCATTCACTCTACGAAATCGAAAAAGCACAATATGAGAAAATTCTCAGTAAAGATGTTATTAATCATCTTTCTTTTAGAGAGTTTCTTTTTCGTCTATCATGATAAACTCGATATCTCGCTCATTACTTCTATGACTTTATAATCAATATATCTTCATTTCTCGCACGGCAGAAAATGAGAAGAGAGAGAAAATAGAAAGTCGATGAGACTTTATAGAGAATCAAGAAGAAATAGAATATTTCAATGAGAAAGCAGCTAGACTGTCACTTATAGATAAAAGAGAATAACTCGATGAGAAAGCAGTTAAGCTGTCATCAATAGAAAGAAAGAATAACTCAATGTGAAAGCAGCTAGACTGTCACTCATGAAAAGAAATAATTTCATGAAGAAACAAAGAGTTGTCACTCATGAAGAAGCGAAGAATCATCACTCATGAAGAAGCGAAGAATCATCACTCAATGAAGAAGCAAAGAATCATCACTCAATGCAGAAGCGAAGATTAGTGAAAGCATTAGATCGAAGCGAAAAACAACTCAATAATGCTTGTGAGACAACATTGCGAAGCGAGTCAGACAAGAACAACATCGCAAAATGAATTAAACAAGACAACATTGCAAAATCGAGTCAGGCAAAGCAATCAAGTCAGACAAGACAACATTGCAAAGCGAAGCAGACAAGATTGTTGTCACAAAAGCATCAGATCTTCTACGCTTGCAGCAGACTTTCTTTGCTCACAGCAGATCTTGTTGAACTGTCTCAAGTCAAGTTCTTTATGCTTATAGCAAGCTATTTAACAAAGCATCGTTCAATTTCTTGTGTTTACAGCAATCTTTCTAAAAGACGTTTATCGTTAAGACTGAAGTGCATTAAGAATCAATGAACATATTCGCGCATCTTAGAAGACACTCTTGTCAAACGCTTGCAGCAAATCTTGCAGAGTCAAATGCTCACAGCAGACTTCATCAAACAACTCATATTATTGCATCTATGTCTAGAGTCATGAAGCAGTGAGAGTCATGCAGACTTAAACTTCTTCGCATTTACAATAGATTTAGTCAATATCACATGCTGTTGAGATCGCAAATGAGTGAAAGTTAAAGCGATACAACGCAAGCTTGCAATCACGTTGTTACGACACGTCAAAAGATCTGCTCTTAATGCTCTGTTTTCACAAGATTAAGAAAAAGTGAGAGTCATCAGATTTTCTACATTCTCGACAAATCTCATCAACTTGCTCACAGACAGATCTTCTGCAATCAGAATAGACTCTGACATTGAACATCATCAGATTGCTCGCAATCAAGTTTTTCTACATTCACGACAGATCTTGTCAAAATGTTTCACACTGAATCTTTTCTACGTTTATAGCAAGCTACATAAGAAAGCATCTGCAATCAAGACTAAGACAGTCTTTTTAAATGCTTGCAGCAGACTTTGTCAAATGACTTACATGCAGACGTTTTCTATGTCTGCAGACAGATCTCTATTGAGTTGTCTACAATCACATCGTTTAACCTAGCAACTCATCTGCATCTGAAGCTATGAAGCAGTGAGAGCTAACAGACTACAATCATCTGCATTGAGTGAGAGTGTTGAAAATAACGATGACAGACGCGCAGTCATTAGAACTCAATAGAATAGAGATATAAACAGACGTCGACGAAACGATTTAATTGAGTTTAGTGTCAAAAGACATTCAGTGTATAGTTACTGTCTAGTAAATAAATTTTACAACCATTCTTTTACTCATTCAACTGAATTCATCACTGTTCACTCTACTCTTTCAATATTCAGAATAAAATCAATAATCACTTGCAAAACGCTTTATCAGTCTGTTCAAAGAACTTTACTTCACTCACTCACTTAAGAATCTTTCTTCAAGATGTGAATAGTAAACAATGAGTCAATTATCAGCTACGCAGTCAGCTTTGCACTGTCATCGCCAAAGTCACTGTCGTACCTGATAAACATGCTGCTACTTCATTGTCAGTGACGACTTCAATAATCGATTATGTTAAGTCTATCATCTTTTTTATCTTTAAGTCTGATTGAGCGAAATTGTTTATCATCTGCTACATCTGCAAGATTTCAAGACATTTGTTCAAGAATTGCTCTCAGAACAAAATCAACACTTTTGCATCTTATGCATTCATTCTTCATTTACATGAGATTATCATTTCAAAGAATAAAGAGAATGAGAAAATGTCTTTCAAGAATAGCGAGACAAAAAACTAGAGACTTTCATCAAAGACGTGATGAAAGATGTGTTAATTTCTTCAATGATGAGCATGTCAGATGATTCTTTTGCTTCTGAATCTTTGACTACTGAATGTGTACTTTCTAGCAATGAAATTAGTTATTTATTGAAGTCATTGATTGACATCAAAGCTGCTGACTATTCGTTCATTGATAAAGTGATTGCGCAGATTGTTTGTAATTAGTTGCAAATTAAGTCTTTGACTTTGATCAAAACGAAGTCAATTTGAAAATTCAACGATCATTATGCTAAGAAACTCATTACTCATGTCATTTATTTGAATTTGACTGTTCAAGATCATACAATTGACACAGCTTCTATGTTGATCACTTGATTAGATCAATATCAAATAATTCTTGAAAAAACATGAATGAACAAAATCAACCTAGTAATTGATATGCAAATTGATTTTCTTCAATTTTCGAATTTCAACTCTACTAGTTAGAGATTGATTGCTCTATTCTCAAGCAATAAATCAACTACAAAACAGAAGAGCTTGACTTCTACTCATATATTAAAGAGATTTTTCACTATCATTAAATCTCAATTCAGTCAGAAATCACTCTCTTTCAGTCAAAAGAAGAGCTTCATCGAACAGTTAAAACAGCGTGACGTGACTTTAACTAACGTCAAAATTTCTAAAACAACGTTAGATTCATTGAACATTGTCATGATTGAAGTCGCAACTTATAAAATGTTAGTCAAATGATCAAATGTAAAGATCTTTGCTGTTATCATCTTGAAAATTGATTGACTCATAACTACAGTTGAAAATAAGTCTGAAGAAGTGAATCTGCATGAGCTCTCACACGTCAAGATTCTTGAGAAGGTCAAAGTCAAGCTTTCTCTCGAGTATCATGACTATTTAAATGTGTTCGATCGAGCTATGATGAATCAGCTATCATCTCATCATTTTTACGATCATAAAATTGAGTTGATCAATGAAGAAACGTCTTCTAGAAGCAGACTTTATCAGATGTTTGATCACAAACTTCAGAAGATAAAGAAATATCTGATCAATCATTTAAACAAAGAGTTCATTTTCTTCAGCTTCACATCATACATCTTGCTCATCTTGTTCATCAAAAAGAAAGACGAAAGCTTTGTTATAAACATGTCTGAATCAATCAGAGTTCAGATCTAACTTTAATCAATTTGATTAAAGCAAGTCATGACGCTATGTTTAGTTTGAACCTAACGCATCTCTATTGAATTCTTCGAGCCATTCTCAGCACTTCTTCTCATTGTTCAGCACTTTCTTCATTCATCTCTTTCATCATTCTTTTAGACAAACACGTCTGACATATTACATCACATCTGTATCGAGCCTAGCGCAGCCTCAAGTCATTATTTATAGAAGAGCTTGCACTCTTTCTCTTCTGTATTCTTAATGTCTTGTTATAGCTATCTCTAAAGAGCAATACATACATATCAGCTTCGAGCTTCTTTGATTGAATGATCTAGACATGATTTCAACATTACATTAAGAATCTCGTTTATCATATGATACAGATACTCATTACTCGTTCAATATACTCGTTCAGGCAGATCGAGTCTAAAGAAATTCATTTACCTGATGATCGACGCAATTGAAAGACAGAACAACACTAGAGAGTCTATAGAATCAACAGCGAGGCTGGTTGAATTGCTAGACGACTTACAGCTCATTAAGTACGCATCGTTCATCTCGATTAATAGAATCAGCGATAAAGAATCTTCGTTGATTGCTAGAGAATCAAATCGATCAAGAGAATCAATCAACTCTTAAATCAAACAACAAAAATGACTTCATCTTCTATTGTCGAGCATCATTCTTCGCTCGATTTCTTTCCTTTTAAAACACTCGTTCAATTCAACCTCTTCTTCTTTCTTCATCATGCCTCGTTTCTTCAAAGAGTGTTTCGAAGCTTCATTCTTCATTGTCGAAGATAACGACTCATTCGCTGAAATCATAACATCTTCTATGACTATGAAAGTTATGACTATGAAAGCTTTGAAGAAACGATGCGAAGAGCTGAAAGCTAGGCTACAAGCTAGAAAGATTACCTCGTCATCATCAATCTACTCTGAGCGTTCTAGATTTCAGAAAATACTCGATTCTTCGTTGTTCACTGATGAAAAGAATTCTACCTGAGAGAACTGGTATGAAAAAGTTCAGAACAAGCTGAAAATCAACGTCGATCTCTTTTCAAGTGAATGAGTCAAGCTGAGCTACGTACATTTCAAATTATTCGATGATGCAGCTGAGATCACTCAGTCAAAACGCGAACGTGACTGTTTCAACTCATACAAGATCGTCGATGAGCTTTTGAAAGAGCTAGCTCAGTTGTTCGATGACTCAGATAAAGAAGTCAACTTTCGTAGAAACTACTACAACTTGATTCAAGAACAGAAGAAATTCAGCGAGTTTTATACTCAATTTCAACGACTATTCTTCTATCTAGACTATCAAGAAAAACAGCTGATCGTCGATCTAAAGAATAAAATAAACTCTCGACTTCGATTCGCTTGAGTAACTCAATTGATTCAACTCAGTACTCTGAAAGAAATTCGTTTCTACCTCATTCGATTGAATAACGATCAACGAGCTATTCGAGAGATCAAGAATAGAGAAGCAATGATCAAAGCTCAAACAACTAAACAGATCATCTTCGCTGAAGAATCAGTCAAAGCTACTCGTAGAATCATAGAAACGAAGATGACTGATCAGTCAAAA
>JAABUW010001358.1_pt1 | contig 41429 bp, 79 predicted proteins | sample 5560081 | NCBI WGS metagenome assembly JAABUW01 (sample SAMN10711882, study PRJNA513363) | rock metagenome | isolation source: Antarctica rocks | place: Antarctica: Victoria Land, Knobhead sud | reverse complement strand
GCACGGTGGGGGAGCGGGTAGTGTTCATGCGGTGAGGAAGACGCTGGGTGCTAGTAGATCCTGTCGAATCTGCATCGAGCAAGTGTAATACAGTAGCATGCGTCTTGTCATGATGAGAAAGTGCGCGGTGATGCCGTACGCGGTTTACCATTCGCCAGCCGCTGCTGGCAGAGGCGGCGGCGGCGGACGACCATGGCGGACGACCACTTGCACAGGGTGGCAAGGCCATATGTGGAGAAGCTGGCGGCCTGTGACCACGAAGATGACCTGCAGCTGCTGAACCCAGCAGCCGCAGCCTTCCAGCCATCGGCTGCCGCCGCCGCCGCCAACATCCCGCCTGCAGCAGATCTGCTCGCATAGAGGCCTCCTCGTTGTCATAGTGGCCTCTAGAGGCCACCTTCCAGCGGCTGGACGACCGGCACTCAGAAGCAGAAATGCTCAACGAGGCGTTCACGCTGGCGGAGGTGCAGCAGGCATTGCGAAAGCTGAACAATTGCAAAGCAGCTGGGCTCAGCGGCGAGCCGGCAGAGCTGCTGCGCTGTGCGACGCTAAAGTCGCCAGATGGCAAGGTGGAAAATGCGCAGCTGCCCGCCTTGAAGACAATCTTCAACGCCGCCTTCCTGTGGGGAGAGATCCCGGACCAGTGGCACACAAGCATAATGACGCCGATACATAAGAATGGAGGTGCAACGGACACATGTGTCAGTCAGGCTGATGCGCGCTGTCGCAGCATCAGCGCCAGGATGCGAGCCCCAGCGCCTGCTCGGTGCCTCGCAACGGCACGTGGCGCGCCTGCCACGCGTCTGTCGCGCTCTCAACACCCCAGTTAACGCGTTCCCACATGCGGCCGCATGTCGAGTTCCTCCCCAGCGGCAGTTCCTCATCCTCGCCAGGCGCGTCAGCCGTAGGAGGAGGCGGCAGCCCGGCGGCCCGAAGGCAAGTTGGCTTCTCCCAACGGCTAGTCGAAGGACGGCAGACGGCAGCTGGGCCCGACGGCGGCCATCATGCGCTGGTACCAGGCGCCGATGGCCGTGTTGTGCATGAGGTCCATGAAGGTGTCGGTGCCGGTGATGCTGCGGATGGCGCCAAACACCGACAAGTCCGCCAGGTTCGGTTCGCCGCCTGCGCATTTGGAAACCCACACATCTAAATTCGGTTGGGTTGAAACTTTCCAGATCTGAAAACTCAGTCTTTGCTCGCCAATGAGGGCGCGGCAGCTGTCATGATGATGCAGGACGGCGCACCCTCAGTCTCAGCAGGGACAAGCCATCAGGACATTTGTGGAGTGCACAGTGCAGCACCAGCCTGGGCGCCACAGAGACTAGCGGGGCTCACCGGCCAGGCACGGGTTGTGACCGCCGAGTGCCGCGAGCCAGGTGTCGGCACAGCAGAACGTTGATATCCGTAGGCATTTTCACTGCTGCCAGCGTGGGAGTGAAGCAAGCGAAAGACTGACGAAGCAAAGTCTCACCGCCCAGGAAGTGGCGGTCGCCCAGCGCGGTGAGCCAGGTGTCGGCGCAGGCATACAGCTCCTCCCGCGCATCACCCTCAATGCCGTACTTCTTCCGCAGCCGCCCCGACACCATCCTGCGCAGCGCAGCACATACGTATGAACTTCAAATGCAGCCACAGGCCGTCAGGGCAGCTTTTGCCACTCCATGCAGTCACCTGATGCCGACCTATAACATGTATGTCTTAAGCCGCAGTTGCTTACAGAGTTGCCTGCATAGTGCAGGGGAGGGGGACACCCAGACACTGCTTCCAGCAGACGGGCAGTCCTTGAACAGCAGGAGCCAGGCCACACAAGTAGCAAACCTGCAGCGCGCCAAATTGTACGGAAACCGCATCACATGGTGGCAGCGCCGACGACGCGCCCCGCCTCCTAATACAGCCAGATTGACTTGACATTAACGACCGTTCTTGAAACCCTGAAAGTGGAAAACCCCACCACATGGTGGCGGCGCCGATGAAGCGGCCAGCCTCCTTCTCCAGCCAGTTGAAGTTGCCCTGCTGCGTGATGTAGTCGAACGTTTGGAAGGACTCCGCGCGATTGCGGTAGATGTTGACCGTCAGCACCCGCACCAGCCGCGCGTCCACCCACCGCCGCCACCGCTCCTCCTCCTCTGTGAGGAACATTGTAATGCTTTGGGAAACGCAATTTCCTAATCGTTGACCATCAGCACCCGCACCAGCCGCGCGTCCGCCCACCACCGCCACCGCTCCTCTGCGCAGGGAAAATTGGTTGGACATCTTTGTACACAGCCGAATACATTTTGTTCGTTGTTCTGCTCATATCAAAGGTGCACAAGGTGATTGACGGCTTCATGACCGTGTCAAACATGTGCTCGATGGAGATTTCAGCCAGTCAGCATGCAAGGACAGTGCGCCTGCATTCCACTGCCATTGATGTCGCTCTCTGATGTGGGACAACCTATCCAAAAGCGTCGCACCTGTGTGCGAGCTGGGCGGGCTGGCGGGCTGGGAGCCCTTGCCGAACCAGCCGCGCTTTGGGGGCGGCGACTGCGCGGCGGCTGCCTCTGCATTCTTTTCTGCGGCGACGCGCGAGATAATAGCGCTGCTGTCCACGATCACCTCCCCATCCAGCATGACCACCGGCACCTGTGTACCATAATTGATACCCCCCCTTTGGTGTGTTTCACCATCAAGCTGACCACCGGGACCTGGGAAATATGGAGGCAAGGCAGCATTGATGCGACTCTCAGTTGGACTCTTGCCAGCGGTGGTCTGAGTCCGTGGAGTTGCCATCCGGAGACGCAAGCATGCGTCTCGACATGTTGCATGACTGAGTCCAGGGCTGCTGTGTGGGTGTTAAAAACTGATATCATGCTAGCAGCCGGCTTGTTGCGACGGCTCACCTTCTTATACTTTTCTGACCATTTGAGCTCCGCCTTCATCAGCGGACCCACCTCCACGCAGCGGTAGGGTATCTGCAGCCATGCGTGAAACTCATCAGCCCACTATGCCGCAGTGCAAAGCGAGCCATATTCGCAGGAGCCTGGAAACGCACAATGCACGAAAGGTGCAATCTCGCGTTGGTTAATGCACAGGGCACAGGCAAACGTCCTGGGATGACGCGCACCCTGTAGTAGTCGAGCACTGCCTTGACCTTGCAGCAGAAAGGGCACACGTCGTACTGGTACAGGATGACCTCCTTGGGCACGCCCCGCAGGCCCTCCCCAGGCAGCGCGTACACGTCCTTCGCCACGATCGCCGCCTGCGCAGCCATCAGCAGCCAGCATACCTTGAGCCAGCACGCCTTCAGAATCACGGCCGAGTCAACCGCTGGCCACAGTCCAGGGTGTCAATGGCGGTTCATGACGGCCGGATGCAGCTCCCTGACTCGTTCTACATCAGGATGTTTTTTATGGCTGCCAAGACATGCATATGTGCGTGCATGCAAGAGGATTTCATGCTCTGCCTGCATCGTCATGGAACACGCTGCTGCCGCGCCGCACCTTGTCTGCAGGTGCTGGTTCATTGCCCGCAGGCGCCGGCTCCGCAACAAGCGCGTCGCCCTGCTGCTGCAGCAAGCCGAAAGCGGCGATGCCGCCTGCCAGAGCGACCAGCGCATCTAGCCGCGCCGACCGGTCCGGCTGCTGCACCGCACTGCTGAATTGCCTGCGGCGGGGCAGTGCGCAGCGTTGGGCGCCGCACATGGGTGCAAGGATGTACATGGACGACACACGGATGTGAACATGCAAAATACTTGCCTTGCGTGTTCTGCTGGCTGCTGAGTTGGGTGCAGTGCATGGTGCAGGCCGCTGGCTGCTGGCGCGCATGCTGCAAGCCCCGATGCCCCATCAGCTTGCAGATTTCTCCGCAGCAGCGACCTCAGCAGCGCTGTCTGTGCACGGCGCATGACGGTGAACTTTGGGTGCTGTTCACGCTGGTGGTGCCACGCAAAACAGCATATGCAGCATGAAATGGCGCTGCGACGACGTGCACGTCCTCGTTCAAGTTGCCTTTTCGCCTCAGGGCGGCGTGCCACGTCACCAAAAACGCTCGGCCTTCTCGTCGGTTTGACTGCGCAGAAAGCAGCCGGCACTGTCAGACAGAAGCGAGCAAGAGTCTTGGATGTCTTGTTGAGGAGGTTTCGTAGGGCCACAACGGCCCGAACCGTGCTATCCGCGATCGCACAGACTTGCTGTTCCGACAGATCACTTACCGAAACGAATGTGTGCCAGAACGGTCTGATGCTCGAGCATCTCGATCGATTCATACCTTACACACCTGCGGCAGAAGGAACACGAGATCCGTTGCAGCAGTTGGAACCACTGCGCCAGCGCCGCTGTTCCCTGTCTCAGCCTTCGCGTGTAGCACTGATTCCTACACATTGAGCTTGTGGAAAATCAACATTCAGGTATACAAATATTTTGCAAGGCCGCTGGGGTCTTGTCTCGCTGAGCTGGACCTGGAGGTTTGCTGCGGCACACATTGTGCGGCGGTCGTTGCATCGAAGAATAAAGTTGGACAGGCTTCGGGACTTGCTGTTCAGACGAGGGACTAGCGATTAATATACTTCAGGCGGACCAGCCATGGGCGCATGCGCTAGCTCGCCGCACGATGGCGGCTCTGAAGTTGCCATACCCACCGCCAGCGTTGAGTGGCAGCCCACTCACAAGGCATGACTTTGTTTTCTGCTTGGGAACTCACGAGCTTACCATTCAATCCTCCATGCATTGCAACTCGCATGCTCCCTGCAGTTTGACACACGTGAAGTGCAGATGACTGCCGTACGTACACAGAGCGGCGAGCTCATTTACTTGTGATTGGACAACCAGATCAGTCTTTCTTTGATGCATCAGGCGCAGGTGCAGCCGTCGCACCTGATTCACAAGACGGCGGACTCGATGCGGCAGAAGCAGGCCGGCAAGCGCGTCGCCATCGCAGCCGAGGCCGCCACCAAGGCCGAAAACTTGGACATTCCAGACTTTCCCAAATCCGATGCCGACTTCAAGATGATCGGTAAGTCCACCTGCTCGTAGCAGCTCCGATAGTGCATGACCACAGACCTGCTACTCTATCTGCAACCCTTGCGCACGTTCACTCCATCTTGCTTTGCCACCCAACATGGACATCTTTCACGCCGCAGAGGACGCCGTGAAGGGCAACTTGCTCTTTGACATGCTGACGCCTGCCGCCCGACGCGATGTCATCGACAGCATGACACCGCTATCCACGCCCAGCGGCACCAACATTGTTGTGCAGGTTTGTTGAGCTTTTTAGATAGGTTGTCTCCGTTGTGGCTTGGAAACGCAAGTGTCGCCGATGCCGCAGCCCAGCAGGCCACTGCTTGCTGCCTGGACAATAAATACTTCCGAGGCAGGCAAGCGAGCGTGGCACATAGGCTGTGGCTCCTGCAGGGAGAGACGAATGCGACACGTTTCTATGTGCTAGAGTCGGGCGTGTGCGAGGTGTACATCACACGCCCCGGCGCCGCGGCGCCTGAGCACGTGCGCACCTACGAGGCCGGCAGGTCAGCCTCGTTTGAGCCTGCTGGCTGCCTGGCAGATGCAAAAGGCGGCTGCACAACCTGATGTACATAGTTCTGAAGCAGCTCCCCTATTGACGTGTCATCCAGCATACTTCAACATCTGGTATGATGTCAGTGCATCGGCTTTGGGAAGCTGACGCTGCTGTACTCGACATCATGAGTCCAGAAGAATGCCGTTCTGTTGCCACTGTTTGATCTTCAAGGTCCATCCGACAAGTCAATCAACGACATCTGGCGCAGCGGCTTCGGGGAGCTGGCGCCGCTGTACTTGGCGCCGCGAGCGGCGACTACAAAATTCCTCAACATCAGTTGATTGCACTCCTCACGTAGTTAATGTTCTACCATCTGTGCAGCGGCTTCGGGGAGCTGGCGCTGCTGTACTCGGCGCCGCGGGCGGCGACGGTGAAGGCGGCGCGCGACTGCCGGCTGTGGGTCATGGAGCGCGCCTTCTATTCCGCCATCAAGCTGGCGCACACAGAGGCGGCGCACCAGCAGAAGCGCGCCCTTCTGGACGGCGTGCCCCTGCTCGCGCTGCTGCGCCCGGTGCGGGCAGAACTTTTTGTTCCGAAACTATGTCATGCAGCGGTGACGGCGCAATACGCGCTCTCCTCGACGGCTTGCCCCTGCTTGCGCTGCTGCGCACGGTGCGGGAGAGCTGCAACCTCTGTCCATCCTGAGAATATACAGCAGGCGGCGCACCAGCAGAAGCGCGCCCTTCTGGACGGCGTGCCCCTGCTCGCGCTGCTGCGCCTGGTGCGGGCTTGAAGCCTTTAACAGGGATTGGTTCCCGAAGGGGGCATTGCTGTTCTTGAAATCTTGAAAGGTGTGATGAGTCATCGGAGCGCCGCTGCTGGACGGCGTGCCCCTGCTAGCGCTGCTGCGCCCGATGAGATCAGTGCTTTGGTCCATACATGTCCAATTTGAGTATAAAGCAGCCAGTGCCGAAGGCACCAGAAGCGCACTCTCCTGGACGGCGTGCCGCTGCTCGCGCTGCTGCGCTCGGTACGGGCAGTGCTGCAATCTTCTGTCCAATCTGAATAAATCCATAGCAGACGGCGCATCAGAAAGAACGCGCCTCGCTGGACGGCGTGCCCCTGCCAGCGCTGCTGCGCCTGGTGCGGATGTTGGCAGGATTTCATGCAGGAGGCTTTTCTTCAAGCAGAAGGTAGTTTCGAAGGCGTCATGATGGGAGCATTCGCATGACTCTGCTGTGGCTTCCGCACCTGGCGGGAACATCATAGTGCGGCGGCAGCTGCATGTCCTCCATCCGCCTCTTGAAGCCCGTTCATGTACCAAATGTTCCTCTCCTTGGCGCAGGCACAAAAGCAGCGGCTGGCGGACGCGCTGGAGAAGGCCGAACTGAAAGACGGCCAGCAGCTGTTTGCGCCGGGCGTGCCGAGCGACCGGTGCTACCTGCTGCGCTCCGGCACAGTGCGCCTGACCGCCCTGGACGGCAGCGTCAGCCGCGCGACCGATGGCGCCTGCATCGGGGAGCGCGCCCTGGTCGCCGGCGACAACAGGTGAACAAGAAACCAAAATCAACCACCAAAAGGACATCAACAAAAAAGACATGTCGTGCGATGGCTCTTGGCTGTTACAGGTGACGCGATCGGAGATTGCATTTCATACACTGGCGGTCTGCTGCTGCGCAAGTATGTCACAGCCACCTCTGTACATGATGCCACCCAAGGCTGGCAACTCTCCTGCAAATGAATTTCTTCTGTAAACCTCGACGAGGTGGAAGTCAAGCCAATGGATGCACCGGCAGAGACCTGACTACCTGTGCGCTCGAACCCAAGACCTAGGCTATCTCACATGCAGGTCACCGGACGCTGTGGCGGGAGGGAAAGTGTGGCCTTCGTACTTGCGCGCGGCACTGTGAATGAGCTGTTTGCAAACTTCTCGAAACCTTAGAATTCACTCTGCAGGTCGCCTGACGCTGTGGCGGAAGGCGAGGTTTTGGCCTGTGTCCTCATGCACGGCGCCGTGACCGATCTGTTCAACCCTCTATAAAAACACATATCAGACACTCAGGTCACCAACGCTGTGACGGAGGGCAAGGTGTCGGCCTGCTGCCTCACGCGCGGCGCTGGCAACGAGCTCTCATCAACCACTGATACATAAGAACACAAACAACTCATCCTGCAGGCCACCGAACGCGGTGGCGGAGGGCAAGGTGTCGGCCTACGTCCTGGCGCGCGGCGCGGTCAATGAGCTGCTGGGCCCGATACAGGAGCTGTGGCGGCACGAGGCGCTACGCCGCGTGCCGATTCTGTTCAACCTGACCGATGCGCAGCTGCTGCAGCTGGCCAAGTGCATGGCGCCGCGCTCGCTTGCGGCCGGAGACATCGTCTTCCGCCAGGGCGACGCCGGTGCGGAACCCCCCAGTGCATGGTGCCTCGTTATGTTCGGTCACCCTGACAATGCTTCGAGGAGTTCACATTTATACGATGCTATGCAGAGGCTTGTGCCAGCTCTGCTGTGCCTGCGTGTTCGTGGCAGGACACACCTCTGTCCTGTGCAGCCCTTGACGGGCGGTGTGCAATGGAGCCGGCAACAAGACAGTGCTGCATGAACGGCACATCAGCCGATGCTGGGTACAATGGTTTCACTCTGCCGCAGGCGACATGTTTTATGTGGTGGAGGAGGGCGAGTTCACCATCTACGACGGCGGGGCGGAGCTGGCGCGCGTGGGCCCCGGCTCCTGCTTCGGCGAGCTGGCGCTGCTGCACGGCGGTCCCCGCGCCGCCACGGTGCTGGTGCGTGTCCGCATGTCCGCATGCTCCATTGGCACAAACATTGCCGTGAAACTTTCTTTCTCGTGACTCAGATGTGTCAGAGGAGGCTTGACACACACACACCTGAGATTTGGTCTTCCTTCATGCAAGGCGCTGACGCCCGCCACGGTGCTTGGGCTGGCACGCGCCGATTTCGCGCGGATGCTGGGCCAGCTGCAGGACATCCACCACATGTGGCGCTTCGAGGCGCTGCGCAAGGTGCATTCAGGGTTTAGGGTTTGCACGTCCATCTGTCTGCTTCGATCTCCAGGTGGTGTGTACGGGGTGCCGACAGTTTGCCAAGCAAGGACGCCCCCTGCCGCAGTCATCTGACTGACTGCAAGGCCGTGGAAGAAAGCAGCATACGTCCATGAACGGCAGGCAACTGCCTCTGAACTTTGACAATGCATGTGCAGTGGCTGAAGCCTTGCTTGACGACTTAACATAACTTGCGCAGGTGCCGCTGCTGGCATCGCTGCAGCCGCTGCAGCTGTCTAACCTGGCCGCCAAGCTGGGCGCGGAGCACCACGACGCTGGCGCCACCGTCGTCCGGCAGGCGAGTGCCGGTTCCTTTGCAAGAAGCAGCCACTGCAGACGGTGCTCCAGCGAGCGCCGCTGCACAATCCTGTGCATCAGGGGAAGCTGCGGCCGCCCCCGGGGTGCGGGGGCAAGGTGGCAAGCGCACTGGAGCTGCCTTGACACATGACAAAAGCTGACGCACGTGCTGTCATCGCTCAGGGCGAGTACGGGGACACGTTCTACATCGTGGAGGCGGGCGTCTGCAACGTGCTCGGCTCCGACGGCCGCACCCTCGGCCAGCGTCTGGGGTGGGCACCCTGCGCCTCAGCACAGCCTTTTGCAAAACTTCTGCGTGGTGTCGTCATGAGCATTCCTGTCGTGTGTGAAGACGAAATCTCTGAACTGCCGCAATGGCAGCTTGATACTGGACCACCGATCGAAGCTACTCACTGACGGCATGCTGACGCCAGAGCTTGCGCTGACGTTTCCGCTGACTGCAGGCCGGGCGCATACTTTGGGGAGCTGGCGCTGCTGCACGGCGGGCCACGCGCCGCCACCGTCATCGCGGCATCAGAGACCAGCCTGCTGGTCCTCGCCCGCAGGGACTTTGTCGACCTGCTGGGTCCGCTGCAGGTGCGAGATGACTAATGCTGCGCGGCTGGCATGCTGTAATTTTCAATGTCGCCGCCCCTCTCCATGCGAATTAACCTGATTGCCACAAAACTCCAGCAAGTGTGCCATCACTTTCTGCAGGCAAAGCTGGAGAAGCAGGCCGCCGAGTATGCGCCGCTGCCGGCCCCGCCGCAGCAGCCGTCGCAGCCCCAGGCGAGCAAACCGCCGCCAATGCCCCAACTCACAAATGCATACATGACTACGCAGCGGTGCAACGGTCTGCATGACGCTGCGTTCTCGAAAACCTATCGAACACGTAGTTCGACTTACACTTCGCATTGACCACATTTGTATCTACCCACAGCTTGAGCTGGCGGACTTTCAAAAGGTGGCAGTTCTCGGCGCGGGCGCATTTGGGCAGGTGCTGCTGGTGAAGCAGGGGTCGAAATACTACGCGCTGAAGGTGCTCAGCAAGGCGCACCTGCTGCAGACAGGGCTCCACGTGCGCTTCTTATATCCTACTCACACGCTGAATCTTGCTGCGTGTGAATGTGAATTTTGCTCCTCGCATGTATGCAACAATGATGAAACGGCGGTGCTGTGGCCGCCACTGGTGGAGGCGCCAGATCTTTGTCTCATACCGTCAAGAACTATGTTCCTCGATCATAGTCCTGTCTTGCGTGGCTGCCGCAGGAGCATGTGAAGCAGGAGAAGCACCTGATAGCGGAATGCGACTGCCCCTTCATGGTCAAGCTCATTGCGGGCTTCCAGGACGCCAATTACCTGTACATGCTGCTGGAGGCGGCCATGGGCGGCGAGTTCTTCACGTACATGCAGGTCCGCAGTTTCCTCTGGCTGCGCTGGTTTCTGCAAAGACGTGTTCGGTTGCAAGCAGCATTTGCAAGCGGCAATGCCATGCGCAGGCGCAGACGCCTTCTATCTCTGCTGCAGCACCAGCACTCATTGTCTCCCAATCGACAGAACGGTTGCAACAGTCCTTAAGCCGTGCAGTTGCGGTCACCTTTCTGATGACCTTCTGCTTGCATGCAGAGTCGGCCGGACGCAATTTCGGAGCCGGCAGCGCGGTTCTACGCCGCCGCCGTAGTGCTGGGCCTGGAATACATGCAGCGTCACGACCTCGTCTGGCGGTGCGTTTAGAGTTTAGGGTTTCTGAACCTGAAAGCTCACCCGCGGAAGCTGTCCGCGTCTACACATGCCGCCACACGGGCTTGCGCCGCGGCCGACGCTGCGCATGGAATAGTGTTCAAAGCCCCACTGAGGAGATGCTGCCAACGCCAAACCGATACCAACTCGAGCCCTGAAGAGGGCGTGACACCACAGCTCAGCACGGTCATGTGCAGTGACCTGGCTGGGGCACCTGCCAATTCGAATTTGCAGAGGGCGTGGCACAGCGGAAAGTGACCCAGCTGAAGTCGCCCCATGAACGCAGGGACCTGAAGCCGGAGAACCTGCTGCTGGACACCAACGGCTACATCAAGATGGCGGACTTTGGCTTCACAAAGCGCCTGGCGCCGGGCGTGAAGACGTACACCCTGTGCGGCACGCCCGAGTATCTGGCGCCGGAGCTGGTCACCCAGGGCGGCCACACCGGCTCCGTTGACTGGTAGGGTTGTGATTGTTTGATTCACAATCGGCGTTGTGATTATGGAGGAGTTGTGATTGTTTGATTCAACTGAAGCTATTTCGTTTCAAAGCTATTTCGTTTCGAAACCTTACCTTACTGTGCGGCACGCCCGTGCAGCTGGCGCCGGAGCTGGTCACCCAGGGCGGCCACACCGGCTCCGTTGACTGGCACAGTCATTAGAACCTGATGTGGTCTTGCTTACAGTCTCCTCAAAGTGCAACATGCTGTGCGGCACGCCTGAATACCTGGCCCAAGAGCTGGTCACCCAGGGCGGCCACACCGGCGCTGTGCACATATAGCTCATGACATTTCTGATTTCAAAGCCAACTGGTATCATTGGCACATGGAGCTTTGTGGTTGTCATGCGTTCTGAAGGCTGGCGCCAGCACGACTGACTCTGTGAAGTGGCTGCCCAGCTGTGCAGCTTGCCGACGCCGCCTCCGCCAATGTGCGCAGGTGGGCGGTGGGCGTGCTCATCTTCGAGATGGTGGCGGGCTACCCGCCCTTCTACAGCGAGAACAAGGTCGAGATGTTCAAGGTATGGTCATTATCACTGCATTGCATGCTGCCTGCACAGCGCCTGTACTTGCGGCCTGCAAAACAAGGGACGTTGGGAACAATCAACTCTGATCTGCAGGCAATCTGTGACGTGCGGTACGACATGCCGGCGCACTTCTCAAAGGTGCGGTGAATGCCGTCGCTGTTGCGGCTGATGCGTTGCATGACCCTGGGCAACCGCGTGGATGGTGTCGAGCGCAAAGGACCACGGTCAGCCACACGGCCTCTGAAGCGCGTGCAATGCCCACAGGAGCTGCAAGACCTCATCAGAAAACTGCTGGTGTTCAGCCCGGCGCGGCGGCTAGGCGCCCTCAAAAACGGGGTCGCGGGCGTCAAGCAGCATCCTTGGTTTGGCGGCTTCGACTGGGACGCCTTCTCCCGTCGGGAGCTGCCTGCGCCCTACATCCCACAGGTGGAGAGGCAGCTATGTGGAATGCTGCCTTTGGATCGCCACATATGTGTGAGAGGCACAGATTTATCTCGGTCGAACCATGGGTCAAAACGCCAAGTGAACTGCTGTGCGCGTCTTGGCCGCAGGTCTCCTCGCCGGAGGACATCAGCAATTTTGACAGCACCAACACCGACGCCGGGTGGGCGAACCTGAAGAACCGGCACAATGTTGCAAGCGATGCTTTCGCGGACTTTTGATATGGAGCTGAATTCAAATGCCGCTGGCGCCAGGAAGTGCGGTATTCGCAACGTAAAAAGATTTTGATTCGCAGTGGTTTACAGTTTCGGCCTTGCATTCGATATTTGCATGCCGCCCCTTTGCTTCATGCTGGAACAAGCCGGTCGGCGTTTACAGTCGTCGGGAGTCAGGAGCAATCAAAGGTACATTGCAATCCTTGACAATCAATCGGCGCCTAATACTTTCAGTCCGTCCCAGCGCCCGACATGGAAGGCAAGCCGAGTATCAACTGAAACCACCCCACGGCGGCCCGCAACTTGTCAGCCGCCGCAGTCAATCTCACGTGCATTACTCAACGGCGCATCACCCGCCGTGACAAGCGAACGGCGCTTGTTTCAGTGCTGCCCATGCTCTAGGTGCATCTGCACATTTCGTCCCCTCACTCAACGTTCCCTCACTCGACTCTCACAGGATGCGCCGGTTTTGCATGTACTTGAGGATGGCATAGAAGACCCAGCAGCAGCCTAGCACGATGCCCGCGGTCGTGCCCCAGAAGCCGATGATGCTCTCCTCGAAGGTGGACCGCAGATTCATGCCTGTGCGCATCAATACAGGGCTGGTTAGGACTTGATATGTCCGGGCAATGCAGCAGAACACATGTCAAGCTACACGACTGCACATATGATCAGCAAAGCTCACGGCAGCATTACGCAATCATGCGGCAAGCAGGCTCTGATAGCTTCTTGATGGCAGCCTGCTGGCAGCAGTCTCGAGGTGCACGCGCGGCGGAATGCAGCAATGAGCAGGCTCACCAAAGATGCCGGCCACCATGGCGCCCAGCGCTGCCGCGAAGCTGCCAATGGAGAGCGTCAGCTCCAGTCTGTTGACCTGTGAGTAGCCAGTCCAAGAGGTTGAGTTCTGAGTGCCTGCTGCAGCCCATCACATAGCTGCTGACGGCACAGAACACCGGCTGACGGAACACAGGCTCAGGGTACTTCGCACAGCTGCAGGGAGGACGAACAGCAACGGAGACATAGTCAGCAGCTTGGAGCCAAGGCAAGGCCCAGAAATTACAGGTTTTAGGACAATAGCAAGAGCGAGAGCAGCGATGCACCTCGAAGCGGCGGGCGGAGAGGGAGACGCCGATGGACTCCTCCAGGTCGCGGGCGCCGGCCAGCAGGCGCTCCGACTCGGACTGCAGCGTCGCCGCCCGCTGCATGTAGTACTCCAGCAGGTCCTCCACCTGACGCCAGGGGATCGAGTAGGATTCTGAGTCTCCGGCCAGTGGATGATATGAATATGTTTATTGCATGGTCAGCGTTGCCGGCGCCGCTGCCCGCCGCATGTAGTACTCCAGCAGGTCCTCCACCTGCGGTGACGAGGATTGGAAAAACCTGTCCCCCCACGAACATGCTGGAAGCTGTATGTCTGCAGCCAGGTCAGCATTGCGAGTGTCGCGCCGCCCGCTGCACGTTAACACCGCAGCAGGCCCTCCACCTGCAGCTGGAGGAGACGGTGCGCCCTTCGTCTCCAGCCACTGTGCAGACATGTGGTGCCCTTTATGACGCGCAACGGCTGTGTGAGACGAGAGCACATCACCTTCCGCTGTCCACAGCCAAGCACTCTTGCCTGTTCCGCGACGCATGTCGAAAAAACTTGCAAGCACAAGATACAAACCAGACTGCACACCTCCTCCGCCTCGCGCTCAGCCTCCTCCCGCTCGACCAATCGCGCCAAAGCGTCCTCGGCGCCCTCAAAGCTGCCCTCCTCCCCGTCCCTGTCGTAGCTCCTCCTGCGGCGGTCAGGGTCAGTGGTTTCAAGCCTTCGAATCCAGGCCAGCGCATCGTTCTTGACCCTCGCCAACGGCAGTCGGGGCTGCTGAGGAGAATCCTTCAAGGAGTGGCCTTGAAGGGTTTCAAGGAGAGGGTCTGGTGTGCATCTGCCATCAGTGTGCATCTGCCATCCTGGCAGTCAACAGGCACTTCAAAATCAGGAAGCGCCACCGCACCTCTCGGACTTTGGCGGCGAGGGATAGGAGCTGTCAACGGAAACCGAGAAGTCCGTCGACCTCGCGGCCTCGTCTCGCTCCATCTGCAGGGATGGGCACGGCCGCCATTTCAGAGGGTGATCACTTCTTGGCGTCTGTGGCTTCGGACTCGCCCCTTCGTCACGCCGACGCATACAGCAGAGAACATGAGTTTGAGTCCTTCTGTGAACGTGAATCCTGCTCAGAGAGAAGAGGATGCCAGAAGTAAGGGCAGACCTCCCGCTCCAGGGCCTCCCGGTCACGCTGGCGGCGGCGCTCCTCGCGCTTGGGCCGGCTGCTCATGTTGATGTCCCCGATGTCCTCCTGATCGTCCATCAGCTCCTCCAGCATGTTCCTGCAACATGTGCAGGGCTGGGTTTGGGGCGCGATACGGTTCGAGCGAATTTGGTGGCGGCATAGCGGTCAGCAAGTGACGACCTGCAGCAGGGTAAAATTCCTGCCTGCCGAGCCCGCATGCCAGCGCTCAGCTTGACTCGGGCCAATGCCTTTTCTTGGCCTCGAAAGCGTCCATGCTGCTCCTTGTCGTAAATCGAGAGGCTCTTGCATCCTAATACCGCACCGCAGGAGGTCGGCCTTGGACTCCAGTTCGACGAGGAGCTGCTTGACGCGGCGCAGCTCCTCCAGATTGACGGGCGTCACCTCCTTCGGCAGCGTGCGCAGCACCGTGCTCACCCGCCTCGTCACTGCCATCAGCTCGTCGTCCAACCGCCCTGTGGCACACAGAAGTTCGTACCGCACTCTGTCGCACCCTGTTAATTGTCGATGGCCTTGCGGCTATCCGCTGCTGCAAGGTCGAGCAGCGCTGCCGAAGTCAGGACATGCAAGGACATAGCACTCTTGACCAACACCTTGTCTGGCAGGTGCCTCGCGTCCACAATGCACAAGCGGACTGCATGCCGACTTCACAGGGCACTGTGACGCTGTGATGACGAAATCGTTTTGATGACAAAAGCCTACCCGTCGCGACAATGAGCGCCGCCTCCAGCAGCTCCAGCTCGAAGGGCGGCGGCGGCGACTCCACCACGTCAAACTCCTGGTCCGTCTCGTCCGACGACTCTGTCGACGACGGCGACGCGCCCGGGCTGCGAAACAAACCTCGTTTTAATTGCATGCAATCAACTCGATATTCCAACAAGGAATGCATCAAGCTCCTCGTCCGTATCGTCCGACAACTCCGTGGCCGACGGCGATGCGCCCGGGCTGCAGAATGCTACTCCATCCCGACGTTTGATTTGATTCAGTATGGAAAGGGTCGATTGCGTCAGTTCAACGACTCCGTGGCCGACGGCGACGCGCCCAGGGTGCCGAGGCCGCGTACATGTCAATTTGACATTGACCTCTTGCAGGACGGCGACAACCTCAGGACCACAGCAGCAGCAGCTGCTCCACCGACACAGCAGTCACGTGACATGTGTGGTTGAGAGTGGCACTCGTTCTTTTCGCATCTCACAAACCTGCCGAGGGCGCGCAGCGCTCGTGCGGCGCGCTCCGAGTCGCTGGCGGCCAGCCGCGGCAGCACCAGGTCCAGGAACTTCTGGCTGGAGGAAGAGTTGGGCTCGAACAGCATGCACTTGTCCGCGTTGATGATCATCCTGCAGGAGACACGCAGATGAACTAGGATAGGAGGGACGTGACCTGCTGCGCACGCGACGCCATCGAACTTGACACAGCAATCAAGTAACATGCTTGCATGTCGCGCAATGTGCAGCTAGAGTTCGCAGCAAGGTGGTCAAACTGACAGAGGACGCATGCCCTGTGACAGAACGCTGCTTTTGGTTGCATGACAGCTGGAATGGAACAGAGAGAGCGTGCGAAGCGACACATAAGCCGCACCGGATGCCGCCCAGGTTGACGAGCAGGGCGTGGTCTTTGATGTTGATGCTGGGGGAGGTCTTGACGACGGACAGGGAGGGGTCGATGCGGCGTAGGTCGCGCGGCAGCAGCCGGTTCTTGCGCAGCAGGTCCCGCCGTTTGATGTACACCTTGTTGCTCTTTCCGGTGCGGTCGATGCGCAGCACCTGCGGCGCAGCGTGCAAACTCAAGCCAACAAGCAGCACGCCTGGTGGGCAGCACCAGGTTCGCTTGGTGCTGCAGGGACACCGCTCGCTGCGCGGGAGTCAGGTTGTATGGACGCGGCGCACAATCATGCCGGCGTCTCGCGGCGAATGTGCCACAGAATTGACAGACGGCAGTCCACCCAGCACCACACACCAACGCTGAGATCCGACCGATGCCCCTACGAGGAGAAAACTCCGAACGCCGACAGCGCCCACTGTGCCACTGCAGGGTACAAGGGCGGATGCTCAAGCCGCACAAGGCGCGCTAAAAGGTGGCGGACATCGGCTGACACTGCCGTATTGAACATTCTCAGCTGAGATACTGTTTGTGAGACGCCCACCCCGTAAAAGGCGCGGCCAACAGTGGCGGCCAGCGGCTGGTGCTCCTGGGAGATGTCCTCGTGCGCCTCCTGCGGCGGCTCCTCGTCCACGGGAACAGACAGTGTCTCCAGCGCCGACTGCAGCGTGTTGAGCCGAGACTGCAGCAGCGCGCCCGCGGACGCGTGCCGCTGCAGCACCTGCTGCGGCTTGGCGCCGACGGCGGTCCCCGCCGCGCCCGCGATCCGGCTGCGCAACAGCACGGCAGCTGCTTGTGAGGGCCAGACAGGGATCGTCTGCAGCAGCCCCTTCTGCAGAGACTGCATGCATGGGAATCGACATTGTATCTGACAACTGTGTCCGACATTGACACCTCAGCAATTGCAGCATAGCTTGCTGCAGCCGCGCCATCTGACACGGACAGGACCTTGCCGGCAGACGGCCACATGCACACCTCAGGTCGAAGCCGCCGCCGCTGCCGTCTGCCTGCTGCGGCGCTGATGCCTGCTGCTGCCGCTGCTGCTGGTCGGCTGGCGACTGGTCACCGCCGCTGCCATTCTGCTGATTAAAGCCTGGTAGTGGCAGCCACCGCAGCACGTTGCCGAGCGCGGCGCTGTCTCCTCCCGGGCGTCGGTGCTGCTGCCATTCATGCCGCTGCTGCTGAAGATGGCTGCGGCGCTGTCCGCCAAACTTGCCAATGAACGGCGCCGAATGCGGCAGGAACCCTGAGAGGCGGGCGTCAGAGGATGCTCTGCAGGAGCCGCAGCGAGCACTCGCAGGTGTCGGCTTCATACAGGCTGTCCAGGCGTTTCAGGGCCTTCAACCCCCGGCCGCGCCTCTGCAAGAGGCGCAGCAAATCCGCACGATGTGTGCAAGAGAAAGGCCAAATCCGGCTGCACTCTCGATCAGATGAGATGATTGATGTTTCCTTTTTCAAATGGTAAAGGCTGCACTGCGTGATGATGAGGCCAGCTTTTCGTGCAGAGGACTGGTCGCATACAGCAGACCGGAGGAGAAAGGGTGGGTGTGCGGCGCGCGGTTGGCACAGGGCGCCAGCTCAAAGTAGCTGCAGCGAAGAATGTCGGTAGTAACTGAGTAGACAGCTGTGCATGCGATGTCAAAAGGCTTTGTGTTCAACGCCAGACGGCTTGCCGTTGACTGAATTGACACGGTGACGGTGTTGGCTAGATCGTCTTGAGGCGAGTCAATTGGAGTGCGGAAGTGTGCTGTTTACGGCAAAGATGTTGCGGCCAATCTGCGCGGACGAGTTCTGCGGCCAGCCAGAAAGATTGTCGCCTGCTGGTTGGCGGGAAGCTGATCATGAACGATTGCCGGGAAATACATTGTGCAACTTCTATATGAACATTATTAATTCCTAGATGGATGTGCCTAGGCCCGAACATCAGATTACGAGTCTGACAAACCATAGCATATAGCAGCTGTCAAGTCACATGAAGTTTTGGTCATTGCTGCGATGCTGCCCATAAGCGATTCCAAGGTTGCTCACAGCCGCAGTCCCACATTACTTACACACACATCAGATGGCATGCCCAATGGTCCGGGCCTGGCGAGCACCCATCGCACGCCAAGGACATTTCAGCAGTGCGATCCGCACCAAGAGCCGCCAATTAGCTGTGCACTGCGTTCGCCCGCGCCGGTGCCATCCGCACGACGTGCACAAACTGCCTGTCGATCGACTCGATGTTCTCATTGGTCTGCAAAATACAAGAGACAGTCAACATCGATGGAATGACGTTGCTCGAGCGATCCGGCCGACATCCCCTGCTTTGCAACACACTGGCGGCGCACAGTGCGGGGGCATTGGACTGCACGGTGTAGAAAAGGCATTGCACCTGCAGCATCTTCTTGGCCTCCTCCACGGCCGCCACATCTTGCGGCGTGATCAGGATCATCTGCAGCAGCCACAACCGTTCGCTGTCAGTAAGTGGCGATGCCCGCAACAATCCGACATGCCACCAGCTGCAAGAAGAGGAGGACCAGCCGCAGGAAGCATGTGACGCTTGAGGCGTCGACCACACCTGCAGCTCGTGGCAGTGGCGCGCAAAGCCAAACAGCGACGCTAAGCTGACGGTCCGCGTGACGGAGTCGGCAAAGACGTCAAACTCGTCGAGCGCGCGGAAGGGGCAGTTAGCCCACTCGCCGATGGCCAGCGTCAGCGCGACCGTGGTGAAGGAGCGCTCGCCGCCTGCGTAATAGAAATGAGGAGGAAACTTGCACATCGAAAGGCCTCCAATCTCTGCTGCGGTATCTGCGCCCTTAATTCTGTCAGTGCACCTGTGCCACATGCACGATCACAGCTGCTTCCCATTAGCGACTGCCTGCCATGCGTCTCAGCTACAGGACGACTCGCACCCGAAAGCTGCTTCATGTCCTTTGTCCCCCCCTGTCCCCCCTTGCCCTGGCCCGCCCTGTCGCTGGAGCCGGCGATCTGCACCTTGATCTCCAGCTTGCCATCCTTCAGGCTGATGCTGCCCTGCGACAGTAACGGCGGTGCGGCGTCAGACATGCATGCACGTGGTCTTTCCGACATTCAGATCTGCCAGCAGCAATGACGAAACATCGTTGATGACAGAGTTTAGACATGAGAATGAGACGCCGTCAGCACTATATTGTGATTGGAGAAGTGCCAGATGTCAGCATTGTTCTGTGTCTGGAGCATTGCCAGGTGCATGCATTAAGCCAGGACATGATGCAGCCATTCAACTAGAAGGGAAAGCGCACCAGGTGGCCCTTGCGGCCCATGTGCTCTGCGAACGAGTTCTTCACCCTGCAAGCAGAATCGTGCAAGAATGAAGACAAGAGCATGCTGAATCCTGGTGCATGTTGCACGAGAATGCTGGTCACCTTGGTGTTTTCGGCAAGCGCGGTGACGACAGCAGTTGACAATTGATGCGAAGCCGCACCGCGCGGTGATCATCTTGGTCTTCTCGGCGACCGCCTTGGTGCGGGCCTCGAAGCCCTCCACTGCGACGTTGTAGGCCTCCACGACATTGGCCATGCGCTTGCGCAGGTCTGTCTGCCGCCGCAGCACCCGCTGCAGCTGCAGCTGCAGATTACAGAAAACAAGTGTCAGCCTCGAGATGAATCAGCATCGACGCGGTGGAAGTGCACTGAGCCCACTGCCACATCGGCCTCTGCTCTTGGTGCTGCACGCCTATGGGGGCTACCAAGACCAAGCTCCTCGCAGGATGCCCGGCCATGCGCAAGTGCAGCGACGTGAAGAAACAGGCGCTACAAGGCAACGTCATGATTTGTGCACCTCCAGCTCGGGGGCGCTGCCGCCGGCCTCCTTCAGCTGCGCGTTCATCCGGCGCTCCAGCTTCTGCCGCGCCGCGCTGAGCCCCTGCGTCACACAGAGTGAATCACGTCAACCTGAAGTCGCAAGCTTTGTGCAAGAATCATGACCTGAGCAACGTCACGAGACATGGGCATGTCAAAAAGACCTTGTGCGCGAAACGGCTTGGCATGTGAGCAGGTACCGACGTGGCGGACTGCACATGGCCGTGGACCAGGCTCCGGACCAGGCAGCTTGCTTCTTGCATAAGCTTCCAGCAGGACTGAAACTCACCAGGGGGCTGACGGGCAGCGGCACGGGGAGGTCGCCGCGCTGGGCGCCCGCCTCCACCTCCTCCAGTGCCTGCAGCCCCGCCTCCCGCTCGCACACCTGTACAGATGAAGAACTCATATGAAGGATTTAGCTGCCAGGACTTTAGGAGCGCTCGCACGCAAGTGGCGGGCGCTTACACATTGAACATCGTGCTCAGACCTGCCTGCTGACACTCTTGCACCGTCAGTCGTAGCACATGATAGGGTGTGGCAGCCAGGACGAGGCGAGGCAATGGCGCGGAGCAGGCACCATGCAGGAGCAGAAGTGCAAAACACACAGCAGCTGCACCTTGGCCGCCAGCGCGCTGCTCTTGGTGTGCTGTTTGCGCTTCTCCTCCAGCACCGCCTCCCACTCCTCTTGCTGCGGGCACAGGGGGCAAGACACAGTCACCATCAGCATGCAGCACCCATGTATGCCGGAAAGTTCGTTTCAAGCTGTGGGATGCATCATGTAGGGGGACAGCAGCATCTGCACCGCACCTGAAATCGACAACAGAAGCATGTGCACCGCTGCTCTGAGACATCGAAGCACCCCAAGAGCGAAGGCTGGACTATTGAAGCTTTAGAAGGCTTAACGGGCATCTGCACGCACCAGGGCGGTGATCTGGTGGCGGTTGGCGGCGAGGGACTCGCACTGCTCCTCCTTGCGGCGCAGCGCCTCCAGCCGCGACGACATCTCCGCTAGCCGCCGCTCGTTGGCCGCCTTCACCTCCTCGATCTCCGCCCTGTGCCAGGTGGGGTTTGAGCAACATAATGAAACTGCCCTTTTGTCCAGAATATGTCCGCCAATCATTGCTCGTTGACAGCTCTATCCATCAGGTCCATTCAGCCTCCACTCAACAGAGTGAAATCACATCAAGGTTGGTCGGGCGGTTCCCAGTCTCTCGCGTGGGCACTGTGGCGGCAGCCGGAGATGGCACCATGCCTCGCAGCCTTTCTGTTCGAGGACCCTGCCCAAAACATCTGCAGCTCAGCGGCGCACTTCTTGGCCTGGTGCTCGGCGTCGGCGGCGCATTCCCTGGCCACCGCCTCCCGCGCCTTCGCCTCATCCGCCACCAGCGACTGCCGCAGGTCGTAGATCTCGTTCGTCTTCTCCGCGATGTCCGCCTGTGGACCGTTGAAACACCTTGATACCTTGGCAACCTGGGTGTGTTGTGTCGACTGGCAGTGGGTGATGTGTCCCAGAATGCCCGTGTGCCCGTGTGCCCTTTTGTTCTGCTTTCTGGGAGAGAACGAACCCCCACGGGCATCCGAAAGGCTGCACTAGGTGGGTAGTCAACAGCCAGGTGGCGTGTGTATCATGTGCGCGCCTTGAGAGCAGCTGCTCACCTGCAGCGAGTCCCCCTCGGCGTCATCGTTGCCCTCAGCGGCCGCCGGCGGCTGGCTCGGCGGCGGCGGCTGGCTCAGGGCCAGGTCCAGGTCATTGCGCGCGGTGTCCTGTTCAGAGCCAGGCAGGCACCCACTCACGAGCAGCGCTGGTGGGTAAGGTCTGGCGTCACACCCGGCTGCCTGTATCCAGACATGTTGAGAGGCTGGCGTGCAGCCGCGCAGGGCCCATGCCCACAAGCACTCGCCCTTCAAAACGAACGGAAGGACAGGACAACTAGCAACAGCAGCCTATGCAGCACAGGGCTAGACGGGACAGCAGCTGGCACGGCGCATCGCAATGTGGGATAGGGCGAAGCTGGGGAGCGAGGCTGCAGCGACAGCCGCTGGTAGCACCTGCTCCTTGCGGCTGTCGTAGAAGCGTCGGCGCTCATCGTTCATGCGCCGCTTTGCCTCGTGGCTCGCCCGCAGCAGCCGCGCCGCCTCCTGCTCCAAGGACAGCACCTCCAGCTGCGCGCAATCCAGGACCATCGATGAGCACACCGAGGCATGCTGCGAAATTGACGTGCAGTGCCATGGTGGTCACAGCACATATGTTTGCAAATGGCAGGAGGCATGCGGCGCAGCATGCCAGGCATTATAAGGTATTACAGCTCTGTATGTGGATCTGCAGCAGATGGCGCCCTGTGTGCATGATGCGGCCTCCGGCGACTCCCAATGTCAGCCGGACATGCTGCAACGACGTCTCATCAGCGGCATCAGTGTCAGCGGGCGGCACCTGCGCAGCGGCGAGGTCCTCGTCCAGCTGCTTCAGGTAGGCGGACGCGTCCTGGCCCAGCATGCCGCGCCGGTAGTGCGGCGGCCGGTAAGGAATGTAGCCCTGTGGAGGACGTGGAGCAGCTCAGGCCATGGGATGGGGCAATGCAGTCAGGAGGGAGCGGGTTTTTGGCAGGTGTACAGCTTTCATGAGCTGCAAGCACTCTGACAGTCTTGGTCAGGAGACCAACAGAGTGCTGCAGCAGCACGCTGAGGTGGTGCAATGGATCTGCCCTTGTTCTCGCGCTAGTGCATGTCTGCAGAGGCGGTTTGTCGATCCCAATTTACCTGAACATGGCAAAAGATTGCTTAAGAAGAAGTGCAAGCTCACCAGGGTGGAGAACTTCTTGTAGCGCTTGCTGCCGTCCACAGTGTAGACGGCATTGACGTTGGGTGCGTGGATCGCGTGCTGTGCGTCTTGCGACGTCTCGCACAGCACCGTCTTCTCGCACTTCATCTGCAGCTCACAAGACCAACGAGTTCTCCCAATTGCTCAAATCCTCTGCCAGCTTGGCATTCCATGACCCAGGTTAGTATGGCCTTGCGGTCGAGTTGTGCATCGTTTCAGCAGCTGTGGCGGCAGCAGCCGCGCTTGGGGCCTGGTGCGCCGCAAAACCCCTAAAATCCCAGATCTTCGCCACCCACTGCGGAGCTCTTCCGAGCGCCGTTTGTGTGCTACACTTGCATGCTGCATGCCAGCAACCCCTGTGCTACCTTCTGCGTACTTTGTGCAAGCGCGGCTGCATCCGCATAACTATCTTATATTGTTGATTTACCTGGTCGATCAGCACATTCAGGACGGTGTCCCGGCGCTCGTGGTCGCAGCTCAGCGCCTGCAGCAGCGTCAGCAGCTGCGGCGGCGGTGTCTCGTGCCGGCGGATGTCGTAGTCCATGACGCTGATCGACAGGCGGGACCCGAGGCCCGCCTGGCGGCCCAGGCCCCGCAGCAGCTGCATGTCGTGCGCGTCGTGCACGATGAAATTCGACAGGTGGTTGCCGATTGCAGCGTCCACCGCCTTGTTCCACCTGTGGCAGGCCACGCGACACAGGTGACTGCTTTTATCATGCTGACGAAGGCCATCTTATCCACGACGCGACGGCTGCAGCACATTGACGGGTGCCCACACTGCGGACTCGACTTGTAAGCTGCTGGCTGAATGGGCCAGGAAGCTGCAGGAGCACATTGCATGTAATCATCTGCTGTTGTTATGCATGTCACCTGACGTCAGTCAGTGACAGCACGGCGCCGATCGGGCCGATGGGCTGCCGGTGGAAGCGGCCCGACGCGCCCTGTACCCGATTGCACAGCTCCACCATGGCCGCCCCGCCAAACTGCGCGGCAGCGGCGCCCCGGTGCTGCTGCGCCTGCTGCTTCTGCCGCCGCGCATTCTCTGCCTGTGCAGCGACGTACGGGAGGGTTGCCACCAAAACCTCCAGGGGTCGACTCGGTCGCAACCTTGTCTTTTCATGCAGCTGGTTTGATTCGAATGCAGCACTGACAACACGCTCAGCTGTGTGCACGCAACGATTCGCCATGGCACCGCAACGCTGTCACGTCCTGTGCACATGCTGGCAACCTTGTGGACACATCAGGCTGAAGGGCGCATGCACCTGGCCTTTGCGCCGGTGCAGCGCCCGCTTCGCTTCGTGCTCTGCGTCAACGGCCTCCGTGAACTGATCGTCGGCCTCCCTGCAATCCCATGGAGCAGCGAATCGACACTCTTGCGGTTTCTAGCTGGTACAACTGTTTGGCGTCGATGGCCTCCGTGAACTGATCGTCGGCCTCCCTGCAACCAACGACGCGGCAGATCAACCACCATGCTTTGCGGCTTCTAGCCGATGCACCCGACAGCAGCTCGGCATGCTGCCTGCTCTGAGCAGCGAGAGCTGAGCAGGAGCGCCGTCACAGGCCCGCGCACAGGCCAGGGACCCGCGCACAGGCCAGGGACCCGTGCACAATGTTTCTGAGCTGCCCGCCGTGAGGCGATGGCCGGGCGGTACGAGCCCCTATAAGAAGTGGGACATGTGCAGCACCTGGCGGCGGCCTGCAGCTGGTCGCCGCGCTGCTGCAGGGTGTCCGCGCGCGACTGCAGGGCCTGCACGTTGGCGTTGTACTCTGCATTGGCCGCGCCCCACTCCGCCTGCGACTCCGCCAGCGTCTCGTCCAGTTGCTGCGGTGTGTTCAGTAACAATCATTCACAAAGCGGAAATCATCATCGGTTTTGGTCATGGTGGAACTCGTCTACCAACAGTGCCCCGCTCCTCCAGCGACTCTGCCAGCGTCTAGTTGCTGCGGCATGAAAGAAAGGAGATTTCAATACAATGGGCTTTGACGTCTGTCAACTGCACGCGCACGCACCGCGGCTGTCGCATGCCATCTTGCTCAGCACGTCTCATTTGCACCTGAACACTCCAATGTGTAATGCCAGTCGATACTGTGCAATAGGCAATGCAGTGCGATACACGTCTGCGGGAATGCCCACCTGCTTCTGGGACTCGACCATCTGGAGGTTGTCCTTCAGCTTCCGGATTTGAGACGCGATGCGGCTGCACGCGCGCCTCGCCTTCACATGCTCCGACTGCAGCATCGACAGAGGGACACTTACACCTCCAAGATCGAGGATCTGTCAAGTCGGATTCAGGTTGGCCAGTCTGCGACCGCGGTCCGGCACGGTCGCGCCGGTGATGCGCAGCTGCGCATGATTGACAGCATCCGCATCTGCATGCGTGTGACATGTCATCATCCAACAGGGCAGCACTAAGTTGTTGCCAAGCGGCAAAGTTGCAGCGGTCGGGCACCTGCAGAGCTGACGCCTCGTCCGTGAGGTTGCTGACGTCCTCGTTGAACGACTCCATGGCCGCTTTCTGCGGCAGCATCACCGGCAAACGCCCTCAGTTTCCGGCCCAGTTTCTAATTGCCGGGCCGGAAGCTTGCTTGAAGACACACTGGTGTCCCCGACCGAGTGCGCGTTGCAGAGACATCAGAGAACGATACATAGGAAGTCATACAGGCGAAGGCTCGAAGACTCCGCCCGTTTTTGAATTAGCCCCAGTGCATCGGCGTTCAAGCAGCCGATCGGAGTGGAATGCTTTCGACAACAAGGGCACCTGCGCCTCGACCTCCAGCTCCTGGGCGTTGATCTCCGCCATGAGGGCATCCAGCGCGGCGTCCAGCTGCTCGGCGCCCATCGCCGCCAGCCTGGCCAACTTCTCCTCCGCCGTCGCAATGTGCTCCTCCACCTCCTCCACCTGGTAACTCGCAAAGAAACGGAAATGACGTTCAACTCCAAGGGCAATATGACGTATGACTCGAAGTGAAGCATCGTAGCCAGGCAGCGCTGTGCCCTTGATGCAGAGTGTGCAATGTGTATGGCCGGTCTGCTTGTGGTTTCCACCAGCGCCGCTGTCTTGACCCGACAGAAATGCCACATTTACTGCAGGGAACCTGTGCCAGCCGTTTACACTACATGTGCGCAGAGCTCAGACCCACCTGAGCCCAGGCGAGCGCATAGGTGATCTGCTGAGACTGCACCCGCCACGTCTCCACCTCCTGCAGACGCACACAGCCAATGCCAGGTGATCAACATGCAGTCCTTCAGCCCAGCTGATGAAAGGGCTTCAGTGCAGCCGCAGAAGCAGCCGTGCTCTGTAGCTCTAGCTGCAGGACATCGGACCATGACAGCCAAAGTGCGCAAATAGTGATGCAAGTATCACGGGATGGCACCTTGAGGCGCTCGATGCTGTGTGTCAGCTCCTTCGCCTCCTGCCTCAGCTTCTTGAGCTTCGGCTTCTCCACCTGCGAGCAGCGACACGTGTTGGTTCTCTGGCTTTGCAGAACTTGCCGGCGGAAGCCGGCCCATAGCGCAGCGAAGTTGCGGAATGCTGCTTTGTAGGCAAAGCTGTCTGCAGAAGCAGCTCATTATCAGCAGGTGTGAGCGGCAGTGCGTAATAAGGGCTTTGCGAAATGCTGCACACCTCAATGGCGTCGCCCTGCTGGCCGATGTAGGCCTCGGCAGTGGCGAGATCCGTCTGCACCTTGGCCAGACTCGTGGCCTGCAAACATGAGCAGGCTGAAAGTCAAGCGCCGTGTGGATACCGGTCTCGAGCTCACGGCCCAATGCTCACGACCGCTGCTCACTGCTCATGTCTGACTTGTGAAGGTCTCTGCCTGCACTGCGGTAAGGGATGTACTTACCTGCATGAACAACTCGTGCTTCTTTTTGTCCGACGCTTCGCCGGAGCCGCTGAGGAAGTCGCGGGCACAGTCCTGCGTCATGACTGCGGCGCAGGGGACGGCGCATCAGATACCTCGAGACTCTGCATCGTGTTTGCAGCACAGCAGCACACGGTTCAAACGCACGATGTTCTGCTGTGCGCTCCGGCGTGCCGACGCGAGTGCACGAACAAGCACGACGAGGTCAAAAGGAGGCGCCCTTGGGGCACGAGACACAGCGCAACACAAAGAATCGCAGTGCGAGAACCGGCACACACCTGCGATGGGGTTGGCGGCATCGATGGACAGGTGGTCGATGACCTCCAGCATCTCGTCGCGCGAGCGGCTGACAATGTTGCCGCGCTCGCCGCTCAGCTGGTAGCCGCTGCCGGAGCCCGCTCTGCGCTGGATGGTGATGAACCGCCCGTAGGCGTCCGGTCGGTAGGCGTCCTCCCCGGTGTTCCACAGCGTCACCGCCACCTGGCGCGCTTCCAAAGGGCAGCACATGAGCAAAAGAGGATGATTGCATGCAGGCGCATACCCCAGCCTCAGCTGCTCAGAGGCCTTGCGAAGCTCCTGCTTGCAGGAAGGAGGCTGCCAGTGTTGCCAAGTAAGACAGCTGCCGGGCATATGTCACTCGAGGCCACATCGAAGTCAGGCTGGCTGCAATAGAGCTTGAGTTCGAAATGAACTGGCCTGGACATCGATCCCACAATCAGCGTGTGCGACACCCACCTTGGCCTCATGGCAGCCAGATTTGATGAAGTTTTGGTTGCTGCCCGCCCGACCCGTCTTTGCCGCGGACACACCCAGGCAAAATTGCACCGCCTGCAGCACTGCCGACTTGCCGCTGCCGTTCGTCCCTGCATAGAAACCACAGAGCTGGCTTGCACCCTCCATTCGGCTGGCAGCACCCTCCAGCATCCCTCCTATTCATGTGCAAAGCAGGCGTGCACGGAAACACGTACATGCTGTGTGCGGACTCACCGCTGATGAAGGTGACGTGGGGGCCAAAGTCCATCTGCGCACGAAGTAGAACACAATTCAGGTCACATCATCTGAGCGCACGCTCCGACGTCACACCCATGTCAGCTCTGTCTGGTACAACTCTTCATGCAAAATGCCGCAGAACACCAACAGGGGGGCCGACCAGGGGGCCGACTCACTGTGAAGTGGCTGTGGCACATGAAGTTGGTCACAGTGACGCGGTACATGTGGCCCGCCAGGCCGCGCGTGCGCATCCTGAAGCCGTCGCCGACCTGCAGGTGTGTTTGTCCCGGCAGTCAGCAGGGCCTGCTTGGGGACGGCACTGTCACAAGGAGCCAGTCTGCCCGCCCCATGCAAACAGCATGCGTACTGGTGTGCCTGCATGCTGCTGTCTGATCGAGCGCTGCGCGAGCATGCGCCCTGTAAATGTGCTGTTGTAACATGTGGTACTTGGAACAGTACCTCAGCGTTCATTGGCTGCGGCTCGTTGCTGTTGGGCGGCATCGTGATGCGCAGGCTGTCGTCCACGCGCTCCTTCGGCCCCCTGTTCTGCAAACCGCGGCCGCCGCCGGCGCGCTTCTGACGCTTGGGCGCGGGCGCCGCAAATGCGTCCGCCTCCTCCAGGCCGCTCTTTACCGGAGCCCTGTGGGCGGCGGCGGGACCCGTGTTCTCCTTCTCGGCGGAAGCCCGCGCGGGCGACGGCTGTTCGGCCACCGCCGCGGGCTGCGAGGCTGCTGCTGCCGCCGCAGGCTGTGAGCGCGCCGCCGCAGGCTGCCGGGTGGCCCGCTCGGCTGCTGGGGACCATGCGCGGGCCGCCGCCGCTGCTGGCACGGCTGCCGGTGCTGCGTCCTTTCCTGCGCAGCGAGCAAGGAGGCAAGCACTTCGACAATCAGCTATGGCCAGAGCATCCGATTCTGTGCGGGACTGCGGACGTGTTGCAGTCTCAGTGCAGGCAGTGCCGGCGCCCCCACCTGCTGCATCCTCCTCATAGCGTGCCGGCCGCCTGATGTTGCGGCGCGTCAGCTCCTCTGACTGCGTCTCCTTCACCCGGATCCCTGTGAAGGTCTCCCAGGTGATGTCCTCCTCATCCCCGTCTGCGGGCAGAAGCATACACCCTCCGGCTGCAACCACAGCATGCGCAGCGTGCGTCACATGGACATCATGGGGCTGAGCATCGGTGCCTGCGACAACTGCAACAGTCTGCTCAAGAGCAAGCATGGCTCAGTGACCTTGCAGGTGTCAGCCCGTGGGCACGAAGACATGCACACATAAGGGCCGCCGCACCATCGTACTTCACGTGCAAGTGCAGCTCACGCCTCTCCTTGCCGTCGATCAGGAGTCTTCCGGCCGCAGATGTGACGGTTCCTGCGATCCATACGCAGCTGAGCGGTGAACATTGCGATCTCTACTGCACAACCTCGGACATAGGCAGCTGACACGTTCAGTTGCTGCTCACGGGGCTTCGCCTGCAGACGGAGAGCTGCAATCGCTACTCACCCTCGAATATGCCGTGCCTGTCAAAGCGTTTGCGGACTCTGGTTCCGATGTGACGCCGTGCCTCTGAGGCCACCGTTGGCGCTGGCTCAGCGTGCTGGGTCATGCGTGCTCGATGTTGGGAGGCGTGGCGATCATGAAGGCAGTGCAGCGCAGAGAGCGTGTTGCGAACTGTAAGTTGCTAGCAATGCGCAATTGCTGAACGGCTGTCCTGGGACAAGCCTGGGGGCAAATGCGGTTTGTAGACTTTCAAACGTTTGAACTTGGCGAGTTGTTGCCTGTCGATCAGGCTAGGGTTTGGAAGTGGTGGCAGCGAGCAGGGAGGGCACAGTACTGTGATCAGGCTTGCTGAAGATGTCGAGGCACTGCCCTTTACCGTTATTGTTTCGTGGTAAGCTAGGGTTGCAGTTGCGCCTGTCCTGATGACAGTTGCAGCAATGCCCCGCATGCTTGATGCGGCAATGCAAGAAATGGAGTGTCCTCCGACAAATTGAAAGCAGTCCCCAACAGACGGGCAGCTCAGGGACACGCTCAATCCTCCCAAACAAAACGAAATTCCTCGAGGCAGACGCTGCGTCATAAATGTTGCCTCTGACGACGATGCGGCCGAAACGTCGTCGCCGCATTGGGAATGTTGCCGAAATCTCCCCCCAAAGGAAGTGCCTCTGCGCTTCATGTAACTTCCTGACGCATTGCCTCAGTTTCAGTTCCATTCCCCGCCGTCCTTGAAAAATTCAAAGCGCCCTACAGCTTGGGCTGCATCAGGCGCATTGCGCGCCGGCGGCAGCCGCATGCCATGCAGGTGCAGCCCGCGGCGCAGCGGCAGGCGCCGCTGCTGCAGCAGTTGTTACGGGACACCTGGTCCTGCGTCTCGCGGATCTCCTCGTCTCGGGTGACGCCGCCGCCGCCACCGCAGCACTTGCCGCCGCCGCTGCCGTCCACCTCGACGGACGCCTTGTTGGGGTTGGGCGGCAGCGTGATGCCCGGGTTGATCTCGAAGAAGTTGGCCGGCCTGCAGCGCACGTCTTGATGATCAGACCCATGATGAGGACAAGGCTGAGGTGTGCTGCAGTGCAGCCAGAAGCTCGGGGAATGCAACTCCAGGCGGAGGTGCTGGTTGCCTGAGGGTATCAGGCAGCACAGTGTAGTTTCATTGAAGGGCGCACTTGAGGTGGAATGACGCGTATTCACACGGCCTGCAGTCGTGACAAATCAGATCAGTCAGTCAAGCAACAGTTCACAGTCCAAGTGGTGACGATGCTGGATGAGCATGTTTTCGCAGCATGTTCTTGCAGCATTTGAAAAGCAGGCGACCAGAAGAGGCAGGAGATCGCACATGACGGGGAAGTCCTCCGGACGCGGGATGTGGGTAACTCCCTGCGAATTGCCGCAAGAACAGTCAGCTCCACAATTAGCAGCAGATCCACATTCCAATGCAAATCGCATGTGTAGATGTAATCTCACGACAGCAACAACGTCACTGGGAAAGCTGCTCATGCAATGGGCAGGAGCAGTCACCATGGTGTGCCACAGGACGAGGTCCTTGCCGACCAGGCTGCGGTTGCGCTCCGTCCACTGCTCGATGCCGATGGGGTTGGGCTCCAGCGGGTACAGCCCCGCCGGGTACAGCTCGTCGTCCGCGTACGGCGTCACCCACAAGTGCTGCGGGTCGTGGAAGGCGGGCATTCAGGATCAGCATGATGACGAAGGAAGCATATTCGTGTAAGGCAGACACTCAAAATGCGCATGCACAATATTGTGTTTGCGTTCTGCGCTTCCCAGTGCGGCCCGCATCTCATCTTCTGGTTACCCCACCCTGTCCAAAGCATCGACATGATCTGCTTTGTCAAGCCGGCATAATTGACGCTCAGCCAGTGCAGGCGGTAGTCAGCCCTGGATCAGTGAGGTATGCAGTTATCAGCGTCGCACCTTGGTTGCGAACTTGCCGCGCCGGTGGTGCGTGCTGGAGGGGTTGGCGTACAGCGGCGGCGTCGCCCCCGGCGCCAGCTTCCACGCCACCGGCTTGCCTGCGGATCATTGCGCGCAAACCACTGGAAGTTGCGTTATTCGTAATCGACTACACAACGCTGTCTGCTGCTGTGGCACGTGCAGACATGCACAGGATACAGCCAGATTGATGCAGGGCTCCCTGCCGAGCGTGGACTACAAAGCACGCGTTCACCATGTGCATTGTGTGGAAATCTGACAGAAGGACTCACCGTTCATCGGGTTGAGGCTGTTGGGGTTGATGACCTTCCAGATGCGGCTCTTGGTGGCGTCGCCGTTGCGCTGCGCCTGCTGCTCTGTCTTGAGCACCGTCTCCGTTGCGCAGAAGCCCACCCCGTAGGGATTTGCCGGGCCGTCGGGCATCGACTCGCAGTTCACCTGTGCGGCGGGGGATACACATGCGCGTCAGGCACGTTGCCTCGTTGGCGAGCAGCCGCGGCTGTTTGTGCCGCAGCTGCCGCGGACGGCTCACCCCGGCAGGCAGCTCCCCGCTGTCAACAGTCAGCGCCTGTCAGAGACAGCCCACGCGCGCGTGGGGCATGCGTCAAGGCGGGAGTTTGCGGCTGAGGTGACTGGAGCGACTGATGCCTGTCAGGAGGACTGTGCGGCGCGGGCACAAGCTGTCTTCACACACAGGTCAAACAGCATCGAAGAAATCTCAGCAAGCCCGCAGGCGTCGCCACGCATTTGAACGAACTCTGGCATTTACATGCGCCAACACGAGCTTCCACCAGCAGGCAAGCTCATGCAAGCATGCCAAGCATGCCCCACTGCCACCAGGCGTGGCGCTCACCTCGACCGCCATCAGGTTGGAGCCGCCATTGTCGTCATCGCACGCCATGTCCAGGCGCACGTTGAAGAAGTGCTGGTGGATCTGCAGCGACACAGCGTCGGCTCTGGCCAGGATGGTCTCCCTTCTGATTGCCACATGCAAAACTTTATAGCATTGCCCATGGCTGACACCAAGCCGACCACACTCCCGGCTCATTCCTGGACTTGAGGCACCCTCCACATGGGCAGCAGGCAAGCGCAGTGCTGAAGGAGCCTGCCAAAGGACCATTGAAAAACATTGGGTGCGCACCTGCGCGTTGAGGTGCGGCGCCATGAGCACGCCGTAGTCGGGGTACGGGCCCTCGCCCTCCGACAGGCCGTTGGTGGACAGGATGCCCGTCAGCTTGACCTCGTGCTCGATGCCGCCGTCCTGGTAGAAGTACCAGAAGAAGCCGTCTGCAAGCAGAGCACAGACACGATCAATCGACATGACAGAGATGCAGTTTCCAAGAACGTGTGGGGCAACACCAGCTTGCCGCTGGACCGCAGTGTGCAGGCAAGCGTGCTGCGGCAGGGTCAAAACCGAGACGTAGATGCGCTCAGGTGGCATGAGGCAGAGTGCTCACACTCGTAGTTGGCGATGGTGGCGAAGAAGGAGATGACGAGGCGGCGAGAGCGGCGTGTCTCCACGTGCTCCGTGCGGTACTCGGTATGCTTCCACAGCACGCCTGCTCGCACAGCAATAGGGAGGATGATTAGGGATGCAATCAGCAGCAGGTGCACAATGAGCATTGCAAAGTCAGCTGTGTCTGTTTAGAGGTCGGCATTGTTGACACAGGCAACCACGTAGTGCGGTTTACCATGCCGCCATGCTGACACGACATTATAAAGGAGCAGACACATATCGATAGCTTGAGCTCGAGAGATGTACCGTAGTCCTCCTCGTGCATGCAGATGGCCTTCTTGATGACCATAGGCTCGCCTGCAGCAGGGAGAGCATTGCGCTGTCAGAGCTCAGGCATGCCTGGCCATATGTACGTCACAGCATTGTGGGACCGGTGGTCTTGCGAAGTACAGGACGGCCACATGCAACTGCAGCCGCGACTCACCCTTGGTGTTGGTCAACACCCCGTCGAAGTACTTGATGGTCCCCAGGCAGTCGCACCCCTGCGGCGGCAAACCCAATCCTCGTTGAAATTTCAGAACAGACGGACTGTTCTGAGACCAGTCTCGTGCAACAACGCAGGTGATGACAACACAATGTCTCAGCAAGCATTGCGCATAGTACATCAGCAGGATGTGTAATTGTAATAAGCAGTCTCTGACCAGCTCCAGGGAGTTGGCGGAGACGCCCAGGCCATAGTCCATGGCGTCGAAGGCGCACTTGCGGTTGAAGGGAGCGCCTGTCGCAAGTGCGCATCAACTCTCATTACGATGCTCATGTGTTGAAGGAGTTGCCTCTCACGCACGACAAGTCTGTGGCACATGGTATGACAGGATGTTGAGAGCAGATCAGATCGGCAACAACTCACGTGGGTCGCCATACGGCACAATGATCTCCACAGTGGACGCGCGGTAGAGCACCGGCCGCACGCGACGCGCGTCCTCGTACCTGCACAGTTTCCGAAAGTGTTGTGAAAACCTCTGGCGGCGATGTCCTCACAGCAAGTGACAGGTCATGCAAGTGACAGGTTATGCAATGCAAAGCACACTGTTCAGCGCCCGACCCTCACATGTGCAAAAGGTGCTGCACTTGCTTCCAGGATACAAACACAGTGTGCTGCTCACACTTTGCTGCGCTGAGAGCATTCCTTCAAGCTGGGTGAGAGCAACGAGCATATCCTTCGAGCTGGAAAAGTGACGCCTGCGCACCCGATCTGGTGCAGCACCAGGCCCTCGCGGTAGTTGAAGCCGACGCGCAGGTCCCACTGCTGCCACTTGACGTGATTACCGTCCAGCTCCCAGGACGGACCCTCCGGCTGTGTGATAGAATGTGAACACGATTCAGATGATGCTGCAGGGAGAATCTTGTGTGTGCAGGGGAGCGAGGCCAGGCCCGCGTCAAAATACGACAGCAAGTTGCAGCAGCTTCGCCACTGCTTGTTGCTTGCTGCAGGCATGGGACGAGGCACCACTCAATCACAGGGCCTTCAAACAAGTATTGTAGCTGCACCTGGATGACGTCGAGCGGCTTGAGGCCGGTGCGCCAGGGGCGCTCGATGTACTCGCGGTGGTAGTTGGAGTTCATGCGCGGCACCTGATACCCCTTGCCCTCGTGGTGCCAGATGGCCACCACCTTGCCCGTGTTCATGTCCTGTGCGTGTACAAGGGGTGGTTGCAACACAAGACAAGAGGGCCGCGTCGGGCAGCACCATTTCTGAAGCGAGGCGCAGTGTTGGCGCAGCATGTGGCTCAGCATGTGCTTGAAACGGCGAGCGTACGGCAGAAAACCGTATGGAGTGTAGTTGTCCAGTCTTGGCAGCGCTTACCAGGTTGACGACCATGTCCAGCGGGTGCGCGTAGTGGTTGTCCTCCGCCATGCCCGCCGTCTTGAAGTACAGGAAGCACTGCGCGACAAGGAGGTCCCACACAATCAAACGTCATGTCCACGCCAGCCCTCTGACAGGCTGTGCCTGGCAGTCCAGTTCCCAGGGTTGCACATGTTGGCAAGCACCGCTAGATACAGCTCAGCAGAAGCAGATGTGTGGACACTGCCGAGTGAACTGAGCGTGAGGCGCACCTGGATGAAGCGGCCGGCCATCTCCGTGGTGCCCGGCTCGACTGCAAGACAGAAAAACATGGTTGCGTGCCTGGTTGAATGACTGATCATGCCATCTGACCCTGCCAGTGCATTGCACGCCATGGTATCCTACTAGAGAACAACGGACGAACAGCAGTCACATTCAAGTTCAGCAGAAACGACTCACTGAAGCGCTCCCCGTAGTACCAGGGGTCGCACACGACGTCCTCCACGTTCTCGATGCCATACCGCTCCCTGCACAGCCGCTGCACGTTGGGGTCCTTCTGGAAGATCTCCTCCGCCTCTATGCAGTCCTCGATGGTGACCATCGGCTGCACGCCATCAATCTGCGAGGCGGGGACGGCAAGCTCAGCCGGCGCCTCTGGGGCAGGAGGTTTTTGGGAGCCTGAGTGACACGAACTCACGGCATATGTTCTGGTGATAAGGCCTGTCAGAGCTTTGAGCCAGCAGCTGGCTGCACGCTGCAATGCTGCACTGGCGCAATGCCGCCGACGCCCATGAGCACAGCAATGCTGTACTTGCAGGTTCGCAGAGCCGGCACTGGCGCGGAAGCGACATCAAGAACAAGAATAGCATCGAGTGAGTGCTCCCGGCATGCAGGCCACCAGCAGGAGCTCAGCATGCTGACTAAGGCAGAGATGGCCAGCTGAGTTGGGGCATGCACCTTGCGCCAGCCGACGACCTGCGCCGGCTCATCGCTGAGGAGCACATCCGCCTCGAATACCAGATTCGCGTCGGGCACTTGGATGATGCATAGCGCCACCCGGCCGGGCGGTGGCGCGAGGCCCTTGCTCCAGGCGAGGTATGCTGCCTTGGCGGGTTCCTGCGGCCAGGCAGGACAGCGCAATGGGACGCAGTGCGCCTAATGTCATGCAGAAAGCGCAAGGATCGCTGCAACATGCGGCGCTGGCAGAGCTAGGTCTGGGATAGGTGGACGTACTGCACGTGGCCATAACAGCTAGGACGGGCTGTACTTGCTCGCCGGCACTCACGCTGAGAGTGACGGTGTTGAACCTCAGCCGGCCCTCGAAGCCCTGCCGGCCGGCGAACAGTGACACCGCCCCGGTGGCCCGCTGGACCTCGGTCGTGGACAGAGGATCCAAGGCGTGCGCCCCGTCGTAGGTCTGGGCCTTGCTCGGCACCCTGCCGGGCTCGTCGATAAGCACGCTCAGACCGTGAGGGTGGGCGTGACCGCTGCGTCCATTTTTGAGGCTGGTCTCGTGCGCCTGAATCTTGGAGGTGTTCTGTATCGTGTGCAAGCTCATTCGCGACTTGCTCGCTTGCGCAGAAGGGCCTGTTGCAGCTGCGGTGCTGCAGAGGTGTGGGTCGGACAGGCGTTGCGATCTAAGAGAAGCTTCGTGCAGCTTTCTTTTGCAGGGTGCGTGAGTAATCCATGACTGAGATCTTCAGCGGCAGACACAACGGGCTGGGCCAGGGTTTTGGGGCGCTCCTCAACAGAATGGAGTGCATTTCAGAGTCACTTGCTTTCCTTCGATGTACCTCCGTTGAATGGTTCACAACTAGTTTCGAGTAGAAGTCTCGCTAGTAGTGGCGACCGCGCCAAGGTCAGCCGGTGAAGAAACCGCAGCCGCGGGTGGCATAGAAACGAATCGCTCCAGTCCGCAGGGAGCGACCTCCTTCACCATCTAGCAGCCAAATCACATTCGCATGACGGTGTTCTTGACCCTGTCATCGCCAACATCCTGAGTATGGTAACTAGGCCGAGTCGCGTCAGAACCTGAGTCAGCCGATTCCAGATCAGGCTGAAGTCAACCGCGCATGACGGTGTTTGACGAATGCGTCATCGTGCCCGAGATTGTCTGCGCGGTGCCGTCCGCCTGCCGGATGGAGGAGGTCAGCCGTCCCGGCGCCCAGCCATTGTTCCACACGGCGGCAGCCGGCACTGCGCCGTCTTCTGCCTTTGGCTGCGCCGCCTTGCGTCGCTTGCGCTCCGCCTTCTCCGCCCGCAGCCAGCCCTCGACCAGCTGCAGCAGGCGGCCCTCCTGCAGCTCCGGGAAGTTTGCTGCCGGCGCGAATTCCTGTAGTGGTACACGACATCGGCGGTGAGATTGACAGAGGGAAACTCTCCTTGCATTTTGCTATGAATCAAGCACCGGCATGTACAGCCAGAGGGCATGCATCTGCAAACATGCTCTGACTTGATAATGGCTGTTATGACGCAGGGCTGACCTGCAGCTTGCTGTGCGCGAGGTACATCAGGTGGGTCGGCCACGCCTCCAGCCCATCGAAGATATGGGTGGCGTAGATGATCGTCGCTCCCGTGGTCTCGCACTCGGACCGCAGGAAGTCCATCAGGTCCGAGCGGCCTGCAGGAGAGCATGACAACATCTCAGCGCAAGCCCTGAATTGAGCCGAAATTTGAATTGGGCAACAACTGACACGGTGCCAAACGTCACAGGGACATCGCGCTGCTCACCTAGCACGTCGAGGTCCACCGTCACCTCGTCCAGGAGCAAGACCTGCGGGCGGATACAGCACCAGTCATCAGTTTCGCATGACATTTGCATGGATGCCATAGAAGATACACCTTGCTGCAGCAGAGCGCATGCTGTGTTTTCTGATAGCAAGGTCAGGCAGTCATGTGGCTGACCTTGAACGGCCGCAGCAGGCCCATGGCGATCTGCACCCGCCGGCGCTGCCCGTCCGACACCTTGTTCATGTTCCACTTGGGGTCCACGTCCAGCACCTTGATCAGACGGTCCCGCCGCGCCGGGTCGACGCCCGGCACGTTGTTCAGCATCTCGCCCGCAGAGAAGCCGCCCTGCACGGCGGTTTGCGCCTTAGGGCTGCTGTGAGGTTTCAACAGCTAACTGCAATCTGCCGCCATGCATGGAGATGCAAAGAACTCTTGTGACTTGTGCTGTCGAAAGGTTTGACTCATTAGCCTGCTGCTGCTGCATTCCGGTATGACGCAAATTTGAGCAGTACCTGCAGAGGCACCGAGTAGCCGGCAAAGGCGACGTCCCTCTCCCAATTGCCGCCCACGTAGGCGACGGCGCCGCTGGTGGTGAGCCCCGTCGCATGGAACGGCGGCTCCCCCAGCACGGACACAGCAGACTCCGGCACCTTGTGCTTGCCCGCCAAGATGCGCAGCATCGTCGTCTTGCCGGCGCCTGCCGCCACAGGGAGTGCCGATGAGCAACTGTCAGCTTGGGCTGGTTGCACGCTCATTCAGCGCATCGTGCTGTTGACTGAAACACAATGCTGGAGCCAACAAATGCGTGCATGCATGCTGGTCACGCACCATTGGGCCCGATCAGCAGGCACCGGCAGCCGGGCTTCAGTTGCACCGACATCTCCTCCACCACGCACGGCGCGCCCGGCAGTGGCCTGCCATCTGCGGTGCAGCGGCGCACAAACCGTCAAGACCTCTGTGCAAGAAAAGAAAGAGGATGCCACTGATTGCATCGTGCTCATTCGTAGACTGGATAGATCCCAACCTCTGCACCCACCTATGCCTGGGTACTTGAACGTCAGGCGGTCTGTCTCAACAGAGTACTTTGCCGTCGGCTGCGGCGGCGTCACAATCTGCGACTCTCTGTGAAACGTGCTGGGGACTGCGCTGCCGTTGGCATCTGAGGGCGTGGTTGCACCGGTTGCAGCGGCTGTTTGCTTGGCGCGTGCAAAGGGGCCCGCCGTGTCCAGCACAGCGCTGGTGGCGCCAGCGTTGCCCACCCCCTTGGCATGGGTCGTGGCAACGGGGACCGGCATTTTGAAGTCTACGGCTGCACTGAGAGACTGAGAGCGCCTTCCGAGAACGTTTCCGAGACCAGTTTCGATTGCTCTGGATTTTGCGATGCCGATTGCCAGTGCTCGACGCTGATGCAGAAGCTACGCAGATCGTGGGGCAACCCTTCTGACGGAACTGACAGCTAGTAGACTGCGAAATGTACGGATCAGAAAAATGCATCAAATTGCAATCGACTGCGTGGCCAGTTGCGCGACACCGGTTTCAAATTCAGCTGCTGGCTAGTACAGGGTGGGATCACGTGACGCGGAAGCTGCGCTAGATTCCCGGGATTCTCAGTACTAAACAGCACTTGCTGCACACAAGCTGCCAGATTCATCACTCACGCCTTCCAGCCCTGCCAGATCGTATACACTTTGGCTCGATTGTTCCTACTTTCGCATTCGAGGTCTCACGCCACAATGAGCGCCCCACAGGCCCAGCAGTCGTCCGGCATTGCGCAGAAGGCGGACCCCACATCGCAGTCGCTGCAGCGGCTCGACTTTCTCAAATCGTACACCGAGTATGCAGTGAACAAGTCGACCGACGTCGCCGGTTCGCTGTACCAGACCAGCCGCTCTTTCACGCCGTCATTCCTGGAGCCGCGGGTGCAGGCTGTGGAGGGCAAGGCGAAGGAGGTTGCCTCGAACTATGGCGCCCCCATCGTCAACGCCGTGCAGGACAAGTCCTCCCAGGTCCTGGGCGTCGTCGATAAGCAGGCAAGTGTTGCGCTCTTGTGCGATCCGCGGCGCCGAGGCCGCTTGGCGGCTGCCTTCGCGACCGTTCGTCTCAGCCCTTGAAGCAAGACACGGAACCTGGGTGGCAGCGGTGGTTCCTGGCGCCTGCATCGCCGCCACCGCATACTCGTCAGCTGAGAGATGCCGGTCTCTGGCCAGGCCTGCGAACAGAGGGTGTTCCCGAGCCTGCCGACGGTCACTGTGGGTCGCCATGGCAGGTGGATGGTGTCGTGAAGAAGGCGGAGGAGTTCTACTCCAACAACTCCACCTACCTGGCCAACGCGGTCAAGAACCAGTCGGACTACCACGCCAAGAACCTGCAGCACTTCAAGGATGCCCGTGACGCCTACCTGCAGCAGGCGAAGGATGCAGGTACTTGGGGCTTTTTGCCGCTGTTTGAAAATGGCATCTTGCGATGCGATGCAAGCACGGCTGCATGTCAAAGTCGACTTGCAAGCGGCGTTCTCCTGCGTTCTACGCACCTCGCAATTGCACGGACCTTCATTCAGCTCGTTTTCTGATGCAGTCAACTTCCTGAAGAAGGAGGGCCTCAGTGGCGCCGCCAAGCAGGCGATGGACTCGCTGTCGGCGACGATCGAGCAGGCGAAGTCTGTGCCCAGCTACCTCAACGAGCAGGCGAACTTTCTGCTGCAGAAGGTCTCTGTCGCCTGGGAGAAGCTCTCCTCAGTGCCGGCAGGTGCGTGCGGGGCATTCTGTAAATATTTCCCTTTGAAAAGCTCGTCGATGGAGCACATCACATGTTTTGCTGCCCTGGGCTGCATCTCCGCTGCGGTCTCTTGACACCTTGCACCAGTGATGACCTTTTGCAAGTTTCCGACTCGCCTTTGTACCCTACAATGTTGCAGTCCAGAAGACGCTCGACGCTGTGTCGCCGGCGGTGGAGCAGGCAAAGAAGAAGTACATCGAGGCACACGACATCGTCGTGGTGAGCAACACATTCAGCATGCCTGCGATCTGCCATGTCTTAAGCACCTGACCTGCTGTGCAGCACCCAAATGGTCTTAGCTGGTTTGTACGCCACGCTTCGATTCAGAACACCGCAAATCTTACAGCTGAGCTTCTTCCTCACACAGACGGCGCCGGTCTACAACAAGGCCGTCGACACTGGCGCGGACGTGCTGACGAAGGTGCAGACGACATACGTGTACAAGACGGCAGCAAACCGACTGTACCCCGTCATCTCCCCCTACGCCGACCCAGTCATCGAGAAGGTGCCGTCACACATATGTTCGATCCACTGTGAGACATCGTTTACAGTTTGAAGCCTTGCACTCGGCATTGTCTGAGTCTGAATCCTTGCACTCCGCATGCTGGAAGTGCATGCATCAAGCTCTCAGCCTTCTGTGTGCAACACGCTGACCTGCGCTTGTCTGACCTGTGCTTGTCTAATCCTGCTGCAGGTGTCGCACAGCCCCTATGTCAACGGCGTCATCGACCACCTGAAGCCGCAGCACACCGTCAACGCGACGGCATAGGCCACTCACTGTGTAGCACCGGCACGGTGATTTGCGGGCTTGCCGGCAGGGTGCCTCGGGCTGCTGCAGCAGCATGTGCTGAGGAACTTTGGCGAGGGCGGTCACCATCTTTAGAGCGTTTAGGTCATCGCTAGTAGGACCAGATCGTGGTTTGAAACAGCAGCAGCAGCAGGACCACTCTTGTGGTGGCCGCAGTCCTCAGCTTGACTTCGGGTCGTTGTACTTTCGATGGGGGCTGTATAATGCCCGTGAGCTGCAGGCAGGCTAGGACTGCGCTGCACGCCGAGCCGAGTGAACGTCTCGCTCCAGCTGCCCGCGATGTGCAGCACTGCACCACAGAGGTGCAGTGCTAATCCCCATATCCTCTGTGGTGCGATGTGCAGTGCCTCGGCATGCGTTTGCACTTCCAGGAACGTCAGATGACATTTGTCTGCGTATAGCAGTGCTAATTCAGCTTTGAGACGAGAGCCAGAGGCAGAGCCTTCACAGTTGAAGGTGCACCATTTGTGTTTAGGGTGTATTTAGTGTGGAGCCTCTGTGTTTCCTATCTAGGGGCCTTTTCATTTCAGCGCAATTTTTTGCCTTTGTTGAGGGCGATTGGACTAGTAATGGAGACTCTTGTCTGAAATTTGCTATCCTGGGGTACCGTAGTCACGGGCATGATTCGCGCAAAAATAATTCGGCGGCCGCTGCGCGAAGCCATTTCGCGCGGGTTTTCGGCGCTGCGCGAACTCCGCGCGAAAGGTGGATAATAATTCCAGCAGCGCTGC
>JAABUW010001355.1_pt1 | contig 41548 bp, 80 predicted proteins | sample 5560081 | NCBI WGS metagenome assembly JAABUW01 (sample SAMN10711882, study PRJNA513363) | rock metagenome | isolation source: Antarctica rocks | place: Antarctica: Victoria Land, Knobhead sud | reverse complement strand
TCATCCCCTAAATAATTCCCCCCCCCCCCCCCCCCCCCCTGATCGCACATACACGTGTCTGCAGCACCAGAGCCGTCTTGCAGAACATGCAAGCCATGCGAGTTCACTGCAGCCAATTGCCGCTGTGGGCAACATCGTCTGCTACAAACCCAGCACCGATCGCCGCGGCTGTGCTGAACTCATCATTGACTAGTGAAACTGCTCAACATCCGCAGGACTACCCGGAGCACCGGCTGCAGTTCTTCAACCTGCTGCACGCGATCACGAAGCACTGCTTCGCGACGCTGTTCACCATGTCGCCGACGCAGCTCAAGCTGGTTATTGACTCCATTGTTTGGTGCGTTTCCCAAAATCCCTCAACACCCCGCCGCCGTCGTTACTGCCAATGTTGCTCGGGAATTTCATTGTCAGTGCCTGCCTCGCCACACCTGAATCCACGCGATTGCCGGCCAGCCAGAGAGCCAGCCAAAGTCGCCGCGCTGCCGATGCACAGCTTCCATGCACCTACCACATGTTACAGACGTGTGGACACGAGCTCAATTTTTGGGCCGGTGCATACCAATGTAAGCGGCTGTGACCGGAACGTTTGTGCTACAGGGCCTTCCGGCACACGGAGCGCAACATCGCGGACACGGGGCTCAACCTGCTGCTGGAGATCTGCCTCTCCTTCGAGGGCTCCGAGTTTGCGACGCAGTTCTACCAGGCCTACCAGCTGCAGCTGCTGCAGGAGGTGTTTGCCGTCATGACGGGTACGCTTCTTGTCGCTGCATTATTTAGGATTTCGTGTTTCAATTCTACCAGGCGTCACAGCTGCAGCTGCTGCAGGTAATGTTTGCCGTCATGACGGGTGCGTGCGGCTTCTTCAGGGTTTTCGGGCTGCTGATGCGCTGCTTGCCGGATTCCGACTTATGACGAAAAACTCTCAGCACCACTGACTGACTCGATGATAATACGCTGGATTCATGCTGGGAAGTATCAGCGCATGGCGTCACGTGCAGCCACCCGGAGGGGCAAGTGGAGCGCATCGCAGCGGGATTGGAAGCGCAATTTCATGCCCAAGGCTGAGCTTTTGCATGCCATGCCGCGCAGACACGTTCCACAAGCCGGGCTTCAAGATGCACGCGCGCATCCTGCACCACCTCTTCAGCGTGGCAGGCAGCGATGTCGTCAAGGCGCCCCTCTGGGACGCCGCCGCTAAGGGTGCGCTTACAGCAGCAATAAATTGGCCATGAACCTCACGATTGGCACGGACCCCATTGTGGACTAAGCTTCCCAGCTTCCCAGCATGCTGCCCTGCAGTCTTCCAAAGTCTGTACTTGGCCTGTCAATGTTGCTACCCACTGCCGTGTGCGTCAATCCCGAACTAGTGCCTGTATGCGTCAATTCCAAAGTAAACCCACTGAAACACCTTCACGCAGGCCCGACAGCGTACCCAAACAACGCCGTCTTTGTGCACGAGTTCGTGACCAATCTGCTGACGACCAGCTTCCCCAATATGCGGCCGCAGCAAGTGCAGGTCAGAGGCGTGCCCGATCAGTGCGTGGTGCACATAGTCCAGGGTTCGAATGCGCATCAGTGTTCAAGGTTCACCTCCTGGACAGCATGCCACCGGCTGCTGCGGCGCATGCAGTCAAAGGGATGCCGCCGGCCACCCTGCAGTGACTTAATTTCACACATCTTCGCCGTCTTCATGAGCCTTGTGAATCTCCAACTATTCCCTTCAACTGTGCAGGCGTGCGTGGCGGGCATGTTCGAGTACAAGGACTTTGGCGCCTTCAAGTCGCACTTGCGCGACTTCCTTGTTCAGGCGAGCACCACGAGCTGTCGGTTTCAGCTGCCAAATAAGAGATGGAATTGCTCACGGCAGATAATCAGAGTAAAGAGGCAGGCTTGCTTCCTGTTGTGGTCGCCGAGTTGTTGAGAGGCCACGAACATATATCCTTGGCAATTCTGCCCACACTTTGCGCTGTTGAAGTGCTAATGAAGTCTCAAGGCGGCTGCTGATGGGTGCTTTGGTTTGTTCCGCTGCAGACAAAGCAGTTTGCGGACAAGGACAACGCCGACTTATTCGCAGAGGAGGCCGCACAGCAGCGCGAGGTGAGGCGCCCCTCTCGAACTTCTTCCCGATAGCATGCTTTGCGTGCTGCACCTGCACAGTAGCATTCCTGGGCGGCATTCGACTGGCACTCCTGGGGTCTATCCCCGCGTGGGCCATCTCACCACCCACAATGTGCTCCCTCTTTTATGCTCGGGCTGCATGTGGAAAGTCGGACTCTGCCTTCCTGGCATCTTTCTGTGGTTGCGCTTCTGCCTTACGGCAGCCCAGCAAAGTTGCAGGCCCGACGGCGGTGTCATTGGATGCTCGCAGGCGGAGCGGCAACGGCTGGCGGCCATCCCGGGCATGATCAACCAGAATCAGCCCGAGGCGCAGGAGATGAATGATGCCTGAAGCCGTGAAGCTTGGCAATAGCAACCTGGGGCGCAACCGCTCCAGGTTGCGCCCCGCTGAATTCAGCCTCGGACCCCGATATGCGGCGCCGCGCGCCAGCTGGGGTGCCCGGGCGGTGTGAGGATGCATTGTCGCCCGCCGGCTACTGCATGCGCCAGAAGAGTGGGCAGTCGGCTGGCCTCGTCTGCAGGACGTCAGTCGCCCCCGGGGGCTGCCCCTGCGACGCCTGCCCTTTCCCGGGAGTATCTATCCAGAGTGTGATTCGCTGCTGTGAAGCAGCCGAAGAGTCAGCCACAGGCGCCCTTCGCTCCTGCCGCTCGACCTCGTGTGACGTGATGCGCGGCGCCCAGACCCCGGTGCTTGTTCTTCCGGGGATACTGCGCACAGACGCGGCAACGAATGACGGACCGCCCTGGTGGTTGTAGCAGCCTTTTCTGAAAGCGCTTGCGTCGGTTGCCTCTCAGGCAGTCGCGGTGTGTCCACGTCAGCGCTTGCAGTGCTTATGGTTTGTGTGAGCGTAGGTAAAGAATGACATGTGTGGACACTTATTTAGAGAGGAATTTCGAAGCCCACCGCACGAGGCCGTGGCAACGCGTGGTCTCCCTCGTTCGTGACCCTTTCTCAGCCGAATATCCATTTCACCTGTCCGTTCCGCTTCGTCGATGTAGCAGTACCGGCATTCCTTCCGCCACATGGTCCCTTGCGTGCAACTCCGATATCGCCTGCATCCTGCAAAGTCTCCTGGCAGTGCAGACAACATGGAAGCAGACCTTTTGCAGTGCAAGCAGTGCTTCCTGTCAAAAATCAACTCCTAGACTCATCTCCCTATTACAAGTGCTTCTCCGTGGGATGTGGTGAGATCCGGAGCTATATGAACAGCAGTGATTGCAAAGTGGCGGACGCGGCGCCGAACGCCAATGAGACGGTGAGTCTGTGCACAAATAGCATAGCGCCAGCTTCGGTATCTGGAGCCGCAACAGGTCCAGCGACTCGATATGAGAGCTCACCACTAATATTAAGGGGTATACGGTGATACGCTAGTGGAGCTTGATGCAAGCACCGTCTTCGCCGGAAGCTCTAAGCTGCGCATGCTTGCCCTGTCGAGCCTGGCGCCTCGTTACGGCCAAATCTGCTTCACAAGGCATTTTGTGTGATTTTCATCCGTTGTAAAGCGCATCCACCTTTCCGCACGGGCGTTTTGGCTACCTGCACGCCTTACTCGATAACTCGGTGCAGGCCAGCTTCGCACAGCTTTGTTCTGGGGCTGTCCAAACGAACCTAGCGACTCTGCTCGCGCTGGACCTTTGCAGCTGGTCATATTGCACGCATTTCGTGCAATTTGTCTTTGGAACATGATCTATCGACAGGGGCGCCACCGCAGCAGCAGCGGGGTGAACGCGTGCGCGAGAACTGCTTGTGCAAATTTGCAACATCTCGACCTCTGCAGCGTTTCTGTCTTAGCCAGATTCAAAGATTTGCATTGTATTCTCCGCAGGGGCACCGCCGCAGCAGCGGGGTGAACGCGTGGTGGGTGCTGGTCATCGTCTGGCGGCCTGGAGCGGCCTCACCCCACGTGTGGTGAGAATGTTGCAGCATAGCCAAAAGGACTGCCTTCAGGTTACACGAGAGCACAGAACATTTATTGCATCGGGTCAGTGCACAACAATGTCTGCGCAAAGTACCAGAACTAGTGAGCATCCGCATCGCCGCCGTAACATGAAGCGACATCAGGGATCCATACAGCAGCGGCTGTCACGGCATTTACAGCAGGCATAAGCTTGTTCCCAGTCAACCGTACCGGCATGTATGTCCATTGCAGGCCCACAACATGGTGTTTGGCAGCCAGCTGGACGGTGTCATCATGCCCACCCTGTGGAGGTAGGGTTTGCAGCACATATTTAGCCGGAATCATTTATCGTTATACTATCTGTAGAAGTCGCGGCCCTATCATCCGCAACCCGATATGTTTGCTGTGCAGAGATATCTTGGACCCTGCCTCAGCTGATCCTGCTTACTCTGTACAGAATGAGGTCCATTTTAGCCATCGACCTTTGAAATGTGTGACTTTCATGCGACAAATTCCTGGCGGGCGGCTTTGTTTTCATCACAGGTGTGGCGTTCGCTCTGGCGGTATGGAAACGCGCACCCTTGTTTATCCTCTTTAAACCCAAGGCAGCGCAGCAGCACCATCACTCTGCCAGCTCGTTTCGGTAAAGTGCGTTTCTGCCCAAATTTGATTCCGACAGGATGCATTATACAAGCATGCGGAGCACTAGGAGCAATTTCGCGCATCGCTCCTCCCTCTTCCCAACTCTTTCAATGTTGATTTCTTGTTTCCGCAGGATGCCGTCAGTAAGGGCCACGAGCACAAGAGCAGCTACCGGCTGCTGGCGCTGGGCGTGGTTGTGCATTAGTCGCTGAGCCTGGTGCTCACACCCCTGGCAGCGCCCCTCATGACTCACCAGGCCCTCATGTGAGCTGTTGCAACTGAAGTCTTCTTTAGACAAAGCTGTTGCTGTTGGAAGAAGTCATCATCTTCATGAAGACAGGTCCTGATCAGGACCTGTCAAGCCTCTGATTGCAGCTCAGCGACGGTATTCGAGCCAGCACTCTGTCAAAATCACGTCCACACCTGAGTTGTGCAGCAGCTTCATCGACGCTGCCATTCGGCACTATCGCGGCATTCGGACTATTCCAGAGGCGAAACCAAGCACCAAGGTTGCGACAAGACGTGCACTTCATTGCTGATGCAGGTGTGGCCCGCCGGTCTTTGTCACAGCCGGCAGCATCGCGATCTACCACTACCAGGCACGCCTTTTATAGTATCCCAGCATCGCTTTCATGCGTGCTTGCGCTTGACAGCACGTCCACAGCGCGTCCACAGCGCCTGGCGCTTCCAAGAGACGCAGTGGGGTTCCGGCGTTTCCTGGGCTTGCAATGCAATCGTGCATGATCCAGTCGATGAGTGGCATGTGTGCACTGGGCTGCAGCGCGGCAACCCAGGCGGCATGAGCCCCAACGCCGTGCACGAGTCCACCATGCAGATGCCTCCGCCGCGCTGCCATGAACTCGGCACTGCTCAAAGCCTCTTTTTGCTGCAGCCTCCCTGCTTGAAAGCAGCCAACCCTAGCCGAGCCTGACAGAGAGCTTGACAGAGAGCCTGACACTTTGTTCCAGTTCATATCACAATTGTCGAATCCTGAACTTCAGCAGCTTCTCAATTTTAAACCTTGACAACTCTCTGCAGACGGTCAAGGCCGGTGACTCGGGCGGCGCCGCCGCCTGGTTGTACTCCACGATCGCCGCCGCCATCGCGCTGCTGGCCCAGTGGGCGTCGCCGACATCTTCGCGCCCGGCATCTTCCTGAACTTCCTCTTTGGCACAGCCGGTGCACCATTTCAACCCCTACAATTGCAGTCCTTGAGAGTTTTCTCCAGCGTCGCTGACATCTAGCGCCCGGCACATTTGTCGTCTTGATCTTCGGCACCACGTTGTCACCACACAAACGAAATCAAGACACTGCGATTCCTTTAGGTGCCTTTGGCTTCTGAACGCGCTCGCACTTTGCGACAGTCAACGCGGCAGCTCCTGCTGCGCAGCTGCTGTTGCGCATGCATCGGCAAGCAGCTGGGAGCTGTCGCAAGTCCGTCACTTCCTCGAGCGTCCATGTCCGGTCGCATCGAGTAGAGTGAAGCCAGACGAGCACATGGCGCTGGTGGCTGAGTCTGCCGTTCCATTACGTGTCATGTTTCCACACCACCAATATTACGACCTCATAAGGGAGCAAACAGGTCACCTTGTGACCCTTGTGCAGGGCCCAAGGCGGCGGCGGCGCAGGTGCAGACGCTGGGGGGCGAGTTTCTGCTCCCATCCGCCACCTTCACCTGGGCCCTCAAGGTGAGGAGGAGGCTGGTTCATGAACAGGCCGCTCTGCCTTGGTGGTCCGATGTGCATCCAAAACGATGTGACGGCCGCCAGTCACATGGCGGTTCCGCTACAGGCCCGCACTGCCGCAGCAGATGCAGGTGTCGTCGTGCTAGCGTCAAACAAGCTCCGCATCTTGCACGAGTCTCTATGCGTGCGCATGTGTGACCGCTCACAGTTTGTTAATGTCGAGCACTTCGTGTGCAGAACGCGCTGCAGCGCCGCGACCTGCCCGTGTTGGTGTTCAAGGTCGTCAACATCACGCTGGCTGCGGCCTCCTTCATCAAGGTGCGCCCTTGATCTAGATCTCTCAATAGAGTTTGCATGCTGTGTGTCACCTGCGGACTCGAGTCCTGAGGGGCAGTTGCCGCAGCTTAAAAGCCGTCGTTGCTACTCCCGGGTGCAGCAAGGGCAGCAAGCGCCGTTTTTGAGGCACTTTGACTGAGGGGGCGATTTCCAGCCACCCAACACCCCTGCCTGCACCAGGCGTGACCGCACTCTGCATGCCCCGCAGATGGCGGCGCTGCTGTCGCTGCTGCAGCAGGGCCAGGTGGCTCAGGGCGCGCTGCTGATGGGCGCCTTCGAAGCCCTGGCCGGCGCCTTCTTCGCCGCCCAGGCACTATGGTGTGCTGCCACCGACCCGCCACAAAAGTCCGGCCAGCCGCGAAGTCCGGGCCGCCGCAAATTCATGCGGCGGTAGACGCTGCAGCTTGTGACAAGCAGTTCGAGGAGAGATAGTTACGGCGAGCAGATGCTGTGGGGCACGCGACGGACGCCCCATCTGCTTGCTTTTACAGCCTGTGTTTTCGCCTATGCATGTGCGGCTGCAGTTGTGCAAGTTGAGCATGGCATGTGCTTCCGACAGTTGTGCAGAGTTGTGATATGCTTTGCGTGATGAGGTTCGCAAATAGCATGGTCGAACAGGATTAGCAACAAGTCTCTCGCTCAGCTGGGCACTGGGAACAGCTGGGTCACGAGACTTCTGCACGTGAGTCCCACGGGTTTTCATGAGTTGTACTGTCCCACCGCTACCACCAGCTGCCAATCGAAGCAGCGTCTAGCCTCAGTTCTCCATGGAATCATGTCGGCTAGATCGTAGCCAAACGGGATGGGTCTGCATATGGAGGGCACCGAAAGGCTGGCCCTCAAGCGGAGCTTGTGCAGGGCGATAGTCGGCTTGCAGGATGCCATTTTGTCGAATGACCACGACACGGCGGGCTCACTGTGCCAGGTGAGCACGCCAAACTGAATGCAAAGTTGATCGATGTCGACTCTCGGTGACTTTGCCGGCTCTTCGCACTGCTGGTGCAACCATGGGTTTGGACTTCAACCCTATCACACGCCGCAGGCCCGTACGCCGCTGTCACGGCCAATCAACCGCCTGTGCGTACTCTATTCAGCCTGTCGGCAACCAGAGCAGCCAGGTTGGCGTGCCTGCACTTCAATAACGTCAGCTCGGCGTTGCCAGACGAGATTGTCTCCTCGTGGCCCAGGTCTGGCTGCCGGAACAGGATGACGACGGCGCCATCGTGTTGCGCACCAAGGTAAGGCGCCGAATCAAGTGTCGCAGACGTGCCTTGTCCGCGCCTTGTCCGCGCCACCCCTGCGCATGTTTGTGCACCGCCGGGCGCGCTACTCGAGCCGCGTTCACGCCATGCTTGAGTGGCCGGCCAGCGGCACAGCGTCTCGCCCTGCTTGTGCTGAGAACCCCAGAAAAGGCAGAAGCAGGATACCTTGTGAAAGCGCTGGACCTGAGCTGCCTCCCCAGCAAGGTCGTGCGGCATGCGGCTGCGGCTGGTACCTGCGGCCTGACATTTACTGCTCCCTAACGTGCGCCCTGTGCCTCCGCCGCAGGGGCTGCCCTTCTGCGTGGCCGGCGTGGGCGACCTGCTGGCGCTGTTCCGCTGCATCAGCTGCCGCTACTGCTTCGGCACAGACGCCGCAACGCCCGCAATGCTGGGCGCCCCCGGCCGCGTGTTCACCACAAGCGAGGTGCGGCACCGTCCTTTCAAAGCGTATATTCAAAGCGCAAATCCGGCATCGGCATCAATGTACAATTGTTCAGCGGGGGCTCTACTGCGTTTCGGGGCTCTTCTGGGCCACCAACATGTTGCAGGCGGCAAGCGCCAAACGCCACGCGCCACCGTGCGATCGCTGTGTCGGCATCCTGTGATTGCCTTGCCACACGCCGCGCTTGCTGATGACAAGAAGGATCTGACTCCATGTTCCCTACCGCCGCCGCAGCCGGAGATGTCACGCAACGTGCAGAAGTACTCGCGGGAGATATATGCGCGGGCGTCGGAGGCGATGCACTGCCGCGTGCACGCAACGCTAATGCTGCCGCTGTTCACTGAGCCCGCTCGGCGCAACGTGGTCGGCATCCTGGAGGTGGTGCAGGTACATATTGAAGGAGATGGAGCTGTAGGGATGACAGAAACTGACAAGAGTTACTCAAAAGTTGTAACTCAGCAGCGCTGATGCTGCCGCTGTTCGTGGAGCCTGCCTGACACAATGGTCGGCGTCTGGAGGTGGTGCAGGTGTGGGACCCACCATGATATTTGGAGGTCTATGGATTTCACGGCAAAAGCATGGAAGCATGGGAGGGAGGTTCAGTGAGTGAAAGCATGGCAGTATGGGGGATAGCATTGGTGAAAGAAGCAGCACTGGCGCCACCGCCCGTCGCGGCGTGACAACATGCCATGCAGAGAGACCCAAGCATGGCGTATTACGTGTTGCGCAGACGGTGGAGGACATGCACTTCACAAGGCTGGCGAGCACCGTGTCCGGCGTGCTGCGGGTGAGTCCCGATGCCCATGGCACACCCGCAGGATGACAGCCCCCGCCGCTGTAATGCCATGCCATGCCATTCGAGTGTTGCTGCATCGCCGTCATTCTGCGCTTCTACAGTGCTTCACGGCCAAGCTTCTCCAGCCGCAGCTTTACCAGCCTTCCCCATTTACCGGCCGCAGAAGTGCCAGATGTACACGTGCGACACGTCGGCGGACCAGAAGGAAATGGAGTTCTCTCTGGCGGCTGCGAAATCGTTCGCCGCGCTGCGCGTGGAGTCCGGCTCCAACGCCAACTCCCCGGACGCCACGCCGTCACCGAGCGACGCGTCCGTCGGCGGCGCGGCGGCCGGCGCCGGCGGCGCCGCCGCGGCTGCCGCGGGTGCCGCCGGCAGCAACGCGGTGTCCCCCACCTCCTCAAGCCAGCGGCAGCTGGTGAACGACGGCTTGGCGGGGCCGCCGGCGTCGGCGCCTGGCGGCGGCGACAGTGACGGCGACGCCGAAATGGCTGCCGGCGGCGGCAGCGATGCCGCGGCCTCGGCCGGCGTGCTGGGCGACAGCACCATGGCGGCATCGCCGTCACTGGCCCGCGCGTCAGCGCAGCAGAGCAGCGCGCGGGCGCCGGAGCACGCCGGCAGCGAGGAGGCAAAGCCGCCGGAGGCGGAGGGCGGCGTGGCGGCGTCGCTGCGGAGCCGCTCCGCGCCGGAGGTCCGCACCCTGCGCTCCAACAGCCAGCCGTCCATGGAGCTGCGTGCCCGCCAGGTGCTTTGGGTCAGGGTTTGGGGCTCGCAGTGCGATGCCTGTGTTGCAGCCCCGTGGGAGATGGCGAGGCTGTGGTCGCTGCAAGACGGCAGACGGTGGAGAGCACCAAGAATTTCGGTCTGCATTCATTGCGCAGGCTCTTTCGAAAGAGATCACTGTAGCGGGATCTCAGGAGCGACCTGCGCGGCTCGGCAGCCCCAATGCAGGGTCTAGGGTGGATTTGCAGTTCATCATGTGCTGACGTTTTGGTGACCGCCTGCTGCACAGGGCAATCGCAGCGAGACAGCCACCACAGCTGCGGAACAGGCGTCGCGCTTCCCCAGCCTGTCGAAGCGCAGCTTCAACTCTTCAGGTGCACCCCATTGCCTGCACATGCTGCATGTTGCCTGTCGCGATGTGTGACAGCGGCATTGACGAAGTGTATCTCGCGTGTGAGCCGTCACAACAGACTGCGTGAGCCGTCACAACAGACTGCGTCGCCGATTCCATATTAAAGGTGGGGCACACAGTTCTTCCCCACTGCCAGATGCTGACGTGGCCGCCGTGGATGATGCAGTTGTGCCGATATCTGAGGACGGCATGGATGGCGAGGACGACGACGGTGAAGACATCGGTGAAGATAGCGGCAGCGACGAGGAGGGGGAGGGCGGCGAGCCTCTGGCGCCAGGTACGAGCATCTGACACCAATCTGAGTGTGCTCGAAGCGGGTCCCCTGCAATCGCACATGCGCCGCTGCTTGATGGCAGGCAAAGATTCCCGCGCCTTCAGCAGCTGCATGAGCGGCAGAGCTACACAATGATATCGAGGTGACAAGGGCTGCGAAGGCCAGCCCGGTAGCGAAGGCCAGACCGTAGCGCCTCAATGCGGAGCCTGTGGCCAGCCTACAAATCTGCTCCACTCGCAGGGAGCACAGATCCTCCTTCCAGAACTGGAAGACGTTCTGTGCGCTGCGCAGGCAGCCGGCGGCGGCGGGGCAAGGGCAGCGGCAACGCGGGCAAGCCGGGCAAGAAGCTGCGACTGGAGCAGCTGCAGTCGCACTTTGGCGTGGGCCTCAAGGAGGCGGCCTCGCGGCTCGGCATCTGCGCCACCACGCTCAAGCGCGCCTGCCGCCGGCACGGTGCGGCACACTGTCACTCTACATGCCGTGGACGCCTTGAAAATGCCCGACTTGCCTCGACCTATCGCCAAAGTATACATGCTGCGTATGCTCGAGTCTCGCACGCTGCGCTCTGCTGGGTTGGACTACTGTTGACCTCGCAGAGTGTGGAACCGGATCGCGCTGAGAGCCGCCAGAGCCTCGACTTTGATGATGCGCTGTTATGTAGTCGACAAATCTCTCTGCTTTTCGAGATGCGCGCAGGCATCCAGCGCTGGCCGCGGCGCCAGCTGCTGAAGATGTCCAAGGCGATGGACAGCTTGGATACCAGTGCCGGTCCCGGCGCCATGCTGCCTCACGGCTCCACTGGTGCCGTTGCGCCCGCCGGCCCCGCCGGTGCGCATCCCTGGCTCTCAAGGCAGCAACACAACAGTCATGGTCCCTGCTTTCGCTGGTCTCATCGCGCCCGCCGTCCCCGCAGGTGCGCACTCCTGGCTCAAGGCAGCAACACAATAGTCGTGCTGTAAAGCAGACAATGCTGGTCCCTGCTTGCGCCGCTCCCATCGCCCGCAGGCCCCGCAGGTGTGCACCCTGGGCTGAATGGAGCAGGTTTCGTCAATCGTATCTACTACAATGCTGGTCCCCTGCTCCGCGGGCCCGATCGCGCCCGCCGGTCAGGTGTGTGGCAATGTTGAACGCTGTAGCTGTGCTTTTCAGCCGCCAAGACGTGGCACGCCCAGGGCGGTGCCTGGCCGGGCTGCCCTCAAGCATGCCAGACTGAAATTGGCCAGGGTTGGCTGTGACGGCCACCAGCACCAGCACAATCGCCATAGCACACTGGCTTGCAGGCTGGACAAAGTTTGACAAACAGTGTTGCATTGCGCAGGCGGCGGCCCGGGCGCGGGCGCGCAGGACGACAGGTGGATGACGCTCACACAGCTCATCCCCACCATGCACGCCGCAGATGAGACTGCCACCGTCATCACGCCGGCACAGGTTTGTGACATAAGGAACGACTCGTGCAGTGCGCCAGGCGGAGCCAGAGCAGAACCGCCAGCCTTTCGCCAGGAAGCTGGGGCGAATGTTTTGCCTCAGGGCAAGGTGACGGTGTGCTGGTGGACGGAGCTGTTCGTGGCTGCATCTGCCGATTCCAGGACTGTCAGTGTGCATATGCCGGCTGTTGCAGTCAGCAGCTGCTTGTCGCCAGTGCACCAGCCAGCTGCCGTCTTGCCCGCCCTGCAACGTCAAGCTGGCACATAATGTTCGGCCAAGGCCTGCATCCGATGCAGTGTCAACATATCGGGATGCTGACGCCCTGGCATCTCTACACAGGCGGCGCCGCTGCTGCTGCCGCCGGCCTCGCTGGCGACGGCGGTTTCTGGCACCGCCGCAGCGTCTTTGCCCATGCACGCGCCGGCGCCTGCCGTCACATCCGCCTTTCCGCCTGGCACAGGTCCCGCCCGTCTCCTCGCTGTTCGCCAGAGGAGGCTCGCCCAGCTGCATACTTTGCTCCCATGCGCTTGTAACGTGTAGCAGGCGCCGTGGACACACCATGTCGCAGTTCGAAAGCACCACGCCAAGTATGGCCTTGTCGACCGAATTGAACATCCACTCTCAGTGCTCTTCACCAAATGCGCACTCGCTGACTGGACGATGCCCTGTGCAGGGGCGCCTGTGCCACTGGTGCAATCCGTGCCGCTGGACCGGGTGAGCGCGTGCCAGCCCGGCGGCAGCGGGCAGCTGCCCGGGAGCTGGAATGCCAACGCCGGCTCGGCCATGGCGAATGGCGCTGTGCCGCCGATGCCGCTGCAGGCTGACGGCTCAGGGCATGGCCAGGGCTCCTACGCGCAACTGCTGGTGCGCATCCATTTACTTCAATTTGGAATGAGGCTGAACTGCATGGCGGTCTGTGGGAAAGAACACAGCAGCCATGCAGGTTGCACTCGTGAACTGAATCCTGCCGCGAGCTGCACATTCTGCTCTTGTTGGAACTACCTTGACCAACACCCTGTGCTCTCGTCCCTGGTTGCTGTCGTGCCTATTATGCTGTACTGGCCCTGAGTTTCTTTCCATGCTGCACTAAGCTCCTCTTGTGCTCACGCTTGCAGCAGGCCGGCGCGGCGCAGCAGAATGGTTTTCCGCAGCAGCAGCAGCAGCAGCAGCAGCTGTCCAGGGGCGCCTTCCTGCCGCCGGCGTCGCTGCAGCAGCTGCCGTCGCTGGCGTATGCGGCGCAAGCTGCGCCGCTTCACATGCCGCCGCCGCTGCTGGACGACCCGCCCTCCAACTTCATGGCCCAGGTAGCCCACCCTCAACTCCTTCACAAATCGTGTTAAGACGTGTGCAGGTTCTTCCTCCAGGCGCCTTTGTGGCATGCCGGCGTCTGTGGCAGGCAGTCGCTCCAATCTTGTAGGCCAGGTTCTTCAGTCACGTATCCTGCCGTTCTTCCGCGGGTGGGGGCAGGGTCCCAAAGTCACAGCTCCAGCCTGCAGCAGTGGCGCAAGCGATGACGACCTCTGTTGCGCCCTGCCACAAGGCCAGGCGACCGACGAGCGGACCCTGAAATCTTTGTATCGCCTTTGTGCAGGGAATACCGCAGCATTCGGCAATAGAGGCGGGAGGCGCCAGACCCGGCACCGTCTTGTCGCATCGCGGCTCAGGCGCCTACCAGCAGCCTCTACTGAATGGCCCCTCGCCGTTCGTGCAGCACCAGCAACAGCAGCAGCAGCGGCAGGCGGATCAGCAACGGGCCGGGTATGGCGGCATGGACGCCCAGCAGCTGCCGAAGCAGCAGCAGCAGGTGTCGCAGCAGCTGCAACCGGGGAGCTATGGCGCTGCCCCGGGCGAGCCGCCGCCGAACCACAGCTTCGCGCGGCCGGCGGCGCAGGAGCTCACCTCGCCGGCGACGTCGCCGCCGGCGCCGCAGCCGCACCTGCAGCAGCAGCAGCAGCAGTACCGGCAGCAGCACCAGCAGCAGCAGCAACACCAGCAGCAGCAGGGGCATGCGCAGCAACAGCAAGGTTTCGGGCAGCATCAGCAAGGTCTCCAGCAGCCGCAGCAGCAACTGTCGTACCACCAACTGTCCTACCAGCAGCGGGAGCCACAGCCACTGTACAGCCACCAGCAGTCCGGCGGCGGGCAGCTGCTGCATCGGCAGCACTCGCAGCAGCACAGCGCGGCCGACGACGCCGCCAGCGGCGGCGGCGGCAGCGCTGGCGACCGGGACATGAGCGGCGGCGACCACCAGATGCTGGAGGAGGACGATCTCGGCGACGACGTCGGTCTGATCGACGCGGAAGTTTTCGAGATGCTCCTGAACGGCGACGACTGAGGCGCGAGAGGCGACACTAGCCCTGGGGCAGGGCTCGAAGCATTGGGGCAGGGCTCCATTCTCGCTGAAAGTGGCATTGCCAGTCGGGCGCAGGCGCTTGGGGGCGCCTGCCTGCTTGCTCGCTCATATACCTTTGGTCTCTCCTCGAACGAACTTCGCAGTGTCAAATTCCGCCCTTCTTGTCAGTAAGCCAGTGTGCGAAGCTTCCGGTGTGTATCATAATCAAGTCAGCTCTGCGTTGCTGTCTGCTTTTCTTTCCAGGGGTGGGTTTATATGATTGATGATCAGCACTCGAAGTACCTACCCATTTCCCAGACGAAACTCGTGTTGTTTCAGAGGTCCCTGTGAGGAACGCCGCAGTCATCTACTCAATAACAAATGCGCAGGCTTTCAGAAATGCGTTCCAAATCAAAGCACATTGTCCAACTTTCGCTGTTGCCACCAGAAACAACATGTCATCATGGTGGCATACAGCTGCGGCCGGCGTTGGTGGTAATTGTCAGCAGCAGCTGTCGCATGTATGGCCGTGGCTGATCTTCAGTGGCCAGTGCAGAGGCAGACGCCGGTGAATTCGTGCATTGTCATAATCTGGACTCAGTCAGAGTAGACGCCCATGCATAAGACGTCAATGGGCCAAGTATATCCACGGTCATTCTATTCTGCCCCAGCCCCGCTTCTCGATCAGCTGCTTGACCCGCGCCGCGGCGTCGTCGCGCACCCCCCGCGCGCCGTCTACCGGCATGTGCTTCGGGTCCGCCAGTGGCCAGTCCAGCTTCTCGAGGCCTGCATAAAGAAACTACTGCTTTGAGACTCGCCCTTGGGGAGGCACCATCTTACAGCCGCAATAATCAAAGCACCCAGAAGCAACACAAGGCTGATGTGCATGTAGTGCAGATGCACTTGAAACCTGCACACAGATCTGATCTGCATGCTAGGCAAGCTGCGCACCAGCAGCGAAGGGGCACGATTCGCCGCAGCCCATGGTCACCAGCAGCGATGCCTGCTGTGCCAGCTCCTGCGTCAGCCGCTGCGGCTGATTGTTCTCAATATCCATGCCCAGCTCGTTCATCACGATCACGCACACCGGGTGCACGGCGGCGCTCGGCTGCGTCCCGGCGGAGATGCCGCGCGCCTTGGCCGGGTCAGCGGCCGCATTGAAGAGCGCCGCAGACATCTGGCTGCGCCCTGCGTTTCAGCACGGAGCATGTCTGTAATTCAAGATGCTGGTGTCTGAGCGGAGATGCCACGCCCCTTTGCCGGGTCAGCGCGCGCATGGAACAGCGCCGCCGACGCGGTCGTCGGGTCGGCGGCCGCGTCGACCAGCGCCGCCGACATCTGGCTGCGGCCTGCGATTATGTAAGTTTCAGTGCTTCAAGTTCTGGGTAGATTCATGGTGTTGGAATCAACCGCGCAGCAAAATTCAAGCCATGCAGCTGCTGCTGGAGCTGATGTGGTACCGGCGCAACGATGCGGTGCCGCGCATTCGAGTCCGACGTTCCCTCACACGCTCTTCTCATTGGATACCCGCTTGAGATCCAGTTGCATGCCAAGCTGATCCTAATCTGAGCTCAATTCATGCGCTCTGGCATGCTTCGCTCCCACTCGCCTGGCCATCGGATGCCCCGACCGCAGCACGATTGATGCGTCGCGTGTCCATAGACATATATGAAGGGTGCGTGTTGATAGGTCCTGTCAGCCTCAGAGGCTCCGAGGCTCAGCCATGAGGCGCTCGTGCAGTGCACTTCGTACCTGCGTTGGCAATGCACGCAAAGAGCACCACTGCCGGTTCCATGACGTCACGTCAAAAGACTCCTTCTCTGAATTAACGTAAACTGCAGAGAGTATGAGCGTGAGGAGGAGCTGCGACTCTTTTTGAGGAAAGGGAAAGGCCGTGCCTCAACTGGAGCACTTCAGCCGGCAGCACGTCACCCCTAATCTCATGCAGCCGATACTACGGCTGAGAGAGAGCTACACATCATTCATTAGTTATCTTTTCAAAGTGTGCAAGGATGGATGGCCTCCGCTATTGCGACAATGACGAATGCCCCAACACGCACCCGCAGGCGGAGCTCATCATGCACTGCGATGAGCTAGTAGTGCCCGGCGAGCGAGACAGCCTGCTGTGTGAGTTCGAGGACGGCACCACAGTCAAGGCATCGTGGGACGGCGAAGCCCAGACAGCGACTTGCTGCCCGCCGCAGGTGAAGCACGCTGGCAGTCAACTCTAAAGGTTCCGTACAATGTCATCAGGGCAGCGTGTGATGACAGCACACGCGCTCGGACCTCAAATACATGATTTTAGTCGTCTGTTACCATGTGACTGGCTCAGCGAAGGGTCAACGGGAACTGGCATGCACTCTTGCATGCGGCTGACGCGGCAGCGTTCGGCGAGGTGCAGGGCCTGCCAGCAGACGCCATGCTGCCGAAGCTGCGGTTTGCGGGAGGAGAAACAATCTGTGACGTTTCAAGCAGAGCACCGAGCTGCAGCCTCAGGAAGAGGTGAACAGTTTTGAAATTCGAGCGCATGGCCTAGCCGCTGCGCATTTCGCTGCTGTGCAGCTGGATCCTGGGCAGTGTGGCGGTAAAACACATGTGAAAGATCTCCATCTATATCTCAGGTGTTTCACCAAGTCAGATGATGCGGCGGCCGGCGCTGAAGGTGCGGGGGCCCTGGAGACGGAGCTGGAACCGCCACTCGCGCCTGCCGCGGCAACAGTCGGTGAGCGTGCTTTGACTTTGACCTCCCTCAAGATCATCGCCTCCTGCGAATTTGTGCTCCCAGATGCTGGATGATCCGCCTGGCGCCGCAACTGTGGCTGGATAGCGAATAGCGCCCGGTTGGGCATTATGCAGGCGTTTTCAAGCAGCTGAGCTGGACGGATCGGCTGCTGAGCGTGTGGATCATTGGCGCCATGATCTTGGGCGTGATCCTGGGCGAGTTCACAGGTGCGAGTTCACAGCCGCAAGCCGGGGCGACATCCTGTGCAAGCGCGGTTGCTGTGCCGCTGGACATCGTCGTGTCTTGATATGGAACACACCTTCGATGTATAATGCGAAATCCCATTGACACCACGCCCATGACAACTGTGCAGTGTGGCTACAGCCAACAGATGTGTGGGATGTGTGCAGACATCAGCGGGAAGCTGCAGACGACAAAGGTGGACACTGTGTCGCTGCCGATCGCGCTGGGGCTGTGGCTCATGATGTGGCCCGTCCTCACCAAGGTGCGGTGCCTGCTGCAGCTCTTGCGGTTGTTGCTCGAATCTTAGCTGAACAAAATGCGGTACTGTCAGGTATCAGCCGCTGTATTCAAGCTGCTTGCTATGCAACGAGCACTGCTGCTGCTGCTGCTGCGCACCCAAGCAACACCTCCTACAAATCCACCTCATGAATGCATATTCACAGCAAGTCATGTGCATCACATGCAAAATTTCAACTGCAGGTGCGGTACGAAGTGCTGGGCAAGCTGCTGCGGGAGCGCGGCATGCTGAAGCAGGTCGGCCTGTCGCTGGTGCTCAACTGGCTGGTGGGCCCGGCGCTCATGACGGGCCTCGCCTGGGCGTTCCTGCCCGACCTGCCCGGATACCGCAACGGCGTCATCCTGGTGCGTGGCGGCGCTGCCACTTGAGTTCGTTTGTTTCAATATGTTAGTCACAAACTGAATTCAAATTGAGATCCGCCACGCAAACTGAATGCATTCACTAGCTATTGCACCTTCAGTCGTCACAGCGAGCTGCTGCGGTGATCCACCAGTGTAGCTGCGGCCAAGATGGGTTTGATAGTGTAAGACGAGGCTGGTGCCGCAGGTGGGGTTGGCGCGCTGCATCGCGATGGTGCTGCTGTGGAACCAGCTGGCGAGGGGCCACGCCGAGTACTGCGCCGTGCTGGTCGCCATCAACAGCATCATGCAGATCGTGCTGTACTCGCCGCTCGCCATCTTCTACATCAAGGTGATCACCCTGAAGCTCTGAGTTCTCCTGTTTCACGCCGTTTCAGCTCGAGGATGGTGTCGAGGTTGCCGCTGGCATCGCAGGCTGTGCCGTCACCGCATTCGGCGACCTGCCATATGATCCATGGCTGCTTTGTCAGCTGTGCGCACCACACAGCGGCAGGCACAGACGCAGTAGTGTCACCTGTTGCAGGTGGTTTCCCGGTCCAGCGGCAGCGTCGACTTCAGCTTCTGGGACGTGGCCCGCAGCGTGCTTATCTACCTGGGCGCGCCCCTCGTCGCCGGCATCATCACTCGCTATGGTGCGCGACCTTTGACCTTTTCTTACGATGATTGAATCGAAGGAGTTACGGCCGCAGGCAGCATCATGCTCTGCAGCTGTAACATCTGTTAAAAGTTGATGATTCGTGACGCCAACTTTCCGCGCCGGCAGGCATCATCGCGGTCGCCGGCCGCAAGTGGCTGGACAACAAGTTCCTGCCCTGGTTCGGTCCCGTCGCGCTGCTGGCCCTCATCTACACCGTCCTCGTGCTGTTCGCTCTGCAGGTACACTTGCTGTGCATGCGTCAGAAGTGCGAGGGACTTCCCACCATACGCATCAGTACACCGGATGCACATGCGTCCGAGCTGCATTTCCTGCAGCAGGCCAATATCGTATCAGGGGTTGCCCAGGTTTATTGCAGCAGCGCTTCCGATCCTGCAGCCCGTGCATGCAACAAGTCTCGACCATCTGGCCCGACCTACCCCTCCTGCTGCGCCGCGCAGGCGAAGAACGTGATCGACCACATTGGGGACGTGTGCCGCGTGGCGGTCCCCATGTTCGTCTACTTCCTCATCATGTGGATCGCCACACTGCTGGTCACGCGCAAGTTCCACTCCACGTACGAGCAGTGCGTCACGCAGAGCTTCACGGCATCGTCCAACAATTTCGAGCTGGTGCGTGCCAGCACATTCACGTTGAAGGCATACATGTTGGCGCGTGCTTTGTCTAGTGCGGTAGCTCAAAATGCTGTTCCAGCAGCATGCACACCTCAGCCTGCGTAAGTTCTGAGCCTGCGTCTGCTGTGGACCAGGCGATCGCCATTGCCGTCAGCACCTTTGGCGTAAACTCCCAGGAGGCGCTGGCCGCCACCATCGGCCCCCTCATCGAGGCACGCCCATACCCTGCTCCCATGTACAGTGGAACTGCAGGCGGGATGTTTCCAAAGTGCACATGCATGCAGTCTCCTTCAGTGATGGACATGCTTTGAAGCTGTGCCATTGAAGTGGCAGAGTGGTGGTGTGAGCGGACCAGTGTGCCGCGCAGGTGCCGGTGCTGCTGGGCCTCGTGTACGTCGCTCTGTGGCTCCACACGAAGCTCAAGTGGGCGTTGCCGGAGCAGAAGGAGGTGGCGGTGACGCCGCGTGACCGGCCGGCACAGAAGGCTTGATTATGTTTGGCGATTTTGGAAGTGTGTGGTGATGCACATGATGTCACACGGAGCTGTAATGTACCTGGAAGTCTGTGAAAGAGGGCTCAGGTCAGTACTGCAGCTTGGGCGTTTGGGAGACTGTTGCAAAAATATGGTATCCGTGAAGGGGCGCCAGCCGCATGCAATGTAGTATACACGCACGCTGATAGCTGCTGCAAGAAAACCAGCACATGAGGACACAAATGGCTTGTAACAAATTAATTCTCCTTCCGTAGCGTGCGATGTGGCTGCGAGGCTCGAGTTTCATGGACGCCGATGACCGCAGAACGACAACTTGGCGGCAGCAGCATCTCATCCAGCTGTCCTGTGATGCATCTTAAGATCATCTGAACGCAGTCTTTCTTGTACCATTTGAAAACACCGTTTGACGCAAGCTACCCTTCTGCAAAATATGTGATCTTGACTCATCATTGTGCAGACAGACAGCAAACAACAAGCCAGGAAGGCAGGTAAGAGCGAGTCTGTGCACAACTGCATTATGCTGACAGCTGTTCACACTACCGTAAACGAGGCGCACATTGCCACAAAAAAGAGGCTTAAGTGATCCAGTGTACCGTCTGCACGCATCATGCATGTGCAAGTGCGTTACAACTATGCACGTCGAGCGGAAGTCAACAAGGAAGGCCGCCGTCTATGCTGCCTCATGCGCTCCATTGCTTTTTGCTACTTAATGATGAGCTTCAAGAAGTTCTGCTGTTCTTCAGACGGACAATTGCAGACATGAGTCATTTCATTTCTGCTGATGAACCCTACCCCTGAATGAATATTGATCCTAGAGCCCGCACACTCATGGTCCAAAACATCTGCAAAGCCAATGGGAGCGCCTTATGTATAGTGTTTGAGGTGCGCACAGACGGCAGTACCTTGAGGCGAGGAGCGGCGGGCAGCGACGCCTGCAGAGCCTGCGCCGTGAACCACCAGCAGAGCGGCTCGCCAGGGCTCATCCATGCAGCAATGCCTGTCGCACGCGCTGGCAACTGTATAGAAAATAGTAGTTTTCCTGCAGGTGATGACCCACACCTGCAGCAGGAAGATGCAATCGGCGATGTCATCAGGGCCAGCCGCCTCCTGCAGCAAGCCATCACTGGCAATGGGTTCGGGGGACGCCCACGCGCGTTCAAAGTGATGTAGGTTCCTTGCTGGATGGTGCATTGCATATATGCAGTGTGAGCGCCTGCTTGAGCTCGGGCAGGGCTTCCAGGTGCTTCCGCTGAATGTGTCTGCTGCTGGACGAACGCTTCCACCCCATAGGAGCAATAGCGATCCAATCTCGATTCAAATGCCGGCCCACTCCAGCAGTTGGCTCGCCAACGAACGGCAACAATGGCATCTTCGACTGCTCGCTGCCGGCGAATGTGGGCACAATATTGTGCCCACATTCGCCGCGGGGTGCATTGCATTAATGCAATGCACCCCGCCGCCACCGCCGCCGGCGGCGGCGGTAGGCTGATTGCAACATCAAAATGGGCTGTACGTCAAGTCAAGCACGGTTGACAGACCTCACAATAAACTATGCCATCCGCGCTGCTATCATAGAATGCATTCATCTGCTCTCATGGCAACTGGCTTCAGCGTAATATGATGAACGCCGAGCTGTCGACCACCAAGTCGAACACAGCCCTGGGTTCGTGTGCATGCCGCCATGATCGACGATTTTGCAGTCGCTGTGTTGTTGGCTCCGCTTGATGAGTGAGATTATCGACAGGTTTGGGCCTGACCATGTTGGACAGCAGCCTGCAACAGAGACAACTCCTGCAATATAGCCACGCACTTCAAGTGCGCAGGGGTGTACGACAGCGCCGCTGCCTACGCAGGTGCATCCACATAACACCTGTGATCACAGGCTCCCACCGAACGAACGGAGGTGACAACTGTATGTCAGCAGCAGTTTGTTGCATGCAGCATGCTGGTCAATGGTCATGGCTCTCGTTGAAGATCGCCAACCGCCAGACAAAAAAGGCGGTGACAGGATGGCCGCTTGCCTCCAGCCAGATGTCGGAGCCACATTAATCAGCCAGTGTTGACCAGAACGTGTCAAGACGTCCGGTACATTGCCCGAGAGTGCGAGTTGCAACACAACTACCTAGCTTGCACACCATACTGCCGCCTCGGCAGCTCGATAGCCATCATCTGCAGTTCAGCATCCTACCAACAAGAGTAGGTGAGTAGACCTAATTTCGGGCTGGTGACATAAACGGAATCCTACACGATTCTCAGAGAGAAAAGAAGAGATTGGCCCTCTGTCTGCACTTTTGCCAGGCACTGGAACACGGAACGTCGTGTTGATGTGATGCACATGGTGTGCACCATCAGGAAATGACAGGCGGCAGATGGCACTCGCGCCCGGAAAAGACTCACGGGGCGCATTGCTCAATGCAGAGCGATGCGACAGGGTGATGATGCGCTTTTGTGATGGCGCCTCCAGGGCATTCCGCGCACAAAATCGTCGCCGGACGGCAGATTGCTTTGTGTGCCGCAGTAGGCTGCCTGCAACTGGAGAAGCGTGGGCGCCGCCATGCAGCATGCATGCTGCATGACGATCCTGACATATGTCAGGGTCGTCAGCAGGGCAGCCAAGCTGCTGGCAGTCTACGGCGTTGGAGTCACAAGCGCGGCCTACTATGGCAGCTCATCCCAAGATGGCGTCATCACAGGTCTGTTTGCATTGCAGGACACCAGCGGCGGCAGACTCGACATAACGAGTCTTGAACTTCAGCGTATCGAAGAACTGGTTTTAGGGCTCTCAGAACCCCTGCCAATTGCATTGTACAAGTGCCGTCACAGCTAGGGGGAGGACGGAACAATGGACGTCAAGCGTTGCATGGTCCCCTTCGACCAATGCACCGACAGCTGTACTTCACCTGCGCATGTCATCTTGCAGTGCTGCTGCTGAGCACCTTACTGCTGTTGCTTTGCTTCTCTGCTTGGTTTTCTATTAGTCTTTCCGTGTCGAGGTGCTTTTCTGCTTCTCCGCTCGCCTTGAAACGGTTTAATCAAGGTAGCACACCTACCAGCGCAATGGCTTTTTCGGTGCAAAATACAAACAACAGGCAATTTGTCTACCCTGCAGACGTCTGAACTGCAAACAAAGTCTGAGATGTGAGTTTGCATCAAACGTATACAAAACTATTCTACATCGGTGGCGATGAGACACTGCGTGGACCGCCGTCTCACCGCCACCAGGAATTTATAATGTTGTTCATTCAGCGCTGATCGCTCATTGATCTGCTGAGCGCATGGAACCTGAGGCAGTACTCATCTCGTGTCTCCAATCGATCGGTCTTCCGGCGACGATGATGTGCTGCCACCACCAGGAGCGTGCAGCACTCCGGCAGCGGCCGGGTGGGCTGGCTTGCAGCGCTCACAGTATATATCATGCATCACGTAGCCTCTTGTATCAGATGCTGTGTGCAGCTGCCACCCGCACCAGTGCCCGGAGCTTCTGCTCGCTCTGGAACAACGCGCCAGCCGGCACCGACAGCCGACGGCAACTGCCGCTGGCGCGGCAGCCGCTGCTGCAGCCGCCGCCGTCGGCGCTGGAGCCCACACATGTGCTTTTCGCTGCCGCAGCCCTGACGGCCGCTAGCCGGTCGTTGAGCGTGGCCAGCTCTGGCGTCTTTCGTGACCCAGAAACGGCGCGTGATCGGTGATGCGCCGGCGCGGGTCCGGTTCCAGCATGCGGCGTATCAGGTCCTGCAATGCCGGCGACGCCTGCGCAGGTGCATGCACACGTCAGCATGCTGCAGCAATAACACTGGAAAGTCATGCTGGAGACACCTGGATAGCTCCCGATCACAATTTGGCGAAACCCAGCAAAGGCGGCGTTGATGATCAATAACATCAGAAGATGTGAGCAGCAGGCCTACTGGTAGACAGGGGCAGGAGTCCGCCCTTGGCGCGACACACCTCTGGCAGTGGGCGGTGGGCGCCCCGCAGGATGCGCCGGGCCATGGTGCAGTTGCCGGCGCGGTCGAGGAACTCCTCCTCTAGCCACAAGAAGGGGAACCCGCCGCCCACCAGCGCCCACAGCAGTGCGCCCACACGTCCGCCGCGCAGGCATCGTACAGCCGGTCCGCAATGATCTGCACCGGGCACAGCAGCGGCCTTAATCATCAAGGTGTTGCTGTGGCTTGCTGGGTGGTGTGCAGCGGGCTCATGGCCGGCTCCTGCTGACTGCAGCCTGCTGTGACAGGCGACACTCGCATTCACAATATATTGAGATGGTGTTGCTGCAGTGTGTGTAGCGCAGCAGCACCATCGCTGGACCTCGATGCCGGTCTCACAGCACTACACCTGTGTTTCTGCAGGATGCTCGCTCTGTGTGATCCCGGAATGCAAGTGAAGCGATGCAGCAGCATGCACACGCACTCAGCTCACCTCTGGTGCGAGGTACTCTGGAGTCCCGCTCATGCCGACCCCGCTCCAGCCGCTGGCTATGCTGGTGCACGCGGACCAGCTAAAGTCTGCCAGCTTGATCGTCCCCTCCCTCCGATGCAGGAGCACATTGTCCAGCTGCAGCAGGCATGAAGTGAGTGATCCAGTTTAGACATGCACCTTGGGCATCCACAGTGCGGCGAGTCAATCCTTGCGGCCAGCAGCCTGGAAACATCTGCGATGCCACTAGCTGGGCCAGCCCGCTTGGTGGGTCTGTTTAATCACTGCAATGTCTGAGCGGTGCGCCCAGTCGAAAGCCGACACCACTGGCAGTTGCTGGAAGATGTGGCGGGCTGCGGTCTCGTGCATGCCGCGGCCCTACATGCAGTGTATTGACGGTGGCATGACCAATGAACAGTCCTTGGTGGCGGCTGATGCCACTTGTCGTAGATTTCCAACCGCACGCGTCACTTTTATGTTGCACGTGTAACTTTTCTATCGCGTCTGGTAGCGACGCCTGCAAGGGGCATACCTTGTGGTAGACGTGCGGCTCCGACAGGGCTCCCGAAAGATCGCCACATTCCGCAAAGTCTGTGACCATGGCCAGGTGGCTCGGTGTCAAGATGACAGAGCGCAGCTGAACGATGCACGGGTGCGCATGCGTCGACAGTGCGGCGTGGTTCATATCTCCCTGCGGCAACGATGAGCCAGCTTTGATAATGCTGAGACATTTGGACTCGCTCTTGAGCTCGAATTTGAAGGCCAAGATATAGGATTCGCCTCGCACAATGCACAAGCGCACCTGGTGACGGCATTGACATTGATCAGGCAGCGGCCGCGGGGAATCAGCTTGATGGCCACTTCGTTTCCGTCGCACATGGCGACAGCCTTTACCACCGAAGCGTGTGTGCCGCTGCGATTCTACACACAAAATGCCTTGAGGTGCGCCCGCTGCTGGGCAACTGGATGTCGATTTCAACAATTTTAAGTGATCGTCCTGCCTGCTGGACACAGCATCCGCCATCGGTGCGGAACAGCGCGGCTTTCAACACCGCACTCATTAATCAGGTACAAATACAAGTTGCGGGTATAGCTGAGGGCAGCTCTGTATGCCGCCTCCGCTACTGCGGTCTCGTCCAGCAACCTGCTCCCCGTCGCACGTGCTCCGGCTCGCGGCTGTCCTTCCGGTGGCTCGCACGGCTGCGAAAGTGCATCATTGGGTTCCAGGAAAGCCGTGCTGCTGCTGGAGGCCGTCGATCTGCATCGCGACAGCGAGTTATGTCGATGACGGCGATCAGTCTTGATTTTCCCTAGTTGATAATTGATAGTGTCAGCCTGCTCACAGCAGCCGCGACGGCAGCTCACCAGGCCGACGGCGGTCGCAAATGAGTACGCATATCCTCCCACACACTTTCAACGCGTGGTGGCCCTTGTTGCGGGTGACGTACGCGGCTGCACAATTGTGGGACTTGCACAAGGTCCAATGTGCTGGGTGTCTGATGTGCTGCTTCCACGACTGCACAGAGCCCCTTGGCAGCTTGAAAGACAGGTATGAAAGTGATAGAAGCCTGCTCTCCTGGAGACCTCAATGCTTGAGAGCAACACACGCGCTTACATAGCAGGCGAGATGTCGACTGCTGGGGCCTCGTTATTGTCGATATCATCCCGCCCGCTGTCGTCGCCGGTAGAAGGCGCGAAGCAGCCGAAGGCTCGAAGCATTCTGGCGCAAATGGATGCATAGCCTCCCGAACCATGATGTGATCCTGGCCTGTAGGTGCCGCAGTGCCAGGACCGCACAATCTGGTGCACACGGAGCGAGGCGGCTCTGTTCGGGCCGGCACTCTGTCTACCCATAGGTGCTCATCGACGCACGACAACTGTTCGGGGCATGTTTCAATCAATGCGCATGACGTGCTATGAAGAAATGAGCTGAGCAGCCGTCGCCAATGATGAAGTTGAAGATTCTCAGATGTTCCAGAATTTCCCACGGTGAGAAGGTCTTTCTCGATATGGTCATCCATCTAGTGCCGCTGTTGCTGTTCACACTGTCCCACCAGCTCAGGCTGCCGCGCCTTCCGGCACCGCCGCCGCCTCAATCGCCACCAGGTGCCCGTCCTCGCCTAAGTAGGCAGGCACACAGACCAAACATTGCTGCTGCAGGGCAACACATACATGAGGATCCGGACCCCTGAGACCCCGAGACCCCTAGAAGGTGGCCGCGCAATGCAGGCGCAGTGCAGCAAGCGCGGCCTCTGCCTGTCGCTAGTGCCGCAGACCCCGCCGCCTTCTCTGGGAGCGCAGAGAAGCACCGGCCGGCTGTAATACGTCAGGCGGACACTGACAGGCACTCGAGGCGCCCCAACAGCGCAGGCAGAGACGCAGGAACGAGGCTGAAAACAAAGATTCAGAACGACAACAGCGACAACACACCTTGGGCCATGATGTCGGCCGCCGACGGCTCGCCAGCTGATGTCGCCAGCGCCTCGGCCAGCGCTACGATGTCCGCGCCGCCGGGAAACGCCGCCACGTCCAGCGTCGCCACTTGCGCCGGCGCAAGCACCCTCTGCACCACGCTGACCATGAACTGCGGGATGCAGGGGGCTGACAGCGTCAAAGCTGCAGCGAGCGGCCGTGGTCATGATTCGCAGCAATGTGATGGTCCATGTTTTGAGGACCGAAGGACGGCTCAGGTGCCAGCACCGAAACATTTCAAAGTCGCCATCAGAAACTGCCAAGTGCCAGGAGACGTCCTGCGGCAGATGGAACTCAGTTCAGAGAAGTTAGGACGTTCACCTTCAGCAGGCAGGCGTGCTCGGCACGCAGCGCGGCGCACAGCGCCCCTGCTGCGCCCAGGGACCGCCGGTAGCGGCCGCCGACGTCGCACTGCGCCTCCGCGCACAGCGGCAGCGCATCCTGCGGCGGAGGATGAAGTGGATCCTCTCTCTCCCTCTCTCTCCCTCTTGAACAGACAAGGTGGCCAGCCCATCCTGCAAATGTGTCTTGATACACTGCCACTAGGCGCAAAGCCCGCTCGTTGACCGGCGGCAGATCGTGCTGTGACACGTCTGCAGCTGCGCACCTAAAGCCATGCCTGGCAGTAAACTGGAAAGTGCCGAAAGTGCTAAAACAGTTCACGATTCACCTTCAGGGTGGAGGTCAGCGCCCGCTGCCTGGCGCGCAGCACCCCCAGGTTGAGCCAGTACTGCCGCCGCAGCACGCCGAGCGCCGCCCGCTGGCCGTCCGTCAGCACTGCCGCGTCCGCCGCCTGAACGGGGCACTCTTTCGATTCGTTAGGTCATTCATTAGGCAGAGTAAACCCAGCTGTTGCAGTGATAAGGCTGCATTTTGACGCATGACAGGGCCGCCGATCCGCCGGCTACTCGCCGGCTACTCGAAGGTAGATACGAGGGAGAGAGCAGGGGGATGAGGAGCGGGGAATGTGCCTGGCAACAAGCGTCTGGCGTGAGTTCGACCGCCTCCGCTGCCGAGCCGCCTTGCAGCACGGCCAGCCGGTCCGGAAACGCCGCGACCGCAAATGCCTTTAGCTGCGCGCCCTCGAAGACCAGCCGCGCCTGCCACGCCGCAAAAGTGGCAACACTTTAGGGAGTATCGCCTGGACTACAAGCATCTCAGGGAGATTTGGCCCCGGGTTGCCAGCAGCAGACTTGCGGCACGCCAAAAGCGCGACCCCAGCTCCTTCCCTGTCACCCTGCCGGACACGTTTCCAGCTTCTGCTCCCACCAGAGACTTGCACGTGAAACCCTCCAACGCGCCACATCCGATTCCTTACTCTTGGAGATACAAGGTTTCTAAGTAACGAGGCTGTTGGACAGGTCCGATTCGGCATCTCACCAGCTGGCGGCCAGCAGCAGAGCCGCCATCACCGTGCATCTGCAGTAGGGACGCCGCAAAGGCCTGCAGGTATGCTTTCCAGAGGCTTGCCACCTCTTCGCGCGGCATGCCCGCTACCTGCGGCCGTGCAGACAGACTTAGCATCAAAACCGGCGAGCCGCCTGTCGGTTGGGGCAGAATCAGCTTTTTGACACGTGCCTTCATGGCATTGACCACGCCGTGAGCGGCCGGAGGCTCGGCTTTCCACAGGCACGTAGTCCTATGTTGAATGTCAGGCGTTGCCGCACCTGCGCTTGCGTGAGCTGCAGCGGCGCGGCGGGGCGGACAGTGAATGTGAACCCGTCGCTCAGCTGCAGTTCCTCTACCAGAAGCGCCTGCAAAGACGAACAGCACAGGCTAGGGTTGTTTGGCATCAAAGCCGTGTTGTAAGGTATCGAGATGCAGATGAAGGATGCAGCATCACGCCGGCAGTGCTGCTGCTGCCGCCTTGGGTCAGCTGCTGCACACGGCCCCCACGACTTGCTCGATCGCAGAGAAAATCGCACGAGCAGAGCCACGACGCCTTGCCTGGATTGCGGCGTCCTGCCACGAGGCATCGCTGCAGCCGTTGGCGCACGCCTCGGCGGCCATGGCATCGCCAGGCGTGACTGAGCCGCCGGCAGCAGCGGAGCTAAACGTCTCACCCGGCCGCTGCTGCTGCTGCTGCCCTGAACCCTGCTCCGCCACGAGCGCCTGTAGCTGCTCCTCCAGCTGCACGTTGCGCTGCGCCAGGGCCGCCTGTGCCAATTGGAGTTCCCACGTTTTGAGGTTTGCAACGTCATGTGGCGCAGCTGTGCCCAGTCAGCGATGCGTGTGACAGATTTACTTCGTGTGACACATCTACTGTCAGCCCATCAGGCAGTAGATGTGTCACAGAAAGTGGCAGAGCACAGAATTGCTGACGTGTGCAATGTGAGGCCAGCGCGGCCGACTGCCTACCCGGTTTTGGGTGAGGTGGTGCAGCTGCAGCTGCAGCTCTGCAAGCTCCTGATCTGTGGTCTGCCGCTTGGCCTGCAGGAATGTAAATTCAGACCGTCGCCAGCTTCTCAAGCGTCAGCTGTGGGCGACATGGGCACCCAGGGCAAGCACTGCATGGTCTTTTCGCACACCCTCTGCTTTGCCCGGTACCGGGACTGGGACCTGCATTCATATCATTTAAGGTTGGCGCCACCAGCGTGTCGATTTCACCTTGTCGTATCAGCAGCACACTGTGCGAAACTGCAATGCTAAGCGGACGCACCTGCGGTTCTTCTGGCGCAGCTTAGAGGCCTGCAAGGGCAGGATGTCTCGGTGGTGCCGGGCCTAGTTGTTGTGACAGTGCTGCGTACACCTTGGAGAAGATATGGCATTCTCAGGCTGGCTCAGTAATGATAGCGGCATCACCTGCCGAGCGAGCTGCTCATAGTGTGCCACGTCCACTGGCGCGGCCGCCTGTGTGCAAGGGCAGCTGTACGCATGAGAGGTAACAACATGGCACGGGCTACCTTTGGCCAGCCTCATGTGCAGGCAGACCTTTGGGACAGACTTTCCGGTGCAGCTGCCCGTCTCGCAAGTTCCGCACGGCCACAGAGATGCGAGTACATGCCTGGGATGTCGCGGCGTATCCGTCAGCGTCATTCCCGCCCTGGAGCGCAGCTGCAGCGCCTGCGGCGTCTGCGTCCTGGTCGTGCTGCACAGCGAAAGCACAATTCAGCGAAGGGGTCCGTGCTGCATCTGCGATGCCTGACTTTGTGGCATTGGGACCCCCTGCCGGCGCCCGGCGGTGACGCGCGGTGGTGTGATGTCTGAACAGCAATAGCTTCCTCGCCATGAACTACGACACGGCGTGCTTCACAGCATCTCCTTGATTGACGGAGTGGCAGTCATGCCGGCAGTCATAATGGAGCCGCTCACCGGTGCCGCGATTGCGCCGTCGGTACCCAGCCAGTGCGGCATCTGCGGTGCCCCACCCGTGGCGGTGTTGGGTAGGGCAAAGGGATCGCTACCGTCAAGCAGGCCCGCTGCTAGGGAGTCAAGAAAGCTGTCCAGCACCGGCATCGCGAACTGTGTCGCATATCCTCTTTACGCCAGCTGAATGAAAGTCGTAATTTTGATCACGCGAGTTTTCGAGCTAACTCACACCAGGTCGCCGTGACAGCTACACAGTGGCTAGAGCCTTGCGCAATACACCACAGCTCTCTTAGTCAGCCTTCAAACCATGAGGTTTGTGCTGCCGCAATTCCCCCGAACGTCAAGGGGTAAAAACGTCACCCCTGCCTTCATCAGGAATTGAACTGGTGCAGCACGCGTTCCCTGCCATCCATTCACTTTACTTTGTTCTGCAGCATTGAGAAAACTCCAGTGGTCCTTATTGATGTTGCGTGCAGTCGGCGGCTGCTCACGCGGGCTGTTTGCATCCCCGTTAGCACAATCGGCTGCGCGAAGGCTGGACCGGCGACGATCTTGCCTTGCGCGGATGGTCAGCATGTCTGCAGACGGCGCTCAAACCAACGGCGCCATTAATGTGAGCGGCAATGCTTGCTGACGTCCGCCTTTGCTACACTCATGAACGTCGTTTCTCTGCATCAGACAGGTGCACGCGGGCTGCAGACCATCTTGATCAGTTAGGTGATAACGCTAGATCCTGACACAAAATAGAAGCGGTCAAACTGTCGCCTGATCACGATGGATTGGCTGCAAGTTTGGCAGAAGGACTGGATGGATGCGCTCGGCGGAATTGCCTCTGTGCAGAAGAGAGTCGATCGATTCAGTCCTCTCTGCTCTGTAGGTCTGCTCTGTGTCAGTTTTGAACATTTCCATAGACAATAACATTGCTGCAACTGCAAGAGCACGTACGGTCTAATGGGTGCGGCGGCATGCCCATGGCCATGCATGGTTTCTCCCTATTGATCGGTGCGTGTTCTATTAATTCTTGGCCGCATGGTGGCCGTGCCGCCTCGTCGAACCACCCTCTCAAACGCGATGACAGGAGGGCGCTTCGGACCACGACCAAGTCATGACCGCCGCGCCTCCGAGCCGCCTTTGTCGCGCCGCGCGCGTTGGGCAGGGCGCCGCCGCAAACTCCCCTGCTACATGCCCTTCAGGCTGGCCGGCGACGCCGCGGAGGGTGGCGCACCTGGAGCTGGACGGCGCGCGCGATGGCAGAATTCGATTGTTCATCACATGTTTCCAATCTACACGTGTCGACTGCAGGGCGGTGCCGCTGCGCCCTGCTACACACCTTTCATGCTTAGCGGCGACACCGCGGAGCGCGACTGGGTGCGGCACCTGGAACTGGACGGCGCGCGCGCGATGGCGGACAACGAAGCCGGCGAGCCGCTGCGGGTGCTGGTTCTGTACGGCTCGCTCCGCCAGCGCAGCTACTCCAAGCTCTTGGCCTACGAGTTCTCCAGGTCCGGCTTGGACAATTGTGATCCTTCAATGTGGTGTCTGAAGGCCGCCGTCGGCAGCGGCGACCCGAGCGCCGCCTGCGAAACAGCGTCCAGCGCAAAGCTCATGCAGCGTCAGCTTCAGCAGCAGGCACATCGTCAGGCAATGCACCTCCAGGATGTCAAATGGCAGCGACAGTGAGGCATTGCTGAGTTCTCACCTGCGCCGCGCCATTGCTGGTCTTGCACTGGTGCAAGTGTGGCCGCCCCTGCTGCAGGCTTCCTATCAAACCCCTTGAACCGTTGTGCGCCACCACAACGCAGGATCCTGGCGCGGCTGGGCGCGGACGTGAGGGTCTACGACCCGGCGAGGCTGCCCATGAAGGACGAAGCATTGGTGGAGCACCCCAAGGTCGCCGAGATCAGGGAGCTGAGCATGTGGTCCGAGGCGCAGGTGGGTGCCAAATTTTTGTGTCACTGTTTCACGCGGCTTTGCTGACACCATCTGTCAATGAAATGTCACAAACCTCAACACTTGGAGCATTCGAACGTGCGATGCCTGCATCGGACTCGCCGTGTGGTTTTTGACAGTGCTCAGGCTGCTGCGCCTTCTGCATCTGCACTGCACGCTGGACAACAGAAACGGCCGACGGCCATGTGTGATGCACCGCAGGTGTGGGTTTGCCCGGAGCAGCACGGCAGCATCACCGGCGTCTTCAAAAATCAGATTGACTGGATCCCTCTCAGCCTAGGCTCCGTGCGGCCGACGCAGGGGCGCACGCTGGCTGTCGCACAGGTAGGGCACGCATAAAGGAGCTTTACAAACTGTTTTGGCTCGAACGTTGCCGTTCAATTTTCTCGGAGCTGCCGATTTCCTTTCATGTATCATATGCCTGCTCGTGCAGTGGTTCCTGCCACAAGTTCACAAAGTGGTTGCTATAAACTTTGGCAGGTCAATGGCGGGTCGCAGTCCTTTAATGTCGTCAACAACCTGCGCGTGCTGGGCCGCTGGATGCGCATGATCACCATCCCCAACCAGAGCTCCGTGAGATTCTGAACGGCTGTGTTTCATTGCATGTTTTGGCAAGTTTCCTCCACCTTGTATGTCGGACTGCTCGTCCATCAGGCTGCAAGTATCAGGCTCTGACGACCAGCAGCAGAAAGCGATTTGATAACCTGCCTTTCGCTGCCGCACAGGTGCCGAAAGTGTGGACAGAGTTTACGGACGACGGCCGCATGAAGGTGCGTTTCATTCAGATGTTGATCTGCCAGGGCCCGTGCTGCGGCAACGCTGGCAAGCCATTGCGCCATTGCTGCTGCATGCTGCCGCTGCTGCGTGCTGGCATGGAGGCAGAGGAGGTGCTGCACGCTCAAAACCAGCCGGGCACGCAATGAATGTCCGGCATCCATGCAGCGGCCTTGATATCAGCTGGTGCCTGTGACCTGTTCAACCCTGACGCATGAAGCCATTGATGCATCCCTGACGGGCGAGCAGCCTGCAGGACCGTGTGGTGGACGTATTTCAGGAGCTGCTGAAATTCAGCCTGCTGCTGCGGGGCCGCTCGGACCTCAGAGAATGCCTTCACAACCGCTACGAATGTCAATTTCAGGCCAGCAGCCTGCGGGATCGCGTGGTGGACGTCGCAGAGGAGCTGCTGAAATTCAGCCTGCTGCTGCGGGGCAATTCAGACTTCCTGGTGGACCGATTCAGCGAGCGGCAGGAGAAGCGGGAGAAGGGGCGGCTGCTGTCGCAGGCGGAGAAGGAGGCGCTCAAGGACGCGCAGGCGAAGGGTTAAAGTATGCAAGACAAGGGGTGGAAGGGGCGGCTGCTGTCTCAGGCGGAGCAGGAGGCCCTCAAGGGATGCCGCAGCGAAGGGGTAGAATGACCGCCTGCAAGGAGGGTGCAAGCATTCGGCTGGAATCTGGGGAGCGGCCCCAGGGCAGCTGTGCGGCGGACAAGGCAAACGTTGGTCACGTCGCCGCACAGGGTTAGGACAGGTTCATTGTAGGGCGGGATGGAGACTCCTATGTTCAGCCTGGTGGAGGGATAACAGGCAAGGGCAGCTGCGCGTCATGGGCGAGTCTGGGTAGAGGGGCAGCGATGGTCTGCATGTGGACATCCAGGGCAGATACAGAACGTTAATATTGGTTGACATCGATTTCGAGTGCCTGGTATCCTTTTGCAAATGCTTACCACTGCTGCCTGTCACCCTTGCCGCAGCAGGCAGCAATACGGCAAGCTGGCGGCGAGCAGTGCAAATGCTCGATACACGCACTGGCGGTTGAGGGAAGAATTTTCAACAACAGATCAATCACGCCTTGTGCACATTCTATAATATAGCTATTACCTTGGTACATGCATGAAGTGAAACATTGCCGCTTTGGTCTGGCATCTGCCCAAAGCTGGAGCAAAGCAAAGCAACTGCTGCCAAAAACTGCGGCGACAGGATATCAATTCGCTCAAACAAGATCAACAGCAGTAAAACCAAGGCAAAACTAATGTGGCGAGGAAGCCATCAAACGGTACAAGTGGCGGCAGGAGCAGTGCTGCCATGCTGGTCAACTGCCGCCGGGTGCGAATTCAGGGCGCACGGTGACAGCGGCGTGCTGCTGCGAGCCGCCCGCGGCAGGCTGTTCCTCCGCCGTTGCCAGCCCGGACTCAGGGGCTTCCGATGCAGCAGCGGCTTCTGACGAAAGAGTGGGCTCCGACGCAGCAGCTTGTGCCGACTGACAGGCTTCCGATGAGGCAGCCTGAGCCGACTGAACGGCGACGGAGAGCTCCCCGTCCGGCTGAGCCACAACGACGGTTGGTTGCGCAACCGAAGTCTTGGGGCGCGGCGCCACCAGAACCTCGCCCAGCGGCACGCTGACTCCCGACTGCGAGAACACAGGACCTCGTGTCGGAAAAATACAAACCGCTTAATATGAGGTGCTAGCAAATCAAGGAGATGACCGGCAGGATTTTCTCGGCAAGGGTGCCGTCGGCAGCACGCATCACGACCGGACAGCTGGGCCCGCACACGAAGGGCATGGCAGCATTCACAGCCTGCGGCCCCTGGGATACGGATGCTGGCCCAGGCTTGCCGAAAGCGAGGGAAAGGCCACCTGGGCCGGTCGCAGCGGGCGCGGCCCCGGCGCCGCGCGCGCAAACAGGAACCACTCGTCGTCTATCCTGACGGCGATCAGCCCGTCTTGCGGCGGAGCCCTGGCAGGGGCCTCCTGCGCTGCCTGCAGCGTGAACAGGTGTGCTGCCTTCAAAGACTGAGTTGCCAACGCACAGCAAGGGTGACAGGGCCTGTGATCGGGCTCAGTAACAAGGCATGGCAGGAAGAACGACAGGGCTGCAGTGCTACATGCAGAACTGCCGGAACGGAGGAGGAAAGCCCTTCAACACTTGCCTGTGCTGCCTGGCGCGCCCGTTGCCGCTTGCGGATGCAGGACACCACCGCGCTGATGATGAACACGCCGATCGCAAATATGACTATAGCGACCAGCATGGCGGCACCCAAGCGGCGCTGTCTGCCTGCGGCTGGCGAACGGCCACTAGCGAGTGAGGCCCAACTGTCGCCGGCGGCCGCGCCGGCGGCCGATCGTGGGTAATGGAGCTGCGCCGCTGCGCGGTGGCGAGTGTGCGCCGGCAGCTGATGGCTGTTTTCAACCCTAGACGCCCAGCAACCGCTCCGCGGCCGCCCGCGGCGGATGCTGTCAGCTGCAGGCGCTCGGCCCGTCAGCTGCCGTGCGGCTGCGCGCCGGGCGCCCTCAGGTCTTTGCTGCCGACCGGCAGCAACGCAGGGATGTCCTCGCAAAAGGCGACGGCGTCCGGCCTGCGTTGACCACCAATTGCGACAATCAGACAATTGCTGCAGATGCCTAGTCGGATTGCGTCGTCCACGAGGATCATACAGGTGCTGCAGATGCAGGCTGTGGGTCCCGACGGATTGCGTCCAGGGGTTGCCGGCATTGCTGTTGTAGGTCGTGCTAGATTAACCCTGACATCATGGTTTGATACACCATGTCAGAGCAAGGTTTCTATGAATATACAACAGATCCTAGAACCAGCTCACCCCAGGGGCTGCTGGACGACAAAGCCGTCCTTCACAACGATGTCGATGTGCTGCAGCGGCTGCGGCGCGGCGCTCACACGCCGCGGCGGCGCAGTCTGCGCAAGCGGTCTTGTTCAGTTAGCGTGACACCTTGTGGCAGTGGATAGAGGTGCAGCACGGCGCCGCCTCTTGCAGCAAGCATAGTGCAGACACATGGCACAGAGCAGCCACCAATGTGCATCGCCGACGTGCGCTTCAGGCTGCGCTTCAGGCTGCAATGCCGTTGGTGCGTCTTAAAAACGCCTCTGGCGGAGGTGAGAGGCTCACTAGCTGTGGCTCTTGGACGATGCTGAGAAGCTGCGTCCGGACAAAGGCTCGACCCAGGAAGGAGATCGCAAAGATGGCGAGGATGGCTGCATGAGCAGCAGTCCACAGGATACAGTAGCACCATGTGGCAGGTTTTCGGTAGCACTGTGGCAGGTAAGTGTAGCAGGTGAAGTGAATGATGACCACACCCAGGCAATACGTGCAGGCTACGGTTTCAAGCTGCGGGGCTACAGGTGCGGTGGCGTACCAATAGTCAGCGACAGATAGAACCAGGAAACGGCCATATACGAGGCCTTGGTGGCCGTCCCGTTTGCCGACGCTGAAGCGTCTGGTGCAAGGCTCAAACGGCTGCGTCGAGCGACTTGATCGGGCTCTGCTGTTTCTGCTTGTCTGGCACCTCCTCCACCACAGTTCCCTCCTCAAAAGCTACGCCGTCAAGCCTGCGCCGTGAGCAAATCTGATTTAGCAGATTGTCTCACAGTATTGCTGCAGCCTGACGCTATGCAAGCTGTGATGGCATTGCGTGAAGCACGCTCCAATGCAGGGGGCGACTGCAGAGGGACCGAGTGCACCCAGTTGGGTTCTGAACCAGAAACCCATCCTTGACGTGGATTTTAATGTCCCGCCCCGGCAACCCTACGATTGCAGCCTGCATGTACGGCATTCAGGCATTTCAGATGTCATTGGGACATGATGGGCCAACATGCTGCCCATATCGAGTCTGCCGCATGCGTGTCATGCAGTGCATCCTTGGGCAGAGTGCCTGTGGAACGGGTGGGTGCAGCGCTGCCTCCCGCCGTTCCCGAGAATTTACTGTCAGGTATTGAATCCTGCAGGCCACACAGCAATGGCGCATGAGGGCTGCAGTGTAATGGCGTGTGCATCATGTGCGACGCTAGTGTGCTAGTGTGCTTGGGCAGGAGCGGCGCTGCGAATCAACCTGATGCAAACGAAGAGCGAGGCGATGACCGCAACTCCAGCAACAGCGTAGAATGGGTTGAATGACATCCGTCTCGCGCACTATGCGGAAGCGCCGCTCATGGTTCCTGCATCTCATGATTATGCGTGTCAGCGAGGCGCAGCTTATGATCATGCACAACTGCCTTACCGAGCCAGGACCATGATGTGGCAGGGCTTGAGACACATGAATGCCCACTGTCCAGGCTGTGCGATGGTGCACCTGGTGCACTGGTGCTGCCAAAGCTGCTGCGCGGCTGTGCACAGCACAAAAGGGTCGGCAACGTGTGGAGGCACATGGAACTGCAAATATGCGCACATCTGAGGCGAAGTTTTGACGACGTCAGCCAACTTCACGTCACGTGGCCCTTGAGTTCACGTGAGCTCGCCACTTTCAACAACCCCGCCTCATTTCGACCTTACAGAGTCGCAGTTGGCAGACTTGCGCCTTGGACTGTCGTCATGAGCTGCTGTGCCAGCGGTGCCAACGGGAAGCCTCAGGACGCAAATGGGGCAAATGGTAGCTGCAGACAAGATGAAGCAGCGGGCAACGGCACGTATGAATCAGTTCAGCAGTACTACGGTAGCGTGCTGAAGGATTCCAAATCGCTCAAAACAGGTGGCACGATGCTTGTCAACCGCGAGTATAACCGTGATGCCTGTGCCTGCGGCCGTCGCCTGAACTGCTGGGCGACTAGAAACATGCAAACACTTTGACAGTGCGAGCTGCTGCTGACTTATCTTAATCATGCTCACAGGGGCGTGCACGGCTGGCAGTGCTCCACCCAGGCAGATCAGACAGGTGCGCATTCACACATAGTGCTTGCCGCCGGCCGCCATTGATGCGGCCACCTGTCCGCATGCATCCCACGGGCAGTACCCCTCCACCTTTGCATCTTCCTCGACGTAGCTCACGAATTCTGCTCCCTGTCTGGACCCAGATCATTGCCAAGCTGCCGGATGAGGTGGTGTCCAAGTTCTACGGCTGCGGCGCGCCGCTGCCGCTGGGCATAGACGGGCTGCATGTCCTGGACCTGGGCAGCGGCTCGGGGCGAGACTGCTACGTGTGCTCCGCGCTCGTGGGTCCTTCCGGCAGCGTCGTGGGCATCGACATGACCGACGAGCAGAACGCGGTGCGTTAGCATCTGCTTGTTTGCTGTTTGTGCTGCCGAGCTTACCGTGTTCTGCAAGGGCTGGGGGTTGCTCCTGCTTGCTTGCTCCTGCCTGCTAGACATGCCTGGCTGGGCATGCCTAGAGCTGCCTGCTGGACATGCCTGGCTGGGCATGCTCCCTAGCGGGTATAGGTAGCCGCGTTGACGTGCTTTCGTGGCCAATGCGATTGCAGGTGGCGCGGGAGCATGCTGAGGCCTGGAGCAAGCAGCAGCTGGGCCGCTGCTGCTCCAACATGCGCTTCTTGACGGGCCACATAGAGTTCCTTGACAGGTGATGCTGAACAGGTGCAGGTCGCCTCACAAGCTGCACCAGACCCCAACCCTGTCAGGCACACGCAGCTGCAGCCGACCTGCAGATCTACATTGCGCGCCCAGCCATGGACCAGACCGCTCCACATGTGTCAAGTCAGGCGTACCAAAGGCGCGCAAATCGAATGGGACTCCTATGTACCGCAGGGCGGGCATATCAGATGGGTCGGTGGACCTGAGCTTCGTCGTGACCTGGGCTCCTACTTACCAGCAACCGATTCCCATCTCCATTGTCGTACGAATCATTCGCAGGGCGTGCATCCCGGACGAGTCCGTGGACCTGGTGATCAGCAACTGCGTCGTGAATCTGAGTTCCAGCTTTCAAAGAACCACTGTTTGTTTCCATACTGTTCTCATGCAATTTGCAGGGCGGGCATCCCGGACGAGTCCGTGGACCTGGTGATCAGCAACTGCGTCGTGAACCTGAGCCCCGACAAGGCGCGTGTCATCCAGGAGGCCTTCCGGGTGCTGCGCCCCGGCGGCGAGATGCACTTCAGCGACGTGTACGCGGATCGGCGGGTGCCTGCGGCGCTGCAGAAGGACGAGGTGAGAGATGCTACAAATTCACACAAACAGCCTGGTCATCTCTCGGGCGCGCGCTTGGCAATCTAGTGTATCACGTCTTACAGGTAATCTGGGGCGAGTGCATCGCGGGGGCGCTGTACCTTGGCGACTTTCTGCGGATTGCAAAGGAGGCAGGGTGTGCCGACCCCCGCATTCTGCACCAGGGCCACGTCAGCGTGAACGACCCCGACATCCAGGTGCCGCCTTTGCCCACCGCGATCTCCGAGAATCAGCTGCGCACGCACCCAACCCATCTTGTCATCATCGCGGTTTAGAGGCGGCAGTGCACAGAGGCGTCAAGCGGGATGGGAAGACGCTGCTGCTATACCGTGGAACCTCCCAGGAGTCGGCGACAGCTGGCCCAGCCACCACATCCCTCTATTACATGGACGTGCTGACGAGAAGGCTGCATGCAGAGGCACATTGAGATGAGTCGGCAGCTGAGCGTGCCGCATCCGCTGCCGCAGGAGGCGGTGGGCAACATCCGCTTCTACAGCATCACCTTCCGGCTGTTCAAGCTGCCGGGCCTGCTGGAGCGGGCCTGCGAGGACTATGGCCAGGTCGCCGTCTACAAGGTGTGGAAACCTTCCTCTCGTTCCTGTGACTACACTACGACCCTGCCTACAACATCTTCCTTCTACCTCCTGCAAGCACCTGTATCTTGCGGCGTTCCGCTGCGTCTTTCAGCTTTATGCACGGACGATTTTCACATCGAACTTTTGCACTCGAGTCACTTTTCTTCCGGCATGCCCACTGACCTCGATATCTACGCGCGCCCGCAGGGCACTATCGAGGGCGACGCGCACGTGTACAAGCTGGACAACGGGCACGGCTTCGAGACGGGGCGCCGCACGGCGGTGTGCGGCAACACCGCCGCGATGCTGGGCGAGGGCGGCACCTCCTGGCTGTCCAAGCATTTCGAAGTGCGCTGCTCCCTCCGATGTTCCGCAGGCTCTTCTCCGAGTGTTGAAAGGGTGCTACTCCTTCGATTGTGTGCAGTCGTAGCCAGACACCATGTACATTGTGCCCGCCAATTCCGTCTGTGTCCCCGCCACCCGCTGGCAAACATGATCAGTCGCTGCTGCTGACCAGTGCATGCCTGCTTGTCCGCTTGCAGCTCGTGGGCGACCGGTCTGTGCACTATGGCGCCTTCCTCTCCTGCCAGCCAGACCTGCAGCTGCCGGATGCGGAGGCGCCTGCCCTTGGCGGCAGCTGCTGCTGAAATAAGTCCGGTGGTCGAACTGTGCGCGTCGCCACATGCATGCAGCGGGGTGAAGCGCGGTCCAGCGGCTGGCGCTCATGGCAGAGGGGCTTGAATGGTTCTGCTGTATTCTTCATTCGTGGCATGCTCGTAACAGACAGGCAGCAGCCTTCAGATGCACTGCTAGGTATGACCACGAGCTTGGAACGTCGAGAGGAGGTGGAATTGACGGTTTTTATTGCCCACACCTGATATTCAGCGTGACATACAGTGACTCTGCATCCCAATTAGAGCAGCGCTGCAACGACTTCCCGCTGTATTGATCTAGAGCTAGGCACTGCTCCCCTCATCACCTCTCACTTAATAATAGCTATTTAGAGGTCAATTGAAAGAACTGAAAGTTGAATCCAGAGTAAGGCAGTCGAACATCAGCTTGTCACCGGTAGCTGTCCGAGTACAGCATCTTATACAGATCGAAGAGCCGCTGCCGCGAGATGCCCAGATACCACCCCAAGCCTATCGTGAAGTGTATGCGCGTGGCCCTGAAGTTGCCGAGGGCCTCCAGCCGCCGCCCACTGGTGTAGGCAGGCGGCCACCATATCTGCATTTGCACGACACAGAATCAGTGCACTGGTTTACCTTCAGCAGAGAGGGACTGGACGCCCAGCCACGGGCAGTGTGGACACCAAGGCAGCAGAAGCGAAAGCTCTTCAAAGACATTACCTGTCTGACGCGGCCGCGGGCCGGCCCCCGGCCGCCGATGGGCATTGTGGCCGGCCCCGCCTCGTGCATGGAGATGCACAGCTGCACGTCCTCCATTATGGGCAGCGACTCGTCATAGCCGCTGACGGCATGAAAGTCCACAGCTCGGCAAAAAATTGACTGGTCCCCAAAGAGGCATAGCCCGCCCCTGCATCAGGCAAAGCAGGCAAATCAGAAAAGCTTAAAGTTGGTGACCCCTCCCCTGGACTTCCCGTTTGCACGCGCGCCAGGCCGAGGGGCGGGCCTCGGCCGGCCAGGGTGGGGCCGACGGCTGCTCCAGCAGACCGTGCGGCCTTCGAGAGTGTCCCTCCTTGGGCCGCAGTGCCCGGGGTTGTAGCAGCCGCCGTGCAGGGCTGCATACAGCAGAAAGCTTGCCACGGCGACACTGCCGCCTCCGCCCGGCTCCAGCAGCCGCTCGGAGGGCCTGTGGTAACAATTATACAGCCGGGTCCAGCTGGCTGGCGTGGGCGGCGCCACACGGGCGCCAGCAGCCGCCATCAGTGCACCCAATCACCGACCAATCTGTGCGCCCGACTCAGCAGGCGGCAGCAGCAGCGCCTGGCGGCTGGGGAGCGTCATCAGCTGCGGCAGCCTACTGCGAGCGTGCCCGTGGCGGCCGGAGCCACCGGATCTATAGCTGGGGGAGACTTTCGATGGGTGGCTGTGATCTGGCTGGTCACCGCCCCCCACCTGGGAGAGGCGAAGCCCGGAGACTGCCAGCGTAGCATTCGACCTCTAGAGACGCCACGGTGCCTCGGTAGTGCACCAGCGGCTCAGCACGACAGCGGCAGCAGCTTCGATCGGCAGGGCTGCTG
>JAABUW010001352.1_pt1 | contig 41623 bp, 40 predicted proteins | sample 5560081 | NCBI WGS metagenome assembly JAABUW01 (sample SAMN10711882, study PRJNA513363) | rock metagenome | isolation source: Antarctica rocks | place: Antarctica: Victoria Land, Knobhead sud | reverse complement strand
CGATCCTGTGTGCCCGCACCTCGGTCTTGGCCATGGCCGAGTGGGGCAGCCAGCAGTCGGAGCACGTGCTTGCGGACCCGGGCTTTCCGGAACCATGCACCCCCTGTCAGTCCACCCTCCAGCGGCTCTTCTGCGGTCTCGATGCCGCTGCGCTCTCCCAGGCCCTCCAGCAGTACTTCGGTGCAGAGCCGGGCCGTCAGACCCGAGCGCGTGGCAGCGAAGGGATTGCTCTGGATGGAAAGGCGCAGCGGGGCCGGCTGCAGTATGAGCCCGACGGCACGCCCGTTCATGCGCTGGTCGCCTTCTGTCAGGAGCGGGGGGTGGTGCTGGCGCAGGAGCCGATCACCCAGGGACACGACAAGCGGGAGGCCGAGTTGACCGTCGCGCCGACCCTCATCGCTCGGATCGACTGGCGCTCAAGCGCGGCCATTGGCGGATCGAGAACCAAGGGCATCGCAGCAAGGATGTCAATCTCGGTGAAGATGCCAGCCTGGTGCATATGGCGCAGGGGCCGACCATCTGTGCCATGCTGCGGGATGCCGCCATCAGTCTCCTGCGTGCTGCCGGCCACACCCACATCGCAGCCCGGCTGCGGTACCACAGCCAGACGCCTCAGGCTGCCGTCGCCTTACTGCTTCCTCCCCTCCTCACGCATAAGCCCTAGGAGCTTGGGGTACACATAGCTGCACTACCCGTGGTAGATTTAACTCCGAAGCGATCGGCACAGGAGCAAGACCGCAGTGGCGCGACTATTCGCCCTCGTACTTCTCGCCTTGACGGTTTGGGTAACAAGTCCGGCGCACGTCACTGCTGCGGCAGCCCAGAAGAGTAACGACGGCCAATTGGCGACGACGACTTACAAACACACGAAGGACTTTGTGCGATCCTTCTTCCGTGCCTATAACAGACACGACCTCCAGGCTGTGCTTGGCATGGTTACACTGTCTGTTCGCTATGCCGACTGCGACTGGGTGATGCAACAGGGGTGTTTTGTTGTCGGAAAATCCGAACTCAAGCAACTATTCCAGAGAGAGTTCTCTGATGGTCAACAGTTTTTGCAGTTGAGTGTGGTCGCGAGTAATCCTAATCAGCGGTACGTTGCTGGAGCGCAGTTCTTGCAGACGACTCGTTCTATGCGGCGGCACGGAAGGGTACCTCATGCGAGCGGCTTCAAAATCGTCCTCCCATACCCGCGCTTTGATCAGATCCGTTTCTTCGCGGGTATGGGGCCAACCGGCTGCAAACGCTGACGTTCGGTCGTAGTCGATGGCGTGGTGCCCGTATCCCATGCGGGGCACAAGTTGGCCGCTGGGTATGCTCCTGGCCTGCCTTGGGTGGCCGCCGAGATACTGCTACCTACTTGAACCACCGTTGGGCGGGTCGGGCAGGAGCCACAGCGCCGAAGGCTGGACAAGCCACGACCCCTACGAAAGCAATGTCGGATTAAGGCAGGCATTCCCCATCTGAGACACTGTCCCGGTAGTGGCCGTGGCTCCGCCCGGCCAGCCCTCGGTGTCCCAGCGACGACACGCTCACCCCGCGCTCGGGCACGATCACCTCAACCGAGATACATCCCATTCTATAAGGAGCACAGTCGTGACGACCGAGATCGGGGTGACATTCGATTGCGCGAATCCGGAAGGAATGGCTGACTTCTGGGTTCAGGCTCTGGGATTCGTCCGGGAGGGTTCCGGCGACGAGTACGCCGCGATCGTGGACCCAGAGGGGAGGCGGCCGAGGATCCTGTTCCAACGGGTACCGGAGCCGAAGGCGGTGAAGAACCGGGTCCATCTCGACCTGCATGGCGCCGATATGGAGGCGCAGGTGGAACAACTGCTGGCAGTGGGCGGGACGCGGCTCCGGACCGGGGACGATGAGGACGGCGACAACTGGACGGTCATGGCCGATCCTGAAGGGAACGAGTTCTGCGTGGCATAGCCATGTCCGGATAGCAGTCAGAAGCTCTGCTCCGCCGGCCCAACCGAGTGCTCTCTTCTCGAACGAGCAGCGCGCCGGCACGGGTTCTCACCCTCGTATGTCTCGTCCTGGCGGAAAACGGCCCAGATCGGGAGGTGATCCGACGCGGTGACAGCATCATCAGCATTGACGATGTCGCAGTCATGCAGCGATGCAGCGATCGGTGGGGACGCGAAAATGTAGTCCAGGCGCAGCCAGGGGCGAGTTGATGGATAGGTGTACCCAGGTGATTGAGAATGTTGTGCGCGATAGCAGTCGATGTACCCGGCATCCAGGAGCAGCCGGATGGCGTCGCGTGGTGCGCCGTCGGCCGCGTCTCCTCGCTTCTCCACTCCCTCGGGCAGTGGTCCAACGGGATCGCCGGGGCGCAAGGCATTGAAGTCCCCCACCAACAGGTGAGGCTGATCGGCGAGCGAAGCAGATCGAGAATGATGGGGATCTCCTCCACGGGCTCGGGTGGGTCCCAGCGGGAGGATAGATGAGTGGCAAAGAGGTGTAGTGGCACGTCCGCCCAATTCACTTCGATCTCGAGCAGCGTCTTGGCCAGGCCGGGATGCCGGTGGTTCTCGGCGCGATGGATCGGCAACCGGCTGAGCCAGGCCATGTGCCCTATCGGCGTGTTGGCCTCGCCAAAGGCAATCTCCATGCTGAGTTCATGGGCCAGAGCTTCGACGTTGGCTCGATTGCCGGCTTCCAGCAACGCCACGATGTCCGGCTCCTGTTGTCGCAGCACGCTGGCAATGGAAGACAGGCGGCCGCTTCCACCTTCCTGAATGTTGTAGCTGATAATCTTCACCGACCTGCTCACCGCCCTCCTCATCTAACACGGTGGCGACCGCACCGCGCCAATCGTGCAACCGAGTAATTGCATATTCATGGTCAAACGCGCTATTATGCAATCAAGAGGTTGCATATGAGCACCGATCGCATCGAGAGAACAATCGTCCTTTACGCGCCGCGCTCGCGTGTCTGGCGCGCGCTGACCCGTGCGGATGAGTTCGGCGCCTGGTTCGGTGTGGCGCTGGAGGGCGCGTTCGTACCCGGCGCGCGCCTCACGGGCAAACTCACCGTCCCGGACGTCGAGCACCTTACCATGGAGATCACTGTCGAGCGGGTGGAACCCGAGCAGTTGCTGTCGTACCGCTGGCATCCGTACGCCATCGAACCTGACGTGGACTATTCTCATGAGCCGACCACCCTGGTCGAATTCCACCTGGCCGAGGTCGCCCATGGCACGCAACTCACAGTGGTGGAGTCCGGCTTCGATCGGATTCCGCTGGCCCGTCGTGCCACCGCCTTCCGCATGAATGACCAGGGCTGGGCCGAGCAGCTCACGCGCATCGAGCGCTATGTCGCGACCTAGCGCGGAGACGGCCGGCGTAGCCCACGCGGCGCCGCTCTTCGCGGCGCTCGGCGACGAGACACGCCTCGCGCTGGTAGACCGGCTCTGCGCCAATGGTCCGATGTCGATCGTCCGGCTCACGTCGGGCTCCGCCGTCACGCGCCAGGCGATCACCAAGCACCTGCAAATCCTGGCCGGCGCCGGCCTCGTGCATGATATCCGGCGGGGGCGGGAACGCATCTGGGAGCTCGACCCAGACCGGCTCGACGAGGCGCGCCGCTGCCTCGACCAGATCGCGCAGCAGTGGGATGAGGCACTCGAGCGCCTGAAGCTGTTCGTCGAGGACTAACCAGGGAGGGATCGTCATCGCGACGACAACGGTAATAGGAATGAAAACACGGAAAGGATTGAGTGAAATGGCACAGACCAAGCACAGCGGCCAAGACAGTGGCGACATGGCCAGCTACACCAGGACTCTGCACATTCAAGCGTCGCCTCACGAATTGTACGAAGCCGTGACCACGGTTCCGGGGCTGAAGGGCTGGTGGTCGGACGACACCGTCGCGAACAACGGCGACCTTACCGTTCGTTTCGGCCGGGAGAACTTCCAGACCCTGAGACTGGTGGACCCAACGCCTGACAAGAGCGTGGTCTGGGAGTGGATCGCCCAGCACTTTCCGGTCGAGGGGACGAGTCAAACCGATGAGTGGGTAGGAACGAGGGTATCGTTTGCTATTCAGGCAAACCCCGATGGCTCATCCACCCTGGTCTTCACGCACCAAGGACTCACGCCCCAACTCGCCTGTTACGGTCAGTGCAATGCCGGATGGAATCCCTTCCTGGGAAGCTTGACGCGCTATCTTGAGCAAGGCACGGGCACCCCAGTCTCTGGCACACCCTAGCGCGCCGAGCGGGTCACGGCATCCTCACCCTGGCGACGTGAGCGGGCGGCGAACAGCCGCAATCGGGGTCACTCCTCCCATCGAGCACGAACGCCTGCTCAGACATCGGAGGGGCCTGGCTCCCAGCCGATCTCCTGGGACCAGGCGGTGGCGCGTTGCATCACGCTCCAGATAAACGGGCTCTTGGCCTCGGTATAGCTGTGTCGGTCGTCCCCATAGCGCTCGGCCAAATCTCGCTTGAGAGACGCATACTGTGCGGCCTCATCGGGATGCGTCCGCATGTAGTCACGGAAGAGCAGGGCAAACTGTTCCCCCCAGCTTCCCGCCCGGCGGACATGAAGGTGCTCCCGTCGCGTTCCTGTGGCTTCCCTGAAGTATCGCTTGGTTCGCTCGAGATTGTTGGCGCGGAAGACGTAGCCGAGCGCCTCAAGCGGCTCGCGGAAAACAGCCAACGGCTCAAAGGCAGCCACCGAGATCTGAATATCGATAATCGGCTTGGCAGCCAAGCCCGGGATCGAGGTTGAGCCGATGTGGTCGATGCGGAGGGCGACATCGCCAAGTGCCCGGCGCAGTCGCTCTCCACGCTCCTGGAAAAGGCGTGGCCACAGTGCGTCGTACTCGGCCATCTCCACCTTCATCCCGATAGTGTACGCCATCAGGAGTAGTGGAGCCTGTAGGCGGCAGAGTCCCTTCGCGGAGGGCTGAACTGCGTCGATTGGGGACACCAACGAAAGTCTTACCAAAACGGTGTAAGTTTGGGATATCAGCCTTACCAAAAGGGGGGGAGGATTTTAGGTTATCAGCCTTACCAAAATGCGGTAGTTTTGGTAAGCTTTCATTCCAGATGACCCGCCCATTGAGGCTAAATGGGCGACAGTGGGGTGGCGTTCCAACGCGAGGACCATTAAGGGAAGTTCGCGAGAGGCGTCGTGGCAGCCCGAAGCATCACTAATCTTTAGCATCGGTCGTGGGCCATGCCGGCTCCGCTGGTGGCACTCCTGCTCAATTGATCCCCCTCCTCGTTCAGCTGCGACGGGTGTGCAGGCTAGCGAAAGAGGTCTGCGACCGCGACGGCAAAGCCGGGAAGAACCTCCTCGCCGGTAAGCTCCTCCTCGTCGCTCACGATGCGCACCAACCCTCCATCACGCCACATCTCGACGGTACGAGCCTCTGGCGCCACGATCCAGACTAGCTGCACTCCGGCGCTCAACCACCGCTGCGCCTTCACTCCCATCTCCAAGCGGCCCTGCGACGGTGAGACAACCTCCGCTACCAGGTCCGGCGCGAGGTGAGGATACTCTTTGGCGCCGAGAGCCGGCTCCCGTCCGGCGCGCACAAAGGCGAGACCCGGCGCCAGAACGGTATCCGGTCCGTCCTCCGGCGAGATGCGGAACCTCGTCTCTGCCGGGAATACCGCTCCTAGGTGATGCTCCTTGACAAACCCGTTAACGGCCCACAATAATGCCATGACCACACAGCCGTGCCTCCCCCCAGTTGGCGACATGCGCACCAGCCTCCCTTCCACCAGCTCGTAGCACCATTCGTCGTCGGGCAGCCGGAGGAGTTCCTCGGCGGTCATCAGTACAGGCTCGGCCCACGGTGCAAGCGTCTCCATCGATCATCGCTCCCAGAGGGCCACGGTTTGCGTCTCGGCCCTCACTCTATCATTCCAGTCCTTCTACCTCAGTGACACCATTCCAACTGAATACTGCGTATGGCAGGGATGGAACGACGGCCGAGGAGCCCGATAGTTGGTCACTACCGGGCTCCTCTCAGACGCTGCGTCGGTCAGGGTCAGGCGGGAGCGGGAGCCGGTTCCGCCTGCTGGCCGGTGGTCGGCACGTCGTAGCCACTATGCGGCAGTCCCAGGTACGGGAAGGTCGCATGGAAGCGCTCGCTGTAGGTCGGCGGGGTGACATCAAAGGCTGTTCCAGCGGCCGCGTCCGGCGTATAGGTGGGGTCGACCAGCTTGTAGGAGAGGCCGGCCAGGGCGCGCACCGTGATGGTGGTGACATCATCGTGGACCCGACGCCCGTTGGGGTAGCCGGCCAGGTCACCGCCCAGCACACCGTACACGTTCTCGGTACCGATCGGCACCGGTGGGATCGCCACGTTGAGGCGCAGCATGTCGGCCAGAACCGGTCCGGTGTAATTCTGGAAGCCGGGGATGAGATTTGGCGGCAGCCCAGTGAGGAGGATCGCCTTGAGATCGTTGCGGGGCCGGAAGCCACCACTCGGGGAGCCGGCGGTGGGTCCGGTAATGGTCGCGAGATGTGGAAACACTCCGGGATAGAGGTAGACCAGGAGAACTTGAACCTCCGGATACAGCACGCGAGGGAGGAACTGGCTGTCGTCCTCTGGCGCACTCTGATTCCAGTAGTCCTTCTCTGGCATCTGCACCAGCAGTTCATTGAACAGAGGATTGCCCAGCCGCGATACCTGCACGAAGGGGCCGCTCTCCTGCATCTCGCTGGTGCGGTTGTTGTCCCCCTGATTTCCGTTGCGGCCGTTGTCCTCCTGCTTCGAACCCTTCGACTTCGAGGCGAAGATACGGACCTTTTGCCTGCTGGCTGATGCATACATTCCGATCGTCGCCCGCGGATCGCTGACATTGGTCGGCGTCGATCCGTCGCGCGTTAGGCGAGCAATTGGCACCTTGAGCGCAATCGTATGCACGTTGACGAACTTCGTCGAATCCACCCCTGGTTGGTCTGTCTTGGGCGGGAATCGGTGCAAACTCTGGAACGGTCGCAGCGCGAGCAGATCGAAGATGGTTCCCAGGTCCAGGTAAAAACCTTCGCGCCGCTGTCCCGCGAACACCGTCTCACCAGAAGGAAGTGCGTGCACCGCCTGGTCGGCAAGGGTCGTGTAGTTCGGTGTGGAACGCGCCCCGACATTGCACGGCGGACACAGCAGGCCGCTCCCCAGGGAATGGGTTCCAGTGGAGTCGGTGCGGGTCACGCTATAGCTCTGGGGTCGATTCCAGGTTTTATCGGTGATGTTGAAGATTTGACCGGTGTTGTACAGGAACGAGTTGGTGTCGACGATGGAGGTCGAGAACCGGAAGTCGTAGGTGATATGGTCTTTGCCGTCGCCGACGTTGTCGATGTGGATGCTGTACAGGACATCGCTGCCGAACTCGAAGAAGTTCGGACCGCCATCGGGCCCTTCGAGCGGAATGTAGTTGGCCAGAAAGGTGACCATGCTGGGGTCGTTCGGGTCACGAAACGCGTAGGTGTCGGTATTATCGGCGACCGGGTCTTTGGAAATTTCTGGGGCTTCTCGATGGGAAGACATAGCTATCCTTTCAATGGGTGGACGGGATGGAATGCGTGGAGCGACAGGCAGCATGAACTACCGTGCTGCTTTCACCAGTTTGGCGACGAGTTGCGGATCGCGGAATATCACCTCTTTCAGTCCTGACATAACAGAGATCTCACCGGTTGCGAGGTCGCGAACGTGGGCGACCAGAGGACCCGACAAGAAGGCGGGCGAGAGTTCCGAGGTATCGACTTCCGCCGTATCGGAAGCGGCCACGCCGGAAAGCGGTATCCACGGGAGCACACCGAGGGCAGCGGCGCCAATGGTTGTCTGTTTAAAGAACCCGCGCCGGGTCAGTTTCATCAGGCGGTCTCCTTTCTAGGGGCTTGAGGTCCCTTGGACGGGTCATGAAACGAAGAGGAACGCTTGGCTTGAGCCGCCAACATTCCCTTCTCTCCATCCTGCCGCGCAGATGTCACAGAAACGTCATAGACATTACGATTCCGTCACGACTAGATGGAACGCGCCATGGTGGTGGACGTGGGCACTACACCGGCCGACCAGGAATGAAGCTGGCGTGTTCTATGTCAGAACATCGTGCAGGGAATGAGGCCGCACCGTGAACACTCGTGTTGACGCATCCGGCATCCCCCCGTGGAACGAACCTCCCGACCCCCAGCCCTTCATGAGCGGACAGTTTCACATCGCACAGTTCCCGCCACAATGTGCGGAAATGCGTAGCATCGACCTTCAGGTCGTCCGGTGGAGGCGCCGCGCGCAAGCGCCGGCACCGGCCCGTCCCACACCAGTCTCCTGTCGCGACATTTCGTCAGTGCAAGACCAGTGTCCGCCTCACGCGCTCCGTCCCTGTGCATCTCTGTGGTCGTATGCACCAGGGTCCGATCTCCCACCACGGAGCGGAGCAGAGAAGCACACCTGTTGGTTGCTCGACCAGCCCACTTCGCCGGCGTCGTTGAGAAGGAGCATGGTGGGACGGCCCAGGACCGGCGCTGCCGCGCGGTCCTTCCCGTGACGGTCTGCAGACCAATACGGTTTATTCAAAAGAATCGCGGATACCCCGCCGATGGGGGCACACATGGACCTCCGCCGTGCACCGGCATCACCGTGGGGACTGCATTCTCACTCGGAGAGCCGACAGTGCTGGCCTGCGGGCCAGTTCCGGCCAGGACGGCCGGGCTAGTACGCCTGAGGAGGTGTTCAGACAGGAGAGTGGAAGTCTTTCTCCGCCGGCCACGTTCCCGGCGGTACCCGACGGCAACTGCGTCATCGTGAGATGGGGTGGGGAGCAGCCGAAGGGGAATGACCAGTCCGTAGGATGACGAACCGGGTACCCCCTGGGTGTCGGCCTGGTGGAGCGGCGAGCCTGTTAGCTACTGGCGAAGCCCAAGCCGGCATGAAAGCCGGAAGCACAGCGTGCCGACGAGAGAGCGTGTGCCAAGGGAGCGACTGTGGGTCCATTGGGTGGGAGGAGACGGAATGGTCATGATGGCTGAACACAAGAATCAGGGAGACCTCGCTGCCGAGATGACGGCGGCGAGGAGTCAGAGCGTCCATAGGAGCGATGAGGCCCGGTAATGCGGGTGGAGCAAAGGGACGCAGGAAGGTTGATGCGTGACGACCAGCGAGCAGGACAGCAGCGGATCGAGAGTGCCGGAGACGGCTACACACGACGCAGAGATCGAGCAACGCCGGGAACGGTGGGGCTGGGTGGAACCTGCCATCTGGACCGATCGCATGATAACCGCCCTGGAAACAGGGGTGAAAGGAGGCAGGTGGTTCAGCCTGATGGACAAGGTGTCTGCCGAGCGCACGCTGGCGGCGGCTTGGGACCGCGTCAAACGGAACCGGGGTGCAGCAGGCCAGCGCGATCTGCCGCGTCCCTCCCCGACTAGTGGCGTCTGCGACATCGGCGCCTTCGAGGTGCAGGGCAGCGGCCCAACCGCGGCACGGGTCGGACAGTTCCACGCGGCACGCCAGGGGAACGTGGTGCGCTTCAGTTGGCGGGTGACGGCCGGCGCCAATCTGGCCGGATTCAGCCTGATGGCCGGCGGCCAGCGCCTCAACGCTCGGCTGATCCAGGTCCATGCCAGCCCGCTGTACCGCGTGCATCTCCGGGTCATGGCTGGGACGCGCTTCCAGTTGCAGGCGGTGTTGCGCAGCGGGAAGACGATCACGGTGGCGAGCGCGTAGCTCGCCTCCCAGGAGCGAGGAAGGTGAGCGCCATGTGCAAAAATCAGGTTGGAGCGGGGGAGAGAACCATGGCCACCATAACCACCAAGGCCCAATGCCGATTTTGCGGCGCGAGTACGGCAAGTCTGGAATGACCAGACACCTCCAGGCCTGCCAGGCACGAAAGGAAGCCACGACCACGGTTGCCGGCGGGAAAACCCGCTCGGCACGGATACTCCACCTGGTCGTCAGCGGTCGCGATGCCCCGATGTATTGGATGCATCTGGAGGCGCCGGGGGACGCCACCTTCGCCCACCTGGACAGCTTCCTGCGCGATAACTGGCTCGAGTGCTGCGGGCACCTGAGCCTTTTCACCATTCGCGGCGTCTCCTACGCATCGTTCGACGACCCAGACGGAGAGATAGCTGAGCAGAGCATGGACGCGAAACTGGGGAGCGTGCTCGACGTGGGCCATGAGTTCAGCCACGAATACGACTTCGGCAACACCACCGACCTCACGCTGAAGGTGGTAAGCGAGCGCCGGGGATGAGTGCGCGGCACGAGCATTGAGATACTGGCCCAAAATGAACCGCCTTCCATTCCCTGCGACGAGTGCGGACAGCAGCAAGCCACCCAGATCTGCACCGAATGCGCCTGCAGCGGTGGAGGGTGGCTCTGCGACCAATGCAGTGAGGAACACCAATGCGACGAGCAGATGCAGCTACCCGTGGTCAATTCGCCGCGAGTCGGCGTGTGCGGCTATGGCGGCTGAGGGGGGCGCCGGCTTCACCCCGCTGCTTGCAGGAACACCAGATGCAGGAACCAGTTGCCCATGTGCGGGAAGGTGCGCCTGCCAACCACGCGGAGCGTCGCGGGGTCGTGCCGTCGGAGGGTATTGAGCCAGCCTCTCTGGCGAGACCAGCTCTGGGCCCCTGAATATATTGCACTGCCGTCGGGAGCAGGCCAGATGCCCCAGACCAGTTTGCCATCGTTGAGCCACGCTCGAATCTGGCCGCTGCCGATGTCGATTAACTGCATCCCCAGGTTCCGGGCCGCTCCGTAGGGGTGACGGCGATCCGGACTCAGGCGAGCGCCGGTCACCAGCAGTGCGCGGCCGTCGGCCGTGTACTGCATCTGTAGCTCCACGCCGTTATCCTGGCCCTTGGCCTCGGCGGTGTCGGGCGCCACACCCAGCACGCCGGCGATGGTCTCCAGCGCCGTCCTGGGATGAGACACGGTCTCCGTGCCGGCGACCTGGAGCGATCGAGCGCGCAGCAGTGTCAGTGTATTGGTATTGCCATCGAGGACGGCGAGCTGAGAGCCATCCGGGCTCAGCGCGATTCCCGGCTGCCAGAACGCAGTCACCGTCTCGCCGTTGACCGTCCGCCTGGTCGGCCAGCGGCCGCCGAGCACGCCCTTCAACCGCACCGAACGCACTATCGTGCCTGTGTGCAGGTCGTATGCCGTTAGCAGTGGGTGATACGAATGCCGCGGACCGCACCTGTTGATCTGGTCGGAAGTGGTCATGGTGTACAGCCGCCCCAGGTCGGGGGATACCAGCGCGGAGTCCCCGGGCGGCGCCGTCAGAGTCAGTTGTCGATCGACCCGACCGGTGCGCACATCCAGTAGATAGAAGTGCCGGGACGGGCAGGGGACAGTGAGAGCTTCATCGTCAAAGCCATAGACGACCGACCCATCGGCGGAGACACCGCTGATCCAGAAGGGAACTGCCGGGTGATGCGCGGGGAAGAGAGGCCGTCCGGTGCGAGCGTCGAAGAGCTGAAGGGTCAGGTCTCCCGCTGGGACCGGCCAGTGACGGGTGGGAAGCCGGTTCAACACGACAAACCGAGAGCCGTCGGTGGTGGCGACGATGGCGGGAGATTGGTTCGGCGCGGGCCGAGGTCCAACGCGCAACACGGCGCCAGCCCGGTCGGCCAGCGACCGGCGGTCGATGGGCTGGAGGGTGTTCTGCGCGGCGGTTGAACGATAGACGCGAAGGGCGCCGGCTGGAAAGGGGTGCGGCGCCTGTCCGGCCAAGGAGATGGTGGACTGTGCCCCGAGCTGCGACGCGCCGCCAAGCGCCAGCAACAGGCCGAGGACCACGATAGCAATGACGTTGACGCGGGACATCAGGCTCATGTCACACCTTCCTTCATCTCTTTCTACACCGAAGAGAGGGGACTGGTTCCGACTCACGAAGCCGTGGACTGCTCACCCGTAATGATATGTTGGTGATCATGACGCGGCGCACCTGACATCATGGGAACCGGATCGACCGCAATGGTGTAGTGGAGATAAGAATAGATCCATGAGGGGCCGGCCACTGGATGATGTCCAGCTCGTGGAGCGAGCCCAGCAGGGCGATGTATCGGCCTACGAGGAACTCGTCCGCCGGTACCAGGACCTTGCTTTTTGGGCTGCCTATGCGATGACGCGCGACCCTGAAGCGGCCAGTGATGCCGCGCAAACCGGCTTTATCAAGGCGTACTACGCACTGAATCGATTTCGCGCCGGCGCGGCCTTCCGTCCCTGGCTGCTGAAGATCGTGGTCAACGAGGCGCGCAATCAGGCGCGTTCCGCGCGCCGGCGCTCGGGATACGAGCTGCAGCTGGCCGGTAACCGCACAGGTGATGCGGCGCCATCTCCTGAGGCGGAGGCGGTCCTGGCGCTTGACCGCGAGGTGCTGCTGAATGCGGTCAATCGCTTGCCGGAGCAGGATCAGCAAGCGCTGGCGTACCGCTACTTCCTGGATCTATCGGAGGCCGAGATGGCAGCCGCGCTGGGCTGTGCGCGTGGCACCGTCAAGTCGAGGCTCTCTCGGGCACGCGCTCGCCTCAGGGCGTCGCTGGCCAGCGAGCGCCCCGATCTGCTGGACCAGGAGGCGCACGGTGAGTGAGAAACCTACGGATGCCTCGGACCTCGAGCTGGAGCGGGCGCTGCGTGATCTGGGCGAGCACCTGAAATATCCGCCGGGTCCGGATCTCTCTCAGGCCGTGCGCGTTCACCTGGAGCGGCAGCCGGGTCGGGGCTGGCGGCGCCGCGTCCCTTTTCTCCGGCGTGAGGTCCTCTATCCTGCTCTGGCCGCGGTAGCCATCCTGGCCGCGGTGCTGGCGATATTCCCTGGCGCCCGTTCAGCCGTCGCGTCCTGGTTCCAGATTGCCGGGGTGCGGATCGAATCCAGCAGTTCACCGCCCGGCCCGCTGGGTCACCACCTCAACCTGGGGGAGCGCGTGTCGCTGGACGAGGCGCAGCGGCGCGTGCCCTTCCACATTCTGGTTCCGACGCTGCCCGGTCTGCACCACCCCGACGAGATCTATGCCGGCACGCCGCCCTTCAACGGGCGTGTCTCGCTCCTCTACGCTGCCAGGCCCGGCCTGCCACGCGCCTCGACCACCGGAGCCGGCCTGCTCATTACCGAGTTTCAGAGCACATTCTTCGCTGGGAAGATGATCCCGCCAGGAACAACCGTGCAGCCAATCGAGATCGCCGGCGAACAGGGCGTCTGGATCGCCGGACACCTCCACGTGGTGTATTACCTGGACCAGCAGCACGCGCCGCTACGCGACACCATTCGCCTGGCCGGCAATGTGCTGCTCTGGCAGCATGGCGCCGTGACCGTGCGGCTGGAGGGGAGCCTCTCGCAGCAGCGAGCGACCCAGATTGCGCAATCGATGCTGGCCGGGAAGAGGAAGTAACTGTTGATCGGTTCTCATGAAAATACAGGGCGACGCCGGGGTTCAACTAAACCCCGGCGTCGCGGGTGAGGTCACTGAGATTGAGTACGGAACTTTAGAGGTATAGTCCCACGAAGGGAATGCCGCTGCTGGGGTTGAAATCGTATCCTTTGATCCGAGAACGCAGACCGAAGGGTGTCGACTGGTCGATCAACGGGATGTCCACGGCCTCGGTGTCGAAGATTTTCTGCACGCTATTGTAGGCAGCTCGAGCTTTCTTGGCATTTTCGCGCCCGACGGTGAGGAGATTGTCGACCGTCGGGTTGGAGTAATTCCAGAAGTTCAGTCCCCCGTGCTGCTGGCTTGAATCGAAGAGCTGGAAGAGGATGTCGGGATCCGGGTAGCCGAAACCAAGGACAGTGAGGTCGAACTTCCCGGTCGCGACCGCGGGGAAGTAATCGGCCGGCGCCTTGGTCACAATGTTGATCTTGACCCCGACCGCGCCAAGCTGTTGCTGAATGACCTGTGCTGTCGACTCAAACGCCGGATCCTGCAGGATGACCAGATCGAATGGGCCGGTGACGTGATTGGCGGCGAACAGTCGCTGCGCGTCCGTCGGGTTGTACTTTAGGGCGTATTTGGGTGAGTTCTTGTCGTAGAACGGCATGGTTTGGCCCAGGGGACTGTTGGCAATCTTGCCCAGCCCCTGGTACGCCGCGGCCAGGATGGCTTGCTTATTGATCGCCTCCGCGATGGCCTTTCGAACCGGGGTCTGGGCGAGTTGGGGGCGGGTGAAGTTGAATCCCACGAACGTCTCCCCCTGGGTCAGCGACCGGTGAAGCTTGACGTTACTATTCCCCTGGGTGCGGCTTAGCTGGGTCCCGGGGATACTTGCATAGTCGAGATCGCCGGAGAGCAGCTCGCTCACCGCCGTGGCAGGGTTCGAGATCGCTTTGAAGACGACCATCGAGAGGTAGGCCTTGCCGCGGTTGTTTACCCAGGCGGGATTGAAATTGTGGTAGTCGTTGCGAACCAGCGTGACAGTAGCGAACGCCGGGCCGACGCCCTGGATCTTGAATGGCCCCGTTCCCACCGGTCTCTGGCAGGAGCCGCTTCCCTCCGCTCGTGTCACCTTGGGATCGAGGATGCCAGTGTAGCTGAGCGTGAGGTTGGTCAAGAGCACCCGCGAGGGAGCACTGAGATTGAGCCGAACGGTATAGGCGTTCACCACGTCGATGCTGGTGACCGTTTTCAGATCAGCATGCGTCGTCGTCGATTTTGTCGCGGGGTCCAGCGCGCGATCGAAGGTGTACTTAACCGCACTCGCGTTGAACGGGTCACCGTTGGAAAACTTCACACCGTGCCGCAGGAAGAGCGTGAGTGTTTTGCCGCCATTGCTGTACTTCCATTTCAGTGCGAGGTCCGGCTGGTAATGCCCCTTTTTATCGAAACTGATCAGCGGGTCGACCACCAGGCTGAAGATGGCATTGGATGCCGATAGGCCGGTTTTCTGCGGATCGAGGCAATCGGGCTGCCCGCCCTGAACCTGGAAGGTGCCTCCGTACTTGGGGGCCGCTAGCGAACGCGCGTGTACGCTAGGCGCCACATTCATCGAGATGAGTGTCGCGGCTCCCAGCAGTGAGACGCCGGCGCGTGTTGTTCGCCGGAGTGATATCGCTCCCGTCTTCATTGAGTTCTCCTCCACTTGCTGCTACCGCCACGAACCCGTGGACTATGCGATGCTGCCATAAAGGGATACGTCTCCCCCTGTCCTAAGCCTACGGGGTCATGCCGGTAGGTCGCATTGGAAGAGACGACAAAATGCTAGCCAGCGTTTGGAGGTTCTTCCGAAGCGTTTCCTCATGAGCATCTCTATCATAGGGAATAAGCCTGATGTCCAGGAATGAGAGGAGGCACGAGCCGGGATGCTGACCTTCATCGTTCGCCGCGTGCTGATCTCCATTCCCCTGCTCTGGGCGGTTCTCACCATGACCTTTTTTGGTTTCCGGATTATTCCTGGCGATCCGGTCAGTGTGATTCTGGGAATCAGCGGGTCTAAGGCAGATCGAATCCTGCTCCGGCATGAGCTGGGCCTGGACAAGCCTCTGCCGGTGCAGTATTGGGACTTTCTGAAGGGCGCTGTTCACTTTGACTTTGGGGACTCGATCATCAGCCATCAGTCGGTCACCCACGAAATCGCCATCCGCTTTCCCACCACCCTGGAGCTGGCGGCGAGCGGCCTGGTACTGGCGATAATTTTTGGCCTGCTCGGCGGCATGCTTGCCGCCGTGTTCAACCGGAGGTTTCTGGGGACGGGAATCACCGGGCTGGCGGTGTTTGGTATCTCCATCCCGGAGTTCGTTCTAGGCACCGTGCTGGGCCTGGTGGTGGGGGTCAAGCTGGGTTGGCTTCCGGTGGCGGGCACGGGCGGATGGAAATACGAGGTGTTACCCGCCTGCTCCCTGGGCCTGGGCATCGCGTCGGGATTAACCCGCCTGACTCGCGCGACCATGCTCGAGGTGATGGGTCAGGACTACATCCGCACGGCGCGAGCCAAAGGGGTCGGGCGCTCCGTGGTCCTGGTCAAGCACGTGTTACGGAACGCGCTGTTGCCGGTCGTCACCCTCTTTGGCTTGAGCATCGCGTCGCTGTTGGGTGGGGCGGTGATCATCGAGAACGTCTTCGCCTTGCCGGGCCTCGGCACCCTGGCGATCAGCGCCGTGAGTGGGCGTGATTTTCCAGTGATCGAGGGGACAACCTTCTTTTTCTCCGTGGTCCTGGTGAGCGCTAACCTGCTGGTCGATGTTTCTTACGCCTTTATCGACCCGAGGATCCATTTCTCATGAGCATGGGTGGACTGTCGAACCGGGGCGACAAGGTACGCGAACCGGCAGCAACACCCAACCTGATGGATCCGCATCTGGCGCCGGGCGCCATTGGTGATCCAATTGCTCTGACGGCTGCGGATACCGACCTGGGACGAGGTCGTTCCTGGTTTGGGATGATCGGTCGCCGAATCGTGCGAGACCGTCGCGCGCAGATCGGCCTCCTGATCATCGGGACCATCGCACTCCTCTGCGCCCTGGCGCCACTCATTGGACGCTACGACCCGAACTCCATACCCACTACCTTCGCGCTCGACACGGCGAATCAAAGCCCCAGCGGAACTCACTGGTTTGGAACAGACGATCTGGGCCGAGACCTGTGGGCCAGAATGCTCTGGGGAGGGCGCGTGTCCTTGCCCGCGGGTCTTGAGATCGTGTTCCTTTCCTTTATTGTAGGGGTGCCGATGGGAATGATAGCCGGCTACAGCAGGCGTGTCGTCGACGACGCGATTATGCGCGTGGTCGATCTGATCCTTACCGTCCCTGGACTCTTGCTCGCTATCGCGATTATCGGTGTGCTGGGACCCGGCTACAAGTCGTTGGTTATTGCGCTGGGCATCGCTGGAATCCCCGGCTACGCACGCGTGGCACGCGCCTCCACCCTCCGGCTCAAGAGTACGGAGTACGTCGAGTCGTCTTTGTCGGCGGGAGCGGGGCAGTTTCATATCCTGCGTCGCCACATCCTGCCCAACATTATTGATCCTCTGGTCATCCTCGGCACCCTCAGTCTCAGCGGGGCGATCCTGGCAGGAGCGGCGCTCAGTTTCCTGCAAATCGGCACGCAGCTTCCCGACGCCGACTGGGGCACCCTGCTCTTCTCCGGCTTCGGCCACATGTTCCAGTCGACCAGCGAACTGCTGATCCCTGCGACCGCTCTGGTTCTTTCCGTTTTTGCCATTAATCTGGTCGGCGATGCGTTGGGCGATGCCCTGAATCCCAGGTTTCGTGGGCACTGACCCCCCTCCCCCGACCCCTCCAGGGTTCATGGGCACCGGATGCAGGACGACCAGGTGTCCGGTGCGCGGCATCGGTCTGGTAGTGCCGCGGCTCCGCCCGGCCCGCCTTGGTCGCTTGCGATAGACACCATTACCCGCTGGAGACACCGTTGGGCGGGACGGGCAGGAGCCACAGCGCCGAAGGCTGGACAAGCCGCGTCCCCTACGGCAGGATTGTGCCTAAAGTCGGGATGGGGTGGACGCTGCAATACAGTTGGTTGAGATGGCACGTGGTGGAAAAAGGTCCGGCAGGAGCCACGGCCCCTACGCCATCAATGTGCTTATCGTCGAGACAGTGTGGACGGCGAACCGCGGACGGTTGACATGGCAGGTGACCGCGCTGCCTCAAAACTGTCCGCCCATGAAGACCTCAGCTGGGCGGTGCAACAGCGCGCGGCAAGGAAAGGACGGAGTCGCTCGCTCCCTCTGATTGTTTGAGGGTGAGCAGCCGAAGTCCTAGCTCCAGTGCCAGACGGGTGTCCCGGTCGTCGAGTCGAACACCGGCAATGTCCTGGATCCGTCGCACCCGGTATTCCAGGGTGTTGCGATGGACCTCGAGTTCTTCCGCCGCCGCGCGGAGCCGGCCCATACAGGCCAGGTATACGTCGAGCGTGTGTAAGAAATCCGAGCCGTGGATGCGATCATACTCTTGCAGGTGTTTCAGCGCCGGCGTGATCATTTCCTCATGCTGCCGCAGCATAAAAAGCGCCCGGTGAATGCCGAGATCGCTGTAGTGCACCGCCCGATTGCCACCCCACAGGGAAAGTCCAAGGTGGGCGGCCAGCTCAGCCTGGCTGACGGTCTCCGCGATCTGCTCGAATGAGGACACGTACTGGCCGACGCCAACCGTCACGGTAAGATCCGGGATGACATCGTTAAAGCGCTCGGCAATTCGCGTGGCAAGGCGTAACGCGGTGATCTTGCGCGTCTCATCGGCAGCGTCATCAATGTTGAAGAGGACAATGGCGCCGGTGCTACGCGGCCCGATCACGGCTTCCGCGTCCACTGACAGGGTTTCCAAACGCACCAACTCTGTCAGGCGCTCCCGTGCTCGCTGCAGCTGCCGCCCGCTCTGTGACGCGTGCCGCAGTCGAAAGGTTTCAGCACGATCAATCGACACGACCATCGCCTGGCGTAAGCGATCGATGTTCCAACCGATGCTGCGGGCCACGGTTCGAATGCTCTCCGGGTTGGTCAGCCGACCGTGCACGATATCCTCCAGCAGCTCAGTGCGAAGTTCGGCTTCGCGCTGCAGGACCTCACGCTGCCGCATCAGGAGGGCGGCCGCGGCCTCGGCCGCCTCGCGGATTACCTCCTCATCGCGCTGGGTGAGCGGTCGCGTGCTATCCGTGGTCCAGATAATGGCCAGCGGCTCTCCCTCGTGCGCAACCCGGCATGCCGCCCTGCCGCCGGAGCCAACGTCAGGATTCGGCGGCACACGCACCACCTGATCGCTCGCGAGAATTTGAGCCACATACCCGGCGCGGATGGCCCATTCCAGAGCGGCGGGTTGACCGCGCCGGCGCAAGATCGTCTCCTCCCGAACGCGATCGACCGGCTCCACCATGGCTGAGAAGGCCAGAAGTTCATGGCGCAACGACTCGATAGTAACCGAGTTCCCCACCAGTTGTCCCAGTGTTTGAGCTAGTGCTTGAAGGGTGTCCGCGGCATTGAGAGAAACACCCGCCGGATCGATTCGTGATCTCGCCACGGCCCGATTGACTCCATTAGCGATATCGTGCACATCGGCGCTGGCGCCGAGTACACCGATGGCGAGGTCCCGTTGCATGGACTGCTGGCGAAGCCGAATCCTTGCGGGCGAATCCAGGAACGCAGCGAGAAGCAGCAAACCCGCCGCCCGGCGGCGTGAAAGCTCGGTCGCCATGGCGCACAGCACCTCAAGCTCGAGCATGCAGTCAAGGACAGCCAGCTCCCCGTAGCGCGCACCCTCTGTTTCCGATACGGTGCGCACCACCGTCACACAGTGGATCTGACGCTGCGCGCTCGAATCGCTTGCCCAGAGTTGCTCGAGTGCTGATCCGAGATACCCGTGGAGCTGTCCCACCTTCACTGTCATCTCGGTCCTCGCGAAATGCCCAAAGAATAGATCACCTTTTCGGCATTCTAGCCGACGCCCGTGTGTCTCCGGGCACGATAGTATGCAGAGCAGCGGTACGCGGGTCCGCCTCCGCGCCTGGACCAAGAGATGGGTGCAGCAGTGAGAGGACGGCTATGAAAACCGACGACCACGTGATGCAAGCCGTCCGGGAGTCGGTCGGGGGCAACTCCATCCAGGACGGCGTTACGATCGAGGACGTCCATGACTTGCCTCGCCTCCGAGCTATGGAGGATCTCCAGGCAGCAGTCTGGGGACATGACAATCGTACCGTTGTTCCGGGACATCTGCTGGCGTTGACGGCCCACACCGGGGGTATCGTGCTGGGGGCGTTCGACGGCGCCGAACCGGTTGGCTTCGCCTTTGGGCTGTTGGCTCGAAATGGGGATCGTCTCTACCACGCCTCACACATGCTGGGAATCCACCCACGACTGCGAGGCAGCGGTATCGGGGCGGCGCTCAAGTGGCGGCAGCGAGAGCGGGCGCTGGAACAAGGGCTCGACCTGATGACCTGGACCTTCGACCCGCTGGAAGCGCGCAACGCCTACTTCAATCTGCACAAGCTCGGCGTCGTGGGCCGCGAGTATCGAGAAGACTTCTACGGCGAGATGGATGACGAACTCAACCGCGGCCTGCCCTCCGACCGCCTCTACGTGGAGTGGCGCCTCAACCGTACCTCCGCGGCGGATGACCGTGGATACCCTCCGCGTTCGGCATTGAGCATCGTGACTAGCAGCTGCGACCGACCGGTGCTGGCGATTCCCCCGGAGCATCCAGGTGTTCCGGTCCTGATCGAAGCGCCCCAAAACATTCAGCAGCTCAAGGGGCAGAACATTGAGATGGCGCGGACCTGGCGGCAGGCGCAACGCACGGCCTTTACCTGGGCCTTCGGCCAGGGATACCTGGCGAATGATTTTAGGGACGGCGCGTTTGTCCTCGTTCCGAGCGATGGGATGGGTAGATGAAGATCGACAGCGTAACCCTGTACCAGATTCAAATGCCACTGCTGGCGCCGTTCACGACCAGCTTCGGGACGGAGCTTAACCGGCCCTGCGTGATCGTGGAGGTCGAGAGTGGCGGCTATCTGGGGTATGGAGAATGTGTCGCCGGCAGTGGACCGTGGTACTCGTATGAGACGGTCGGCACGGCGCAACACGTCCTCAAAGAGTGGCTGATTCCCCGTCTGCTCGCCGTGGAGATCGGGGAGCCCGAGGAGGTATGGGATCTCTTCGCTCCCATTCGTGGGCACAATATGGCCAAGGCCGGATTGGAGATGGCCTGCTGGGATCTCTTCGCCCGAGTTCGTGGCATCTCAGTGTCACAGTTGCTGGGTGGAGCCCGAGAGCGGGTGGCCGTGGGGGTGAGCGTCGGCATCCAGTCTTCACCAGATGCGCTGGTGGATACCGTCGACCGCTTTCTCGGCGCCGGCTACGGGCGAATCAAACTGAAGATCGAACCGGGCAAGGATGAGGACTGGGTGCGGCCGGTGCGACGCCGGTTCCCGGAAATTCTGCTCCAGGTCGACGCGAACTCGGCCTATACCCTCGCCGACGCGCCCATCTTCCGGCGCATGGACGACCTCGACCTGCTCCTGATTGAGCAGCCGCTCGAGCCTGACGATATTGTGGACCATGCAATGCTGCAGCGGGAGTTGCGTACGCCGATCTGTCTGGATGAGAGCATTCACGCACCCGCCGACGCGCGGCACGCCCTGGACCTGGTCAGTTGCCGGATCATCAACATCAAGCCGGGGCGTGTCGGGGGCCATCGCAGAAGTCGAGAGATCCACGACCTGTGCCGAGCGCGAGATATTCCCGTGTGGTGTGGGGGGATGCTGGAGACGAACATCGGACGCGCCCACAATGTTGCGCTCGCGTCCCTGCCAGGATTCACCTTACCCGGCGATATTTCAGCCAGCGCGCGCTACTATGCACACGATATTGCCACACCGAGCTTCGATCTCAACGGCGATAGCACGCTATCGGTCCCGACCAGTCCCGGCATTGGCGTCGAGATCGACCGCGACGCGCTTTCAGCCGTTACGGTGTCAAGGGAGGTCCTGGATGGTGCAGCTGTACTGGCTTCTCGCTAGGGAACCCTGAAGGTGAGCAAGTCCCTGGGCATCCTCCAGGAAACGATTGCCCACCACATCGACGATGCAGACGTGGCGGAATTTGGGATCTATCTTCGACATATCCAATCCGGTGCAACGGTGGAGGTGAATCCCGAAGCGTTGTATCCCATGGCCAGCGTCTTTAAGATACCGCTGCTGCTGGAGACGCTGGTGCAGGTGGACGAGGGGCGCTGTGCGCTCGAAGAGCGCATCGAGTTGCGCCCCGAGCATGTGCTGGCGCCGTCCGGCGTGCTGGTCGAGCTCGATGCCGGTCTGCAACTCACGCTGCGAGACCTGCTCACGCTGATGATTATCGTCAGCGATAACACCGCCACCGATATGGTTCTCGATCGGATCGGGCGGGATCGGGTAGTGGAGCGGCTGCGAGCCTGGGGTGTCGAGACCGTCTCGGTGCAGATGGGAGTCACGGGACTGTTCGAAGCCGGATTCGGCTGGCCGGAAAGCGAGGGGAGCTTTGTGGAGGCCTACCGCCGCGCTCATACGAAGGGGCCGATGATAGATCCTCTCACCGGAGAGGCGGATGCCGCGCTCCAAGTGCTGCTGGAGCGCGGCCCCAACTGGGACTCGATCCCGACAGCTCGCACCGTCGAGAACAATGTGGCAAGCCCGCGTGGCATAGGACACTTGTTGGAACGCTTGATGCGCGTGGAGTTGCTGTCGGAGCGATGCACTCGCGTGGCTCTGGATATTATGCTGCGACAGCAGATCAATCAACGGATTCCGCGCTTCCTGGCCCCGACTACCGCCGTGGCTCACAAAACCGGCACCTTCTTTGCCTCACGGAACGATGCCGGCATCGTGTATCTCCCCCAGGGCGAGCAGTTCGTGATTGTGACCTTCGCCTTGCTGCGCCGCGATCGATTGGAGGGGGACGCCACAGAGGCGGCCGAAGCAGCCGACCGTGCGGACCGTGCCATGGGATATATCACCCGCTCTGCATATGACACATTTACGTCGGCAAAGGAGAGGAATCATGGCAACCGAGACGGAAGCACAAACAGAGCACGCTGAGCTTCATGACGTGATCCGCGAGTCGATGGACCGGCTTCACGTGCCGGGGGTCGCCCTCGGCATCATGGTCGATGGCAAGGAGCATGTGGCGGCCTTCGGCGTCACCAACGTGAACCATCCATCTCCGGTGGAAACCGATACGCTGTTTCAGATCGGCTCCACGACCAAGACCGTCACGGCGACCGCGATCATGCGCCTGGTGGAGAACGGCCAGGTGAAGCTTGATGTGCCGGTGCGTACCTATCTTCCCGATCTTCGCCTTCATGATGAGGGGGTCGCTGCCGCGGTCACGGTGCGGCATCTGTTGACGCATACCGCCGGATGGGTCGGTGACTATTTCTCGGACACGGGACGCGGCGATGATGCGCTGGCGACCGTCGTGGTTCAGATGGCGGACCTTCCCCAGCTCACGCCGCTCGGCACCGTCTGGTCGTACAACAATGCGGCCTTTTATCTTGCTGGACGGGTGATCGAGGCGGTGACCGGAAAGCCCTATGAGGCCGCGGCCCGAGAACTGGTCCTGGAGCCGCTGGGTCTGAAGCAATCGTTCTTCTTTCCGGAGGAGGTGATGGTCCACAGCTTCGCCGTGGGGCACAATGTGGTGGATGACGCGGCGCAGGTGGCGACGCCCTGGGCGCTGGCACGCACGGCTAACCCGGCAGGTGGGCTCGCCTCCAGCGCTGGAGACCAGCTTCGCTATGCCCGATTCCACATGGGCGATGGCACGGCCGAGGACGGCACGCGTGTACTATCGCCGGAATCAATGGCCCTGATGCAGACACCGATTGCGAGCGCCGGCGTGGATCGGGAGGTCGGGCTTTCCTGGTTTCTGCGAGAGATCGAGGGTGTCCGCATCGTGGAGCACGGAGGCGGAACAAACGGACAGGTTTCGGAATTTATGTTCGCACCGGAACGAAACTTCGCCCTCACGCTGCTGACCAATGCGAATCGTGGAGGGGAGCTGGCTCTGTCACCTGTGAAGTGGGCGCTGAAGCAGTATCTGGGCATCGCGGAGACCGAGCCTGTCCCAGAGCCGCGCTCGGACCAGGCGCTTGCTGCGTATGCCGGACGGTACACATCCTCCGCGACGGCCCTGGATCTCACCGTGCAAGAAGGAGCGCTGGTGGTTGCGATGTCTCTTCACGACTTCCCCGCGGACACACCCCCGCCTGTGCCGCCACCGTTCCGCATGGCCGTCTGCGGAACGGATCGAGTGGTTGCGTTGGACGGACCGATGAAGGGAACGACGGCGGAGTTCCTGCGCGACAACGACGGCGCCATTGAATGGTTACGCATGGGAGGCCGCATTCAGCGACGCGAGCGCGAGTGAGAGGCTCTGCCGGAACATACATATGACGGAGGCCCTGTTGGACGAAGCAGGAATCCGTGGTTGAACGCGGAAGATGTGGCTGATGCCATGCGTCCGGGAGCGGAAACGGCTTAGAAGGAGCGAGTGATGGTAACAACGGCAACACGACCGGCGGAGACGTCGGGCACGGCACAGGATATTCCCGAGTTGACGGGATTCGACGACTTCGTTTTGAAGCTGATGCGGGAGTGGAAGGTCAACGGCGTGGCGGTAGCGATCGCCAGGGGCAGCGAGATCGTCCTCTCAAAGGGATATGGGCTGCATGATGTGGAGCGAGGCCTGGAAGTTACCCCACACACCCTGATGCCGATTGGCTCGACCACCAAGACCTTCACCACCGCGAGTATTGCGCTGCTGGCCGATGAGGGCCTGGTGGATTGGGACACGCCGGTACGCCAGTACCTGCCGACCTTCAAGCTGTGGGACCAGTTCGCCACCGAGCGCATAACGCCAAAGGATATGGGCTGCCATAGATCGGGGCTGCCGCGTCACGAGCTGCTGTGGTATGGCTCGACCCAATCCCGGCAGGCACTATTCGACCGGCTGCAGTATCTCGAACCCACCGCGGACTTTCGAACGGTGTGGCAGTATCAGAACCTCATGTTCATGACCCTCGGATACCTGACCGACGAACTGAGCGGGCTGACCTGGGAGGACTTCATTCAGAAGCGGATATTCGATCCGCTCGGCATGGTCAGCAGCACAGCGACGTCGACACAGGCCAAGGAGGCGACCGACCTCTCGCGCGGCTACCGGAAGAAGGACAACAAGGTGGTCGAGATGCCGCTCTACGAGGGCTTTCATGCCGTCTCTCCCTGCGGCTCCATTGTGTCCAGCGTCGCCGATATGTCACAGTGGCTGCTGGTCCACCTCAATGGCGGCAAGCACGGCGACCGGCAGTTTCTCTCGGAGCCACAGGTGCGGGAGATGCACAAGCCGCAGATGGTGATCGAGCAGGGGCAGTACGCCGAACTGCCCTACTCCAGCTACGGCCTGGCGTGGTTCGTGCAGCCGTACCGCGGTCGCAGCATGATCCACCACGGCGGCAACATCGACGGCTTTAGCAGCCAGTTGGCGCTCATGCCGGATGACCAGGTTGGGGTGGTGGTGCTCACCAATATGGACGGCACGCCCACGCGCGACATCATCACCTACAACGTCCTCGATCGCTTTATCGGCGGCGAGCAGGTTCCGTGGAACGATCGTTTCACGGCGCTGCAGAAGGAAATGAAAGCCGCCAAGGCCAGAGGCAAAGAGAAATCGAAGTTGGACCGGGTGCGAGGCACACGGCCGTCGCACCGACTTGAGGCGTACACGGGAACGTACCGACATCCCGGATACGGCGACATCCGCATCGGTCTGGACAACGGCAAACTACAGGCAACCCACAACGATATCGAGTTTATGGTGAAGCACGTCCACTACGACGTGTTCGACGTGACGGTGGAGCGTTTCGGATTCACCTTCAAGGCCTCCTTCATCAGTGACGAGCGAGGCTCCATCAACCAGCTGACGGTGCCGCTCGAACCATCGGTAGCGCCAATCGTCTTCACGCGCCTGCCCGACGCGTCCCTCACCGATCGATCCTTCCTGGAGACGTTCGTCGGGGCCTACGAGGTTATGGGCGCCGTCATGGCGGTGGAGTTCAAGGGAGATGTGCTCCAGATCTCGATGCCGGGGCAGCCGGCCTTCGAACTGGTTCCGGTGGCGGGAAACGAGTTTGCCTTCAAGGGCCTTTCCAACATCAGCGTCGAGTTCAAACGGGATGGATCGGGCGCGGTAACCGAGGCGCTGATCAACCAGATGGGAACCGTACTCCAGGCGAAGAAACGATGAGCGGGCAACCTCTCACGCTCGATGATCTCTGGCGGCTGGCAACCGTGAGCGATGCGCAGCTGTCGCCGGACGGCCAGACCGTGGCCTATGTGGTGGGTACCTACGACGAGCAGCACAATGCGGCGCACTCCGCCATCTGGCTGCTATCGCTCGAGAACGGACGTGCTCGGCAGTTCACCAGCGGAGATACCGCGGATATGCAACCCCGCTGGTCGCTGGACGGCATGCGGCTGGCGTTTGTCTCCGCACGCTACGAAGGCAAGCCGCAGATTTTCATCATCGATCGAGACGGCGGCGAGCCAAAGCGCCTGACCACGGTGGAGCATGGCGCGCAGTCGCCCGTGTGGTCGCCGGACGGAATGCAACTCTGCTACACCATGGCCGTTCCGTCCGATACCCAGCAAGTGCCGCAGGAAAAAGCGTGGCTGGAAGCGCATCCGGAGGTGGACAAGGACGCGCCGTCGCTGCGACGCCAGCACTCACTGCTCTCCCGCTTCGATGGCCGAGGGTATATCGAGCAACACGTCCACCTGTTTGTCATCGATGCCGACAATCCCAAGGCCGAGCCCAGGCAGTTAACGGATGGCGAGAACGACGACGTGGAAGCTGCATGGTCGCCGGATGGTTCGCTGCTCGCATTTCTCTCCAATCGGAGCGAGCAGCAAGAGCACGCGCTGACCACCGACATCTGGACCATCGCGCTGGAGTCCGGTGACCTGTGCCGCCTGACCGATGGGGATCTTATGGCCGGTGGCGCGTCCTGGTCACCTGATGGACAGACGCTCGCCTTCTATGCGTCTCCATCGTGGACCGCGGCCGGGTACCGCGACACCCACCTCTGGACGGTGTCCCGGGAGGGAGGAGACCAGCGAGACAGCTCGGCGCGGCTGGACCTGGGGCACCGGCACGTCCAGGGCGACTATCAATTTCCCTCTCCACCGCCGCCGGCCTGGTCTCCGGATAGCCACACGGTGTATTTCACGCTGATCGACCACGGCGATGACGCGGTGCATGCGGTCGAAGTCGAAAGCGGCGACGTGCGGCGGCTTTCGGCGGCGGGAACGGACGTGGCGTCCACGGCCATCTCCCCTGACGGTACACGCCTGGTACTGATTGCCACCAGGCCGGACCATCCATTTGATGTGTTCGTGATGCCGTCCTCGGGCGGTTCTCCACAGCCTGCTGCCTCGACCAACCGCGAGCTGATGGCATCGGTGGCGCTGGTCGCACCGGAGCTGCTGACCTGGACGGGGCCACGAGGATGGGAGATCGAGGGATGGCTGTACCGACCACGTGACGTGGAACGGCCGCCACTGGTGGTTCAGATTCACGGTGGGCCGTATGGCGCGTGGGGAAACTGCTTCCTTTTCCAGGCTCAGGTTCTGGCCGGCCAGGGATACGCCTCGCTGTACGTGAACCCGCGCGGAAGTTTGGGGTACGGCCAGGAGTTCAGCGCCGCGGCCGATTGGGGTGAGGACGACTTTCAGGATGTGCTGCTCGGCATCGATGCCGTGCTGGAGCGCGGAGCGGCCGATCCTGAGCGAATCGGCATCACCGGCATCTCGTATGGCGGCTTTATGACCAACTGGGCACTGGGGCACTCGGACCGCTTCCGCACCGGAGTGTCGGTCAACGGCGTCAGCAACCAGATTTCCATGTTTGGCGTGAGCGACATGTCTGCCCTGTGGTTGCCCACCGAGTTTGGCGGGGTCTACTGGGAAAGTGAGGATGTCTGGCAGCGATACTGGCGCCACTCACCGATCTCCTCGGTCGATCGCATCGCGGCGCCGCTGCTCCTGATTCAGTCTGAGAACGACTACCGGTGTCCGATCGAGCAGGGCGAGCAGATGCTGACCGCGCTGCGCGTGCGGCGGCAGGTCGTCGAACTGATTCGATTCCCAAGCTGCAGTCACGTCATCGCCTCCAGCGGTACGCCGCTGCAGCGATACCTGCAATGGAAACTGGCGCTCGACTGGTTCGATACCTATCTCAAGCCGGAGCGAGCGCCATCGAGCGCCATAGCCGAAGCGGGTGGGGTCACGGTGGCAGTGGAGCAGCCGGTGCTTGGTTCGTGACTTAGTTGCTCCTTGACGGAACAATTTGCCAGAACTGCCCTGCTCCTGGCACGCTTTGCCGAGGCGATGCAGCCCCCCATTCGTTCCCTCCCCGATGCCACCACCGACGGCCTGCGTGACCTGCTTACCCGTCGCACCCAGGTCGTCAAGATGCTCACGGCGGAAAAGAATCGGCTCCCCACGGCGGGCGCCGCTGTCCGTCCCCCCCATCAAGGCGCACATTGCCTGGCTGGAAGCGCAGCGTGACTACCTCAATGGCGAGGTGTGCGCCAGCCTCTGTCTATGGCGGCAGTGACGGCGGTTCGGTGGAACCCCGCGACTGCAGCCTTCTACACGCGACTGTGCGCGGCCGGCAAACCGCCCAAGGTGGCCCTCACGGCCTGCATGCACACGCTCGTGACCATCTGCAATGCCCTGCTCCAAACCACCACAGCCTGGGATCCCGAGCGATATAAGCCCCTCGCCGTTTTCCTGCCATGCAACCCGATTGGTGATAATGCGTCATCCGAACCGTAGGGACTTACCACTATGAAGATCACCTTCATCGGCGCGGGTAGCGCGGTCTTTGCTCGTCAGCTGATCACCGATGTGCTGGACATCGAGGGGCTGGACGGTGGCGAGTTCGCGTTGGTCGATATCGACGCCGAGCGCCTGGATCTGGCGCGAGGCATCGCCGAACGTCTGATTGCTCTGCGTGGCCGCCACTGGAATGTCAGCTGCTCCGTCGATCGGCGCGAGGTGCTCGCCGGGAGCGACTTTGTAATCAATACGGTGGAGGTTGCCGGGCTGGCCAATATCCGGCTCGATTACGATATTCCGCTGCGCTACGGCGTCGACCAGTGCATCGGCGACACTATCGGTCCCGGCGGCATCTTCAAGGCGCTGCGCACCGGGCCGGTCTGGCTGGACATTCTGCGCGACTGCGAGGAACTCTGCCCGGCCGCCTGGGTCCTCAATTACAGCAATCCCATGTCGATTCTGACCCTGGCCGCACTGCAGGGTACGACCATGCGAACGGTGGGACTCTGCCACAGCGTGCAGGGCAGCTCTCACCAGCTCGCCGGCTATCTTGGGGTGCCGTATGCCGAACTGGAGTGGCGCTGCGCCGGCATCAACCACAACGCCTGGTTCACCGAACTATGCCACCGGGGGATCGACCAATATCCGCGACTCCGCGAGCTGGCCGACGATCCCGGCATCTATGAACAAGACCCGATTCGGTTCGAGGTGATGCGCCACTTCGGCGCCTTTGTCACCGAGAGCAGCGGGCACTTCTCCGAGTACGTCCCGTACTTCCGCAAGCGGCCAGACTTGGTGGAGCGTTATGCGGGTCGGGGCTACCTGGGCGCGTCGGGCTTCTATGCCAACAACTGGCCGACCTGGCGGGAGGATAACGACCGGCGCATCCAGGGGATGCTGGACGGCACGGAGGAGATCCCGACCGAGCGGAGCCACGAGTATGCCTCCACTATCATCGAAGCCGTCATGCTGAACCGGCCAGGCGTAATTCACGGCAACGTGCGAAACACCGACCTGATCGATAACCTGCTGGATGGTTGTGTCGAGGTCGCCTGCCTGGTCGATCGCAACGGCATCCAACCCTGCCACTTCGGGCCACTACCGGAGCAGCTCGCCGCGCTGAACCGAGCGCACATGGCGGTACACACCCTCATGGCGCAGGCCGTGCTGGAGCGAGATCGGGAAGCCGCGCGCTATGCCCTGCTGCTGGACCCGCTCACCGCTGCCGTGTGCTCGCCGGCCGAGATTGTCGCCAAGTTTGATGAAATGTGGGCAGCGGAGCAAGACTATCTCGCGCCATTCGCCTGAACTACCTGCGTTCCTTATTGTGACTCCACGCCGCGTTCGTGCTCCTGCTCCATCTGCTGGAAGGTCATGGTGTCGTTCAGGTGTGGGAAGGGAGTGCCGGCAGGCACATCGACACCCAGGAATCGGCACAGCGGCTCCCAGCCCTGCTTGACCTCGTAGACCAGCAGCCGATCGCTCGGCACCCGCTCCCGCACCTCCTGGTTATGCCGCTCGAAGATCGAGATCGCCCGCTGCCTATCCTCGAAGGCGCCGCCGAAGGTACCCCGCCAGATAATGCTGTCGATCATGTGCGCCACCGGGTCTGGTGCGTTGGCGTCGGGAGCATCCGCCCTGGAAGCACTTGAGCGGTAGATCGTGTCCCGGCAACTCTGGTACCAGCGTTCCGGGTCGCGCACCGTGAGCAGCACCAGGGCCTCGGGATAGGCCTCCATGAGCTGAGCGTAGAAGGTGCAGGCCGGCCAGTCGACGGTGGCTCGATAGCCCGTCAGCAGATCATCCCAGTCGACAGGCTGTCCGGCGGCAGCGGCCTCCCAGAGCGCAGCCCGCTCGGGCTGATCGAATAGCTCGGTCATGTGGTGACACGGCCCGAACCCGAGTTCGTCCAGCGCGACTTTCACCGAGGATGTCCCGGTTCGACCGAAACCGGCCCCGATGATCTTCATCATGTTCCCTCCTCGTGTCCTCATCGTTGATCCATGATGTGGAATGCGCAAATGGATGAAGGTGTACGGTGGAGGTAGCGGCCAACGGATGCGTCCAGCGTCCAACGGTGGATCCATCCCGTAGAGCCTTCCAAGGGGAGACATGATAAAGCGATGGTTCCCGGCCTCCGTACCGATCCTTCTCGTCATACTCTGCGCCTCTCTGCTCTTCGTTTCCCCCTCGTCGGGGTTCATGAGCGGACAATTTCGCGAGGCTATGGCGGCACCTCGACGCACCCTCACCCCCCGACCCCCTCTCCCGCCCGCGGGCGAGGGGGAGGTACTACGGGCAAGCCCGTGGCTAAAGAACTCCCTTCTCCCGCGGGCGGGAGAAGGGCTGGGGATGAGGGTGCGATGCCCGGCACCTGCTCCTGCCCTCACCCTCACATCCAGCACGCTCGATGCACGCGGCGAGTTGACGCCGAAACGGGAGCCATTCACGGTTCAGGACAATCCGAAACCTCAAAACTGTCCGCTCCTGAACCCATTGGGGCAGGCGTCCAGGGTCGGCTACGCCCAGGCTAGCCGTATCTCGCATGGCATCCAGCTCGTGGTCTCGCTGCCGCGTGCCTCGTATCCCTGGAACGCTCTGGCGGCGGTGACGGTGCGAGCAACCAATGTCTCGAGCCACGTCATTGGAATCGCGCCGACCGGGGTGCCCTACAGCTGTTTCATAGACGCGCCCGTGATCGTGGTACAGCGGAAGGACGGCGGTACTGCCTTTCCGCCCGCCAATCCAGGCGAACCGGGCCCTCCTTGTGCACCACCATTCATTGATCATCCCCGTGAGCTACCGCCAGGAAAGAGCATCATCGTGCGCCAACACGTCATCCTACGGGCTGCACATGTGCGGGCATATCTCAATCTGGCTATTGGTGGGCGCTCTGTAAAGCTCACCACTCCTCTCCTTTCTCTGCATCTCTTTTCCAGCCCAGCGGCCCAGGCGACGCTGCACCTCGGATCGCCGGTGTTTGCTACGGCACTGCCTCCCCCCGGCGCCCGCGGTGCTGTGCTGAAGGCCGAATGGTGGCACTGCCGAGGTCGGGCGCTGGTGGGCGCGCCCGGCTACATGACGATCGAGGAAGCCCAAGGTCCATTCCGGCCGGTGAACCCACGAAGAATTCGACCACAGTTCGTTGCCGGCTGCAACCGGCTGCTGGAGTGGCATGCTGCGGTCGGCTGGCTGAACCACCCGGTCGCGAACATTGATTACGTACGGCCATAAACCACGCTCGCGCCGGGAGGCACTATGTTCTTCACTCGCTCTGCCTTGAATCCAATCCTGACCCACACCGATCGCTGGTGGGAATCTCGTGCAACGCTCAATCCCGGCGCCGTGCTATTTGAGGGACGAGTGGCGCTGGTCTACCGGGCGGTGGGCGGCGACGGGCTGTCGCGCTTCGGGCTGGCCTGGACGGAGGACGGCGAGCGAATCGTGGAGCGATCGGAGCTACCCATCTATGAGGGGGCACTGGACGATCCGATGGCCCGGCTCGGCGTGGAGGACCCGCGCATCACGCCGCTGGACGGCGCGTATTACCTGACCTACTGCAAGGCATCGGTGGACACCGCCGATACGCCGCCGCTGTTCTGGGAAACGGCGCCCTTCCGGGTGCGCTCGGGCATAGCCGTAACCCAGGATTTCCGCACGGTTCGCGAGATTGGAGTGATCCTGCCGGAAACGAGTACCAAGGACGGCGTGCTCTTCCCGGAGAAGATCGGCGGACGGTATGCGGCGCTGGCGCGGGAGTTTCCAGTGATCAAGTACGTGACCTCGGAGGACCTGGTGCATTGGTCGGAGCCGGTGGAGGTGATGGGACCGATTGCGGGCACCTGGCAGGGCGAGCGTATCGGCGCCGGGCCACCACTAATCCGCACGCCCTGGGGCTGGCTGCTGTTCTATCACGCCAACGAGTATCTGCGCATGCCCCAGAACGAGCGAATGTATCGCATGGGCCTGGCGGTACTGGATGCGGACGACCCGACTCAGGTGCTCTATCGCCATCCCGAGCCGGTGTTTGCGCCGGAGACGCCCTACGAGCGAGAGGGACCGGTGGGGAACGTGGTGTTCGGCACCGGATTGGTGGAGTTGGGCGAGCGTTGGTTCCTGTATTACGGCGCCGGCGATGGGGTGATCGGTGTGGCCTATGCCGAGCGGGAGGCGGTATTCGAGTTCCTACGGGGAGTGTTGGGAGCGCGGTGATCGAGCACAGTTTGCGCGAGATGCCGGATGATGTGAGCCGCGTCGTCACTCGCTATCTTCAGCGTGTTGACGAGACCCTTCCCAACCGCATTGAGGGCCTCTACCTGGTGGGTTCTCTGGCGCTGGATGACTATCAGGCAGGCCAGAGCGACATCGACTTTGTCGCGGTCACCGCTGACCCACTGACGGCCGAGGAGATGGATCGGTTGGAGATAGTACATCAGACGCTTCTGGGCGACGCTGGCCGTCCCTGGTTCGATGGGATCTATGTCACCTGGTCGGCCCTGGAGCACAACTCCGAAGAGGCTGGAAACGTTCCCTCATCCCACCAAGGACAATTCAAGCGATCCGGCGGCTTCGAGGCCAATCCCGTTACGTGGCTCACCCTGCGCAACCATGCCTTAGCCGTGCGAGGACCTATTCCGAGGGTGTGGTATGATCGCCGTCTTCTCGAGCGTTGGAATCTGCATAACCTCAACTCCTACTGGGCCGGCATGGCAGCGCAACTCGAGGCAGGAGCATCCCGGTTGCCCGAGGAGGCATTACCTCGGGTGATCGCGTGGTGCGTTTCCGGTGTAGTCCGGCTGGCCTTCACCATGGCCACCGGCGACGTTACCTCGAAGTCCGGCGCCTGCCGCTATGCCCTCACGACCTACTCAGAACGGTGGCGCCCGATCGTGTCGGAAGCATTGGCGATCCGGAGCGGCGCCCTCCTACCGGGGCCAGCCTCGTTGTCGCGTATCGATGACACGATCGCCTTCATGCGGCAGGTTATTGCTGCTGAGAATGAGAGGGTCGCTCTTTCAGAACCCGTTAAAGATTGAGGAAGTGTACAAGCCCAAGCGGCTGCACTCCACGCTGGAATACACGCCGCCAACCGAATGTGAGGCAGGCTACGTCCGCCTCACATTCATGGGATGACTTTCCCGACTGTCCGGTCATAGAGATGCACTACAGGTTCAGAGTTTCGTTGTCGACTCTATGGACGGTGACGAGACCCGAGCCCAAGTCGGGGGAAAGCGTCCCGCCAAGATCATATCATGGCGCGTGCCGAGTGGCCCGTTAAGCCGTGAATCGTTGAGTCGAAGTGTGGACTCGGTCGCCCGCCCGATGCGCGATACGCCGGTGATGAAGAGGTAATTGTGGAGGAAGACGAAATGATCGTCCCAGCGGTCGCTGCGAGGATCGAAAAGACGGTCGGTACATCTCCCAACTCGACCCGTGACCTGCCGTCCCTTTGCCAAATTGCAGAATGGGCAGGCCCAGGCGTAGTTGTCGAGATGATCAGGACCTCCTCTTGGCGTCTCGGGCGCCCACTTAGATAGATCGCCGCCCTCATCGTGTTCCCAACGCGAGGGCGGGATGATGTGGTCGATATGAAACTGGCCAATAGTGGGCATCAAGCAGTATTCACAGGCGTCTTGCGCGCGCAACTGGACCCCCAGGCGGACCCGGTCATCGTGCGGATTGTTGCGTTCCTGTCGATCCAGCTCTTCCAGCAATGCCGCCAGGGCGACAGAGCTCACCGCTTGGCCGCCTGCCTTTGCCTTTTATGCGCCTCTTGGACGATGACGCGACGAGCGGGATCGGCCTCAAACTCCTGCCACCAGGCAATGGATTGATCGAGGTCGGCCGCCATTTCCCCGCGTGCCTCCTCAACGGAAACATCCCGCTGCTCGGCGTATTCTCGTACGCGCACATCGTGCAGGCGTCGTCCGTACTCCGCGACTAGCGCCTCGAGTTCTCTCTGTTCAGCGGCCAAAACAACGCCACGCGACTGCCGGTCGAAGAGATCGGCTAGGCGCCGGCTCTGGATGGGATCGAGAGCACCCGTCTCTTCCCGCTGCTCGTGGAGAGGAGTAGCCTGGACATGGAAGAGATCGTCGAGACCGACTTCCAGCACTGCGGCTACGGCTCCGGCGATCTCTAGGTCGGCACGTTGTACCGGCTCGGGGGAGGTGAAGCGATACAGCGTCTTCACATTCACCGAGAGCCCGAAGCGCTGTTCGATCTGCCGCTCCAGTTCGGCCACGCTCAGGTTTTTGCTGCGCAGCAGTTCGCTCAGCCTCGGGTATACCATGATGCTCATGAGAGTACCTCTGTTGTCCGTCTATACGGAGTATAGCGCCGTTTAAATGGATGAGCCAATCCAGGCGCCAGCTGCTCATTGATACCTATCGGGGAAGCGGGAATGGATCAAGCTCACTCACTCGTCCCAAGCCTGGCGCTCCTCTTCCAGGTACTCCGCACTATCCTGAGAAGACCCGTACACACCCGCGGTAATACCAGCGTAGCTTTTGCGCAAACGACGCAGATGCACCACGTCATTCTCCCGGTCTTCCATCACGAAGACGAATCGATCTCCGGGTTCAACCCCCAGGCATGCGGTGATCTTTTCCGGGAGTGTGATCTGATTCTTTGGTCGCAAGCTGCCTTCTATCCTCATAGCGGTCATAATTCATCTCCATCTTTCCAGCTCCTGCACTATAGTCGAACCGAGGCGATGTAGTTACACTGTCCCCACACCCTCCTCGGCCTCCATATCTGATGCCAGATATTCTTTGTCGTCCACCGAGGGCGCGCGGATCATCAGACTTTCCAGGGGAGGGTGCGCTGCCACTACCCAGTGCGCGACGCCACGGGGGAAACAACAGAACTCGCGAGGGCCGACGGTGTGACGTTCGCCCTCGACCTCGACCACGATGCTGCCACGCAGCATGATGAAGCATTCATCGCTATCGTGGTGCAGGTGCGGACCGGGATCGACCCACGCCTGATCGGTGTTGTTGTACCAGATCTGCAGACGGTCCGAGTGGAAGCCGGTCTCATCGGGCGGTACCCGACCGGAGAGCAAGGTGGAGTGGTCGGGGAGCGTACGATGATGCCAGCGGACCATAGAAAGTGGACTAGGCGCAGATGACGCGGATGTGGCGCTTGCGACCGCGGCTCAGCAGGAGGGAACCGTCCTGCAGACCGGCGGCATCGACTCGTGCGCGAGGATCGGTAACCGGGTCGCCGTTGATGCTGAGTCCGCCCTGCGAAATCAGGCTGCGTGCCTCGTTGGCGGAGGACACCAGGCCGGCGTCCTTGAACAGCTCGGTGACGGGCAGGCCGTCAGCCAGCCGGGCACGATCGATCCGGATGCTGGGGATATCCTGGTCGCCGGTCGTGCCGCCGAAGAGGGCCCGAGCCGCGGATTGAGCCTTTTCCGCTGCCTCCTCACCGTGCAGCAGTTTGGTGGCTTCAAAGGCCAGCACCTCTTTGGCGCGATTCAGTTCGGCGCCCGGCAGGCTGCCCAGCGCGCGTACCTCCTCCATCGGCAGGAAGGTATAGACGCCCAGCAGGCGCTGGACCTCGGCATCGGCCGTATTGCGCCACTGCTGATAGTACTCATAGGGAGAGGTGCGCTCCGGCGTGAGCCAGAGGGCGCCGGCCTGGGACTTCCCCATCTTCTCGCCGGCGGTCGTCATAATCAGCGGATGGGCCAGAACAAAGCCCTGACCGCCGGTGACCCGGCGGATGAGGTCGGCGCCGGCAATACTGTTTCCCCACTGGTCGCTGCCCCCTACTTGCAGGATCGCATCGTATTCCTTATAGAGGTGCAGAAAGTCGTACGACTGGACCAGCACATAGCTCAACTCCAGAAAGGTGAGCCCGCCAGCCTCCAGCCGCGTGCGATACGCCTCCAGCCGCAGAATCTCGTTGACACTGAAGCGCGAGCCGATGTCACGCATGAACTCCATAAAGTTAAGGCCCTTGAGCCAGTCGGCGTTGTTGAGCGCCAGGGCACGCCCGGCGGAGAAGTCGAAAAAGCGCTCGAGCTGAACCCGAATGCCGGCCAGGTTGCGGTCGATCTCCTCTTCGCTCAACATGGGTCGCGAGCTCACCCGCCCGCTTGGGTCGCCGATCATGGTGGTGCCGCCCCCGGCCAGGGCGATCACGCGATGGCCGAAGCGCTGAAACCAGGTCAGCATCATGATGCTAAAGAGATGTCCCTGCGTCAGGCTATCGGCGGTGGCGTCGTAGCCCCAGTACAGGGTGATGGGCTGTTCGAGCCGGCGGCGCAGCTGGTCCTCGTCGCTAATCTGCTGGACAAAGCCGCGTTCGTGGAGAACATCAAGGAGGTGTGGCATGTGCCATTTTAGCGGGAGTGGCAGACAAGGTCTTAGGCAGGATCAACCCCACGATCAGAGCAGCCACTAGCCCTGCACTGCCGGCGAGGATGAAGACCAGGCGGGGCGAGAGATGGCCAAGCATCAGGCCCCCGACCACATAGGAGAGCCCGGCGGCGCTGCCGATGGCGCCACCGAAGTTGCCCAAGACGCGGCCCCGCAGTGCCGGGGGCACCAGACGCTGCAGCAGGCTATTGCTGGCCACATCCATCATGCTGATGCCCACACCACGAATACCCTGCATGCCGAAGGCAAGGGCGATCGTCCAGGAGAGGCCGGTGAGCAGGTTACCCGCGCTGTGGAGCCCGAAACCCACGACCAGCAGCAGGGGCAGCGACAGAGTGCGGGCATAGCGCGAAAGCGCGGCGAAGCCGAGCAAGAGTCCCGAGCCGACACCAGCATAGAGCAGGCTGGTCACCGAGTTTCCCGCGTGCAGTGGCCCCCTAGCCAGAAAGACCAGGGCCACGTCATCCATCGCATTACAGGCAACGATGGCAAAGAAGCCGACGATAACGATCCGCACCGCCGGGTGGGACCAGATATAACTCAGGCCCTCTCGCGTCTCGCGGAGCAGCGACCGCTCGTCGCCCGTCTCGGTCACCATGCGTGGCAGGGACGGCAATTGGCTGAGCAGCAGCGCGGAAATCAGGTAGGTCATGGCGTCGATCAAGAGGAGGCCGCGAATCTGGAGCCAGGGGAGCAGGGCCGCCGCAAACAGCGGAGCAAAAGCATCCATCCCATGCGTGCCGAAGCCCAGCGCCGCGTTGGCGGTTTCAATCTCATCATCCGTGACCAGCAGCGGGACCGCGACGCGTGCCGCTGGTCCGAAAAGCTGACCGAGGGTGGTGCGCAGCGCCACTAGCACCAGCAGGGCAGGAAGTACCGGCAAACCCAGACCGATGGTCGCGGTGAGCGCTCCCTGCCCGACCTCACAGAGCATCATCAGGGTGCGAGCATCGAAGCGGCTGCCCAGGGCGCTGGTAAGCGGACTGAGCAGGGTGGGTGCGAAATCGCCCACCAGCATCAGAAGCGCCACATCAAACGGCCGGCCAGTAGACGTCGCGACATACAGCAGCAGCGCGATCAGCCCCAGCGAGTCTCCGACAAAGGAAATACTGCGCGAGCACCACAGGAAGCTGAAAGGCCGGTTGTGGCGCAGGAGCGCCAGGGCGCTGGTTTGCATGATGCCATGGTACGGGCAGATCGACGCATATATGCAACCGATATGGTACGAACGAGTTGCGGTTCCGGCACGGTGTCAGTGATTGGGGGGAGTGTAGTGCCTCCCGGAACCGGACATGACACAGAGGACGAAGGGCGACCAGGTGTCCGAAGCTTGATCCGATCCGGTATGGGCCGTACTCTATTCAGAGCACACGGATCCGGCCCGCCCTGATTGGTCGCGGGGTTGCCCCTTCCCACGAGAAACACCGCTGGGCTGGCCGGGCGGAGCCACGTCCCCTACGACAAGTGTGCCGCGTTAACAAGGAGATTCCCCATTCGAGACACTGTCCTGGTAGTGGCCGGGTTCCACCCCGGCCAGCCCTCGGTGTCCCAGCTGCGACACCCTCCCTCCGCGCTCGGGCACGATCGTGCCAGCCGGGAGGCATGCGCAGCCGCTGATCTTCAGGCGTGTTTCCGCACTCGGCACAATCATCTACGTCTCCCGCAGGGTCTGCGAGAGGTCGAGGCGGCGCAAGCGGAGGGAAGCTGTGAGCCAGGCGAGGAAGCCGGCGACGATGACCAGCGCCACGATGGCCAGCAGGGAGGACCAGGGCAGGGCGATGGCGGTGGGAGGCGGATCGAAGATGCTGGCGAGGATCTGCACCAGCATTTGGGCAAAGCCGAGCCCGACGATCAGGCCGAAGAGACAGCCCATCCCACCGGCGTAGGATACCTCGATCAGGAGCAGGCTGCGCAGCTGCCGGGGAGTCGTTCCGATCACCTCAAGCATGGCGAATTCGCGCGCACGCTCCAGCAGCACGGCCAGCGCGAATACCAGCATGCCGACCAACACCATGATGGCCGTAAAGAAATAGTCGATATTGGCCAGTGCGCTGAGATTGAGACTGGTGAGCGAGGTAGCGAGCTGCTGCTGGACGTGGTTCAGGTCGTCGACGTGGACCGCCGGCCCTTGCGCGAATCGCGTCCGGAGACGCGCGGCAACATCGCCGGCCGGGCCGGATGTTCGGATCAGGAAGGCATCCACGCCGCTCTGTCCGGTGGCCTGCTGCAGGTAGGCCAGGTTGGCAACCAGAAAGGCGTCTTTGGGCGCGGTGGCAAACTCGCGGGCCACGCCCACCAGCCGGAAATGAGCGGGCACGTAGCGATGGCTATGAACGTTAAACAGCCGGAGCAGTAACGAATCTCCCATCACCAGCGAGTAATCGCGGGCGGTTTCGGCGGAGACGATGATGCCGTGCGGCGTGGTCTGCAGGCGATGCAGGGTGGTTGCTGCGGAGGCTCCCACGAAGAAGGAATCGGCCAGCCGTGTGGTACTGCCAAAGGTGCGCAGGTCGATGCCAAAAATGTCTTGGATCTCGGCACCGACGTACGCCACCGTGCTGCGGAACGGCGTGACGCTGCTCACTCCGGCGCCATTGAGCCGCGAATTGACGATGCCGCTCTGTGCGCGGTTGAGAACGGTGACCTTGACGTCCGAGCCCAGGGTCAGCGAGGCGTCGACGCTCTGTTGCTGGTTATACGTATGGACAAAGGTAATCAGGCCGGTGCTGAAGGCGACGGCCATGGCCACCAACACCACCGCCTGGTGAAGCGTGCCGGAGCGGCGCCGTAAGGTCCGCCCGGCCAGCTCACCGACCGTGCCGCCACGGCCCAGGCTGCGTTCCAGGATGTGACCGGAGCGCGAAACCAGACTCTGGCTGAGACGGACCAGCAGCAGGATGGAGCCGACCCAGAAGAGCAGCGGCGCCAGGAAGGTGAAGAAGGAAAGAGAGATCGTGGGGTTGCCTTCGGCGTTCAGGACCGGCGCGAATCCGTTGCGCTGAGTGACGATGTAGACCGCGATGCCGGCGACCAGGGCAATGAGGTCCAGATAGAGCCGTCGCCAGAGCGGCGTCCCTTGCTGGCCGGCGCGGTGACGAGCCTCGGTGATCGGAGTACGCACGAAGTTCAAGAGTGGCCAGAAGGTACTGGCAATGCCCAGGATCAGGCCGGCGCTCAGGGCGATCAGGATGGTTCGCAGGAGGAGCGGCCCGGCGGCGATCGTGAGCGCTCCTCCGGCAATCCTGGCGGTCAACCAGCCGGCGCCAAGACCCAGCAGCACTCCACCCAGGGCGACCAGCCCGAGGGCCATGGCCAGCAGCGTAATTAGGTGGCGCGGACCGGCGCCCCGAATACGCAGCAGCGCCAGCTCTCGACGCTGCGCGTCGATCACGGTGGCGGTGACGTAGCGAGCCAGGGCCGCTGCCAGAACCACCCCCGGTAGGGTCAGGAAGACGAAGATCACCTGTGCCCACAGCACATCGGCCTGGGCCTGATCGAGCGCGGCAAAGACATTGTCGAGGATGGTGACTCGGCCGGCCAGGTCCACCTCCAGGCGGTGGAGTAGATCGGTGGTGTAGATCTTGGCCTGGGAGGGGTCGGCGGGAAGCTGTGAGCGATCGATACGAAGTTGAATCTGCTCCACCACGGCACCGGTGTGGCGAAGCACCAGGGCGCCGACGGTGGGCGCGGGAGCGTGCGCCAGGAGCGCCGGCTTCAGCGTGCTCTCAAACCGGCTGTAATCCATGACGACGACGTTGGCTGGAGGATTAAAGGGGTTGGCGCGTTGGATGGGATCGAGCGGAGCGAACAACGCGTCGGTGTTCAACATACTGGCGACGCCGGTAATGGTAACTCGCAGCGGCGCCACGCCGGAGGAAAAGTGCAGCGTGAGCGTATCACCAACACGGGCGCCCAGATTGGTCCCCAGGTCCTGACTGATGACGACTCCACCGGGAGCAAAGCTTCCCTGGCGGATGACAGGGGCGTGGAAGATCGAAAAGTAGCCCGGGTCGACCGCCATAATCTTGCCGCCGGCTGTCTGGCCGATGCGATTGCCGGCCTGGAACGCCGCACTCGAGAAGCCGGCCAGCGCAAAGCGTGCCGCCGCCGAGATGCCCGGTTGGTGGGCGAGCTGGCTGCGTAGTGACGTGGTATCGGCGCGTGGATCGGAGGAGACGGCCTGCATATCCACATGGACCGAGGCAATGCTGCGCTGGGTCAGAACTTGGGCTGAGCCTGCGACGAAGAAGAGAACACTGCTCAGCAGGCCAACTGCGATCAACGTACCGGCTAGATATGCCGCCGTGCGGCGGGGGTTGCGAAGCAAGCTGGGGATAACGTAGGCGAGTCCGTTCATGCGACCTCTCGGCCGGCGTCCACCTGGCCATCGCGTAGATAGACGACACGGTCGGCAAAGCGAGTGTCTTCCCGTTCGTGGGTTACCAGGACCAGAGAGATGCGGTCCTGCTGGACGGCTCGGGAAATCACTCCCAACACCGAGCCGGCCGTGGTGGAGTCCAGACTGCCGGCCGGTTCATCGGCCAGCAGGAGGTGCGGGCGTGCAGCCAGGGCGCGGGCCACGGCGACGCGCTGCTGCTGCCCGCCGGACAGTTCCTCCGGCAGGGCGTTCGCCTTCTCCAGTAGCTCGACCTGCTCGAGCAATTCGAGCACGCGCCGGGCGATTTCAGCTGGGTCCAGCCGGGCCAGGGAAAGGGGAAGCTCGACGTTTTCCCGGACGGTCAGCATGGGAAGGAGCGAGGGGTTTTGCAGAATAAAGCCAACAGTTTTCCGCCGCAGCAGCGCGCGCTCGGACCGGGAACAGGCTGTCAGGTCGCGCCCTTCCAGCAGTACTGAGCCACTGGAAGGATCGTCCAGCCCGCCCAGCAGCCCCAGCAAGGTGGACTTGCCACAACCAGACGGACCCATGACCGCGACGGTCTCACCACG
>JAABUW010001350.1_pt1 | contig 41718 bp, 39 predicted proteins | sample 5560081 | NCBI WGS metagenome assembly JAABUW01 (sample SAMN10711882, study PRJNA513363) | rock metagenome | isolation source: Antarctica rocks | place: Antarctica: Victoria Land, Knobhead sud | reverse complement strand
CGTCGGCGAGGCCGAGCTGGCCCGCGGCGTGGTGCAGCTCAAGGACCTGGCCACCGGCGCCCAGTCCGAGGTCGCCTTGGCCGGGCTGGTGGCAAGACTGGCATGAGCGCAAGACTGGCATGAGCGCAAGACTGGCATGAGCGCAAGACTGGCATGAGCGGCAGCCTGGACTACAAGCTCGACCGCATCGTCGGACGCGCCGCTGAGCTGCGATCGCAGCTCAGCGAGGGCCTCGGCGGCGACGGGTTCTCCCGTGCCAGCAAGGAGCTTTCGGAGCTGGCGCCGATCGTGGACCGCATCGACGAGCTGCGTGAGGCCGAGCGGGCAAACGCCGACGCCGAGGCGATGCTGTCGGATCCCGAGATGAAGGACCTCGCCGAGGCCGAGCTTTACGAGCTGAAGGACAAGCTGCCTGCGCTGCACCATGAGATTCGCCTGGCGCTGCTGCCCAAGGACGAGGCGGACGCCCGCAGCGCGATTTTAGAAATCCGTCCGGCGGCCGGCGGCGACGAGGCCAGCCTGTTCGCCGCCGAGCTGTTCCAGATGTACCAGAAATACGCCGAGTCGAAGGGCTGGCGGGTCGAGGTGCTGGAATACGCCGACACCGGCCTGGGCGGCCTGAAGGAAGGCGTCGCCGAGATCACCGGCCGCAACGTGTTCGCCCGGCTAAAATACGAATCCGGCGTCCACCGGGTGCAGCGCGTGCCGGCCACCGAGAGCCAGGGACGCATCCACACCTCGACCGTGACCGTCGCCGTGCTGCCCGAGGCGGAGGAGGTCGACGTCCAGGTGAACGAGACCGACCTGCGCATCGACGTTTATCGAGCGTCGGGTGCTGGGGGCCAGCACGTGAACAAGACAGAAAGCGCCGTCCGCATCACCCATATCCCCACCGGGGTCGTGGTGGCGATGCAGGAGGAGCGGAGCCAGCACAAGAACCGCGCCAAGGCCATGAAGATCCTGCGCGCGAGGCTATATGAGGCGCAGCGGTCGAGCCTCGCCTCCACCCGCGCTGCCGACCGCAAGTCGCAGGTCGGCACCGGGGACCGCAGCGAGCGCATCCGCACCTACAATTTTCCGCAGGGCCGGGTGTCGGACCACCGTGTCGAGTTGACCCTGCACAAGATCGACCGGATCATGCAGGGCGACCTGGACGACATCGTGGACCGGCTGACCGCCGAGGACCAGGCCGCCCGGCTGGCCGCCCAGGAGTGACGGTCCATGACGCGCTGCGCCACGGCGCGGCGTTGCTGGAGGCCGCCGGCGTGGAGACGCCACGTCTGGATGCTAGGCTGTTGCTGAGCCATGCCACCGGGCTGTCGCGGGAGGCGCTGCTGCGTGAACCGTTGCGGGCCATCGATCCCATGCCGTATCACGCCCTTTTGGCCCGGCGTGCCGTGCGGGAGCCGCTGGCCTTGATCCTGGGCCGACAGGAGTTTTGGAGCCTCGACTTCGAGGTTTCGGTCGCCACCCTGATTCCCCGTGCCGACAGCGAGACAGTGATCGAGGCGGCCGTGGCGGCCATGCCGGACCGGGACAGGGTGCGGACGATCCTCGATCTCGGCACCGGGACGGGCTGCTTGCTGCTGGCTGCATTGACTGAATTCCCATCCGCATGGGGGGTTGGTATCGACCGGTCAGTCGAGGCTGCGGCGCTGGCGGTCCGCAACGCGGGAACCTTGGGGCTGGCAACGCGAGCAGCTTTCCTGTGCGGCGATTGGAACAGCGCGCTGTCGGCTCGCTTCGACCTCGTGCTGAGCAATCCGCCATATATTCCGACCGCCGACATCGCCGGCCTGATGCCGGAGGTTCTGCGGCATGAGCCGGCCCGGGCGCTGGATGGCGGGGAGGACGGGCTTGCCTCGTATCGCCACATCCTAGCGGCCTTACCCGGCCTGCTTGCGCCAGGCGGCTTTGCCGTGCTGGAACTCGGCATTGGCCAGGCTGGTCCCGTCGCGGTGCTGGCGGGGCGGTCTGTGACGTTTCGGACCGATTTGGGCGGAGTTTCCCGGGCCATGGTGATCCCAGCGTGAAAAAAAGGTTTGGCAGGACGGCGCAGGACGGCTAAGATCGCTCCGTAATCAGGATTTGTGCCTGCCGGGCGCAATCCTGCATGTTGTTCGCCGATATGCGAACGATACTCAGTGCCGCCAGTTGACTGCCGCCGGGCTCGGCCCGTGCGCGTCCCAGAGTGGCCGCGAACAGGAAAGTGTTCCATACGAATGAACATGAAACGCATGCGCGGGCGTAACCACCGGGGCAGCGGCGGCGGCGGCGGGGGTGCCCCAATCCGGCACCAGACCGGCAATGTGCCGCTCAACCGCAACCATGTTTTCGACAGCAGCGGTCCCGATCTCCGCATCCGCGGCACGTCGCAGCAGCTGTTTGAGAAGTACCTGCAGCTTGGCCGTGATGCCACAAGCTCGGCCGACCGGGTGATGGCCGAGAGCTATTTCCAGCATGCCGAACATTATTTCCGCATTCTGAACGCCATGAACCAGGCAGCCCAGACGCAGCAGGGGCAGCCTAACGGCACGGGACCGCAGCGCCGGCAGCCCTATGAGAGCCAGGGTAACGAGCCGCAGACCGCTGAGCAGCAAGGCGCCGATCAGGACGACGAGGACGACGCGCCGGCAGCGGGCGATCAGCCGTCCGAGACGCGGGAGATCCCGATCGCTGCTGTTCCGCCCGAAAGCTAGCCGGACGGCGCGTCCAGCGCCGCCCGCAGCCGCTGGCCTTCGGCTGTATCCAGCAGCCCGGCCCGGAGGAACAGGTCGATCAGAACCAAGTTCACGTTGAACTTGAACGTATCCGTCCGCCGCGCTTGGTCCAGCACTGCCGGCAAGGGCCAGAGTTCGAAAGCCTCGACCTCGCCGTCCCGCGGATGCGGCACGAAGCCTTCGGGCAGCATTAGGTCGTAGCAGTGCAGGCGGTCGCGTCGCAGTCCCTCGGGGCGGTTCATGGCATAGCTGATGATCGTCACCGGCATGGCTTCTGCAATGAGACGCCCAGGAATCGCGGCTTCCTCGTCCGCCTCCTTGACCAGCGTCTGCCAGGGCGAAAGGCCGGCCGGCACGCCGCCTCCTACCAAATGGTCGAGCTTGCCAGGGTCCAGCAGCTTGTGAGCCGCACGGCGCGCCACCCATAGCCACGGCCCATTGGGCCGCTGCACCAGCCCATTCAGGTGCACGCCCTCGGCCTGCACGCCCAGGGCAGGCAACGCGCCGCGGTCGAGTTGCGCCAGCACCGGCCCATCCGGCACGGCTCGGACGTCGAACGCCTCGTCCCGGAAGCGGAACCTTTCCTGGCCGGAGAGCTGCCGCGCCATGCCATAGATCTCGGCAGCCGCAACCGTCACCCCGCCTGACCCGACCGTGGCGCCGAGGCCCGCCAGCCCCGCCGCAATGTCCGGCAGCACCCATCCCACCTGCGCCGTCCCGAGGTACAGGGGCATGCGCCGTCCCGGCAGCTCGGCGTTGCGGCAGGCGGCGATGTGACGCATGAGGTCGGTCATCCCGCAGTTATAGTCATACCGCCCGGCAATCCCAGGCTCCGGTCTTTCCAGCGCCGGCGGGAGTCGCCACATAGTGATCATGAAGCCAGCCGACCTCGTCCAAATGCCCGCGTCCGACACTCCACAGCGGACCGGTTTTCAAACTGTGCGCTCACTGCTGCCCTATTTGTGGCCCAAGGGGGAGGTCGGCGCCCATATACGCGTGGTCGCGGCGGTTATCCTGCTGGTCCTGGCGAAGGTCGCAACCGTCTATATCCCCATTGTCTATAGCCACGCGGTCGATGCCCTGTCTCCCAAGGGCCATCCGCTCACTATCCCACTCGGCCTGATCCTGGCCTATGCCTTGCTGCGCATCGCCTCGTCGGGGTTCGCCGAGCTGCGGGACGCCGTGTTCGCCGCCGTGCAGCAGAGCACCGTGCGCAAGGTCGCGTTGCAGACCTTCAAGCATCTGCACCGCCTATCGCTGCGTTTCCACCTGGATCGGCAGACTGGCGGGCTGTCGCGCTCGATCGAGCGTGGCACGGCAGGCATCGAGAACGTGCTGCGCCTTGCCGTCTTCAACATCGTGCCGACCCTGCTCGAGGTCGTACTGGTCGTCGGTATATTGTGGCACCTGTTCGACTGGCGCTTCGCCATGGTCACCTTGGTCACGGTCGTCCTCTACATCGGTTTTACCTTCGCCTTCACCAACTGGCGTGTCCGTTTCCGCCGGGCGATGAACGATACGGATACCGAGGCACAGACCAAGGCCGTCGACAGCTTGCTGAATTTCGAGACCGTGAAGTATTTCGGCAACGAGGCGCATGAGGCTAGACGCTTCGATGAGGCCCGGGCCCGCTACGAACGTGCGGCGGTCAAAAGCCAGGTCACGCTCAATATGCTGAACCTCGGCCAGGCGCTGATCATCTCGATCGGCCTCGGCTGGGTCATGCTGATGGCTGCCGACGGCGTGCAGGCCGGCACCATGACGGTCGGTCAGTTCGTGCTGGTGAACACCTATCTGATGCAGCTTTATCAGCCGCTCAACTTCCTCGGCTTCGTCTACCGGGAGATCAAGCAGGGCTTGGTGGACATGGAGCAGATGTTCCGCCTGCTATCCGTAGGGCAGGAGGTCGCGGACCGGGCCGACGCCATCGTACTGGCCCCGGCCTCCACCTCCGGCCGGCCTGGCGTCAAGCAGCCGGGCTCCGTCGCGTTCCGCCACGTGCATTTCGGCTACAATCCCAACCGTGAGATTCTGCGCGGCGTCAGCTTCTCCGCCGCTGCCGGGGCGAAGCTGGCGATCGTGGGACCGACCGGCGCCGGCAAGTCCACCATCAGCCGCCTGCTGTTCCGTTTCTACGACGTGACCGAGGGTGCGGTGGAGATCGACGGCGTCGACGTGCGCGACATGACGCAAACGAGCCTCCGTGCCGCCATCGGTGTCGTGCCGCAGGACACCGTGCTGTTCAACGACACGATTGGCTACAACATTGCCTATGGTCGCCCCGGCGCTACCCAGGCGGAGATCGAGCACGCCGCCCGCCTGGCCCAGGTGCATGATTTCGTGCTGCATTTGCCCGAGGGCTACCAAACCCGCGTTGGCGAGCGTGGGTTGAAGCTGTCGGGCGGGGAGAAGCAGCGGGTCGCCATTGCCCGCACTATCCTAAAGAACCCGCGTATCCTCATTTTGGACGAGGCGACCAGCGCGCTCGACACCCGAACGGAGCGGGAGATCGAGACGGCGCTGCGCACCGTGTCCGCCGACCGCACGACCCTGGTGATCGCGCACCGCCTGTCGACGGTGGTCGACGCGGACGAGATTCTGGTGCTGAACGAAGGCCGGGTAGCCGAGCGCGGCACCCATAGCAGCCTGCTGGCCGAGGGTGGGCTCTATGCCCGCATGTGGGCACTGCAGATCGAGCAGGGCGAGGTGCCTGACCCGGAAGTGTTACAGCCCGAGACGGTTGCTGCGCACTAGCGTCGGGTTGGATCATCCCATAAGCGGACCATGTATCAAAAAAGGAGTGCTGCGATGCCGCATGACGCTAACCACGCCCATCCCGAAACCCCGGCCGACCTCAGCCACGCCGGCGCGGTCGTCGATAAGGCGATCGAGTATATGGCCGGGCAGAACCTAAGCCCGCTGTCTATCGCGTCTGCCTTGCTGGGCGGGTCATTGGGCCTTCTGGCGCGAACCATGGGCGATGACGCCATTGTGCAGGTGCTGCAGAATGCGATGTCCAGCGTGCGATCTGGTGAGTTGCGTGCGGAGTATGGCCCGCATGACGGTGCATCTGGCCACGCATAATCCGTTTGGGTTGACGCAGCCTCGTCGGGACGGCATAAACCGCGGCTTGATCGCTGGGGTTTTGCCCTGAGCGGCGTTTTGATTTGAGGAATTCCGATGTCTCGTCGCTGCCAGTTCACGGGTAAGGGTGTGCAGTCTGGCAACAACGTCAGCCACGCAAACAACAAGTCCCGTCGCCGCTTCCTGCCCAATCTCCAGCACACCTCGCTGCTGTCGGATATCCTGGGCACCACGATCCGCGTACGGCTGACCACCCACGCCATCCGCACCATCGAGCATAATGGCGGCCTCGACTCGTTCCTGCTCGGCACGCCGAACCGGAACCTGCCGGAGGAGGCGCAGGTGCTGAAGCGCCGTATCGTTCGGTCGCAAGCCAAACGCGCTGCCGCACAACCGGCTGTCTAAGGCCGTTTTGGCAACTGCAAGGGCCCGCTCCGGCGGGCTTTTTTCGTTATGGTGACCCTGGCGCTCAAGCGGTTCGTGCATCGGGTTCGCGTTCCTTACCGTGTTCACCGGCTTGCTGTGCCGTCGCTAATGGTGCGTTTGCCGGATGGCCGGGTCATGGCGGTGGAAGAGTACGGCGATCCGGATGGGCCCGTAGTGCTCTACTTTCACGGCTGGCCCGCCTCGCGGCTTGAAGCCGGACTGATCCCGGATTTGCCGGTCCGCCTGCTCGCGTTCGATCGCCCGGGCTACGGCCGCTCATCACCGCAGCCGGGCCGCACCCTACTGGACTGGCCGCGCGACGTGGCGGACGTGGCGGACCGGCTGGGCCTCGACCGGTTCCACGTGGTCGGCCTCTCGGGCGGCGCGCCCTATGCGGCGGCCTGCGCTTATGCGCTTCCGCACCGGGTGCTCGGCGTGGCGCTGGTCTGCCCGGTGCCGCCGGCCCACGGCATCCACTCCCGTGCGCCCGGTGTCGGCCACCTGTTCCGGCTCGGGCGGCATCCGGTTCTGGCACACCGCCTGTTCAGCATGCTGCGACCGCTGCTGCGTCGCCGGATCATCACGCCGAGCACCCTGGTGGGCGGCTCGCTCCCCGACGCCGACCGCGACTGCTTGGATACGCAGACACTCGCCGGCCTGGCCCGCGTCTGGCGCGAGGGCATCGGGCGCAGCATACAAGGCGCCGTGTCTGACTCGCAGATTTATGCCCAGGAGTGGCATGTGCCGCTCAGTGCAATCACCGTGCCGACAGACGTTTGGTACGGCGCCGAAGACTCGATGATTCCGCTGCACGCCCTCGCTCCGTTTGAAGCGATACCCGGGATGCGCCTGCACGTGCTGCCGAACGAGGGCCACTATTCCCTGGCCATCCGCCATGCCGCCATGATCCTGCGGCGGCTGACGGAGTCCACGCCCGTCGCCGAGCTGCTGACCTAAGCCACCAAAGGCGCACGTTCCGCCGCGGCGCGAGCCCAGGAGCGGACTGCATCCTCGTCGAACAGCTCGGCCAGCTTCTTCATCACCGTGCCGCCCAACTCCTCCGCATCCACGATCGTCACCGCCCGGCGGTAGTAGCGCGTCACGTCGTGCCCGATGCCGATCGCAATCAGCTCGATCGCATCCCGGCTCTCGATCTCACGGATCACCTCGCGCAGATGCTTCTCCAGGTAGTTGCCAGGATTGACTGACAGCGTGCTGTCGTCCACCGGGGCGCCGTCGCTGATCACCATCAGAATGCGCCGGTGCTCCGGCCGCGACATCAGCCGGCGATACGCCCACAGCAGCGCCTCGCCGTCGATGTTCTCCTTCAGCAGGCCCTCGCGCAGCATCAGGCCCAGGTTCTTGCGCGCCCGGCGCCAGGGCGCGTCGGCCGACTTGTAGATGATGTGGCGCAGGTCGTTCAGCCGCCCGGGATTGCGCGGCTTGCCCTCCGCCACCCAGCGCTCGCGGCTGTGCCCGCCCTTCCAGGCGCGGGTGGTAAAGCCCAGAACCTCGACTTTAACCGCGCAACGCTCCAGCGTCCGCGCCAGGATGTCGCCGCACATTGCCGCCACGGTAATCGGCCGCCCGCGCATGCTGCCGGAGTTGTCAATCAACAGTGTCACGACGGTGTCGCGGAAATCCGTCTCGCGCTCCCGCTTATAGGACAGCGACAGCATCGGGTTCACGATCACCCGGGCCAGCCGCCCGGCATCCAGCATGCCCTCGTCCAGGTCGAACTCCCATGCCCGGGTCTGCTGCGCCAGCAACCGGCGCTGCAGCCGGTTGGCGAGCTTGCTGACCACGCCCTGTAGGTGCTGCAACTGCTGGTCGAGTTGCTGCCGCAGCCGGGCCAGCTCCTCGGGATCGCACAAATCTTCGGCGTCCGTCTCCTCGTCATTGGCGCGCGAGAAGGCGCGATAGGCCATGTGGTCGTCCGGCACTGGCTTCTCGCGCCGGGTCTGCGGGCCGCCGGGACGGTCGTCGCCCTCGGCGGAGGCGGCATCCTCCTCGGCGTCATCGTCGCCCTCGTCCTCGGCGGCGTCGCCCTGCATCTGCTCGGGCTGCGCGCCCTGCATGCTGTCGGCATCGGACTGGGTGTCGCCCTCGGTCTGTTCCGCGTTGTCCTGGGAGCCTGCCTGTTCGCCGCCGTCCTCGCCCTCGTCGGTCTGATCGTCGGGCTCGGCCTCGACCTCGGCCTCCGCCAAATTCAGCGCGGCCAACAGCTTGCGCGCCGCACGGGTGAATTTTGCCTGGTCGTTCTGCATCGATGCCATCTCGGACAACGCTCCCTCGGCGTCATCGCCCAGGGTGCCGCGCCAGCTCTCCAGAATCCGGGCGGCGGCGGCCGGGACGGGCTCTCCGGACATCCGCTCCCGCGCCAGCAGGGACAGCGCCGCCGGCAACGGCAGCTGGTCCTTGCGGGTCATACGGTCGAAGCCCTCCGCCTCGCACTCATCCGACAAACGGGCGCGGATATTGGCGGCGACCCCCGCCATGTGCGCCGCGCCGATCACCTCGACGCGGGCCTGCTCCACCGCGTCATAGACGTCCTTCGCCTCCCGCTGGCCGGGGCTGCGCGCGGCGTGCACGGCATCGTCATGATGCCTGAGCCGCAGCGCCACACTGTCCGCGGCGCCGCGCAGCTTGGCCATCTCGGCTGGAGGCAGGGCCCGGGTTGGCAACGGCAGGCGGGCGCGCTTGCCGACCAAGCCGCTCGGTCCGGGCTGGAAGGCGACCTGCACCTCGGGCACCTGCGCAATCGCCCGCAACACCCCGGCGGTCGCGCGCTTGAAGTCCTCGGTGCGCGAGTTGTCCTTGCTGCCGCTCATAGGCCCTTGCGCGGCGCCAGCAGGCCGGTCGGCAACTCCTCGTTAAAACAACGCTGGTAGTATTCCGCCACAGTGCTGCGCTCGGCCTCGTCGCACTTGTTGAGGAAGGTCAGGCGGAAGGCGAAACCCACGTCCTTGAAGATACGCGCGTTCTCGGACCAAGTGATCACCGTCCGGGGACTCATGACCGTCGAGATGTCGCCATTGATGAACCCGGCCCGCGTCAAATCCGCAAGCGCCACCATGCTTTCGACCCGTTTCTTCATCGCCTTGTCCGAGGGATCAATGCCCATCTTGGCCATCACGATCGCCGTCTCCTGCGCGTGCGGCAGGTAGTTGAGCGTGGCGACGATGTTCCAGCGGTCCATCTGCCCCTGGTTGATCTGCTGCGTGCCGTGATACAGGCCCGTGGTGTCGCCCAAACCCACCGTGTTCGCGGTCGCAAACAGCCGGAAGCTCGGATGCGGGCGGATCACGCGGTTCTGATCCAGTAGGGTCAGCCGGCCCTCAACCTCCAGCACCCGCTGGATCACAAACATCACGTCCGGCCGGCCGGCGTCGTACTCGTCGAACACCAAGGCGCAGGCGTGTTGCAACGCCCATGGCAGGATGCCCTCGCGAAACTCGGTGATCTGCTTGCCATCTTTAAGAACGATGGCGTCCTTGCCGATCAGGTCGATGCGGCTGATGTGGCTGTCGAGGTTCACGCGGATGCACGGCCAGTTCAGCCGGGCCGCTACCTGCTCGATATGGGTGCTTTTGCCAGTGCCGTGGTAGCCCTGGATCAGCACGCGCCGATTGAAGGCAAAGCCGGCCAGGATCGCCAGCGTCGTCTCCCGGTCGAACTTATAGGCGGCATCGATTTCGGGCACATGCTCGGTTGGCACCGAAAACGCCGGCACCACCATATCGACATCGATGCCGAACGTCGGTCGCGCGTCGACCGTCGTGTCCGGGACACTAATGGCCGAGGTCGGCGTGGAACGGGCATTGGCGAGTGCAGCAATATTGTTCATAGGCCTTAGAGTCCTGTGCAGTGCTCTGCCGTGCCGCAAGCCGGGCGGGGCACATTAGCCCCGTTCGGGGCGGTTGCGAAAGCTCACCCGGTCGCGGCCATCCGGGGCTCAGCGTTCAAATGTTGGCGCACGGCGGCGTAAGCAAGGTTTATGGTCTTAAGCCGCTCCTCCGACGCGCGGTCGCCGCCATTGGCGTCGGGGTGGTGACGCTTGGCTAACTCCTTGTAGCGGGCCTTCAGCGTGTCGATCGATACCGGCCAATCCAGGCCGAGCGCCTGCATCGGATCGCGCAGATCGGGCGGCACCGTGGCCTTCGGGGAGGCAGCGCCGCGACGGACGCGCCCAGCGGACAGGATGTGCAGCGGATCGCGCAGCATGGCCTCGTCAAAAGCCTGCGCGCCCAGTCGGCCCAGCGGCCAGGTTGGACGCTGCCACCCGGTATCGGACCGCGTTTCCGCCTCGATTTCGCCCGGAGACATGCCTTTGTAGAAGTCCCACGCGGCATTATAGGCCCGCACGTGTTCAAGGCAGAACCACCAGTATTGGTTCAGCGTGCTGCGGGATTTTGGCGCACGGAAGCCGCCGGCCTCGGGGCAACCGGGCATATCGCAGGGGCGTCCCGGCGCGGCCGGGTCGGGCGCATAGGCCCGGGGTCGCGGTGATCGGATCATCCTGCTTTATGTGCGCTTGATCCTCACCGCGGCAAGTCCTTCCCAGCGACCGGGTGCCAGGCTAGCCTGCACCCATGTCAGACCAGCAACCCATGTCAAACCAGCTTGGGCGTGCCAAACGCATCCGCGCCCTCGTGTCCGCTGCCCTTGAGCCGGCCCTGCTGGACGTGCGCGACGACAGCGACCTGCACGCCGGCCATGCCGGGGCGGCGCCGGGCGGGGAGACGCACTATAGCGTGCTGGTCGTGTCCGACCGTTTCGCGGGCCAGGGCCGCGTTGCCCGTCACCGCATGGTGAATGCCGCGCTGGACCGCGAGTTCGCCTCGGGCCTGCACGCGTTGGCGCTGACGCTCCGCACCCCGGACGAGCACGCAGCCGTTAGGAGTTGACGAGCGCTGGTCCGGTATAGAACTGCGGCCAATGGCGCGCGACCACGGGGCTGTCGGGCGCATAGGCAAGGCAGGTTCCCAGCGTCGCCGGCCTAGACGCGGGCTGTTTCGCGGTGTCTATTGCGTTCGGCGCCGTCTCGCGTTTGGCGCGGACGGCAAACAGCGTTTGGAACGCGACAGTGCCCATCTGACCCAGCAACTCGCGCAGATGGGTGCAGCCATGCACGCCGCCGATACGCTCGTTCGCCGCCTTCAGGAAGCCGCGGCCGACCTTCAGGCCCGCCAGCCGGGCAAAATTGGGGGCAGCCGAGGGACAGATCGCATAGGGGCCGAACTCGGTCACCGCCTCGAACGCGGTGATCTCCATATCGCTATTCAGCGTCATGCGCGCCAGCATGCCATGCAGGGGCACGCCGGGGTCGATCTGGCCACGATCGGCATTGCTGAACGCGTAGGTCTTGGTATCCCTCAGCCGCGCCTCGACATCGAACAGGCCATCGGCGCGGCAGTAGCCGCGCAGCTCGATGTCACGCAGATGCAACAGCTCACGCGGCACGGCTTCGGTTAGCGGCATCGGTCCCTCCATTCGCTGCATTGCAACATAGGGCAGGGCGGGTGCCGTCGCTAGACGAAGCGCGCCAGACGCACGGCAGTGTGCCCGCGGCTGGGGCGCAGGCTCGGCATGACAAGCAGGCAGTCGTCATGCGGCGTGCGAATCTCGGACTCCCCGTCCACTGCGATCAGGGTGTTGCGTCGAGGGATCACCTCGCCGCCGCGATAGGGTTGCACGAAGGCGAAGCCGGCGGTGGCGGCGGTGATGGTCATCGTGACCTCGGCACAGCGCGGGCTGGGCGCGGGGGCCGGGCCGTCCGCCAGCCCAATCAGGCGCAGCAGCGCGGAAACGCAGGCGGCGGTCACGTCCACCGTCGCGGGCTGCCAATGCTGCCCGGCCTCCACCAGGCAGGCCGCGCCGGTCTGGCCCGGCGCGGTGAAATGCGGATAGTCGATCAGCCGCGGGCCCGTCACATGCCCGTTATCCGCCACGACCAGCCCCGGTGTGCCCAGCGCCATCGCAAGGGCGCGCCCCTGCGGGGTCGGTCCGCTCAGGATCAGCGGCTCGGACGGCCACAGCATTGAGTGCAGGTCCAAAAGCACGTCGACGGTCTCGATCAGCGGGCGCAGCTCACGTGCACGGTCAAGCTCTGCGCTACGGCGCGGGCTGTCCAGCACAGTGGGGTCCCACAGGCGGTTCAAGTCCTCATCCAGAAAGCGGGACGCGGTTGGCTGGGTCGGATCGAACCGGGAAAAGGCAGCGATGTTGGCAAAACCCAGTGTCAACTGGCCCCGCGCCGGCCGGATGCCGCGGCGCAGGAGCCGGTCCAGCACGACCGCGCCGGCGATCTCGTTGCCATGCAGCACCGCGATCAGCGCGACATGCGGCCCGGGCTGGCCGGACCCGAACGTGGTGAACCCGCGCACCCCCGTGTTGCCCCGCAGCCACGGCGACAGATCGGGCGCCGCCAAGTCCACCGCGAAATGTGGAATACCGTGCTGGGTCGGCTCCATCGGTGTGATCAGGCTGCCCACCATTCTGCGGCGCGGGCCAGCGTGGAGCAGGTCAAGACATGCGGCGGGGCGGTCATAGTAGCAGTCTATACGGCTCGCCGCCGCCGGCAACCGGGCCGCTCGCCCCTGCACGCATGCTGGCGGCATTGGGGTGCCCTGGCTATAACGACGATCCGTTTGGAAGGGTTGGCGAATGCAGCTTACGATGAAAATGGCGATCCTCGCCGCTGCCCTGAGTCTTGGAACCCTACCTCTTGCGGCCCCTTCGCAGGCGCAACCAGCAGCGCCCACGCTCGTCATCGCGGTTAGCGCGCCGGTGACCAGCATCGATCCGCACTATCATAACCTCACGCCCAACCTGGCGCTGGCCCGGCACATCTTCAGCAGCCTCACCGACACCGACGACCGCGCCAAGGTGATCCCGGCGCTGGCGGAAAGCTGGCGGCTGGTGGACGACCGCACCTGGGAGTTCAAGCTGCGGCCCGACGCGCGTTTCCACGACGGCACGCCGTTCGTCGCGGAGGACGTGGCCTTCACCCTGGACCGCGTGCCGAAGGTGCCGAACAGCCCCTCGTCCTACTCGATCTACACCAAGGCGGTGGTGGGCGTGGAGGTCGTGGACGCCCACACCGTCCGCCTCCGTACCGATGGCGTCTACCCGCTGCTGCCGAACGACCTCAGCCAGGTGATGATGCTGAGCCATACCATCCATGCCGGCGCCACCACCGAGGACTTCAACAGCGGCAAGGTCGCGATCGGCACCGGGCCCTACCGGTTCGTCTCCTACCGCCCCGGCGACCGCATCGAGCTCGAACGCAACGACGCCTATTGGGGCGAGAAGCCGGCCTGGGGCCACGTCACGACGCGCATCGTGTCCAACAACGCCGCCCGCACCGCCGCCCTGCTGGCCGGCGACGTGCAGCTCATCGACAACGTGCCGACGACCGACGCGGCAAAGCTGCGCGGGGACAGCCGGGTTGCGATCTCCGAGATCGTGGGCCTGCGCATCGTTTACCTGGCGATGGACCACATGCGGGACGGCCCCACCCCCTATGTCACCGGCCCCAACGGCGAGAAACTGGACCGCAACCCGCTGCGCGACCTCCGGGTGCGGCAGGCGCTGAGCATCGCGATCAACCGCCCCGCCATTGCCGAGCGCGTGATGGAGGGCGCCGCCGTCCCCTCGGGCCAGTTCCTGCCCGCCGGCAGCTTCGGCTACGTGCCGGGGCTGGACGCGCCGAAATGGGACACGGCCCGCGCCAAGCAGCTCTTGGCCGAGGCCGGCTACCCCGGCGGCCTGCGCATCACCCTGCATGGCCCGAACGACCGCTATATCAACGACAGCACGATCATCCAGACCATCGGCCAGATGTGGAGCCGCGCCGGCGTCCAAACCACGGTCGAGCCCTCGCCCTGGACCAACTTCGTCGGCCGCGCCGGCAAGCAGGAGCTGTCGGTCTTCCTGGTCGGCTGGGGGAGCGCGACCGGGGAGGGTACCAATCCGCTGCGGTCCCTGGTCGCCACGGTCGATCCGGCGCGCGGCTTCGGCGTTGCCAACCGCGGGCGCTACAGCAACCCGGCCATTGACGCCCTGCTGTCCCAGGCGCTCGGCACCGCGGACGACAAGGCACGGGAGCCGCTGATCCAGCAGGCGACCCGGCTGGCTATGGACGACGTCGCCATCATCCCGATCCATATCCAAAAAAATGTATGGGGCATGAGGCCCAATTTGCAGCACACTCCCCGGGTGGACGAGGAGACGCGGGCGATGGACGTCAGGCCGAAGTCGATGCAGGCCCGATGACAAGCTGGCTCCTCCGGAGGCTGTTCCAGGCTGCCCTCGTCGTGCTGGCGATGACGGTGATCGTGTTCATTGGCGTCAATGTGATCGGCGATCCCGTGGAGATCATGATCTCGCCCGAGGCCGACGCGGCGGAGCGGCTGCGCGCCATCGCCGCGCTGGGCTTGGACAAGCCGCTATGGCAGCAGTACCTGGTGTTCCTGGGCGGCCTGCTGCGCGGCGACCTCGGCCGCAGCTTCGTGTTCAACGAGCCCGCCATGCAGGTGATCCTGCAGCGCCTGCCCGCGACCTTGGAGCTGGCGGTCGCGGCGGTGCTGCTCTCGATCCTGATCGGCATCCCGGCCGGGCTGTATGCGGGGATGCGGCCCAATGCGTTCGGCGCCCGCGCCTTGATGGCCGGCAGCATCCTGGGGTTCAGCCTGCCGTCCTTCTGGGTCGGGCTGATGCTCATCATGGTGTTCGCGGTGCAGCTCGGCTGGCTGCCCAGCACCGGGCGCGGCGCGACTGTGACGGTGTTCGGCATGCCTTGGTCGTTCCTGACGCGGGACGGGCTGCTGCACCTGCTGCTGCCGGCGTCCAACCTCGCCTTGTTCAACGTGTCGCTGATCATGCGGCTGACCCGCGCGGGCGTGCGTGAGGCACTGCCGTCCGACTACGTGCGCTTCGCCCGCGCCAAGGGCCTGCGCCCGTCGCGGGTCATCGGCGTGCACGTGATGAAGAACATCATGATCCCCGTGGTGACGGTGGTCGGGCTGGAGCTCGGCACCACCATCGCCTTCTCCGTCGTGACCGAGAGCATCTTTGCCTGGCCCGGTGTCGGCAAGCTGATCATCGACAGCATCAACCTGCTCGACCGCCCGGTGATCGTCGCCTATCTCATGCTCATCGTGCTGCTGTTCGTCGTGATCAACCTGACCGTCGACCTGCTTTACACGGCGCTCGACCCCCGCGTGCGACTGGATCAGCAGGGATGAGCGCCACCATCGCAGGCCGGGAGGAGACGCCATTCCGGCGGTTCGCCGTCGACTTCGCGCAGTCCCGCCTGGCGGTGGCGGGGCTTGTGGCGATGGCGCTGATCGGGCTGGCCGCCGCCATCGCGCCTTGGATCTCGCCGCAAAATCCATATGACCTGGCGCAGCTCGACATCATGGACGGGCGGATGCCGCCAGGATCGGTGTCGGCGGATGGCCTGAAGTTCTGGCTGGGCACTGACGACCAGGGACGGGACATGCTGTCCGGCATCCTGTACGGGCTGCGTATCAGCCTGCTGGTTGGGGCCGGATCGGCACTGATCGCCGGGGTGATCGGCTCCACCTTGGGGCTGGTCGCCGCCTATGCCGGCGGCCGGACCGAAACGGCGATCATGCGGCTCGTGGACCTGCAGCTCGCCTTCCCCTCCATCCTGGTCGCCCTGATGATCCTGGCGATCCTGGGCAAGGGGATCGGCAACGTCATGCTGGCGCTGGTGATGGTCGAATGGGCGTACTATGCGCGGACCGCCCGCGGAACGGCGCTGGCGGAGCGGCGGCGCGAGTACATCGAGGCGGCGGAGTGCCTCGCGCTGTCCCGCGCGCGCATCGTGTTCCGGCACCTGCTGCCCAACTGCATGCCGCCCTTGATCGTGGTCGGCACGTTCCAGATGGCCCGCGCCATCGCCCTCGAGGCGACGCTGAGCTTCCTTGGGCTCGGCGTGCCGGTGACGGAGCCTTCGCTCGGCCTGCTGATCGCCAACGGCTACCAATACATGCTGTCCGGCAAGTACTGGATCAGCTTCTACCCGGGGATCGCGCTGCTGATCACCATCATGGCCATCAACCTGGTCGGCGACCAGTTGCGGGACGTGCTGAACCCGAAGCTGCGGCGATGAGCGCGACGGCAACCCTGCCCGCGACCGTGGCGTCGTCGGTGGCGCTCGATGTCCGCAGCTTGTCCACGCACTTCGCCTCCCGCGCTGGTGTCATCCGGGCGGTGGACGACGTTTCTTTCAGCGTCGGCCGCGGCCGGGTCATGGGCCTGGTGGGGGAGAGCGGGTCGGGCAAGTCGGTGACGGGGTTTTCGATATTGGGCCTGGTGGACGCGCCGGGGCGGGTGGTGGCCGGCCAGGTTATGTTCGGCGGCCGGAACATCGCCTGCCTGCCGGACCACGAAATGCGCCGGCTGCGCGGCAAGCACATCGCCATGGTGTTCCAGGACCCCATGATGACGCTCAACCCGGTGCTGCGCATCGACACCCAGATGATCGAGGCCGTGCGGGCGCATGACCCGGTGTCGCGCGTCGAGGCACGCGGCCGGGCCCGGGACGCGCTGGGCCTGGTCGGGATCGCGAGCCCCGACGAGCGCCTGCACTCCTACCCGCACCAGTTCAGCGGCGGCATGCGCCAGCGCGTCGCCATCGCCATAGCGCTCCTGCATCGGCCGGAGCTGATCATCGCGGACGAGCCCACCACGGCGCTGGACGTGACGATCCAGGCTCAGATCCTGTCGGAGATGCAGGCGCTGTGCGGCCGGTTCGGCACGGCGCTGGTGTGGATCACGCACGATCTTTCCGTCATCGCGGGACTCGCGGACCACATCGCCGTCATGTATGCCGGGCGTATCGTGGAGAAGGGCAGCGTGGACCAGGTGCTCGACCGCCCGCTGCATCCCTATACCCACGGGCTGATCGGCTCCGTGCCCAGCCGCAACAAGCGTGGCGAGCGGCTGCGCGGCATTCCCGGCATGACACCCAGCGTGCTGAACCTGCCGGTGGGCTGCGCCTTCCGCACCCGCTGCCCCCGTGCGGACGCGCAGTGCGAGCAGGACCCGCCGGAGTTCCAGGTCGGCGCCGGCCATGCGCACCGTTGCTTCCATTCTCTGGACGGCATCGCGGCATGAGCGTCGCCATGCCCGATCCCGTGCTGATCCGCCCGGCCCTGGCCGAGCCGGTGATCGAGTTGCGCGGCGTGACCAAGCGCTTCGAGAAGGCGCCGGACGCCACGACTCGCCTGCTGCGCCGGCTCCGCCAGCAGCCGCCGGCCCCGGTGGTCCGCGCGGTGGACGGCGTGGACCTGGTGGTGCGCCGCGGCGAGGTGCTAGGCCTGGTCGGCGAGAGCGGCTGCGGCAAGAGCACGCTCGGCCGTATGGCCGCCGGCATCCTGGCGCCCTCGGAGGGCCAGGTGCTGTATCGCGGGCGGGACCGCGCGACCTTGGACAAGGCCGCTGCGAGGCAGGCCCGGCTCCGGGTGCAGATGATCTTCCAGGACCCCTATGCCAGCCTCAATCCCCGGCTGCGGGTCAGCGAGATCGTGGGGGAAGCGCCGCGGGTGCATGGCCTGATCGAGGGCGGCTACGAGGCCTACCTCGACGCGCAGCTGCGCCGCGCCGGGCTCGATCCCGCCTATAAGCGGCGCTACCCGCACCAGTTCAGCGGCGGGCAGCGCCAGCGCATCGGCATCGCCCGGGCGCTTGCGGTGCAGCCGGAGTTCCTGGTGTGCGACGAGGCCGTCGCGGCGCTGGACGTGTCCATCCAGGCGCAAATCCTGAACCTGTTCATGGATTTGCGCCGCGAGCTGAACCTCACTTATCTGTTCATCAGCCACGACCTCGGCGTCGTCGAGCACCTCTCGGACCGGGTCGCGATCATGTATCTCGGCCGCGTCGTCGAGCAGGCGGACGCCGAGGAGGTGTTCGCCCGGCCCAACCACCCCTACACCCAGGCCCTGCTGGCCGAGGTGCCACGGCTGGACACAAGGGCGCGGCGGTTCACCGCGATCACCGGCGAAATCCCGAGCCCGATTCATCCGCCGGTCGGCTGCCACTTCCACCCGCGCTGCCCGCATGCCTTCGCGCGGTGCAGCGTCGAGGTCCCGGCATTGCGGGAGGTCGCGCCCGGCCATCGCAGCGCCTGCCACCTGAACGACCGCTGACCGGGCAGCACAGAGTCCGCCATGTCGGCAACGCTCGATGGATCGCCCCTGCACCCGCTGCATCGCCTATGGCGTGGCCTGCCGCAAAACGCGCGCCGGCGTCTGCTGACCCAAGGGACGGCGCTGCTGGCCCCGCATCCCGACCAGCCTGCACCACCTGTCCGCTCAGGCATTGCGGTGGCGGGGGAGCTTGACCGCGCGTCGGGCCTCGGGGAGGGCGCGCGGCTGATGCTGCATGGGTTGGACGCGCTGGGCGTGCCGGCCTGGCCGATGCGGCGCGGCGGGCCTTTGCCGCCGGAGGGGGCGCCGCTGATCCTGCACGCGACCGCGCCGCAGATGCCGCTCGCTTTGCTGCGGCTGGGTCGGGCGGCGCTGCGGGGCCGGCGGGTCGTGGGCTATTGGGCGTGGGAGCTGCCGGTGGTGCCGGAGAGCTGGCGCGCCGTCCTCGCCTTCGTGCACGAGGTCTGGGCGCCGTCGCGCTTCACCGCCGCGGCATTGGAGCCGCTGCTGCCCGGCCGGGTGCGTGTGGTGCCGCATCCCGTCGCCTCGCATCCGCCGCTGCCGTCCGGGCTGGGCCGGGCGGATTTCGGCCTGCCTACCGACGCCGTCGTGACGCTGGTGACATTCAGCCTGGCGTCCAGCTTCGAGCGGAAGAACCCGCTGGGCGCCATCACGGCGCACCGGGCGGCGTTCGGCGACCGGGCGGACCGCGTGCTGCTGCTGCGGGTCGGCAACCCGCATCATTTCCCCGCCGACTTCGCCCGGCTGCGCGCCGCCGCCGACCATCCCAACATCCGCATCGACACGCGCACCCTGCCGGCCGCGGACAACCACGCGCTGATGGCGGCCTGCGACATCGTGCTGTCGCTCCATCGCAGCGAGGGCTTTGGGCTGGTCCCGGCCGAAGCCATGCTGCTGGGCGTGCCGGTGGTCGCGACGGACTGGTCGGGCAACACCGACTTCATGGACGCCGGTTGCGCCGCCATGGTTCCGGCCCGGCTGATCCCGGCCAACGATCCCCGCGGCGTGTTCATGGCGCCGAGTGCCGAGTGGGCGGAGCCGGACCTGGGCGTGGCGGCGGCGCATCTGGTGCGGCTGGCGGACGATGCGGGCGCGCGCCGCGCGCTGGGCCGGGCCGGGCAGGCTGCGGCTCGGGCGCGGCTCGGCCCGGGGCCGCTCGGGGCGGCGGTCCGTAGGCTGGGCCTTCCCGTCCCGTACCCGTCGCCATGAGGGTCCTGGTCTGGCAATGGGGGCGGCGCGGCGCCGGGCCACGCTTTGCGGCTGAGCTGGCGCGCCATTTCGCCGCGGTGCCAGATACCGAGGCGCTGCTCTCGCTATCGGCTGGGGCGGAAATACTGCGCTCGGCCGCGCCGCCAACTTGCGACCTTCCGTTCCCGACCTATGGCGGGGTCGCCGGTTTCGCCGCACGTATCCTGCATGCGCCGCTATTGCTGCCGCGGCTGGTGGCGTGGCTGCGGGACAACCGGGTGGACGTGGCACTGTGCGCGATGCCGGCGCCGCTCGACCTGTTGATGGCGGCGGCGTTGCACCGGGCCGGGGTGCCGTTTGCGGTGGTGGTCCATGACGCGGATTTGCACCCTGGTGACACCTTCCCCTTGCAGATGCCGCTGCAACGCCGCTTGCTGCGCCATGCGGATGGGCTGTTCACGCTCAGCACGCATGTCGCCGACCGGCTGCGGCAGCAGGGGGTCACGGGGGGACGGCCCCTGCTCACGGCGTCTTTGCCGCCGTTTGCGTTCGGGGAGCGTCCGCCGCCGCCGGGTGCGCATGGCGGACGGCTGCGGCTGCTCTCGTTCGGGCGGCTGCTGCCGTACAAGGGCCTGGACCTGCTCGCGGACAGCCTCGCCCTACTGGGAGCGCGTTCGGATTTGGAGGTCCGCGTGGTCGGCAGCGGTCCGGAGACCCCGGTGCTGGACACGCTGCGCGCCATGCCCGGCGTTTCCGTCGAGAACCGCTGGGTGCCGGAGGACGAGGTCGGCGCCCTGCTCGCCTGGGCCGACGGCTTGGTGCTGTCGCATCGCGAGGCGAGTCAGAGCGGTGTTGCCGCCGCGGCGGTGGCGGCGCAGCGCTGGCTGGTGGCGACCCGCATCGGCGGGCTTCAAGAGCAGCTGCGAAACGAGCCGATGGCATTGATGTGCGACCCGACGCCCGCAAGCCTTGCCGAGGGCATAGCCCGCCTGCTGGACGGCCAGATCACCCTGCCGGCCGACATGGAGGACCCTCAATCCGCCTGGCGCGGCGTGGCCGACGCCATGATGACCGAAATCCGCACCCTGGCCCGGCATCCGAAGCATGGCCCGCCGCCCTTGCCAAAACCGCTTGCCACCAGCAGGTTATTGGAATGATCTCACGTGCCGCCCGGGTTAACCTGCTGATTGGGACCGGCCACTTCCTGTCCCATTTCTACATCCTGGTCCTGCCTCCGATGTTCCTCGCGTGGCAGCGGCAGTTCGGGGTCAGCTATGCCGAGCTCGGCCTGTCCGTCGCCCTGATGAGCGGCGTGACCGCCGTCCTGCAGACGCCGATCGGATTCCTGGTGGACCGGCACGGGGCGCGGCGGTTCCTGATCGGCGGCACGCTGATCATGTCGTTGGCGATCTGCGCGATGGGGTTCGCGACCGAGTTCTGGCAGATCTTGGCGCTGGCGGCATTGAGCGGGGTCGGCAACTCCGTCATCCATCCCGCCGATTACGCAATCCTGAGCGGGTCCGTGGACAAGGACCGCATGGGCCGGGCCTTCGCGCTGCATACCTTCAGCGGCAATCTGGGCTTTGCGCTCGGTCCGCCGGTGATCGTGGCGCTGATGGCGGCATTGGGCTGGCGAGAGGCCGTGATGCTGGTCGGCGCCCTCGGCGTCCCCGTCGTCGCGACCATCCTGGTGCAAAGCCGGATTCTGGTCGATCAGGTTCACCAGGCCACAGACACGAGGCCCGTCCTCTCGGGCCGCGAGCTACTGCTGACGAAGCCGATGCTGCTGTTCTTCGGCTTCTTCCTGCTGGGCAGCATGGCGAGCGCCGGGGTGCAGGCCTGGGTCGTGACCGTGCTGCACGAGGTGAAGGGGCTGGACGTGGCGGTCGCGTCCTCGGCGCTCACGGGCTACATGGTGGGCAATACTGGCGGCGTGCTGGTCGGAGGCTGGTTCGCGGACCGGTCGCGGCGGCTGGCGACGGCCACGGTCATGCTGGTCGTCGCGTCGGCGGTATTGACGCTGCTCGTGGGGCTGCTGCCGCTGGGTGGGGTTGCGACGGTCCTCGTGCTGTTCGTGTCCGGCATGGCGCTCGGGGCCAGCCGCACGCCGCGGGACATGATGGTGAAGGACGCGGCGCCGCCGGGTCAGATCGGTAAGGTATTCGGCTTCGTAAGCTCCGGCCTGCCGCTTGGCTCGGCGCTGACGCCGGTGCCGTTCGGCTTCCTGATCGACCATGGCCACCCGGAGCTGGTGCTGGTGCTGGTGGCAGTGATCCTGCTGGCGAGCCTGCTGTGCATGGGAACGGCGCGCAATTCGGTGGTCCGGCCCGTCGCGGTCGCCGCCGAGTAGGCTACCAGCCGTTCACCCGGGGCCAAGTGTCCAGCACCTGGTCGGAACCATCCACGACGTAGTAGCGGTCATGGGCGGCGGCCGTCATGCAGGCGTGGTTCGGCGCCACGCGGACCAGCGCGCCAACCGGCAGGTCCGGATAGAGCAGCGCCGGGTCACAATCGACGACGCCGTGCTCCTGATAGGCTTGGCGTACCACGGTCTCGCCGAAAATCGGCCTTCCGTCGGCGCTCAGCATCAGACCATAGCCGAGATCCTCGGTTGCCTGGGTGCTGCGGTCCTTGGATAGCGCGATGCCGCCGGCGTCCAGCAGCAGGCGGTGCTCGGCCGGGCGGCGGCCGATGACGCTGGCCAGCACCGTGAGCGCGATGTCGTCCCTCGTGTGGGTCAGGATGCTGGCCTGGAACAGGTCGCCGAACATATAGACCCCGGCCCGGACCTCGGTCACGCCATCCAGGCGACGCGCATGCAGCGCGGTGGGGGAGCTGCCCATCGACACGATGCCGGCCGCGTGCCCAGCCGCCCGCAGCCGCTCGGCCGCGCCGACGACGCTGGCGCGCTCCTGCTCCGCCACCTCCGCCATGTCGTCCGCCGTGCGCCCGGCATAGCTGTGCCCGCCATGGGTCAGCACGCCGGCCAGCCAGGGGCCGAGCCGGTCAGCGACCGCCAGCAGCAGCGCGCCGCCAGGCGCCCCGCCGCCGCGGTGCTCGCCGCTGTCCACTTCGATCAGGGCGCGGATGTTCCCAGGATGGGCGGCGATGGCGCTGGCGGTGGCCGGGTCGTCGGTGATGACCAGCACGTCGGCGCCCGCCCGGTTCAGCGTCGCGATGCGGTCCAGTTTTTGCGGCGTGACGCCGACGGCATACAGGATGTCGGTGATCCCGTGCCCGGCGAAATACTCGGCCTCGGCCAAGGTCGAGACGGTGATGCCGCCCGGCTGGCCCGCGACGGCCATGCGGGCGACGTCGATGCTCTTCGCCGTCTTCATGTGCGGCCGCAGCGTGACGCCGTGCCGGGCGAGGGCGGCGGCCATGGCGCGGATGTTGCGATCCAGGATGCCGCGGTCCAGCACCAGGCACGGCGTCGGCAGGTCGGAGAGGTTCAAAGCTCGATCCCCAGCAGTTCGGCAATGCGCGGCGTCGCCTTCAGCCCGGTGCCAGTCAGCACCAGCACCGTGGTGTCGCCAGGCGCTATGGCGCCGCTGGCCAGCAGCTTGGCATAGGCGGCGGAGGCCTGGGCGCAGGTCGGCTCCACATAGATGCCGGTGCCGGCCAGTTGCAGGACGGCCTCGGCGATCTCGGCCTCGGTCAGCAGCACACCGCCCCCGCCGCTGTCTTTCAGGGCATGCAGCACCTCGGGCAGGCGGACCGGGGCTGCGATGGCGGTGCCCTCGGCGATGGTGGGCCGCACCGGGCCGGGAGCCCGACCCAGGGCCGCCGCGGCGATGGGGCCACAATGCACCGGCTGCGCCGCCCATAGCCGCGGCAGCCGTGCGATCTGTCCGGCGCGCAGCAGCTCGGAAAAGCCGAGATGGCATCCCAAAACGTTCGACCCGGCGCCGCACGGGATCACCAGGTGGTCCGGCGCGCAAAACCCCAGGTCCTCCCAAAGCTCGTAGGCCAGCGTCTTGGTGCCGTGCAGGAAGAACGGGTGCCAGTTGTGGCTCGCGTAGAACACCCGATCGGCGCGGCGCACCGCGGCGTCGGAGGTGTCCTGCCGCGTGCCGGGTATCAATTCGACTATGGCGCCGTGGGCGCGCATCTGCACGGTCTTGGCCGGGCTGGTGCTGCTGGGCGCCATGATGGTGGCCTGCATCCCGCCGGCTGCGGCATAGGCGGCAATGGCCGCGCCGCCGTTGCCGCTGCTGTCCTCCAGCACCGCCGTGATGCCCTGGGCGCGCAGCATTGACAGCATCACCGACGCGCCGCGGTCCTTGAAGCTGCCGGTCGGCATGAACCACTCGCATTTCAGGTGCGCCTGCCCGCCATGCAGCCGCCGGGGCAGCAGTGGCGTGCAGCCCTCGCCCATGGTGATCGGGTCGGGCATGAGGCCGGGCGTCATGGGCAGCGCCGCCCGGTAGCGCCACAGGCTGCGGAGCCGTGTGTCGATGTCGTCGCGAGCAAGGCCCGGCAATGGGGTGAGCATAAGCGGCGTGAGGCCGGGACTGCACCAGCGCGGCACGTCAAGTGGAAAAGTATCGCCGGTGCGGGGATCGAGATAGGCGGTCATGCGACGGCAACCTTGCTCCGCCGAGGCCTGCATGCAAAGGGGTGGCGCCCCGATAGGACCGCCGCGCATGGACCACCTCGCCCCCGTCACCGCCCTGACCCAGGACCTAGTCCGCCTCGACAGCCGGAGCGCCCTGTCCAACCACGCCGTCGCGGACCGGATCGCCGAGGAGCTGCGCGGCTTCGAGGTCGAACGGTTGGACTACACCGATCCGGCCGGCGTCCCGAAATGCGTGCTGGTGGCGGCACGCGGGAATGGGGGACTGGCACTGTCCGGCCACATGGATACCGTGCCCGATACCGGATGGCAGGACTACCCGTGGTCCGGGCGCATCGAGGGCAACGTCCTGCATGGCCTGGGCAGCACCGACATGAAGGGCCCGCTCGCCGCCATGATCGTCGCCGCGCAGGCGTTGCCGGACCGCGTGCCGGTGGCGCTGCTGATCACGACGGACGAGGAGACCACGAAGCAGGGCGCCCGGCTGATCGTGGAGACCAGCGCGCTGGCCCGCCGCTTCGCCCCCCGCGGCATCCTGGTGGCCGAGCCGACCGGCATGGTCCCGGTGCGCGGACACCGCGCCCACATCATGTTCACCGCGACTGCCACCGGGATACAGGCCCATAGCAGCACCGGCCAGGGCCGCAACGCCAACTGGGACCTGCTGCCCTTCCTGCTCGACATGCGCGCCGTGTTCGACCGGCTGCGGACCGACGCAGCGCTGCATGATCCCGCCTACGACCCGCCGTTCAGCGACTTCAACCTCGTGCTCGACAACCACGGCGCCGCGGTGAACGTGACGGTTCCCACGGCGACGGCACGAATGAAGTTCCGCTACAGCGCTGGCCTCGACCCGGCGCCGATCCTGGACGCCGTCCGCAGTGCCGCCGCCCGTGCCGGAGTGGCGCTGACCGAGGTACGCGAGGGTGCGCCGCCGGAGTTGCCCTCCGACCATCCATTAGTCCGGCAAGCGGCCGAGCTGACCGGCCGGCCGCCACGCACCGCGCCCTACGGCACGGATGCATCGGAGTTGCAGGCGATAGCGCCCTGCCTGATCCTGGGTCCCGGCGACATGAACCAGGCGCACCGGCCCACCGAGCAGGTGAGCCTTTCGGCACTCGCCGCATCCGTGCCGGTATTTATGCGGATGGTGGAGCGGGTCGCCGCGTAGATTTCGAGCTCTAAAACGGCGCCTTCAAACTATAAGGTTAGTGGCTGCCTGCAGTCTGTCGGTCTTATACCAGCTGCCCTTCGGGGCGACCGGTATCAGAGTCGTTTTTGGCGCAAGGCCGCCCCACCAACCCCGTGCGCATGCCGATCAGCCCAAAGAGCTGCCGGTATTACGAGGTTCTGCCCACCCCAACCCAGACGCATCGTCAGGCCACGGGACACAAGCCCTTCGAACCCTACCGCCCTCGTCGCCGCCCAGCCTTCCGCTTCTCCGGGTCATAACCCCCGCCGCCGGGCCCCAGCGGCTCCGGCGTCGGGTCCTTCTTTGCGCGCCCGGCGAACGCGGCAGAACTCGCCGGGGGCGCCGGCAGGCCCAAGTCAAGCGCCTCCAGCCGCCGTATCTCGTCGCGCAGCCGGGCGGCCGTCTCGAACTCCAAGTCGGCGGCGGCGGCGCGCATCCGCTTCTCCATCTCGGCGATGGCGGACTTCAGGTCCTTGCCGACGAAATCGGTGACGCCCGCGTCCTTCACCGGGGCGACGGTGACGTAATCCTGCTCGAACACCGATTGCAGCGCCTCGCCGATGTGGCTGCGTACGCTGGTGGGCGTGATGCCATGCGCGTCGTTCCAGGCGCTCTGCTTGGTCCGCCGCCGGTCCGTTTCCTCGATCGCGGCGCGCAGGCTGCGGGTCATCACGTCCGCATACAGGATCACCCGGCCGTCCACGTTGCGCGCCGCCCGTCCAATGGTCTGCGTCAGCGAGGTCTGGCTGCGCAGGAAACCCTCCTTGTCGGCGTCGAGGATCGCCACCAGCGCGCATTCCGGGATGTCCAGCCCCTCGCGCAGCAGGTTGATCCCCACCAACACGTCGAACACGCCCAGCCGCAGGTCGCGTATGATCTCGATCCGCTCCAGCGTGTCGATGTCGGAGTGCAGGTAGCGCACCTTGATGCCATTCTCGGTCAGGTACTCCGTCAGGTCCTCGGCCATGCGCTTGGTGAGCGTGGTCACCAGGATGCGGCTGCCACGGCCGATCACCACGCGGGCCTCGGCCAGCAGGTCGTCGACCTGGCGCTCGACCGGGCGGATTTCGGTCACCGGGTCAATCAGGCCGGTGGGGCGGATGACCTGCTCGGCGAAGGCGCCGCCGGTGCGCTCCATCTCCCACGGGCCCGGCGTTGCGCTGACGAACACCGTCTGCGGGCGGAAGCTGTCCCACTCCTCGAAGCGCAGCGGCCGGTTGTCGAGGCAGGACGGCAGGCGGAAGCCGAACTCCGAAAGCACGCCCTTGCGGGCTGCGTCGCCGCGCGACATGCCGCCGATCTGCGGAACGGTGACGTGGCTCTCGTCCACGATCAGCAGCGCGTTCTCCGGTAGATATTCAAACAGCGTGGGCGGCGGTTCGCCCTGCTTGCGGCCGGAGAGATACCGGGAATAGTTCTCGATCGACTTGCAGCTTCCGGTCGTTTCGATCATCTCGATGTCGAAGGTGCAGCGCTGCTGCAGGCGCTCGGCCTCCAGCAATCTTCCCTCCGCGGTGAACTGCTGGAGGCGCTCCTGCAGCTCGACCTTGATGTCCTTGATCGCCTGCGACAGCGTCGGGCGCGGCGTGACGTAGTGGCTATTGGCATAAATATGCACGTTGTCCAGCGTGCCCGTGAGCTCGCCGGTCAGCGGGTCGAACTCCCGCAGGCTCTCGACCTCGTCGCCGAACAGGGTGATGCGCCAGGCGCGGTCCTCGAGGTGACTGGGGAACACGTCGATCGTCTCGCCACGCAGGCGGAAGGTGCCGCGCGCAAAGGCGACGTCGTTGCGGCGGTACTGCAGCTCCACCAAGGCACGCGCCAGGGTGTCGCGGTCGATCCGGCCGCCGGCCTCCAGCTTGACCACCATGCGGCCATAGGTCTCGACCGATCCGATGCCGTAGATGCAGGAGACCGAGGCGACGATGACGACGTCGTTGCGCTCCAACAGCGACTGCGTGGCGCTGTGGCGCATGCGGTCGATGGCCTCGTTGATCTGGCTGTCTTTTTCGATGTAGGTGTCGGTGCGGGGAACGTAGGCCTCCGGCTGGTAGTAATCGTAGTAGCTGACGAAGTACTCGACGGCGTTGTCGGGGAAGAAGCCTTTCATCTCGGCATAAAGCTGCGCCGCCAGCGTCTTGTTGGGCGCCAGCACGAGCGTTGGGCGCTGGATTGCCTCGATCACCTTTGCCATGCTGAACGTCTTGCCGGATCCGGTTACGCCCAGCAGCACCTGGTCGCGCTCGCCTTGCTGGATGCCGGCGGTCAGCTCGCGGATCGCGGTTGGCTGGTCGCCGGCGGGCTCGTAGTCGGACACCACGCGCAGCCGCTTTCCGTCGAGTTTCGCTGCCTGCTTCTTGGGCGCGAAGGTGACGGGCGGGGCGGCGGCGATCTGACGGGCGAGACTGGATGACATACGCGTTAAATGGCGATGGCCGGGTCCGGCGTCGAGAGGGTGCAGGCCTGTTCCACCCGCCGCGCCAGGTCCTCGATCCCTTTGTCGAAAATGCCAAGCGAGCGTAGCCCGTCGCGCGTGTGGAACAGGTAATCGGCCGAGCTGCCCAGCGCGCCGCAGGCCGATGCCAGCCGCCGCACGATGTCCTCCCGCGCCAGGCCACCAGCGTAGTGCTCGCCGTCGCGCTGGATAGTGAAGGCGATCGCGTGGCCAAACGGCACGCGGTCCGCGTCCCATACCCGCACCCAGCGCGGCCGGTAGCTGCCGGACAGCATCTCTCGCCGCCAGAGCAGGGATAGCTCGTCGGCTATCAGCGTCTCCGGCACATGGAAGGCGGCGCCGGTGCACGCCCCGCCGCGGTCGAGGCCCAGCACCAGGCCGGGGTTGGCCGGCGTGCCGCGTCCGGCCTGGGTCGATAGGCAGAACGACCGGTGCCAGCCATGCACGCGGGCGAGGCGCCGCTGGTCGAAATGCAGCGCCGGGTTCCAGATCAGGGAACCGTAGGCGAACAGCCACACGCCGTCGCGAGGCTCGGGCCGTTGGGCCAAGGTCGCATTCAGCGACGCGGCCCGTTCCTCGTCGGTGAGTATCCGCATGTCGGGTGCGCTCGCGGCGACCATGCGGCGCATGGCATCGTCCTGCAGCGCCTCCCGGGTGATGACGTGGTTATTCTTGGTCACGACGGGTGTCCTGCAACTACCGGGCCAGAAGCCGCCCCTCGGGCGCGGTCGCGCGCCAAATCCACCAGGCCGCCCCGGTCCCCACTAGCAGGTTCGCCGCGCAAACGCCAAGGAACACCCCCTGCGCGCCAAACAGCCGCCCGTCCAGCCAGGCCACCGGCACATTCACCAGCATGGTCCGCGCCACCGAGATCAGCACGGTGGGCCCGGCCGCCAGAGCAGGAGGCGTCATCAAGGGAACCTGGACATGCGGTGCATCCTACGCGCGGCGGCCCGAAAGGTTGGAGATCTACGCGGCCCAACGCGAGGTTCATTGGTTTGGCACACGCAACCCACGGGCGGGCGGGCACGTTGGCTCATGGCAGGATCAAGGCTCCGTGATGCCCGAATGCAAGGGCCAGCTTTCCTTAGGGCGTCGTTGGAGTCATTATCCCCGGGACAAATCGCCTGCCCGGTGCCAGACGGCATCGGGTCCATAGCCAATCCGCATTGGCCGGTTCGTTGGCAGCCCTGCAATAATGGGCCCTACGTTCTATCCGCCACAGGTCAGCCCAAGGGAACCCAGCACATGGCAGCAGACGGCGACAACATAGCGCAGGCCGGGGTGGCTCAAGCCGGAATCGACAAGCTCTGCATCGATACAATCCGCACCCTGTCGATGGACGCGGTGCAGAAGGCCAAGTCCGGCCATCCCGGCACGCCGATGGCGATGGCGCCCGTCGGCTATACGCTGTGGCAGGACGTGCTGCGCTTCGACCCCGCGGACCCGACCTGGCCCAACCGCGACCGCTTCGTGCTGTCGGTCGGCCATGCCTCGATGCTGCTCTATTCGCTGCTGCACCTGTCGGGGACCCGGCGCATCGGCGAGCACGGTCCGACCGACGAGGAGGCGGTGTCGCTCGACGACATCAAGCAGTTCCGCCAGCTGAGCAGCGTGACGCCGGGCCATCCGGAATATAGCTACACCTCGGGTGTGGAGACCACGACGGGGCCGCTGGGCCAGGGCGTGGCCAACAGCGTCGGCATGGCGATGGCGGAGCGCTGGTTCGCCACCCGCTACAACAAGCCGGGCTTCCCGCTGTACGACTACCGCGTTTATGCCCTGTGCGGCGACGGTGACATGATGGAGGGCGTAAGCAGCGAGGCCGCAAGCACCGCCGCGCACCTGAAGCTGTCCAACCTGGTCTGGATCTACGATAGCAACCTTATCACCATCGAGGGCGCCACCAGCCTGGCGTTCAGTGAGGACACTGCGGCGCGGTTCGCCGCCTATGGCTGGAACGTGCTGCACGTCAGCGACGCGAACGACACCGCTGAGACCCTGGAGGCGCTGCGGGTGGCCGAGGGCGTCAACGACCGCCCGACCTTCATCCTCGTGCACAGCATCATCGGTTATGGCGCCCCCAAAAAGCAGGGCACGCGGGAGGCGCACGGCGAGCCGCTCGGCGACGAGGAGATCCGCGCCGCCAAACGCAACTATGGCTGGCCGGAAGACGCGCAGTTCCTCGTGCCGCCCGGCGTGCGCGAGCACTTCGCGAAGGGGATAGGCGCCCGTGGCCACCGGCTGCGTACCGCCTGGATGGACATGCTGGCCCGCTACCGCGCTGAATATCCAGAACTCGCGGCCGAGCTCGACCAGATGGACCACCACGAGCTGCCGGCCGGTTGGGACGCCGATATCCCGACGTTCCCCGCGGATGCCAAGGGCTTGGCGAGCCGCGATAGCTCGCAGAAGGTGCTGAACGCCATCGCGCCGCACGTGCCGTGGCTGGTGGGCGGCGCCGCCGACCTGGCGCCTTCGACCAAGTCCAACCTGACGTTCCAGGGCGCCGGGAGCTTCGAGGCGGACAATTACGGCGGCCGCAACCTGCATTTCGGCATACGCGAGCACGCCATGGGCTCGATCTGCAACGGCATGGCGTTGAGCGGCATGCGCGCGTACGGCTCGGGGTTCCTGATTTTCAGCGACTACATGAAGCCACCGATCCGGCTCGCGGCCATCATGGAGCTGCCGGTCATCTACATCTTCACCCATGACAGCATCGGCGTGGGCGAGGACGGGCCGACGCACCAGCCGATCGAGCAGCTCATCTCGCTGCGCTCCGTGCCCGGCGTCGTGGTCATCCGGCCCGGCGACGCGAACGAGGTCGCCGAGGCCTGGCGCGTCGCCATGCACGTCCACGACAAGCCGGTCGCGCTGATCCTGAGCCGCCAGGCGTTGCCGACGCTCGACCGCGCCAAGTATGCGCCCGCCGCTGGCCTCGCGCGTGGCGCCTATGTCGTGGCGGACAGCGAGGGGACGCCGGAGGTGATCCTGATGGGCACCGGCAGCGAGCTGTCGCTGTGTGTCGGCGCGCATGAGGCGCTGGCGGCCGAGGGCGTCCGCTCCCGCGTCGTGTCGATGCCGAGCTGGGAGCTGTTCGAGAGCCAGGACGAGGCGTATCGCGAGAGCGTGCTGCCGCGGTCCGTGCCGGGCCGGGTGGCGGTGGAGCAAGGTTCGACTCTGGGATGGGACCGCTATGTCGGCTGGGGCGGTGCCGTGATCGGCATGCACACCTTCGGCGCCAGCGCGCCGGCTGGTGACCTGTTGAAGAAATTCGGCTTCACGCCCGACAAGGTGCTGGAGGCCGCCCGCAGCCAGGCGAAGCGCAGCAAGGGAGACTAGCCATGGATACGCAACAGCCCAAGGTCGGCAACGCGCTCAAGCAGCTGGAGAACTTCGGCCAGAGCCCGTGGCTCGACTTCATCCAGCGCAGCTTCATCCATGACGGCAGCCTGCAGACCCTGATCGACCGCGACGGGCTGAAGGGCATTACCTCGAACCCCAGCATTTTCCAGAAGGCGATGGGGGAGGGCACGGACTACGATGCCGGCTTCAAGGCGCTGGCCGAGCGGGACGACCACGATGCGCTCGGCATCTACGAGGCGCTGGCGGAGGAGGATATCCAGCAGGCCGCCGACCTAATGCGGCCGGTATACGAGGCGACCGGCAAGGTGGACGGCTACGTCAGCCTGGAGGTCTCGCCCTATCTGGCGCTGCATACCGACGAGACGGTGGCCGAGGCCCGGCGGCTGTGGAAGGCTGTGGGGCGCGAGAACCTGATGGTGAAGGTGCCGGGCACCGACAAGGGCGTGGCGGCGATCCGCACCCTGATCGGCGACGGGCTCAACATCAACGTGACCCTGCTGTTCGGGCAGGGCGCGTACGAGGCGGTGGCGGAGGCGTTCATCGCCGGGCTGGAGGACCGTATGGCGCGGGGCGAGAGTGTCGCGAACATCGCCAGCGTTGCCAGCTTCTTCGTGAGCCGCATCGATGCGGTGATCGACAAACGCATCGACGAGCGGGTCAAGAACGGCGAGACGGCACTGTCCGCCCTGCGCGGCAAGGTCGCCATTGCCAACGCCAAGATGGCGTATCAGACCTATCTCGGCATGGTCGCCAGCCCACGCTGGCAGAAGCTGGCCGCGGCGGGCGCGCTGCCGCAGCGCCTGCTTTGGGCCAGTACCGGAGTGAAGGACAAGGCCTATAGCGACGTGCTGTATGTCGAGGAGCTGATCGGCCCCGACACCGTGGACACCATTCCGCCGGCGACGATGGACGCCTTCCGCGAGCACGGGCACCCGCGCGCCAGCCTGACCGAGGATGTCGAGGGCGCCCGCGCGGTGATGACCGCCGCCGAGGAGCACAAGCTCGGGCTCGACGAGGTGACTAAGCAGCTGGTCGCAGACGGCGTGGAGCTGTTCGCCGCGGCGGCCGACAAGCTGCTGGGCTCCGTCGCGGCGAAGCGCAGGGCCATGCTGGGCGACAAATTGAGCGGCATGCAGGCGTCGTTGCCGGAGCCGCTGGCAACCGAGGTAAAGGATACGCTTGAGGACTGGCGCAAGCACGGCAAAGTTCGGGACCTTTGGGCGCACGACGCGAGCCTATGGAGCGGGGCGGACGAGGGGAAATGGCTCGGCTGGCTGCATGTGGTCGATGACCGCACCGCGGATTTGCCGGCGCTGCAGGCTTTCCAGGACGAGATCAAGGCCGAGGGCTTCCAGCACGTCCTGCTGTTGGGCATGGGTGGATCGAGCTTGGGACCGGAAGTGCTGGCCGAGACTTTTGGTCGGCAGGAACGCTTCCCCGAGTTGCTGATCCTGGACAGCACCGACCCGGCGCAGATCGCCGCGCTGCACGCCCGCGTGGACCTGACGCGGACGCTGTGCATCGTCAGCAGCAAGTCTGGCGGCACCTTGGAGCCGAACATCTTCAAGGCGTATTTCTGGGACGCCATGCAGAAAGCGGTTGGCGATAAGGCTGGCCGGCATTTTGTGGCGGTGACCGATCCCGGCTCCAAGATGCAGCGCGTGGCGGAGGCCGATGGCTTCCGGCGGGTGTTCATGGGCGATCCGGCGATCGGCGGCCGCTACTCCGTGCTGTCCAACTTCGGCATGGTTCCGGCCGCCGCGATGGGGCTGGACCTGAAGGCGTTCCTGCACTCGGCGGCGCTGATGGTGCGGACTTGCGACGCCGGGACGCCGCCGGACGAAAACCCCGGCGTGCGACTGGGCGCCATCCTGGGCACCGCCGCCAAGGCTGGGCGCGACAAGGTGACGATCGTCGCCAGCCCCGGCATCCATGATATGGGCGCCTGGCTGGAGCAGCTCCTGGCGGAGAGCACGGGCAAGCAGGGCCACGGCATCGTGCCGGTGGACGACGAGCCGCTGGGGGCGCCGGGCGTCTATGGGCAGGACCGGGTGTTCGCCTACCTGCGCCTGACCGGCGCGCCCGACGCGGCGCAGGACGCAGCGGTGGCAGCGCTGGAACAGGCGGGCCAGCCGGTCGTGCGCCTATCGCTGTCGAGCACGGAGCAGGTGGCGCAGCAGTTCTTCCTGTGGGAGTTCGCCACCGCCGTCGCCGGCGCCATCATCGGCATCAACGCCTTCGATCAGCCGGACGTCGAGGCGAGCAAGATCGAGACGAAAAAGCTGACGGATGCCTATGCCGCCACGGGCAAGCTGCCGGACGAGACGCCGTTCCTGATCTCGGACGGGATCAAGCTGTTCACCGACCCCCGCGACCAGGACGCGCTGCGGCAGGAGAGCCTGGACGAGGTCATCAAGGCGCACCTCGACCGCGCCGGACCCGGCGACTACGTGGCGTTGCTGGCCTATATCGACCGCAATCCGGCCCATATCGAGGCGCTCCGCAAACTGCGCACCCGCATCCGGGACGCCAAGCACGTGGCGACCTGCGTGGGCTTCGGGCCACGGTTCCTGCACTCGACGGGCCAGACCTATAAGGGCGGGCCGAACAGCGGCGTGGTGCTGCAGATCACCGCCGACGATGCGAAGGATTTGGCGGTGCCCGGGGAGAAGTTCAGCTTCGGCACGGTGAAGGCGGCGCAGGCGCGGGGCGACTTCGACGTGCTGGCGGAGCGGGGACGGCGGGCGCTGCGGGTGCATTTGGGTGCGGACGTGGACGCTGGGCTGGCGCGGCTGGCCCGTGCGGTGGATGCGGCGCTTTAGGGGAACGAAGGCATGGAACTTGGGATCGTCGGCCTGGGCCGCATGGGTGGCAACATCAGCCAGCGTCTGATGCGGGCGGGGCACCGCACCGTGGTATACGACCGGAACGAGGCCGCGGTGCACGGCTTGGCGGATAAGGGGGCCACAGCGTCCACTGGCCTCGCGGACATGGTCGCGAAGCTGACCCCGCCGCGCGCTGTCTGGCTGATGCTGCCGGCGGGCAAGATCACCGAAACGACGGTGGCCGATTTGGCGGAACTGCTCGACAGCGGCGACACGATCATCGACGGCGGCAATACCTTCTACAAGGACGACATCCGCCGCGCCCGGGAGCTCAGCGGCAAGGGCATCGTTTATGTCGACGTCGGCACCTCCGGCGGCATCTGGGGCATCGAGCGCGGCTATTGCATGATGATCGGCGGCGAGGAGACGGCGGTACAGCGGCTCGACCCGATCTTCGCCGCTTTGGCGCCCGGCATCGGCACTATCGAGCGCACCCCGGAGCGGGAGGGGCACGATCCCCGCTCGGAGCAGGGCTACATCCACGCTGGCCCCGCCGGTGCCGGCCACTTCGTCAAGATGGTCCATAACGGCATCGAGTACGGCATGATGCAGGCCTACGCCGAGGGCTTCGACATTCTTCGCACCAAGAAGAGCGAGGAGCTGCCGGAGGCTGAGCGTTTCACGATCAATGTTGCCGAAGTCGCGGAGACGTGGCGCCGTGGCAGCGTCGTCAGCTCGTGGCTGCTGGACCTCACCGCGATTGCCCTGACGAAAAACGGCGATCTATCGGAGTATCAAGGGGCCGTGGACGATAGCGGCGAGGGGCGCTGGACGATCGAGGCGGCTGTCGAGCAGGCTGTGCCGGCCCCGGTGATCACTGCCAGCCTGTTTGCGCGGTTCGAGAGCCGGCGGACGCACAGCTTCGCCAACAAGCTGCTGTCGGCAATGCGCGCCGGGTTCGGCGGTCACGTGGAGCCGCAAACCCCTGGCGTGATACCGCAGCCATTGCCGGTGACCCCGGCGGTCAAGGTCCAGGAACACGAGCGGGAGACCTGATCGATGGACGTCTCCGCCCGCCTGTCCGGCTGCGCGGGAATGGCCAACGCCAGCCCGGCGCCGCCCTGCACCCTGGTGATCTTCGGCGCCGCGGGGGACCTGACGAAGCGGCTGCTGATGCCGTCGCTGTACAACCTGAAGCAGGGCGGGCTGCTGCAGGAGGGGTTCGAGGTCATCGGCGTCGACCACAACGAGCGCGACGACGAGACATACCGCGCTGACCTGACTACGGCCATGCAGGGCTTCGTGACCGATAAGGGAGGCGAGTTCGCGGCGGATGGCCTGAATGGCGACGCCTGGAGCTGGGTGCGGGAGCGGCTGTTCTACCAGACCGGCGACTTCGAGGACCCCGCCACCTATACGGCGCTGAAAAGCCGGATCAGCGGCAACTGCGTGTTCTATCTGGCCGTCGCCGCCCGCTTCTTCGCCCCTGTCCTGACCCAGTTGGCCGATAGCGGATTGATGACCGAGGCGGACGGCGCATTCCGCCGCGTGGTGGTCGAGAAGCCGTTCGGCCACGACATGGCCAGCGCACAGGCGCTGAACCGGCTGATCCTGGAGAAGATGGCGGAAAGCCAAGTGTTCCGCATCGACCATTTCCTGGGCAAGGAGACGGTGCAGAACATCATGGCGCTGCGGTTCAGCAACGGCATCTTCGAGCCGCTATGGAACCGGCACTTCATCGACCACGTGCAGATCACCGCCGCCGAGACGGTGGGCGTGGAGGAGCGCGCCCGGTTCTACGAGCCGACTGGCGCGCTGCGGGACATGGTGCCGAACCACATGTTCCAGTTGCTGGCGATGACGGCGATGGAGCCGCCCAACAGCTTCGACGCGGACGCCGTGCGGGCGGAAAAGGCCAAGGTGCTGCAGGCGATCAAGCCGCTGGATACCGCCCGCGTGGCACGGGACGTGGTGCGCGGCCAGTACAGCCCCGGCCATCTCGGCGGCAAGGACGTGCCGGGCTACCTCAACGAGCCCGACGTGGCGGCGGACAGCACGACCGAGACGTATATCGCCATGCGGCTGAAGATCGACAACTTCCGCTGGGCCGGCGTGCCGTTCTACGTGCGGACCGGCAAGCGCATGGCTGTGCGGCGGACCGAGATCGTGGTCCACTTCAAGCAGGCGCCCTATGCCATGTTCCGCAGCACGCCGGTGGGGGAATTGACCCCCAACGTCATGGTCATCCACGTGCAGCCAAGCGAAGGCATCACGCTGAACCTCAGCGCCAAGGTGCCGGGCCCGACCCTGCAACTGGGTGGGGTGGCGATGGACTTCCGCTATGCCGACTACTTCAATACGCCATCCAGCACGGGGTACGAGACGCTGCTGTACGACGTGATGATCGGCGACGCGACGCTGTTCCAGCGGGCGGACAACGTGGAGGCCGGATGGGCGGTCGTGCAGCCGATCCTGGACGAGGTCGAGGCCGGGCATAGCGCCGTGAACCCCTACTCCGCCGGGACCGGCGGCCCGGCCGCATCGGATGCGCTGCTGGAGCGGGACGGCCGCCATTGGTTGAAGCTGCTCAAGTGAGCGGCCGCACCCGCCTCGTGGTGTCCGACGTGGACGGCACCTTGGTGCAAACCGACAAGTCGCTCGCCGCCAGCACGGTGGCCGCGGCCGGGCGGCTGCGGGCGGTTGGCATCCCGCTCGGCATCGTCAGCGCCCGGCCGCCGCGCGGCCTGTTGTGGATTGCGGACGAGCTGGGGCTGGCGGGCCTGCTGGCCGGGTTCAATGGCGGGACGATCGCACAGCCGGACGGAACCGTGGTGGAGCAGCATACCGTGCCGCCGGACGCCGCGCGGACCGCGCTGGAGCTGTTTGCCCGCAATGGCGTCAGCGCATGGTTCTTCACCGCGGAGGAATGGCTGGTTCACGACCCGAACGGCCCGCACGTGGACCATGAGCGCCACACCGTCCGGTTCAACGAGCGCGTGGTGGAGAGTTTCGACGCCGTTATCGACCAAGGTGGCAAAGTGGTGGGCGTGACGGATGACGCTCCGCTGCTGGCCCGGCTGGAGCAGGAGCTGCAGGGGCTCCTGGGCAACACGGCCAACGCCAAGCGGTCGCAGACCTACTACCTCGACGTGACGCACCGCGACGCGAACAAGGGCAACGCCGTCCGCGCGCTGGCGGCGCATGTGGGCGTGGACCTGGCGGACGTGGTCGTGCTGGGGGACATGGCCAACGACCTGCCGATGTTCGATGTGGCCGGGTTTGCGATCGCCATGGGCAACGCATCGGCCGAGGTGCAGGGCCGTGCCGCGGCGGTCACCGGGTCCAATGACGGGGATGGCTGGGCGCAGGCGGTGGACCGGCTCATCCTGCCGCGGGGCAGCTGATGGACCCGGTGTCCGCCGACCTCCAGGCGCTGGCCGTCCATGTCGCGGGCTGGATGACCGGTGTTCTGCAGGCACGGCCCGGACCGGTGGCGGTCGCGCTATCGGGCGGGTCCACGCCGAAGCTGCTGTATCAGGCGCTGGCGGCGCCGCCGTTCGTGGATCGCCTGCCATGGGACCGGGTGCATTGGTTCTGGGGCGATGAGCGGTTCGTGCCGGCGTCCGACGGGCGCAGCAACTATCGCATGACCACGGAAGCCATGCTGCGACGGGTCAACGCGCCGCCCGGGAACATCCATCCGATCCCAACCGAGGGCGTGACCGCCGAAGAAGCCGCCGTCCAATATCAGGCCGTGCTGCAGGACTATTACGGTAGCCGGGTCCTCGATCCCGCCCGGCCGCTGTTCGACGTCGTGCTGCTGGGGCTCGGCACCAACGGCCATACCGCGTCGCTGTTCCCGGACACCCCGGTGCTGGCCGAGCGCACGGCCTGGGCGGCTGCGGTGACGCCCGCCGGCGAGCCCACGCGCATCACGCTCACCTACCCGGCACTCGAAAGCTGCCGCCATGCCGCCTTCCTGGTGACTGGCGCGGACAAGCGGGACGTGCTGGCCCAAGTGCAGGCGGGCGGTGCCGACCTGCCGGCGGCGCACTACCATCCCGTGGGCGAGCTGCACTGGTTTGCCGATAAGGCGGCGGCGGGCTAGGAGCTTGGCGCCGTCACGGCTATCGTTGTTTCTATGAATGCGAAACCTTCCCCTGCCATCCTGGTCGTCATGGGCGTTTCCGGCTCCGGCAAGACCACCATCGCGGCCCTCCTCGCAGGCCGGCTGGGCTGGGAGTACGAGGATGGGGACGATTTCCATCCGCCCGAGAACGTCGCCAAGATGCACGGCGGGACGCCGCTGACGGACGAGGACCGCTGGCCTTGGCTGGACGCCATCGCGGCCTGGATCGATGCGACGCGGTCCGCCGGGCGGCATGGGATCGTGGCATGCTCGGCGCTGCGGCGTGCCTATCGCGACGTGCTGGTGGGCGCCCGGCCCGATGTGCGGCTGGTTTATCTGCAGGGCGACAAGCAGATGATCGCCACCCGGCAGGCCGCGCGGCTGAACCACTACATGCCGGCGACCCTGGTTGACAGCCAGTTTGCCGCGCTGGAAGAACCAGGGCCCGACGAATGCCCCATCGTCGTCTCGGTGGCGCCGCGCCCGCGGGAGATCGTGCAGGCGATCGTCGCGCAGTTGCCGGGGCTTGCGTGATGGCTGCGCAGTTGGACCAGACCGCGCTGAAACAGCAGGCCGCCGAGGCCGCGGTGGCGGAGGTGACAGACGGCATGGTGCTGGGCCTGGGGACCGGCTCGACGGCGGCGCTCGCGGTGGCGGTACTGGGCGCACGGGTGCAGGCCGGGCTGCGCATCGTCGGCATTCCCACGTCCGAACACACGGCGGAGCAGGCGCGGACGCTGGGCATCCCGCTCGCGAGCTTCGCCGACCATACCAGCATCGATCTCACGATCGATGGCGCGGACGAGGTGCACACGGGCACGCTCGACCTCATCAAGGGCCTGGGCGGAGCGCTGCTGCGGGAGAAGATCGTGGCCGCCGCCAGCCGCCGCATGACCGTGATCGTGGACGAGAGCAAGCTGGTTGCCGCCCTTGGGGGCGTGCGCCTGCCGGTCGAGATCGTGGCGTTCGGCTGGCAGGCGACAGTCGCGCATCTGCAGGACGCGGGCGCCGACATTCTGGTGCGCCAGGGTGCCGACGGCGCACAGTTCCGCACCGACAGCGGCAACCTGATTGCCGACTGCGCCTTCGCTGCCATTGCCGACCCGGCGGCGCTGCACGCCCAACTGAAGGCCATCGTCGGCGTGGTGGAAACTGGGCTGTTCATCGGCATGGCGACCCGCGTCATCGCCGGCACCCAAGCCGGCCCTAGAATCCTGGAGTTGCGATGACTGGCGCCAAGACGGATCACCCGACGACCCCTGACGCAGCGGCCCTGGCGCCGGTGACCCTGGCCATCGACATTGGTGGCAGCAATCTCAAGGCCGGCCTGCTGAACCGCGACGGCGGCGCGGTGGGAGAGCGGGTCAAGGTGCCGACGATGCACCCATCCCCGCCTGAGCGGGTTGTGCCAGCACTGATAAAACTGGCCGGGCAACTCGGGCCGTTCGACCGCATCTCGGTTGGTTTTCCTGGCCTGGTCAAAGGCGGCACGGTGCGGACGGCGCCGAACCTCGGCACGAAGGATTGGGCGGGCTTCGATCTCGTCGGTGCGCTGCATAAAGGCCTGGGTAAGCCGGTGCGTATGCTGAACGACGCGACGGTGCAGGGCCTGGGCGTGATCTCCGGCCACGGGCTGGAGTGCGTGATCACCCTTGGCACTGGCTTCGGCTTCGCGCTGTATCAGGATGGCCGGCTCACTCCGCAGTTGGAGATGAGTCAGCATGTCATACGTAAGAATATGACATACGACGAGTACGTGGGCGTGGCAGCGCTGCACAAGGTGGGCCACAAGCGCTGGGAGCGCCGGGTGGAGCGGGTGCTGGCGCAGCTTCGGGCGGTGGTGAATTTCGACACGCTGTATATTGGCGGCGGCGACGCTCAGGCCCTTGATATGAAGTTGCCAAAGGACGTGCGCATCGTGTCGAACGACGCCGGGATCACTGGCGGCGTGCGATTGTGGGATAGCCGGCTGGACGACGCCTTTGCCCAGCAGGGGGCGGCAAGCTAGACTTGGCGACGACGTTTCACCTCGTTCGCCATGCCGCGCATGGGCTGCTGGGCCGGGTGCTGGTGGGACGTATGCCGGGCGTGTCGCTGAACGAGGATGGCCGGGCGCAGGCGTTGCGGCTGGCAGGTCATTTTTCGAGAGGCTCGATCGCGGCGGTGGTTTCAGGCCCGCTGGCGCGTACGCAGGAGACTGCCGTGCCGATTGCTGCGGCGCTCGGGCTTGATGTCGCGACGGATACCGGGCTGGATGAGATCGATTTTGGCGACTGGACCGGGATGGCGTTTGATGCGTTGCAGGGTTCGGTGGAATGGCAGGCTTGGAACCGATTCCGCGGCACGGCGCCAACGCCGGGCGGAGAGACGATGCTGGAGGCACTGGCCCGCGCGCTCCGTACCCTTGCGCGCCTGCGCCGCGCCCATCCGGATGGCGAGGTGGTGCTCGTCAGCCACCAGGACGTGCTGAAATCGCTGTTGATGCACAGCCTGGGTGCCCCGCTCGACCTCGTGCACCGCATCGAGCTTGCGCCGGCATCCCGCAGTATTATGCGAGTGTTCGACGATGGTGGCGTGCGGGTGGACGGGGTGAACTTGCCGCCCTGAATGTTGTGTCAGCTACTCTATTTTATGAACGCTTCTGGTGGAGCGCGGACACCGGAGAAGGTGGTTCTACGGCGATAGGACTTGACCTACGTAAGACTGCCAGCGACCGTGACAGGAGTCTGACATGTTATGCTCGGGTCTAGGGCGCAAGAAGGTTAGCCCAACTGGCCGGCCATCCGACAGCTAACCAAAGGATCTCCGAAGTGCAGAATCTAGAAGAGGTCTTTCGCAGGCAGGGGCCGCCCACCATTACCTTCGTTGAGCCCTCTAGATATACCGAGATACGGCTTGCATTGCGAGAAGTTGGACGTTGTGTCGTAATCGAGGGTCCTTCCGGAATCGGAAAATCTACCATCGTAGACAGGGCGCTCTCGGACCTTGGGATGAAAGCCGACGCATTGACTCTGAGCGCGCGCAAACCGGACGACCTGGGTTTGATCGAAGAGATTCTGAAGGAGGGCAGGTTAGGAACTGTAATCGTCGACGACTTTCACCACCTCGACGACGATATGAAGCGGCGCTTGGCAGATAAAATGAAGCTTATTGCTGATAATCCGGAGAATGGAAATAAGCTCATTCTTGTTGGCATAAATAAAGCTGGTGATCGGCTGGTGAACTTTGCTCCTGATCTTGCAATGCGTATCGACGTGTTTCGCCTTGAGTCTAATCCGCCGGAGAAAATATCAAAGCTCATAGAACTGGGTGAAGTCGCTCTTAATATAGTCATTCGTAATAAGCGGGACATTATCAACCGTGCTCAGGGAAGTTTCCAGATTGCTCAGGTGCTTTGCTACAATCTGTGTGCACGCGAAGGTGTCGAGCGGACACAAACAGAATCACGGACCCTTAGGGGTCATCCGGAAACATTCGAATCGGGTAGCGTGCGATTGTCCCGCTTGCGGATTTCCGTTGCTTGAAAGGTTTGTTATCCCGTTTGGATGATTGAC
>JAABUW010001349.1_pt1 | contig 41726 bp, 59 predicted proteins | sample 5560081 | NCBI WGS metagenome assembly JAABUW01 (sample SAMN10711882, study PRJNA513363) | rock metagenome | isolation source: Antarctica rocks | place: Antarctica: Victoria Land, Knobhead sud | reverse complement strand
GTCTGTGGGAGCACCACTGTTGTGACTTATGATGGATGCATAAAAAAGGACGAGCGAAGTGAAAACTTTCACACTATAAACGAAGGCGTCGCGCGCGAGCTTATCCGAGCCTTCCAACAGGAGAGAGTCAAAAGCGTCGCTGGGCAGCCTCGCTGCAATTATACCGACACTTCCGACTTCCTGCACTTATTATCCAGGCTGCATTTGATTCGTATTACCTACCCAACTAAAGGCTGTCCACATCGCGCTGTGATCCACAGCCCAGAGTGCTGCTACACCTGTCATCCACCCGAATCAATCACGGAAGATCTGGGTGGCAAACTGGCTAGAATGCATTGACATGGCTGACGCGAGGAGCCCCGTCGAAAGGCAGCCGGAAGCTAGGCGTGAGAACTGAAATGATGCCCAAAACGGTCTCACGACAGCCCTTCCTCAGAAGTGCTCAAGCGCAAAACATCGCAACAGGTGTTGCAAGCCTTCGCCGTTTGAAGCATTGATTATGCATTGAACTTCGGCGTATCTATATCGCGAGACAGAACCTACCACTCATCGGACAGCTGTTTCGCAGTCTATGGCTCATGCAACACTTCCGCGGTCTGCTTCACGACCCGGCTGTATTGTGCACTGCTCGGCGACGACCAATGTCCGTACCACCTTTGTACAATTCCCGTGTGTACCACCGAAGACGTCTTTGCGGACAGAGGGGTAAAGATTGCGGGAAGAACGACGTCAGTGCAAGAGGAATGACATCATTTCACTGAAGAACCGTTTCTCGTTCCTTCCAGCGCTTTGAGAGACGGTAACCTTTGTCATAGTGACACAAATCGTACGCTTCCTGTCGGTTTGTTCCCTCACTTTTCGCCAACTCATCATCCATTCCCGCTCGCATCCATTATGACGTGGTCAGACGAATTTTCAGAGACAGAGGAAAGAGACAGATTTCCATCGCAGGGTCGCAAGGCTTCCACGCTTCGTAGCATCAGCAGCCTCGGCAATCGCTGGAAAACTTCGATGCACAGCTTGTGGAGTCATCTTCCATCCGTGTTGTCAGCGTGGTACTTGAGCAGGTATCCGGATGCTGGGATGGTCGAGATGTTCGACAAAGCGGCTAGCCGATCGCAGCTCACGTTGTCTCGAAATACAAACCATCTGATTCCTCTAATCAACCTTGCAGAGGAAGAAAGGCTCCCGGTGCTGACGAGACTCAGTATCGATTTGCAAAGTCTGGCGTGGCATTTCATGAGGAAGCGTGCTAAGCGACATAACTGGACTTGCCTGCTCTCCAAAGCCCACTTGAGACAGCACATAATTTACAGTGAGCAAGGAGAACCTGGACTGTCGATTGGAGAGTGGCAAACTGCGGTCAAGTCAGCCAAGACCAAACATTCACTCGATGAGGAGGAGGAAGTGGATGTCAGAATCGAGTATATTTTGAAGGAGATTGAAGAGGGAAGGCAGAAACGTGGTGGGTCGAGCGATAGGTGGCGAAAGCAACCAACGTCCCTTCGTACGATTCTCGGATCCGCTTTGTCAAACGTTCGGTCTACTTGTCCCTGATGACGGTCTGGAGCTTGTATACTCATACCCTGCAGATACCGGATGAAATGTAGATGTTTTCTACTATGAGAACCGGAAACAGAACGACATTCTAGCGGTGCTCTGTTGGACCGCTCGGATAAGCTCGCGTCGCGACGCGTTCGTTCATAGTGTAAACAACTTCATTTCGCTTGTACTATCTTATGCATCCATCATAAGTCACAACAGTGGTGCTCCCACTGATATCTCACTCCCCACTGAGATATCAGTGAGAGCACCATAAGTTACAACAGTTTCAAGGGAGTACGGGGAGTCTGATCCGAAGCACTGTACTCTAATACTCCGGTCTGACCAGGCTTGGACTTCATGTTCATCCGGTGTCTCGATTCGATGCTTGAGTGGTTCACTCACATGGGCACCAGATGCTACCGCATTGGCACTGGCGTATGGCACTGGCGTATGGCACTCACTCCGCGCTTCTTCGCTGGTGATAGAAGTCCGTGCGACAAGTTCATGACCAAGCCATAAAGACGCCTGTCGTGCGATCCCCAATTGGACCACTCTAGGCCCGTGATAAGCAACCATCTCAGGGTATTGGCCAATCAGTGCTGGGGCTCAGGGGCGTCTCAGCCTAGGAGAGCTTCTCGAGCTCCGTAAGTCACGCAAAGAGCACGAGCTCCGGTATCAAGAGGATCTTCGAGACTACAACCTCAACCATGCTCATCGTGATTACCACAAAGAGCTCGTGCGGAGGGGCAAGACTGGATTGAAAAACGGAGAGTGGGACTCTGTGGTGCGGTCCATCACGGCTGATCTCAGCAGCAAAGGTCGACAATACAGCACCTCGGACATCAGCGACAGGGCTCAGAATGAGATCCTCTCCGGGGCCAGACCAAGGCAGGCCGTGCAGAGCGGTCCGCGGGCGCCCATGGGCTCGAATAGCTGGTGAGGTGTTGTTAGATTCGGAAGCAATCAGATCGTATTCCGGACTTTCTGTGATTTACTGTATGAATGCATATCTCAACAACATGGCTTTGATCCGATCTTCCACCGCTCATCCTCCATATTGGACTACGTGTGGACGCTGTCGGTTCCCGTACTTATCAGCCTACTCCTTCAGCTACTGGGCTCATACCCCGAATTTCGTCGTGCATAACACCGTGCACTATTCCAGCGGGCTCTCCTCTGATCGAATCCTCTTTCGCCATCCTTTCATGCAGCGTCCGAATCAGACCTGCGTTAGAACACGTTAGTACCCTCCTTCCACCACAGGAAGGAAACAAACATGGACTTTGATGCGCAGAGAATGTCAAATCTCTGATCAACATCATAATCATAGCCGTTAGAAGAAATCATACCCTCTTTGCAGATATCCCGAATGCCATAATCATGTGATGATACATGTTGTAGTGAAGAAAGTCGCTCATCAAGTCACAGTCACAGGCTGACAAGGGTGGAGAACAGCCTAGAACTTCCTCGAGGGCCATCACAATCTCTGATGGGTAAGTGCAGCTTAGCGCACTCCCGGGCAATCTTCTCACATCGTTTTCGGGAGCGAAATCTTCAGTACCAGGTCGTCGGGATTGTTGGTCTCCTCACCCAGACTGGCTCCCCACAAGCACGCGGCTCGGGAACCTCTTCTCGTCATCAAAGAAATGTGCAGATTACCCCACAAGGAGGCAGATTCACGCAGTAGACGTTCTAACGACTTGATTGAAGTCATGTCGCAGAAGACGGAAGCTGTGGACCGCCTGTGTGCTGCCACAGCGCTAGGCTGTTACAAGTGGGTGGAAAAGCGATGCATGAACTCGACTATTCAACTCTGTAAAACGCGTCATCCGCTCTGCTCCATCCCGCGCGGGTACCTGATAGCATCCGCGCTGCTACCCTGAGAGCAGCCTACGACTCTCCCGGCGTAACGTAGGCGACGATCGACACGCAATCTCCCGCCTCCGCGCAGAGATTGAGCACTACGAAGAGTGGTACAGCGTGATTGTCCTGTCAACCGAGCTCTTTCGCACCCAACATGCGTTTGGCCCAACATCCGTTTGAACAGAGAATCCAGGCTGAGCGGTTATCCTGGTGTGACGTATCTAGAGTGGCATGCAGCGGTGGATACCGTCACAGCGGATTGGGAGGCGGAGGAAATGCTGGATGTTATTGACGCGATCTGCGATACAATCGCAGTACAGACAATGCTGGATCACGGAGCTTGGACGAGTGGTGATACATCAGCTGATATTGCGTGCCCTATGTATCCTGCTGGGTGACCGATCTTTGCGGTTCGTCCTCTTGCCATCACCGTCCGCAAGTACAATTAATCTTCCAGCGGCGCACTCAACTGCTCATCAGTCTACAATCAGTCTATTTGGTTCAGCCACTATACCAGCAGTACGGAGGACTGGGCTCCATGCGTCAGCGCTGGATACTTTCAGAGAAGCATTCTTCCCATATCCCTCCATGTCCGCTTCGGACGTCAAAGGCTTGATCTTAGTGTTTCGATAACTTCCTTCTTGGCTCTGACTATTGATGACTCACCGCTCGACTTCCCGGCTGGTGCTCCGGATTGAGATCGGAAACTGATCGTGTCCCACACAAAGGAGGAGTTCGGGCGAGGAGTATGGGATAGGTTGGAGCTCGAGCGTAGGTGTCTTTCTGTTCACCTGATCATGCACAATGACTTTTTGCAGCGTCGAGAAGCTCACATAACCCCTTTCAACTACACTGAAGACACCGACTCCACCACCTGAACCCACACCATATCTCCCGCGATCAACAACATTCGAAGTGCTCGGCACTCAGCTTACCGGGTACGCAGCCCGTATTCGGGAGCTGTCGGACTTGATCACGGCGTTCAACGGGGGTGTTGGTCAGTTTACCGATGCATAGGGGATTCGGGAATTGGAAGTGGATCATACACTTCGAGCTAGGCTGGTTGCCTGCACTGGAATTGGAATTCAAGATTACAACGCCACGGGCACCCGGAGGTGCGATGATACCGGCGGAATAATACTTCCACTTCATCGGAGTGGTTCTCCGTCGTTTCCGGTCAAGGTTTCTCACTGATAACCGACTGGGGCCTAAGCGTGGAGCTGCCCAATCAACGGACCAAAAAGATCCGTGCTTTGAAAAACCTGCTCGAGAAGCGACAGATAGTTTCACCTACGGCTCGCACGACCACCGTTTCCCCCTCGATCCGGAAGACTACTACGATAGAATCATTCAGCTGAACGATAAGATGCAAGGCGAGAATGAAGCTCTACTCGGGATTGACGAACATGCGCTATTGCTCAAGGAATTTTGCAAGTATTAAAGGAGGGATCATCCTTCCCCTAAACAGTTCAAGGATGATCAGGTGATCGAGATGAGGCGTAGGGATGCTGGTGAGAATGCAAGGAAGACTTTTGCGACGGCATCGGCGAGTATTGCGGAGTCGGAGCCGGAACGGACGGGTTGGAAGAGTGGGAGCGATTCTGTGTAGAGATGACGGTCGAGGTCTGTCACGGTGCTACGTCGACCAGTAAATAGGCCCGACGCTCAGCTCCTAGAATCGGCGACGGTCGTCTGAGTGTCACGGTGCTACGTCGACCAGCAAATAGGCCCGACGCTCAGCTCCTAGAATCGGCGACGGTCGTCTGAGCTTCGGCAAAGTTGGGCTACCGTGGTCGAACTTAGCTGGAATAACTCGAGGACACGCGTGGGTGTAGCCGAGTTAAGTGCGGGTCGAGTAGCGTGGGCTAGAGATGCTGAGGCTATGAGTAGGCTAGGTAACTATAGTGACTCTAAATGACTTTCAGTGACTTTCAATCTCGAATCGCTGGTTCTCCCCGACTCTCAAGTCCATCCCTTTTATACATCGCCTTTCAGGCCTATCTTCGGTGATGTTCGGCGATGTTCGGCGATGTTATCCGAGCTTCAGTTCAAGATCGTGACAAGGTCTATGCCCCCTCGAGCTACTTCATGGAGGTGTTTAGTTGGGGTGTATTGTGCAATCCCCAGCAGTTCAATTGAATTTGGATCCTGACACCCATCCGCATTGAACGTTCCACAGACCGGTTTGACGGCAAGGGCCCCTCTAACATAAAGTAGTGCTAGCTCCCTCGCGGTAATGAAGGTACGAAGATGGTGTGCTCTTTATCCTCCGACGACATCCTCGCCTCCTATTCTCAAATTTTACGGATAAACTCAAAAGGTGCCACTAACTCGGCGATAAACTCCGGACCCCACAGGCGGCTGGTTCCGCGATCACCCGTAACATCGATCTCACTCATCCTCCTACCTCCCCAATCCCATCTACCACTCCTCCATCTCTCGCCGGCATGTCCCTCCTCCGCCCCACCGTCATGCGATGTGGTCTCGGTCTCCGGGCACGACATCTCCACACTTGTAAGCGGCGCAAGCAAAGACTTTACAGGTGATGACAGAAGCTGATGGTGTTTGATCGTAGCTCGAGCACTGGCGATCAGGGCAACTCAGGCGAGACGGGATGTTGTGATCTCACCGAATGAGACCGCAGGGTTCAAGTATATACCTGGTGGACGTGAGTCTCTTCTTTGACAATCTTGCTCTCGGATAAAAGGTCGAGGCGGACGGCGTTTCCGCATGGAAAGACATCGATCGCCTAGCTGTCTGAGGGAGATCTTCACTTACTTACATCAATCCATCTGAACATCGCTGACGAGTGTCTTCTTCGTTATCCCATTCTGCTTCCAACCCGACACGCCTACTTCCTCGCCCTCACAGCCGTCATCCCCGGCACCGTCAATGACGCGACCACCTTCCCCGAAGCCTCCAAGTCTCACGGATCTTACCACTGGGCATTCGAGCGGATTCTCTCCGCCGCGCTGATCCCCATCACCGGCGCCGCTTGGATGGCTAGCGGGACTGCTTACGTGAGTTCCTCTCGCTCGATTCTTGGACTACCCTGATCTTCATGCGCTTCCCATTCCCGCTTTGACTGCACCGTTATCCCATCCACTGCCCTCCCGCTGCTACACTCCCATCCACTCGCTCAGCCGATCATCGACGGCATATTCGCCGTCTCGATGATCGTCCACTCCCATATCGGTTTCGACTCTTGCATCCAAGATTATGTCCACACCCGGAAGTTCCCCGTGCTAGGTCCTCTCGCAAAGTGGGCGCTCCGGGCGGGGACGGGACTGTCGGTATGGGGGGTGTACGAGTTCAACACGAATGACATCGGTGGGTCTCCGCCTTGTTGCCACAATTCAAGCTGACAAGGTGCAGGACTGACGGAGCTGGTGAGGAGGATGTGGAAGGCTTGAGCATGGATGGGGTCCTTGTACGAGTACGGAGTAGAGGGATATGCCATTGTTGTACATTGAACATGGGACATGCGTACAACATCGTTCAGTCATCTCACAATCCTCAATAGAATCCCTCACGCCGGTCGCTGCCTCTTTCCACCCCAATCATCCTGCAGCGGCTCGGGAATCATCTGGATCTCGAATAACGCTCTGCGGGGTCCGGTGCGCTGGATCTGCGGGTACCGTGCCGGCCCGCCCGTACTGTGCTTGGTCGGAGAGACACTGCTGAGCGGACCAATCAGCTGGTGAAGGCAATCGGCTGCGGAGGCGACTCACTTCCGATCTTCCCCAGAGATACTCCTCTTCATCCCCCTAGCACTCGCGAAGCCACTGAAGCCGGCTTCGACACGTGTCTCATTCTCGTCAAGCTCCAGCTTCGCTCCGTGCACGTGCATGACCGTAGAGGCCTTCGCAGCAACATCGTCGATCCCGCCCGACGGGATGCGAGGTGATTCCGACCGGATCGGGGCGGACATCTTGAGCTGTGCTGCTAGAGCGCTGGAGATGGCAAGAGCGCGAGCTGATGAACCGGTGGGATTCGACGGTCCGCCCTGCGGAAGTGTATGGGTCAGCTGAAGGCACCGCGGGATTGAGGAATCACTGACCCCGCTAGGATATACAAAGCCGCCCACGGGTGTCTTGATGGGCGGTTTCTCTGGGACCGTCTCACTACTGCTGCCTGAGCTGTGGGTCCTATCGCCGCTGCTCATTCTCAGATCTTCGATAGTACCGCTACGCAGGGTTACCACGGCACTGCCAGTAGCGCGTAGCTGCTGAGGTGCACGCGATGTAGAAGACTGATTCTCTTGTCCTGCTGCAAAGTGACGTGGGACTAGGTTTGGTCGAACAGGATGAGCAGGAGGGAAGTCCGGCCGGTGGCGATGCTGGTAAGTCAGCTGATCTGGTCGTGAGGCTGCTGAGCGTGATAGGCCAGCAGCGGGCGTTGAGGTGTGCGTGGTCCAGTCCTCCACGGGGATAATCCTATTATGAAGGATTGGAAAGGTCGGGACACCCTGTGCTGGGGGGACTCACCCGTGTGCTACTGCTTGCACCGACTGATTCACTTCGTCGAAGAACGCATCCTCCATACCCCCAAATTCACCATCAAAGCTCTCATCCACCAAGACGTCTCCGCTCTCGAACTCGAGAAAGGATCGGAGCGGCGTCGCCGGTATAATACTTGGGCTGTCGTGGGATTGCGGAGGGATGTTGAGGGGAGGAGGCGGTTTCATACCGTTAGTCATGTGGTGCGGGACTGCCGATGCTCGAGAAGGCCCGGCTCCGGCTTCTGTAAACTCCGGTCGCCGTTCGAGTTCGCTGACATCAAACTTCGCCTGCGAATCATTCAGCTGTTGCACATGGACACATACTATGTCGACTTACAGGCGGCACCTTCACCTTGACCACCTCTTTGGCGTAATCCTTGTCATATAAGCAGTTGCCCAATACGTTGCCGAATGTCTTAAGCGCTCTCTTTGTCGCGTCCGTGACGGCCTCTTTCTTGGCCTAATCAGGTACGTCTACGTCAGCACCGCCTGCCAATTACCTTGACGAAGGTGAGACGAGGAAGGTGAGACTCACCTTGTCCAGAGCCGATCCTTTCCCCTTGACATTCTCTCCCTGCCCACATCCCACGTCTTCATGGAAGCAGCCATCTTGCAGTGTGATTCGGACGATAGCGGTCACATTGACCGAAACCCTGCCTTGGTTGTTTTGATCGAGCTTCGTGAAGGATGCATCTCAGCGGTCGAAATCTTGACCAAGGCAGTGTCTCACAAAGTCTGTCGTGAGGGAAACGATCGAAGAAGACCATCCGTTGAAGCCGAAAACTTCGTTCGCGAGATTGATGACTGCAAAGAATCAGCAGGCCCCGGTGGAGATGCGGTTCCGCCGATCGGCTGAATGCCTCCCACGACCACCCTACTAACCTTTCCACCCTTCGATATAGCTACATCCGTCAGCCTTGCTACCGAAAAGAGACAATCTACTCACCTCAGCTTTGGCCCTCCGCTCGGACCCGGTCTTTGCGTCACATACTCTGGTCCCAACTTCCTCGCCAACCTAGCTTGAAGCGTTGCAACTCTCTCCTCTGACCACTGAGAGAAGCGGGGCAAAGCGGTCGAGCTGGGTGGAAAGCCATGTTGAGAGATCCACGTCGAATCGTTTGAGTCTCCCATGTGGGAACCGTTCGCGGACTCATGAGGTGTGTGTAAAGATGGATGGGGTGGGCGGGAGGGATGTTGAGGTGTGTATGGATGGATGACGGGCTTTCGCTCGTGAGCCTCAATGAGGTGAGCCGAATGGCTCATCACACCACAAGGCCAAGCGAGTCAGGCGACGTCGTAGTCCGCTTTGGACTTTGGGGAGGGGATGGAAGAGGAAGAATGAAAAGTATCAAGAGGTGATATTTGCGCAGGACAGGCGCCTGACCTTTCTCTTACGTCAGCAAACATTTATTCCAAATTACCGGATCTTACGTCAGCAAACACCTCACCCAAAACGCGTCTTTGATTTCGGTAACCTATGAACCCAGCCAGATAATGGCTACCTCTCTTCCATCTCCTCCGACAGGTCCATCTCGGAGACCAACAACTTCCTTCTCGACTCTCCCCCAGCTCTCCAAGCCTTTCCTCCTTGATCCCGCAGCTAGATCATACCGGCATCAATATTCCAACATCTATTTTGTGCGGCTCGTCGAGCTTAGACCGATTGTCGAGGACAGGGCTCAGGAGAGATGGGGAGGTGTGCGAGGTCAGCTGAGCTTGAACTCGTCGCCCGGCCACAGCCGGCATTGGTGAACCACGGACAGCTGATCTACCAATAGGAAAACCACCACTCTTGCCTCGGATCCTCAATTTGCAAAGATCTCAGCTATGCTACATCGTCGGAACCGTCTACCTCGATATGCCACTCAAACCCAACGTCCTCGAAGACATGGCGCGAGATGTCCGTTACCCTGCTCAGAGCTCGCGTCAAGCTGATGAGCAAGTAGCATTGGATCGCCCCGCCTGCACCTCGAGCGAAGTTCTTCTCCGCGCAAGATGCTGTACATCTCGAGGACGAGAGTGGACGGGTGAGACTGGTTGGGGATGTGATGAGGCGCGAGAGAGATCGGGAAGGGGGAGGACTCGTCACGGGTAAGTATAGCTCTTCGGGAAGCACACTCTGGGGCCAAATTTATCCCCCTGCGGCCGGTGGTTCCGCTGAGCTGAATCACGAACTTAGGAGTAATCATGGCTGCCCTTGGAATGGAGACCAGCTCTGGCGATTTCGAGGTTATCGACCTATGTTTCGCCGGCCTGCCAGATCTGCTGAGACCCGAGGCCGGGCCTTCGAATGATGTCAATAGGAGCAGTAAAGGCAAAGACAGGGCGAAGGAGGACATCGTAGTCGATGGTAGGTGTCTTCGGTCACTTGATTTTCGCGCTAAGCTGTCTCGTAGGCGATTCGGAGAAAAATCGCTCATCCGAGAAGACATGGGTCGCGCTGGTGTCAGGCTTGTCAGTTGGCGCGCAAGAAGCACCTGCGGATCTCAAGGCGGAACTCTTGGTCGAATGGTTGACAGGCGAGACTGGTGGACCTGCCGTGAGCCTCAAGGAGTCTGGCTGGATCTGGGCTCATGTACCGTAGGACCAGTTAGATGGCGCTCGAATAGCCCGGCTAATCCTCGCTGGGAACTCATTGACAATGCCCATACGGGGCGAGGACGACAAAAAACCTGTCCGTCACGGCAACTGAATAAAGCTCATAGACTGACTCCCGATCAGAAACGCTTCAACAACGCATCTAAACCCCTTTACCCATCCCATCCCACCAAATCCCTCTCCACTCTCCTCACAGATCTACTCGCCTCCGCCCTTCCCGTCAACCTGATTCCCGGACCCTCAGATCCAGCTGGCGCAACTCTTCCACAACAGCCATTGCCGAAGGTGATGATAGGCGGAAAGAAGATGCAGGGGCTGGAATGTGCGACGAATCCTTCGTGGATGGAAATAGGCGGTCGAAGGTCCGTCCTTCTGCTTGCCGGTTGGGTAGGGTTTGACGCCACAACTAAGCTTCCTCGGCACTGGCGGGCAGACATTAGACGACATATATAAATACCTTCCCTCTTCTTCTCGACTAGGCATGGCTCGAAGAACGCTGGAATGGCGACATCTCGCACCGACCGCACCAGACACTCTTTGTCGGTATCAATTTCCCCTTCTCAGTCCCGTACTGATATAATCCAGGGATATACCCCTTCCCGGACGCTGACCCCTTCATCGTCCATCACCGACCAGAGGTCTACTTTTTGGGCAACCAGCCGGAGTTCGAGACTGCCATTGTTGGGGGTGCGTCCAATCTTGCTGCTGCTGCTGGTTGAGTCTACTGATAGGGATCATAGAGCCAGACTCGCCAACCAGAATCATATTGATTCCATCGTTTGCAAAAACAGGTGTTGTCGTCCTGCTCTGCCTAGAGACACTGGAATGCAAGACTGTAGGCTTCGAAGTTCCCAGTTGGATAGGGGAGATGAACGGTCATGGGGAGGATGATGGGGATGGGGACGTGAAGATAGAGTAGGGGTAGGCTTTCTTGAGCAAGTCACGCATCATCCTTATTCCCCAGCTTCACTCGAATATCGACAAGTCGCTCTAACGCCGTCACTGGGAGCAATCCCTGCATAGAGAAGCTTGAGCTCCCCGATCACAACGCCGGACATGCAAGATCCATGCAATGCTCACGCCGCACGTAACGAATCAAACAACCTAACCCCTCTCTGAGCATGTTCATAACCCGAAGCCCCCTCCTCCGCCTCCTCACCATACCGAACAGTCCAACCCCACTTCCCACCTCGCCCTTTCCACCCACTAGGCCGTTCCCTCTCCTTCTTCCTAGCCGCCCGCGCTTCCCCTCTCACTACGCCATCCACTAGCCCACCCGACCCATCGAGCGTCAATACGAACGCCCGTTTCTCGGTGACTCCCCACAGTCTCCCTCCCTCGCCGACCAGCTTGTACACCGGCGAACCCCTTCCTTCGGGCGAGAAACATGACCAACCGGTCTTGGGCTGCCTTATGTCGAAGAATGCGACGGTCCCGTGTCGTGCCCCGCCGCCCGCTACGTGGTTCTCTGCTAGGAACGCGCAGGAGTACATCGCTGACCCATCTGCCCACGTCCAGGGGTCCGACATCTCGAGGCATGGTCCAGGATCGGGTGAGCGGAGATCGTGGAGTCGGAGGTGGGAATCGTACCATGCTGAGAGGAGGAGGTGGGGGTCATGTATCGATGGAGAAGGGGGATGGGCGAGGTCGTAAGGACTTGAGCGGGAAGGTGGGTCGGGTCCATGTAGTGCGCGCGTGGGAGTGGGGAGAGGACCGCTGGGGAGGAGAGGATGGATATCGATTGTACCTGTCACACCTAGGAGGAGAGATTCGCGGGTGACAAGGCTGGACCAAGCTCGGGATTGTCGGAGCGAGAACGTGGCGGGTGGTACCCAAGGAGATCGACTCTGGAAGACAGAGACCATCCCGGTGGAAGTAGTCGTACTCATGATCTCCCCACCCGGACTCGCAGATAGGGTATGAACATTCGCCTCTCTCGGTTGTGCGAAATGCGCCGTCGCTCTCCCGTCGGGTAGTGCCACCTTCTGTAACGTCCCATCGTACTGCGCCACCCCAACCTCCCCACCACCAAGTTCGACCACCCCAATGATATCCGCCTTACTCCCGCTATGCCGCTTAGCAATGGGAAACTCCCTCGCTCGACCCACCCCGCCGTCAAGTATAGGGTGCACGAGAAGGTGACCTCCTACGCCAAGGAGGAGGGAAGTGGGGGTTACAAGGAGGGTGGGGATGACATGTGTTGGCCAAGTGGGACCGACTTGGAGGGCATGCCATCGGCGGTTGGAGAGGGAGGTGGTGGTGTGGTGGTTGTGCTTTAGAAGGTCGAGTGGGGTGATTTGCGATGGGGGTGGGAAGATGGTGAGGTGGTGTTGGGGGTGGTGGGAGAGGTAGCGGGGGATGCCGAGGTGGGCGATCTGGGAACATCAGCATTGTCAAGGGAGATGGATACTTCAGACGGTGCTTACCCGGGAGTGTAGGGTCGAGCTGAGGTGTTGGAGACGTAAGAGATCGGGTAAGTGGAGACGAGCGAGGATGTTGGAGAGGACGTCGTCGGGGAGGTCCTCGAAGTGTGACAACGAAATCTCGTGACTCCGGGTCATCTCGACCGAGCAAAAGGCTCCGAGTCAGTCTGGATCTTGCGCATGCTATAGCTCGAACTGTGCTTGTATGGTGAAAGGGGGAACCTTGGAAGAGCGTGATCTACATCATGCGAGCGATACGTGCGTTACCCCTGTCCATGTGGCAGTGTGGCAAAGTCTCGCATCGAACCAGAACAAGAAGATGCATGCCAAGATCCATACAAAGATGCCTCCTGCGGTTCTCGCTTATCCCCCGACTCTGGTATGCTATGCTCTGACCCTATGACATCCATTGCACGCTTCCGGGCGCTACGTTCCCCACCCCGACAGCGGGGTTCGTATATGCCGTCTGATCGCTCTCGTTCTCCAATGTCTGGCCACACCTCAGCTTTGCAAACCCTGAGGTCACGGTGACTCACCTCAAGCAGCTGCGTCATCACATTGTCCACATCGCTCACGGCCACACTCCCCCCACACCCAGCTGCGATCAGCCGTCTATACTGTGCGATCTTCTCCCCTGTCCCGGCCTACTCCCGTTAATATCTTGCAATCTGCGAATTGTGTACCCACCTCCGTTTGTGCCTTTACGAACCGCCGCACCGCCTCTCCCCTCACTCGCCGCTTCTCTTCGACCTCCCATCTCAGCGTGGCCTCCTCATCCGCCTCGCCAGACCCTATCAACCCATCCAGATCAGAAACATCCTCTCCCTTCTCCCCATTTCGCCACCGCTTTTCCCGCCCCATCTGACCCAGCGACCAGCTCTCATACCCGCTCCTCATGACTTCGTCCAGTCTTGTCCGAAGCGTAACCTGCAGTCCCTCCAGCTCCCGGCGAGAATCCTCGACTGGCACAACCTGCTCTCCCAGACTCTGGATAAGTCGACTCGCCTCGGTGACCTCGGAGTGAATATTGGTGAGTAGCGCCTTGGCTTGCAGGATATCCCTCTCCTTGCCCTGCAATTCCGCATCGAATGACCGTGCGAGTGACTGCATATGCGCGGTGATGTCACTCAGGCAAGACCCGCCCGTCATCCCGGCTGCGTCCGAGTTGTAGAGCTGCGGGGCGAAACCGCGATCCCCAAGAATAGATGTCGAGCCGCGCGTACCGTTCGCGCCCTGGACGGGTGATGATCGGAATCGCTCATCCTCAAGGATATAGTCCTCGGCGGACTTGAAATCGCGGTTCTTCACCTTCGGGTCGGCGCCGTGATCCAACAAGGCTTTGACTAATCGCCGACTCCGTGCACGCGCAGCGAGAGTGAGCGCGGTTTCTCCGTCTTCGTCTTGGAAGTTGATGACATCTGCCAGTTCTTGAGGGTAATCGGACAACCGGGAGAGAATCGTCTCCATATAATACCTCGCTGCATGCGTCTTACCCTTCGACAAGGCGAGGTTGGCGATATGGTGGAAGACAGTTCGGTTGTGCTTGTCGATATTCAGAGTAGATCGATGGAGCAGCTCGTACAGTTCTGGGAATTTTCGGACATCGTAGTTATTGCTGAACATGACGCTCCGCATGAGCGGCGTTTGCTCGCCGTTGTTCCCGGCAAAGATGCTGGCTCCAGCGGTAAGCAGGAGCTTGACGACTCGGACCCGACCCATCGCGCAAGCCCAATGCAGTGCCGTATGGCCTTCATCGTCGATATGACTGTTTGGCTCGTAATCGAGGGGTGGCGAAACGAGGATCGAGGGTATCTGAGTCGTTTCCGAGATGAAGTAATTCAAGATGATATCGTCGTACTGTTCCGGTCCGAGTGGCTCCTCTCCCAAACCCATCGCCATTTGTCGAGGACTCGCTCGGGGCGTATGCACAGCGCTCTGACCCCGTGCTCTCTGTAGATGAGCATACTGGTCATCCTCCTCCATCATCACCGCGGCGTTCCGCTTTCTCGAGCTCGATCCCATTCCGTTGTCCGTCTGTATACCATTTACTTCCGTCATAGCCGTCTCTCGTTCCGCTTCCAACCCAGATGCAAGGGGACTAGGCGTATCGGAGCTCGAGTCATCATCCTCCGGCGTACCCGTCATACTCTCATCGGCCGACCGCGCAGTCTCGTGGTCCGGTGTCGAATCGACGCGTTGCTTGCCCGCTGTGCGTTGCGCCGCGAGCTGAGCCTGGGCCTGCAGCGCTGCCGCTGACATCGGACCGGTCTTGAGCGGCGTGGCGAACCCATCTTTACCCGGCTTCCCTTCTTTTTCCTTTTTCGTTTTCGTTGGTGGCGCTACTACATGCTTCGGCGCGGGTGGCGGTGACACGGACGTCGGGACGTAATCAATGATCGGTCGAAGCAGATCTTCCACTCCGTACTGCTTCGATAATGCCAATCCTCGCTCGATCGGGATCCAGGTGCCTGCGCGACTCAGCGGGCACCAATTCCTGTTCGTTCGACCTACCCTGATACTTCCCGTAGCCTCCCTGCACCTTCTCGTGCTCGCCCTTTTGGACTTCACGCTCGAGCACACGCGTTCGTTGAGGCTTATCGAATCCAGCGACCTTGAGGATCTGGGTCGCGTTGAGATACGCGTCGGATCGCCGTCGCATTACCGCAACATTTCGACATATCATCTCGTACACGGGACTGCAAACCAAGAGGTCAACAGGACATCACTACTGGTTGATGGTACTCACACTCCACTAATCACGAGCGGAACAAAGACGAAACGAGTCAGTATCGGTGTAGCTCATGGCGCAATAATTCGCCAAAGGCATGTCGGACTCACCTGTACGTGGCCTAAGCAACAAGAAAAAGACCGCATCAGCTTAAACGGCGTTTCCCCACCAATATTACCGCTGTCAACCCACTTTGAAGATAGTATTCGGTCCACTGTCCCCACCGGGAGCTACCGGTTTCTTCCCCATCCTGTCTGGGTCCCGGGAGGATGTTGGGACAGCCTTGGCTTGCTTTTGGCGATGACGAGTCCACGCGTATGATCACTCTCGGGTGATCGACCAGAACTGCCGCCTGGACAGGAGGAGAAGACAGAGAGAGGAGGCCGACTTAGCTGGTCCATGTAAACGTAGACGCGACGCGGCAGGTGGAGGGCGGAAGCAATTCGGGGCAGGTATCGCGCCGGTATCACCGGTCATCTGTATGTGGCGACCAGAATTGACTTTTCTGATGGGGCAGGTTTCAGGTTGCCTCGACTGTAGTGACTAACGGAATCTCATCAAGCACGACTCTACCTCTCAATTTCTGATACGATTGACACTTTTCTTTTGGGCAAGTAGGTCACAGATGATAACATGATAGCACCATGCGGGTCCGTCCCCCCTCCTCCCATCACACCAGCATGCTCACCCCTCATAGATAGCCACTGCCCCGCCAATCCATCTCTCCAACCGGGAAGTACTCGACCACTTCCTGTCCCTCAAGAAGGACAGCGACATTCTCCAATCCCTCATCGCCACTCGTTCCGCCCGTTCCTCGGCCAAAGCTCGAGAGCAATATCCGCTCAAGGTGGATGACAAAGAGCCGGAGGTCGAGTTTGGAGAGGAGAGTGCGGAAGAGGATGTGGCTGAGCGGAGGGGGTTGAGTACAGAGCTGGTATGGGTACAGGATCAGGTAAGTTCTTGGATCTCCTAAATATCTGATCCCAAATGTACATGGGGAATCTCTAGTTTATATGGGGATATACTTTTGGCTGACAAGGGGATCAGGTGATCCATTACCTCTGCAGCGAACATAACTCCACTGCCCGGCAGACAGACGAAGGGGTCGCAAGACTGGCAAATGAGCTTCAGGATCATGACCTGACCAAAGGAGAGGTGTTGCAGATCTGCAACCTCGCGCCGGTACTGCCGGTTGAGCTATACTGCGTCAGTCCTCTGCTCTGTTGGTGGGACCTAAGGCGAAGCATCTTCCATACCTCCGTCTAGGCATCTTCAATCAGCTGACGGACTCGATCGTTGCATAGATCATCGAGGAGCCAGACGACCGCTTCCACCCCGACGCCCAAGCCAGACTCGACGAGATCGCCAACCAAGTCCAGTCCACACTCCTCGACACCTTCCCACCCGAACTCGAGGCGTACGGCTTGACTTCCCGATCCGCTCATCATAATGGAGAAGATGGAGTAGCTTGGGGACAGGTGACAGTGGGAGCGGCGATGGGGGCGGAGCAGGAGTTCGTGCATGAGGCGGAGTATGGAGCTGATCGGGAGGATGGGGTTGGGGAGGAGAAGGAGGGGGAGATGGATTAGGCGGGGAATGTGCGGGGAATGTTTGAATGCAAAACGACTCGTCTATCCGGGCTTAGGGAAGTGCAGGGAGCCCCAAAGGACCCCCTCAACTAACCTTTCTATTCCCGACTTTTGATCTTCTCTTCCTCTATCTTACTTATGATGGCAAGACCATCGGAATTGGTTATCGACGAGATCGACCATCGTCAAGGACGTTCATCGAGGAAGCCAAACTTCGTACCAGACAGCACACATCAGCTGCACATCTCCTCAAAGGCCGTCATCCTTTTCCTTCTCTTTCCTCGGTGAATTGTCCGTGTATCGAACTAAGTCTTTCTAGATATGTCGCTCAGGTCTCAATTCTCGGCGAATCCGACGGCTTCCATTACAGCGACAGCAGAAGATCGGGCATCACCGAAATGATCGGCCAACTCCTCTCAGTCCGTCTGTTGATCCCAGGATGACCTCTATCGAGCTTCATTGATAGCTGGCCTAGGCTCTGATCCCGCGACTGCTCGCCCACATGGTTTCGGAAGACTCGATGCCGATGCGAGACTCACTCCATCTCGAGCACGACGAGCATCTCGCCTTCCTGATCCGTGCGTTTACCCTTCCCGTTCATGAAGATATCTGACCGTTTTGAAACAGAGTTCCAACCCTGGACCGACGCCCAGAGCCTCATTTTCTTCCGCCACGGCATTGAGGTCAAACCCTGGGACAGAGAGATGATCATCACCCCACTCTCCACTTTTTCGTGAAGGATCACGGAGAATCATGCATAGTAGTACAACGTACCCTCACCCAAAAGCATTCCCTCTGACCAACCAATTCACTCCGAAACTACATAAGCTCCCCCAAGCGAGACCGGCTACGAGACAGAATGCCGCAAGCGTGCCTGCGACGTCCTTCTCTTCTTCCTCTATTGCGGGATTGAGCGAAGGAGAGGAGGCCAGGATCATGGACAAGCTCGAGATGTATCTGAGTCGAGGATCAGACTTGCCACTTGACGAGGATCAGTAAGGAGGCTGCTTACCCGTTCGTCAAGCCGAATACTAGGAGAATCAGGAGGTAAACGGTGTCTGAGTTGATCGCAGGGATGGGCGAGCCAGAGGAGCGTGGGACGATGTTACAGAGCAGGAAGATGGGGATGAAGGCTGATCGAGCGAGGGAGAGAAGGAGGACTCGGGGGTGGGAGGTGAAGAGGAAGCCAGGGATGCGGATCAGGTATGTCCGGCCGAGATAGTCGCCGACTTTGACTGAGTCAATAACGAGACACGCGGGCATCGGAAGGAGACGCACTGTTGAATATGACGAAATGGAAGGGTATGAAGACGGCTGGTTGCAGTAATCGGGGTGGTGGGGTTCGGACGGAGACGATGGCGGTAGTGATCGGCGGGAAGACGGACTGCGTCCAAACTGGTCAGCTAGAGTCGCATTCACCCAGCGATTGCCGCTGTGCAAGGCAAACTCGGACCAACCAATGTGACGATGAACACCCAAGCCACCGCACTCTCCAACATCCAATTCTTCCTGAGCACCCGCTTCGTCACGCCCATCCCCGCCTCCCTGCCCTCTCCCGCCATATCCACATGGTCCCTTCTGGCGAACACAGGGGCAAGGACGATCGAGTAATTAGGGTGCGAGACCAGCCGTCGATGCGCGATCATACACCCAAACGCACCGGCCGCGCACAATGCCCACAACCCAACACTAGCAAGAGTGCTCTGGCCCCCTTGTTCGACGCCATCATCGATACCCGTTGGTCGGACAGTTGAGATGATCGCGAGGATGATTTGTGTGCCCGAGACGAGGACTGCGATTCCGCCTTGTCCCGACATCACCCCTATGACTTCGGGTGAACCCCATAGTGAGGCGAGGGCGAAGACTGCCGATTGGAGGTATGCTGTCGACAGGGCAAGGAGAAGTGTGAGGATGATAAGCAGGGGAAGGAGGAAGTTGGGCGTGGTGGAAGCGAGGTGAGGGAGGAGGAAGGGTAGGACGGGGAAGGTGGTTAGGAGACAGACGATGAGAAGGAGTAGGAGGGCGGAGTGAAGTCGGGGCGATGGGGGTGTCTTGAGTTATGTCAAAATCTTGATCTCTCCACAAGTTATGGCGACACACCTTGCCGACACCTCGTTGAGCCGCACCGAGGAAGAACAGGTTACTGAAGCAATACGCCGTGGACAACCAGCTCGCGAGGCTCATCCTCGTCCCGGACTCGAGCGGGAAGAAGTTCGCAAACAGCGGGATCGTGCAAATTAGTACTGTCAGGCTCCTTTAGTACCTGTCCCCGGAGCAGGTGGATATTACCCACCATTCCAGCTGAGAAGAACGCCTGCTCCCAACACCCAGAAACACCAATACACCCCTCCCTCATCCCCTTTGTTCCTCTCCACCGGTCCATCTTCCTCAGCTCCAATCGCTTCATAACCCGCCGAAAGCGGTCTCGCATCCTCGATAGGGGGTAGGATGACGGTCCGAAGCGCATTGAGCATGCTTACGAGATGAACGTTGCCAAGGGCAGGAAGGAGAAAAGGGAAAGGCGACTTTGGGTGCGAGGGAAGGTAAGAGCTGAGATTTGGCGAGTTTTTGGGAATTCGTATATTGAATTCCTCCTTCTGCAGAGCAGACGTTCGCTCGGAGCTCATGTAGAGTGAGGTAGGGGTAGAGTGGAAGATACCGTCATGTCAAGCTTCGCCCCTAGACATCCCAGTGAGGAACGAAGCGCTTCCTGTCATACTCCAGAGCTGCCGATCAACGCTTCCTCGTCCTCCAGGCCACCGCCCACGAGTCCAATTCACCTCCCTTCCTACGCTCGCGACCAATCCATTTCGTCGAATCCCCCATCTGGACATCGACCACGCAACACTCCGCCCACTTCGTACGGAGCTCCTTCGCATCATATGATAGGACATGACCCTCTATTCAACTCTTCAGCATCCGTACCGCTCTCACCCTCTCGTAAGCTCGATCAACCTACGCAAGCTCGGTCTTCTTCCGAAGTCCACCTTGCTCTCCAAGCGTCGCAGTCCGGTTCCCGACCACTCGCAACCTCAAGCGCATCACTTTATGCTCCTCCTACTGCGCCCACTGCGAATGGGAGGCATGGAGATCTTTCCTCTCGTCTCGGCCCAATCTCCAGGTATGACGACCCCCTCCAGTCCTCGAACTACGCTGAGACCCCTCCGTCAGTATGCCGCCACCACTTTACCTTTCATCATCGCCTGCAAACCAGGAGAATGCGTCAGGGACGTCTAGACCCCAGGATGAGGAAGGCATCGGCTCAGGACGGTATGGCGAGAGAAGGCTCAGCGCGACGGAGAAAGGCAAGGGGCGGGCCTCGGATCTGTCTATGGACCCAGATTCAAGCGGCTTCCTGCATTTCGAGGACGCGTCTAGTCGCAGCAAGCGAGTCCGTAAGAAACGACGCCTATCCGCAGCCGGCGAGATCGACCCAAACGACCTGAACGACGACGGCTCGTTAGCCAAGAAACCGCGTCCGAAGCCAAACGGCCATGTCCAGGAACTTCCCCTCACTGCCGGCGATCGGGCATACTTCGCTAGGATCGAGCAAACTGCTCTCCGGCCACCTCTGAGCGATATGAAAGGCCCTTGCCCAGTCTGGGCAAAGACTCGACATGCATTGCAATCGGCAGCGGAATATCTGCGCCAACCAGTAAAGACGGTTGGAGCTAGTGTGGGGATTGGTGCTGGTGGGGTGGCGCGAGGTGTGATCCTGGAGGGACAGGCGCCGGGACAAGGTGTCTTTTGGGGAAGGGGAAAGCAAGCGGGGACGATCGTTACGTCCATGTGAGCAGATTCCATTTTATTATGGAAAAGCTGACGAGTTCAGCGGTGCATCGAGACCAATCTTCCACCCAGACTTCCGGGATAACACCGATCGTCGGGATCATCAAAATCACCTCTCAGTCGGCTCGACTATCAATGGCGGTTTGGTGGAGTCTGTCTCAGACCCCTCAACGATCGCGAGCGGTCGAGTCGAGGCTCCCGAAATTGCCGCACTGCTCAAGGCACAGCGTACATGTTCTCCTATCGCCATCGCTGTCGCGCAGGACTATTCCTCTGCGCCGTTTAAGGTACCGCGTCCCTTCGTCGTGCTGGGTTGGTTTTGGGTGGTAGATGCTTGGGTACGCGGATGCTATGCACCAAATTGGAAGGCTAGGCTGATGAAGACCTAGGTCGAGCCCGACTTCAAGGATCTCGATCTCTTCGCCGAACCCCAGATCCCGCCTCGAGCGGCTCCGACCATAATCAACTGGAAATTTCGCTTTGAATGGTGTGATCGCGACCAGTCAACTCCGTGGTGGTCGGCCGTCAGCGAGCCCGATCGAGTACCTGCTCCGCCAGTCGGCACGGATGAGAAGCATGCATGTAACGTCGCAGGACCGGGAATACATGGAGCGACAACAGTACAGCGCAACTCCGAGCCCACTCGACCGCCTGCTGAGAAGGACACCAGTAGCAGCCACGAGATCCACTGTCCGCATTGCTCGGCGACGTCGGAGAAGGTCTATGCAAAAGGAAATCTTTGCCTTAACGAGTCATGCCCTTGGTTTTTCCTCGATGTCTCTAGGAGAGAGGAAGAGATGCGCTTGTCCGGCGATATCAGTACATATCCGATTGGTCCTCCGGATAAATCGCCTAGCCAGCTGCGTCCTCTCGTCAGGGTAGATTCCACAGCCCTCAGTTTGCACTTGAGACCTCCCGAACCCGCAGGCGACTTCCATCAAGCCAACTCGAATCAAGCTGGCAGGGACTTCTGGCGAGGATGGGTGTGTCACTCATGTGGGATGGCGAATGAGAGGAAGAAGTGGAAGGAGTGGGATTGTGATGCTTGTGGCGTCAGTACTATGTCTCCATAGAAGAACTATCACTTACCGATGTCTAGCATGTCGTCTGCCCTCGGCGCCATATTTACGACGACACTCAGCTTCGATCCCCTATTAGACCCATTTGTACCGGACCACGGCACGAGGACGGCTTTCCGAATTGGCCGTTTCGTGTGACTCGTTCATGGACGCTCTTCGCCGACGACATTAAGGTCGTCAAATACGGCCTAGAAGCGGCTTTCGGCAACGGAGCAGAAGTATATCACGCCTTGAACTCGGAAGGGAAGACGGCCCATGCCGCGGCGAGGTCGATATTCAAGGTCTTACAAGCGCAAGGGCCTCCGGAGATCCCATTCAAGCGGCACATTCAGCCAACTGGTGGCTGTCGACGTGAGTGAGCCTTCGGCTCGAAGATCAAGCTAATTTGACGTAGCGGCAGACGCATACCTAGCGCCTTTCTACACGTACCTGTGTGGGGGAGCTGACGCACCAGACTTCGAAGCCTTCCCCTCGAATCCGGCAGTGCATTGGAGCAGATCCCCTCAGCAATGTTTGGACGCTGCAGACCTGATCAACGAGCGTGCCGCTCGGATGTTTTCCGGCGAGAAGGAGTGAGTCTCATCGAACCCCTCGTTTCCAGCTAACGCTTACGTCACAGAAGGTTCAATTCGCTTCTCATCGCTGCTTACCCTCCTCAGCTAGCCACTTCTCTGCAGCCTGTGAGTCTCTGCGTATCGACAGAAATGCAGTCTCTGAGCTCGTCTTAGCATGTCATCGTCACGCCCAATTCTTATGCCGCCTTTCTCTACCTTGGCTCTGACGGGACGATGCGGTTCCAGCGGAAGAGCTTCGCCTCCGGTGCTCGGATGAAGCAGGGCGAGCTCACCATCCAACACGGCGATGTCGTCGGGGTCAGGACTGGGTCGGAGGCTATAGAGCTACTGCCCACGCTAGACGGCTTTGGCTTCGGTACGTGATCTTGCTACTGTTTCCGCTAGCGCAAGCTGATCTGGCATAGTGTGCATTGCGAGGCAAGCCTACCGCCTGACGAAGGAGGAATACCAGGACAGTCATCGGAATATGTCTCCAGAGTTCCGATCCACGTCTGGTTTTGTCCTATCCGCATCGAAAGCCGCTCGACCGCGAGCCCCAGCCGTTGCTCGCCTTCCGCCCAAGCCCGCAAAGCTTTCTGTCGTCCCGCTCACGGACTGGTATATCGGTCCTCGCCCCCTCGACACCCAACAACCGCTGCGCGTCTTTTCAGCTTTAACAGATCAAAGGCGTACCCTGAAAGCCGACGACCGCGTCTCTCCGGTTCCCAACCCTCTAGATTACACTCTTGAAAATGACATTACAGCCGAACCGGAAGCAACGGTCGACCCAATATCCAGCGGCACAGTGGTCCTATCTGTCACGCCGGCAGCACCGACAGTGCATGCTCCTCCCCCATCCAGTCCTACTCCTCGGAAGAAGAAGCTGGACAACGTGGACTCGCCAGTCAAGGCGAAGAACTCAAAAACAAAACGAGTCAGCGAGGATATACCGAAAGATCGGACGAGCTTCACGAGTGTCTACGATGCTGGAAGTATTGGGACACCTATCACGGTCGACCACCTGGAGAGTCAAGCGGCCTGCAAAGCGAGGTAGATGGAGCGCAGGTCGAAAGGTAGCGCAGGGGAGTGTGAAGGGATGAAGGGGTCGGGATTGTAAGGGGGAAGTACAGGAATGCAAATTCCGAGCTGACCCGAGCATACGCTTGGGCTGCGCTCAAAGGCTGAAGCGCGTCATTCCTGTAGATTTCAACAATCCTGACGCCCTGAGTCCGCTCCCACAGGCGCGAGTTCTGGCTAGGCTCCTCACTGCGTTGCCGAAGTGTGCGGACATAAAGTACCGCAAGGTGGATGTCCGCTCGAGAGAAACACTCGTGGCTCTTTTGTCAGCGCAGAACATTCATGCCTAATCCATAGCTCTAATCACTTCTCGAGTCAAAGATGATTCGTAGACCTTTGTGACTTTGTCATCTTCCTCCCTTTGTCCGAGGCTTGGTGATCGGAAGGATGAGCCTTCGAGGGATAAATATCATCTGTCGGGGGGAATCCTTGCCTTTACTATCTTCTTTCGCTCACTATCGTCCCACTCACTCTCATTTCTGACCTCGTCTTTACAATCAGCTCACAGCATGACCCAGAGTACTGTCAAGAACGCCAGCAGGAGCGATGCTACCGAGCACGATCCCACCAAGTCAGCTTCGTGGTCTATCGTCGATCCGCGCAACACCTTCCCCCCGGATGATCCGCTCCACTGGTACCGTGACCCCAATGCCCAACTCACCAAGTCGCCAAGGAGATTTCCAATCTGTCCGATCAGATTCTCAGGATGGAGCCCTCCCATTTCCCGTCCGACGAATCCAAGATCGATGGACTGATCGAGATCGCGCATCGCAAGGTTGTCAGGAATCGCCTGATCACGATCTGCAAGAGTCTGGACAATCAGACGAACCTCTTCAGGGAGTACTTGAGTTACTATGACGAGCAGGATACGTTGGCCAGCGAGGATCAGCCGGTTCCGGACGTCTCTCGCTTGAGGGAGAAGAGGGAGAGGGAGGCTGATGAGGAGGACAGGAGGAAAGAGGAGGGGGAGCTTGAGAAGGATGAGATCGTGGATGACGAAGGCTATGTGGTTGTCTAGGTACGCACTTTGCACGCTCCTTCTCCGGTCTGTCCACTCGTTTCACCGATCCCTGTATCAGTTCTACCACATTGATGCATGTACATAATGTCGAGGCGCTACTCGACGTCCGTGCGAAGAGGCTGCTCAACGGCATGGATCGAAGGCACCTAAAGGTCGGAAGCATCTCTGACGGTGTAAGGCTGTCTTGGTCATACTTTACAATTTCGATCAACCTGTTACATTCTTGTATCGAGACTTCAACATGAACCCCGTGCAGAGTAGCAACCAGAGCTATGTGGAGGAGGACCCTCAGTTATACTTTGCAGATGACGATTTTGTTTTGATTGATGGCCAGCTCGTCAGCAAGGATGACCTCATCATCCAACAGACATCTCATTGACGCTTCCGGGAGTAGACGTCGACAGCCTAATTGAGAGCATTGCGGACCAGGACAAGAAAATATCGACGACGTCGCTCAAAGCATCGTACACAGGATCATCCAGAGCGGTCACCGTTCCAGCCCGGCTGATCCCGTCAGAGAGCAGAATGCGAAGAGCACCCACCAAAGTTCTGATTTGGCCAAGCCAGGCGAAAACATCAGCAGTCAAGATGTGAGACTTTTAAAAATGTTCCATCAGTAGCGCCAACGAGAAGGTCAACAACGCCAGCGCTGCTCCAGTCCACGAAGGATAATGGGGCTATCTCTCGACCAAGGGACCACCACCCTACGGATCGCTCATTCTGGTTGCGTGACTAGGATCACGATTCAAGGATCTACACAGACCGATTGGCAACGCTTTCTGTCGAGCTCCCATTGCTTACTGAGAAGCTATCCAGAATCCCCAATGCCAAGGTCGACGTGGGTGAAGAGGACAAGCGTCGCGGGCCCATCTTCGACGAGATTTTACGGACTACGTACGAGACTCGCCAAACACTTTACGACATTTACGTTGATGAACTGTGTCGCGATTCACGACGATGTCGTATCTGATCCCGATGGTGAAGCGATGCCGAAAATTGCAGATATCTGGGCAAAGACGCGTGAGGCATTGATGGAGGATGGGGACACGGAACCGTGGCATCCCGAGGAGCCGGATTCGGAGGACAAGCACAAGAGACCATGGGATTAGCACAAGCATATTTGAGACACTTGGGCCGTCTGTGATACAGGTGAATATTGAGCGATACTGAGCAATGACGCGATATATACATGAAACCCCAGCCGTTGGACGGTGTATGAGGACTCGGTGCTTCCTGCAAAAATGGTCTCACTACCCGCAGGCCGTCTGACCCTCACCCTGTCCCTGCTCCCAGATGCATCCCTCTGAGTCTCATCATCGCGAAAGCCTGAGGCACCTTCACTTGATTGCCGGTCTCCCTGGACCACGTGAGAAGGAGTATCGCTTGGTGGCAAATCCTCCAAAGCCTCTGGATTGATCGCCGCCACATAGACACATTTTTTTTCCCAGTGAATTGATCGACGGCGTCTTTGCAACGCCCGGAGTCAGCTATAGCCGTATACCTGATAACTTTTCAGACTCACTTTACGTCATCTATCTGCAGACCACTGTTCGCACTACAAGACCCGTGTTCATGTGACCATATGACGCGAGTGCGTTCTCTTGGAAGCAACGATATCCTCCGGGCGACTATGCTGCTCAGCGTCAAGTCATGGATCAAAAGCTCCCTGTTGAGGGTCAGAAGTGTTCGTGTGATCGAAATCTTTAGACCCACCTTTCTATCCTCTCTGCGAATCCTTTCAGATGAAGTTGACAACAGAAGGCAGATTGATTCACCACACAGTCTCGCTAAGCGCTACCTTTTTCGAGTCATCACAATGACGGTTGATCTAGGCTCCTTTGTGTCCTCGTGACGCGTTCTCACACTTTCTTAGACGCGATGATTATGTGAGATGCATGCACTTGCGACACTCTGAGTGCTCAGTACGTCACATCGATTAAAGGCTGCGCCTCGACCTCTATCAGTGGTCTTTGTTGAAGTGCTCGGTCGAGATCGAGCACGTGACGAGGAGACCGCACTGTTTACTCGAGTTCGATGATTGATCTATGTCTATGCATTCATGACTTGCAACAAATCTAAGGGTCCGTCGTGTACATACCTTGAATTACGGCCAGGAGGGAGTCTACTCAGTGTCCCACATCATGGTCACTTTGCTGAAGCCTTTACTGATGTGGCTGCTCGGGGACAAATGATGTCCTGGTCTAGCCTGTAGACTTGCAAGCGGAACACAGCGATATCGAGGTCAAGAACTTGGCATTGGCTGGTTGGAAGCATCCGGTGCAGTGGGCAATTTCCGGCAAAGGAATCGGTTCCGGTACGGAGTGCAAAGGCAGGACAGCACATCAAACACGTCACGACATGACGTAGAGCTCGCATGGGCCCGGATGGAGTGTGCCTGGCCAATCCCTCTCTCAAAGAGATCGAACGTCCGGAGACGGATGAGAAAAATGAGTTTGGGGACGATACTGATGATACTGGTGCAGACCTTATTGCCGAGGACAGGAAGTGGTATTGGGAAGGCGGAGCGGCCAAGGGTAGGCAAGCCTTACAAGGAGCATTACATACATGTTGCATTATGTGATGGTTGGGATGATTGCAGTGATGTATGTCTAGAGACCTAGACAGTCCCGGGTACCTGAATTCCCTCGTTCACTAGCTACATGATCGCGCGACCCGCATCCTGCACCGGCTTACTAATGAAACCCATCTCCGCAAAAGTGTGCGGACCCTTCGTCTCGGACGCCCGTCTCGGTTGTTCCGGATGAGACGGTCGACGGGGATATGGGTAGCTCCCACCTGATCCGGACCTCGCGTCGGAGCCGCCTGACGAGATCGCTTGGTGAGGTATCGGTGGGCGGGATGGGATGCTGTTGCTTGTCGGGAGCATTGCTGGATGATACGGTCCAGATGACATGATCTCGCCTTTCCGCGGGGCTGGTGACATCATGTGACGGGGCTAGGACGACATGATGTGACCCGGAACAGGGGACATCACGCCTTGACCAGGGATTGGCCGAGCCGCAGCTTGCGCTGCTCTGTCTGCCTCGATCCGAAGACGGTCCTGTTCCGCGCGCCTTCGTTGAGGTCGGGAGACACTCGCTCGGTCGGATCGGATCTTCCTGAGTACGCTTGCGGACGAGAGTATCGTTATCCGGGACTCGTGTTCTTGAAGAGACATAACGGCAGGATTTGGCGCGTTCAGTGCGTCGAAGACGAGCGATGGCGTCCGGGTTCTCCAGCTTGGCCATAAACGAGCTTCAGCTTTCATATTTATACGAGAAGCAGATCATACCTCCTGATACCCATCTTCTTGCTTGATCTGTATCTCTTCTTCCGCCGATTCCCAGTCTTCGAATTATCAGTCGATGGAGACAGAACAAATGCTCCACCTACTCATAATAGTATCCCATGGCAAAACCACCCATTCGGATGCCCCTTCCTCGCCGCCTTCTCCGCAAAAGCCCTTGCAAGCTCCTGAATATTCGAGAAATGCCCCTCAGCGCCACATAAGGACCACTTGCTCAGCGCAATATCCGCTTCCTCCTCCCCGCCTTGACTCGCCAGGCTGAGCCATTGCACGCTCATAGGAGGATCGTAAACGCATCCGAGGTCGGCATGCTCGAAGAGGAAGCCGCACTTGTATGGAGCTGGAGGAAGGCAGAGGTATGCGGCTCGTTCGATGGCTTCTCGGGATAATGCCTGTTGTGCGAGAAAGGACTCGGTAGGGGGGAGTTGTGCGGGAGGACAGGGAGGGTGAGATGGCGATACTCGTGACGAGCTCTCCAGCGAGGAGCATACCATACACATAGGCGGGTTGGGGAAAGTCGATGGTCGCGGTCTCGTAAGCTTGGCGAAGAAGAGGAAGGGCCGTGAAGGGTTCGGAAGGGAGACGTAACTGGCCGAGGAGGTGCGCCGTGCCCATGCGCTAACGATGAGCGAAGTCTCGGAGGCACCGCTTACATAGGTGCACTCCCAATCTCGACGACTCCGTCCACGCTCGAAGCAGTCTCTCGCTCGCCCAACATCGCCAACGATCTCATAATCTCTCCCAAGGCGGAACCATCCTCAAACCTCTGCGCCACGCGCCGCACTCTCAAAGTCCTTGAACGCTTGCCTCGCATCTCGCGGCAAGAAGTCCTGACATGATCCAGAGGCGAGTAACTTTCCCTTCAGATAGCACGCCAGTGCTGCGATGGTCCCATTTTTATGGCTTGTGAAGGATATGACGATCGGGATCGCGTGGTCGAGGAGTTCTTTCAAGGTCTCTGGTACTCGCGAACCTGAACGTTTGGTCGTTTGGTCTCGGGCGAGGCGAAGTCCGATGTTCATCGTGCACCGGATGGGAAGAGGTGTCTATCCAGGACACGCAGGACATCTTGGGCCGAATTAAGCTGATCGACGTCGGCGAGACTGTCGAGAGTGCGAGCAGAGAAAGCGAGTGATTCGATGGTCGGGAGTAGATGAGTGATGGGCGGTGAGGCCGATGAGATGGACTACAAAGACGAGGAGGATGGAAGAGATGTTCGGGAGGAGGGGGAAGGCAATCGCGACTGGTCAGTTGCCGGTGAGCTGAGAGGCGGCTGTGTGACACCGTTGCAGAGCGGCCGAATGATATTCGCTCTTTGGTTCGGAGCTCGATGTGGGTATGGGTATGTTTGCGGGGTTCGGCTGAATGTAGGAGAACGATCATCTAGATCCCGAAATGAAGGCATTGTTGTGACTTGCCAAACATAAGGATCGAAGATGTCGACAGAACGGGAGGCTTGACCCCGCCGAGATCGGAACTTGGGTAGATAGCTCACCATGGTATTTCTCAGCTTTGTGGCCCAGTCCCGATTCGTTTCCTGATCGAGACCAGTACTCGCGAGATGGTCGATCTCGGTGACTGATGCGCTGGGTGACGTTGTCGCAGGATCAAGAAGTGACCTATCAGGTGATTTGAGCCGAAGGTGCGCAGAGGGCAAAGATGGTGGTGGATCGAAAGGGATGTATGGTGAAGTGGGACGTGGAGGGATTGGCGGAGTCTCGGGAGGTACCGAGAGCGATGACAAATAGAGCCTGGAAGCGTGCCGAATGGGAAGCGAAGGGAAAGGGTCTGTGATCAGATGCGTGATTTTGGCTGGGATGATGAGATGCCATGCTGTCGGCTTCGTGTATTGGCCGTACGCAGAAAGGTGGTAGCCAGCGGTACAAATCGTGTTCGAGGGACAAATCGTGTTCGAGGACGAGTGATACCTACCAGAGCAACGAAATTTTGTCCGACGCATCTGAACGAACCAGAAATGCAATAATCAGGTGATGTGACGGGTCAGTGACCGATCACGACCAAAGGGAGTGATCGGCGTTCGAGCGTATCTTACGGTCTCGAGCTGCACACGAGAGGCGAAGCCGAGTCGATCGATAACATGATGTCTGGATGCGTGAAGACTGGGATGGCGGAATGCAGTATCTGGAGACCGAACGACGGCGTTATGGTTTCATACACCTTTATTTCGAATTCCCTCGGTGTCGCCACGCCGTTGGCAGCGGATAATAAATTCCGTTCCACCTAGAGTGATGCCTGTAACAGCAGAGAAATCTCGTCTCTTTCAGACATCAACGTAGACGAGATGATCGACTCGCTTGACAGGCTGGCAATGTCAAGTCGAACGCAGATCCGGCGTACCTTCCGCTCTCCACGGATAAATCCTGCTTCAACGACCAGTGAAATTCCAAGGAAGCTGGCTCGGTCATCCTCAGCTATAGCTTCGAGACGGAATGCCACGGCGATCATCGTAGCGAGGATCGATCGACGGGTAAAATCAGACTGCCTCTGCGAAAAGGCCTGTGCTCGTTACGCTAGAACTTTCTCAGGTAACATCACGGCCATCACGGCTCCACACAAGCGGTCCGAGCGAGGTACTGATGTCCCCACGGCTCGATCTTCCAACAAGTCTTGCTTATCCTGATGATCTGCTCCATCCTCCAGAATTCTCCAGTTGCTCTAGTATGAGGCCATCCGCTCCTCGTTCGATCGCGCGCGGTGCCAAGCGATCAAGTAACGAGATGTCGCCCGACGTCCCAGTCAAACGCCGACACCGCAAGAAAGATCCCTTTCCAACCCCTTCGGTCTCACTTCCTCGGAACTCCCCGAACGAATCCCGGCTCCACGTCAATGCGATCACGCAATGGGCGACCGACCTGATCAGGAAGCAAGCCACGCTTCGGACCGAGCTTGGTAACGCATGGAAGAGTGAAGGAGATCGAGGGGTTGGAGGAGTCGATCAAGGAGCTCAGGGACGAGCTGGAATCCACATACCCAAAGTTGGCCGAGCGGGATGAGCTGGAAGCGGAAGTACCTCAGCTTCGATGACAGCTCGACGCTCTGCTGAGCGATGCGCTGGATGCTGCTGAGGTGGAGGTGAAGTTGAAGGAAGCCGTTTCGAGGCTTGAGGAGGAGAAGGCCCGATTCTATCATCGTAAAGGACGCGTGGATTAGATTGGCGAATCTGGACAAGGCGAAAATAGACGAAGAGAGGGCCAGGTGGAGGGCAGACGAGGAGGCATTGAAGGAGTCGGCAAGGATGGAGAAGACCAAGATGGATGAGGAGAAGGCCGAATGGAATACGGATGTCGAGCGATTGAAGGAGTCAGCGAGGAAGGAGAAGACTAAGATGGACGAGGAGAAGGCTAAGCTCAAAGCCGACGACGAGATATGGAAGGAATCGTCGAAACACGCGAAGACTAAGATGGACGAAGCGGTAGCCGACAAGCTAGCGCTGAAGGGCAGATTGGACCCGGTATATGAGCATCGACTGCAGCTTGTGGAGGGGAATGAAAAGATCAGAGAACAAGGCGAAGAACGGGGCGCCACCCTTGACAAAAGGCTGCACAGATGTCGAGCACCAATTCGGAGCTGGAGAAGGTATCAGGTGAACGGCTACGGTTTCCTCCAGGGCTTGAGACGGCAACGGCCACGTCAAAGAGCATTACCGTAGAGCGGGACCAGCTACGCGAAGACGCGGCGATATTGAAGGAGTTACTGCGGAAATTGGAGCTCGAGGCTGAGGAACGGCAGGACGATGCGACGGAGTCCAACAAGGAGGTCATCATGGCCAAGCATGAGATCTCGGAACCGAGCGCCGAGGTCGAGACTCTTAAGCCCATGAAGGTAGTCATGAATAAGGCTACTTTGGACGTGAGTGCAATTTCAGCATCGGGACCGGAGCGTATGACCACTGAGTCAGACACTCTAAGCGAGAATAGGGCGTTGAACCTTGCGCGGAGGGAAATTCGAACAGCTCGTCAAATTTTTGCTGACGCCGAGAAGCGAGCTCGGGAATCGAATGAGGAACTTGCCAGAGCTCGACATGGCATCACCAACTCCGCTACGATCCTTGGAGAGAAGACCGAGGAGCTCCGCCTCGCTCAAGAGAACTTCAAGAAGGCCGACAAGCGGTCACAAGACTTGGCGGGCCAGATGAACAACCTCGTGGAGGACAACAGCAAACTCCGCTTTCGTGTCCATTGTCTCGAGATGCGCGCGTCGCGAAGCAATGGAGTGAGTCACCGACCTCAGCCGTCGGTCGCGGAATAAAAATTTGCGGAGGAGCTCAAAACTGCCCAAGAGAAGCTCGAGGAAACCCAAAAGGCGCTGGAGAGCACTGTGGTGGAGCTGGCTAGGCAGCACCAGCAGGAGCTGGAGGATCGGGATGCCGAGGAGCAGCAATTGCAGCAGCAGGTCGACGAGGGCGTGTCGAAAGCGGGAGACGACCCAAAGAGGATTCACGAGCTTGAAGCGGTGAGGCTGCAGCTTTCCTCGACGATGGAGGGGTACAAGCGGGAAAATTACGAAAATGAGGCGTATGAGCAAGGACAGCTCGACGAGTGAGTAAGCCATTTCATGAGTCACTCATATGCACAACAAGGCATACCTCCAGTCACAGCTAGTCAGAAGCCTCCATCCGACGACAAGACGAAGCTTGAGAACGGTACATGACTGTAAGAGGTGTCATCCTTCCTCGGCTGTTCTTTGACACTGAGCAAGGATCGAAGCTGCCCCTCCACAATTCCATGACTTGGTGGCGATCATGTCGCCTCGTCCATCACGATGCCACTGTACAGGGACTACGTTGACCTCCGTATTATCTTTGATGCTCGATGTATATCGTACTTGACCACAGACCTCAGGAGAGGCCAAAGCCGGGTTATATCCGGGAACTCTCGAAATTGCTCCCGCCCGAGCCAAAAGCAAAACCCCTCACGTTTCGTACCGGCTCTTGATCTCTGTACTTTTTGTCCAGCAACATGAACTTCCAAAACGGCTTCCCCGGCGGTCCGTCCTTTGGTGGGATACCGCCAAATCCCTATGGCGGGGGTTACGGTGGTGGCGGTGGGGGAGGTCGAGGGCGTAATGGCGTGGGACGCAGAGGTACGGTCCTCCTCCCTTCCTCTCTCGGCTCAAGCTAATTCAAGGACATGAGCAGATGACAACAGACGCGGAGGCTTTCGTGGACGAGGTAGCGGAGTTTGGACGAGTAATGGCGGAGGAGGCGGGGGACATGGAGGAAGACAAGCTTCACCGCCCGGAAGCGGAGTTGCGAGGTTGAGGAAGATGGTGATCAAGATTGGCGAGGAGGAGGTGAGTCAGGCTCCCCAATTACTCAGAGCCGCCTTTGGCTATGACATGGGGTGGTCGTTTGACTGACTGCTCTGCGTCTCTTTCCAGGACTTCATGCCTGTCGAGGATCCGCCGAGGCTAGCAAAGGTTCTACGGAAAGGATGGAAGGAGGGTTCAACCGGCGTTCTCGACGGCTTCCGGTTAGGGTGCGCTGCGTCATCTCACCCTTTCTCAAGCTGACATGCTGGTGTCAGAGTGACGCAAGAGCCCCACAAACATCCACATTACGTCTCTCTCCTCCTGCATCTCTCCCGAGGACCACCACGTTCGAACCCTGAAGACGGCATCGAACCCCAAACTGGGGAGAAGCGAAAAGCGGTGGACGGCCTTGAGGATGACGCAAACTGTGGACGGGAGGTGCTAGAGGATCTCAATCGGGCGTTCCGAGATTGGGTCGAGGCCAGACAATGGCTCAATGCCCGATTATGTGTAGGTCATCCTCAAATGGATGGAAGGGTGAATCGAGCTAACGGTCTTGGACAGCTGCAGTTCTTCTCACTGCTAGTACCAGCGGGACTGGTCTCAGCAGTCTCTCTGCTTGAGGTGTACAAATCACTGTTATCGGTGCTGAATGAGGTTGGAGGTGGAGGAGAAAGGGCGGAAAGAGTGACCCGAGCGGTGGGTGAAGGACTTATTCGGGTAAGTCATCTCGCCATGAGCTGCAGATTACGCTGATGCCACGTACGTGCAGTCCGGAAAAATAGTATTTGAGCTGTTCCCAGAGGACGTCGAAACAATGGTGGGCAGTATTGAGATGGCCATCATGGGACGGAGAGGGGATCGGGCGCTGGAGAATCCCTTCGCACCTATTCTACCGTACGGAGAGGAAAGTGGGGCGTATCAAGATGTACAATGAAATTTCTCCCGTTCAGGACGATAGCTGATGTTCGCTCCTCAGACGCTCAATCAACTCCTGGCCGCCCTGCACGCCCTTCGAGATAATGCATACTCCCCTCCCGACTGTCTGCCGCGGTATTGGGAGTCCGCACCTCTGCAAGAAGGATTGGTCCAGTCCGAGCCGCATGACCTCGTGACAGTCAGCATACCGCCGGAAATGTACGATGTTGACCAGGGAAGTCGGGAGTCGAGGGAAGGCCGCACTGGCAGCATCACCTTCTTCGCAGACGACGTGGGTGCCATCCGAAAGCGAGTTGTCTCGGATCTGACCTTGATCCCAGGTCGTTCCACCACCCGATACGCTTGAAGGGTGGACGCTTCGCAGCCTCGTACTGGATGTTATCCACATCTTCGAAGTCAACCGGAAAGAATGCGCTTCTATACTACTCGATCTACGCCGCGACCTCGTCCCGGGTACCTTCAAGGCCGCCAATCCCGCGGAAGACACCCCGACATCCGACATCTCTCTCGAGTCCCTTGTCGTCTCGTGCCTCCTCAGCACTATGCTTGCTCTCCCGTCATCTCCAGAACCGCTCATTTATTATGGTTCCGTGATGACCGAGCTGTGCAAGCTCAGTCCAAATACCGTCGCGCCGCCTGTAGGTCGTGCGGTGCGCAGGCTGTTCAGCATGCTCGGAAGCGACGGGTTGGATGTGGAGGTCGCCAAGCGGGCGAGCGAGTGGTTCGCGGTGCACTTGAGCAATTTTGGCTTCCAGTGGATGTGGAAGGAGTGGTGGGTACCATCAAAAGATTAGCTCCCTTCAGCTGATCATCCTTAGGATACCCGAGCTCGAGCTCTCAGTAGCACACCCCCGACGCGCCTTCATGCGTCGCGTTGTGGAATCCGAAATTAGACTGGCTTATCATGATCGCATCATGCAAACGCTCCCTGATGCCATGCTGGCAGAAGGCGCTGGCGTCATCTCTTCTGAGCCACCTGAACCTGTCTGGCCTTATGAGAAAAGCTGTGGGTCCAATCTTTCGGTCCAATGCCTAAGAGCTGACGAAACCTAGATCATCCTCTCCACGCCGAAGCCGACGAGCTGCTCAAGCTGTTCCGGCAAAGGACCACATCCGTGGAGATTCGTACCCGGCTTTCTACCATGGGCGATATATCTGGAGACACGGACGTGCCTTTAGCGACCCGACAAATGGCATCGGAGACATTGCTCCAGCTAGGTTCACGATCATTCTCCCACTTCCTCAACGCCACCGAGCGATACCTCGAGGTTCTACGATATCTCACACCAGACCCGCCATCTCGCCGGAACCTTCTTGACGGTGTTAGCAGCTATTGGCGGCAATCGAGCCAGATGCGACTCGTCACTGTGGACAAATACCTTCAATATGGTGTGCTCGAAGGTCTGGACGTCGTGGACTGGGTGTTCAGCGAGCAAACAGGCGGTTCGGGCGGCGATGATGGGGATGGATGGACCGACGGGGACAATTGGGAGATGCTGAGAATGTGCCTGGAGAAGCATGTCGGCAAAGTCGCGGGTGTCAGGAGAAGGGTGAGGATGGTGGAGAAGCAAGATGAGGCGGCAAGAGCTAGGAGGGCGGCGGAGAAGCTTGAGAGTGGCGAGGGAGTGGGAGAGGATGGGGACGTTGAGCCAGAAGGTACGCTCAATCACCTATGGTGAATCATCATTGACCTCCATCTACAGAGATTCAGCTCGAGCAATCAAATGAAGCTCGTGATGCCCAAACGTTGTTGGACATCAACGTCACAAAGCTAGAAAAGGTCCTCGTTGCGTCGACAAAACACTTCGTTGCGGACCTATTGCCATGGTGCTCCGACGCAGCATCACCGGGTCAGGGACTGGAGGCGGTATTGATCCTGCTGGATAGTGGAGAGGAGGGGTGGTGGGGTGTCAGGGCGAGGTACGGATGGTGGAGAGAGTTCTGCCGACGGGTGAGTCGCTTCATAGGGATGGACTCGGCTATTCACGAGCTCTTTCTACGTCCTCGAAGACTGGTGCTGATGAGTTTGCAGTTTCAAACTCATCTGAGACCGCTGGCTGAAATCATCGGAAAGACGGTATTTGGATCACTACCCGAGCGAGGAATTGCAGACGAGGCGATGGTCGAAGCCAGAGCTGAAGCGATGGTCAGGGGTGTCTGGCGAGCGGTAGTCGGTGGAGAAGAGTAAGATGGTCGTATATCCGTCGGTACGATTTGATCACATCGATCGATTGGTGGTCATCGCTCATCAGGGCAGATGTTCTGCGGTATGCAGTATGACGCACAGACCAAACGGATGTAAAGAAGCAAAAACGACATGTTGATGATCGCCTGATCCCGACCGGTCCGAGCGGACCGTCCCTTTGATTGTACCTCAAAGCTCGAGCGAGTACGACGATCATCAAGAAAGACTTCAACACCTCGTCAAGCCCTCCTCGCGCAGACAAAAGCTCTAGCTGTCCGCAAATGACGGCGGAAGGCCAGGATCCGAGCCCCAACTTCGGCTTGACGTCCGAGGCTGGAGTTCAGCTGCCGCCGCTTCTGAGGCCTTCAGCTTTCAAGCTCGTTGACCGCTCTCCAAGCTCAAGCAGCTCCTCAGAGGCCACAACAAAAGACCTATCAGACCGATCATCAAAAGCATACATCATCCTTTTCCGCATGAAGACACAGTTTCGATGCTTTTTTGGCCGTCAGGACCTCGTCAATCCGAGCACCGATTCGTGGCAGTCCTTTGCCGCCTTCAACAGCTCCTCACTGATTCCCTTCCTTTGTTGATGGCAATCGTCGCGGATCTTGACGAGGGCTTGAAGTCGTGGAGATACATAAGGTAACTCATGATAATGTGGGAAAGAATCGCATCCCCTTTCTTCGCGAAGTTGAGACATATTTGACAGGAACAAAAAAGGTTCGCTCAATATTTCTGAGTGGCAGGTTCAGTCAACGTGAGTACCTGTTGAAATGTCGAAAATCAACTTTCCGTCTCCGTCCTTTCCTCCCTTTATCACTTCACCTTCTCATACAAACTACCGGAAATACTGATCTTACAATGCAGTCTATCACACCCAATCCCGCTCGATCCCGACCTCACACAGTTCACCCTAAAAACCTCTCACCACCCACCAAGCTGTTGCACTCCAATCGGCCAACAGACTCGATGTCGATCTCTCAAACCCGCTTCCTATCCGACAAAGAGAACTCCACTACCCCATCATCGCAGTCATCATCTCCCTCGAAGCTCCGGATCTCAGGTATCGGTCGAGCACCCAAACGCAACTCCCCCCATTCGATGAAGCCATACTCCCGCGCTCGGACCACCTCGGTCCAACGAGCTAAGCTACATGCGGCCAAGCAAAGCAAGATCAAGCACAAGCCTACACCACTTAACCTCCCCGCGTTGAAATCCGGTATTAGCACTATGCCTGCGGTCCGACGTCGACATCGTCAGCCGGATAGGATCTTGCATATCCCGCTGCAATTGCCTAAACCCGCCATTCCGCCCGTCGTGCTGGACGGTCCGCTGGTTGGAGTGGTGAGTTTATTCTCATATTCAAAAGCAAGGAGCTGATGAGATGTAGCCCGCGGAATACATCCTTGCGCGATTGAATCCATTCCTCGCCGCCCTCTTCGCCGTCTCCCAACTCTATCACCCTCGCCTCCATCTGACTCCCTGCCCCAATCATCCTACTGCTCGCCAGACCATGGCGTTCGCGATACCTGAATCGATGAGGAGTAAAGCCTTGGAGGAGAAGACGAGGGGGATGGAGCCGGACTTGTGCTTAGCTGTGACGAGACGGGGTGGTAAGGCCGGGGAGCTGCATAGGATATACGCGGTCAAGTGAGTGGAAATTCGTCTGGATTGACATCTCAGCGCTGATGAGAGCAGTGAGGTGGTGCTCAGGGCGACTTGCGTGTACTGGCCCAAGATCACCTCTTCTTCCGACCGGACCAACCCAGAGGGCCACCGTCATCGTCTATCATTATCGCCCGTCCCCGAGGATGCCGACTCTGATCAAGAGTCTAATACTTCCTCCGACACCATCATCCACTCCGACACTACTGCGAACTCCCTCGACTCCAATGCCACCCTTCAAGAACAGGCCGATGTCCTTCACCTGCCCATCGTGCACCTCCCCCTCCCCTCGCCAGAGACCTTCCCCCTCCTCCTGATAGCCCTGCACACCCCAGCCCGACCACTCGCTCCAAGACTCCTCGGCTTATCATCGAAATTCTCATCACGAGCCGACATTCTCGCCGAGCTAGAGAGATGTTCAATGCCCGACTTGATGGCGAAGTTGGGTCACATCCATGGGATCTGGAAGAATGTCTGTGTGCTGAGTATCAGCGATGCTCGGATCTGGGGCGGGATGGCGATGGCGTGGAGCTGCGTGATCAGTGTGATGGCGGGAATAGGTGGGGGATGGGCTTGCGCGGAGGAGATGAGTGGTAAGGGCGGATGAACGCGGCAGCCAAGGCCGGGCGAGGGAGTTTGCAGGGGTCGAGAGGTTTCGACAAGGGCTGTAAATGTAGTGATCGACGTCTTGGCTATATTAACCTGGTCGAGGGATTCCAAAATGTATATCTAGGTCGTATCTCGACAATTTTACACCGAAGAGTTCCAGTACATCAGTGGCTTAAGATGCCGCCATTTCTCGGCCGAGATGTGTTTGAGAGCGAGTGTAGCGTGTGATCTTGTTTTTGTAACTGTTTGTAAAAGCACTTGGTGAGTCAAATCTACGACGCACCTATATTGACTGACCATGTCCTAGCGGTGCATATGATCTTTACCCCTCGGCTGATCACCAGCGCTTCACTCCGCCATATCCGAACTTGCCGCTTTCATCCCATCATCCGAACGAGTTTTCCGAGCTGTCGCATCATGTCGTCAAGCAGTAACATTCCCAAGACGATGCGTGCCATCCAGGTGGGGTTCACTCTCAGCTTCTCATCTACGTGTGCACCCTCTTCTTTCACGGCCGAATGTATGTCGAGGGTGAAGCTGAAGATTGACTCGATCAGGTGAAGAAGACGGGTGGACCGGAGCAAAACGAGTTGGTGGAGATACCCGTGCCGATAGCCAAGGACGACGAGGTGCTCATCAAAGTGGAGTGGACGTGGGTCTCTCTCTCTCCTCTTCATCCTCATACAAGCCGACGGCTGCTCGTCTTCTCGTCTTAGGGGAGTCAACTTTATCGATAACTGTACGTCCACCCCATCCTTCCTCTTCGCAAGCTCATGTGGGGCAGACCAGAGATCCGGCCTGTACAACCGAGCCCTACCCTATACAGTGGGCCAAGACGCAGTCGGAAGTCTAGTCCACCTCCCATCCCCATCCATCATGTCTTCCTCCGACACCACTACCTCGCTCGCCCTCGGCCACAAAGTCTTCACCCCCATCGCCAACGCATTTGCAGAATACCTCGTCGCGCCGTGGTGGAAGGTGGCCGTCATCCCCCCGGGTGTGGAGGATCGGGATGGGGTGATGATGGCCACTACGGGCTTGACGGCGATGACGCTTGTCAAGGAGAGTTATGGGGTTAAGGAGGGGGATTGGGCGTTGGTCAGGGCGGCTGCGGGAGGGGTGGGATTGATACTCTGTCAAGTACGTAACTCACTCCACCTTGATCTCCCTCTTTCTCAATCTGTCTGACCGTACGCGAGGTCCGAGAAGCTGATGATGGTGCACCAGTTCTGCAAGTACCTCGGCGCCCACGTGATCGGCACCACCTCCAACCCCGAGAAAGCCGAGCTGGTCAAAGCACACGGGGCAGACCACGTCCTCCTGACCACTTCCTCGTCCGAGGAGAATGTCAAGAAGCTACTCGAGCTGACCGGCGGGAAGGGCGTTCAAGTGGTGTACGACGGGGTTGGGAAGGATACGTGGGAAGAGGACTTTGAGGTCGTCAGGTCTTTGGGGACGATCGTGACGTTCGGTAACGCCTCGGTACGTCCCACCGCGATTCAGGTTTGGGGGCGTGGACTGATGGGGTGGACAGGGCGCGGTACCGGCTTTTGCACCGCTTAAGCTCATGCCGAAGTGTTTGAAGGTCACGAGACCGACTTTGGCGCCGTTTATCAATACTCCAGAGGACTTTGCTTGGTATGCGAATGAGGTGTTGGAGATTGTCAAAGCTGGGAAGGTCAAGGTGGGTCTCATTTCCGTACCAAGGAGTTGTCGGGTTAGGCTGATCGGATGCTAGTTTGCCGTGCACAAGGTGTACGAGTTTACTGCTGAGGATGTTGCCCAGGCGCAGAGGGATATCACGTCGAGAGGGACCGCGGGGAAGCTGTTGATACGCGTGTCGTAATTGGGCCGCGCGGGTCTGCACAAGAATCTCCATATCGTGTGAGAGCAGATGATATCGCTGAAAGTAGGGCGCAATTCGTGGAAGCCAGATGACATGTCAAATCTAGGGGTCAGGCTGAGCGTTCTCTTCCTTCCGTCTTGCTCTTCTACCTTTTTTCTCGCTCGTCGAGCTCCTAGACCAAGGTCAGCCGCTCCCAATGCTAGCGATTCTTCCTCAACTCCGGGGTACCCACGATTTCAATCTCGAAGATGACCCCGTTCACCGAAGCCGACTCGACGGCAAACCGGCCGTCACCGTTCCTCGGCATGTCATCGCGTACAGCATGACCGGGGAATTCGCTCACATACGTGGCCGGACAACGCGTCTCCCGTTGGCATGGCGGAGCATGTGTACCCTGCTTTCCTGTACACGTCTGTACGATCCCCTTATTCGTGCGACGATGCTGATACTTGATTGCAGGCACCCGCAAATGAACTGTGACAGCTGCATCTCTAGGGATCAAGCGTGTTTGCATTGGCTATGAGAAGAGCCCGGCCAGACGGGGCAATGTTCTGCTCCATCCGCTGCGCTATCCCTTGCCATCGAATGCTGGTGTTGTCGAGTTCTCGGAAAGTCAGAACATTGTACCACTCGAGGGGTGAATGTACTGGACCCAACGGCACCCAAGGTGAATATTATGTCCAACCTGGGCGCACGCCCAAGGAGATTAAGAAGCGTTTGGAGGCTGTACGTCGATCATTACCCACAGGGTGTGAGTGTCGGTCCAGCGAGACTGGGCTTGTCATCCGGATTTGTCGGATACGTGCCTGTCATAGACCGTCAGACCGCTGAGCTTGGGTCAGTATTGAAAAGGTTCTCTGATACCCCCTGGCGAAGAGCAGTGACACTGTACACCAAGACCTCGGGAATCTCTTCGACGACTGCAAATTCCAAGCGCCGCATCAGATCACCTTCACTCGATTCGGACTCGTTTGGCTTGTTTTCCACCGCTTCCCCGACTGCGGATCGCTTCTATAGCGCAGTCTCCGGACCACGACGACAACGACTACATCTCCGGCCAGCAATCAGCAGGACGAGCATATTGTAGCCAAGGAGGAAGAGGAGAAGAAGACAAGATCAGAGATGAGGGGTTTGAGG
>JAABUW010001346.1_pt1 | contig 41806 bp, 1 predicted proteins | sample 5560081 | NCBI WGS metagenome assembly JAABUW01 (sample SAMN10711882, study PRJNA513363) | rock metagenome | isolation source: Antarctica rocks | place: Antarctica: Victoria Land, Knobhead sud | reverse complement strand
AGTTTGCAATTTTTTGTTTCTATAATTAATATAAAAAATTTAAATAGTTTAACAAGTAACTTTTTTTAATACTTTAAATATTTTAGTAAATATTATATAATAATTTTTAATAGTTTTTATATTAATTTATATATAACAATAAATATTAATCTCTATTGCAATTTAAATATATATATTACTAAATTTACAATAATAATTTTTGTTTTAATTTAAAATATTATATAGATTTATTTTATTTTAAATTTGTTTAAATACAAAATCTATTTTGAAATATAATTAATTTATAAAGATCTTAGTCTAAATATAAATACAATATACAACAATATATTATTAAGAATTTTTGTTAAAATAGATAATATTTTTAATTTATTATTTTTCTAAAGAATATAATTAATTAAAAGTAGATTCTTATTTAGCTTCTATAGATTATAAGCTAGATTGATACAATATTTAAACTAAATATAAACTAATTTTTTAAAATTGTTTTAACAAAAAATTTCTTACATTTTTGTTTGCAAATTAATATTGCTATACAATCTTTTATATTAAAACTATTATTGGATTATAGCTTATCTTAGATGCAGATTTCCTATTTGGAACAAGCTTATTTTGGGTAAGAATTTCTATTTAAGATAAGCTTTGTCTACTTTATATTTAGCTTATACTTAGTACAATTATATTAAATTACAAAAATTAATAGCAATTTTTGCTCGCAATCGAAATGCAAGCTTAATATATATATAGTTTATATAGAATATAAACTTTTTTATTTAATATTAGCTAAAAATTAATTCTTAAAATTTTGCTTTTTTTTGATATATACTAGACATAAATTTAATTCTTTATATCTATAATATTTTTAAAGTTGTGTAAAATCTATAACGCGCAATCAATTAGTTTAAAAAAAAAATTATATATTGCAAAATTAAATTTTGTTATAGTATAAATTACTTTTAGATATAGTATAAGCTTAATATAATTTTACATTTGCGCAATTTAATTATTTGTTTTGTATATATATTATATTTAAACTTAGTTTATATTTAATTTAAATCTTAATAGTAATATATCTTTTAATAGTATTATTAATTTTTTTGTTTTCGAAATCTTTATATTTTTTAACAAAAAAAATTCTTTTATATTTAAGAATTTTGCAAATTAAAATTAACAAGCAATTTTGCAATAAATAAATAGAATTAAGATTTACTTTATACTTATTATATACTAGATATTTGTTAAATATATAAATTAACTTCGAATCTTAACAATATTAATATTATTAAGTCGAATATAATACTAAGTAATTAAAATATTAACAAGAATGCTTCTATAAACAATTAAAAAAAATCAAAATATATTAAACAATTAAAATCTTAATAATTTTGACAAACTATTATTTATAAAATTTAAAAAAATAGATTTTCTTTTATATTTTATATCTATTATATATTAAATTAATATTTATTATATATAGAACTTTATTAATATTTATAAGATTATCAAAATAATAGATGGTAGAACGCTTAGTTACTATATAGAAGCTGGAGCTTTTGCCCATCTATATATATTGGTCGGAGCTACTCGGACCGATTACGTGATGTCGAGTTAGATAGTGTCGGGCCAAGTAGTATCGATACTAGATTAGATCGATTATAGTATTTCGATATTTTTATTTAATTTAAATCTAGAAATTAGCTTTTATATAAATTATATTTTATATTTTATTAAGTTCGAAATTTATCTTAAAACTACTAAGTCTTAAGTATCTTTCTAGTAAAAGTAAAAAAACTATATTAAAGTTCTTTGTCAACAATTTATATACAAATGTACGTATATTTACGCGTTCGAGATACTCTAAAACTTGAAAAATATATAAGAGACAAAATTGTAACAAGAGACTATATAGATATTGTTAATAGTACTTGATAACTTTATTAATAAAACAAAGAAAATAGTAAATATAGATTTAAATAAATAGTGCAAAGATTAACAACAATAAATATAGCAACTATTTAATTGCAAGTTGTCTAGATAACTAAGTCTAATATCTATATTTAAAATTATAAATAATTTAGTTATTAAATTAGTTTAAGAGTTTGTTGAAATACTTTAAATATATTACAAGAGAAAACTTTAATTAGCTTGTTAACTATTTGTTTCTTAATAAAGATATATTCTAGCTTAATTTAATTATTTGCAATCTTTTTGCAAACAAATTGAGTTTAAATATTTATATACTTTGTTTAAATATGTTGCGCAAATTTTTTAGCAAACACTATAGCTTTTTAGTTGTTGCAATAGATAACAATAGCAACTAGATATAGCGTCAAGAATATCGAAGAAAATTTTTTAACAACAACAAGAACTCTAGACGTAAGCAATAACAATATAAATAAATAAAATAATTGCAATTGCTTTAATAGTATTTAAAGCTAAATAATTTTCTTAACAATTTGTATTTGTTCGATATACTCGATTTCGCAAATAGAAAGAGCAACAATTAGTTAATATTTAGATAATTAATTAATAGCAATACTCTCTAAATTAAAAATATATTTAGAGATAAAACAACAAATATTTTGATTTTCGCTTTAGTTAACGTTAATATAGTTTGATAGAAAATAAATGCTTTTACAAAAGATAAAACAAAGATTAAGAATATTTCGAAAATAACAAAATATTTGTTTAATAATTTTTTAGTAAGTATTGATAAAATTGAAAATATATTTGTTTATTACTAAAACAACAAAAGCAATATTTAATTAAATATCTAATATTATATATATAAGAGAATTAATTGTCAATTAATAGATATAACAATAATTTGAGTTTACAATATAGTTTGAATCGACAACATATATTTTGAATATATTTATAAAGATAGCAACTAATTTACACTTCTATATCTTGTAATTTTTTAGTATCTTTTCTAGATATACCTTTTAACTTAAATAAAGAATTTAAATTGCAAAATTGTGTTCAATTTTAATTTTTAAATATTATTAAATAAGATCTAAGTTAGTTATCTTAAATTAATTGACAAAAATTCTTTTAACAATATCGATAAACTTTTTGTTAATATTAACAATTAAAAGATTGTCTATATAGATAGCAATAATAGTAAAGTTATTAATAAAAATACTTAGATCGAAGTTTAATAAACAAAAGTAATATTTTTTAAAAAACACTACAAAAGTATTATATTATATTCGAGATAATTGTTTAAGTTTATAAAGAGTTTTTCTAAATTAATAAACTTTTTTATTTTTTTCAAAGTTGTAAAGCAATTTTATATAGATTTTTTTGTTAATATTTTTGTAGAAAAAGATAGTAACAATATTTATTTGCTCTAGATTTTAATTATTAATAGCAATAAAAACAAAAATAGCTTTATAACTTATAAATTTAATTACAATTGCAAAGATCTTAATATAGTTTAGATTTTTGTGTTGTTTAAAGTTTCTAACAATTTAATAAATTTTATAGCAAAGAATTTTGTTGTTAACTTTTTGTTTAATTTTGTAAATTTATCTTTTACAAAATATATAATATTTATTAGATACTAAGCAAACAATATAGATATTGTTTTTCTTTAAAAATTTAATTTTGTTTTGTTTAGCTAGTTGTTAGTTTATTTTATAATAAATATTTGCTATAACTTTAGCGTAAATCTTAAATTTATATAGTTTTAATAATATAGTTTTAAATAGTAGAGCAAAAGAGTCTACAAATTTATTTTAATACAATTGAAGTTTCGAATATCTTTGCAACGTTAAATCGAGATTTAAGAACAATAAATTTTAAAATATACTTAGTAATTTAGTAACTTTAGAGAACTTATTAAAGTTAATAAAGTCGAAAAAAATATTATCTTTAAAATTAAAGAATAATTTAAAGAAAGCAATATTTTTAGAGTTTAAAAAAGATAATATTTTAGATAAAATAAATAAATCTAGCTTATTAGAGTTCTTAATATAATTCGAGAGCAAAACAACTCTTTATTGTTGTTGTAATATTGTTATAAAGAGTTTGTTCAATTTAGCTTTTACAAAATTTAGAAATTTATTAATAATATTTGTAGTATTAGATTGTATAAATAAGATTGTAGACAAACACGTATTGTTGTTTTAACAACTAGTTTTGTTATAATTAATATTAGAGTTAAATAATACTTGTTTATTGTTTAGCTAATAAATTTTTGATATTTGCTAGATTTTGTCTTTGTTATTTATTATACAATAGATATGCTCTCTTTTGTATTTTATTAGAATTAAGAGTCAAATACGATTTTAGAACTTTTGTCAACTAGTATTTGATTAGATTTTTAACACTTCTTTTTGTTAATTAATGCGTCGAATATATTTGTAGTTATAAAGATATTCGATATTTGCTTCAAAAAAATAATAGAATATTCGACAATAAAGAAGATATTGCAATATAAATTAATTATTTGAATAATCTTTAACTAGAGATTTACAATTAAGCTAGTATTTTTAATTATAATACTAGTCTTTTGCATTAAAATTTAATTAAGACATTTAATATATTTGTTTATTTTAAAAAAGATAACAATTGTTAATTTAATATATATCTTGCGCTTTTCGCGTTAAACTCGAAAAACTTTATTTATATATTTATTGTTATTGTTAATGTAAATGCAAGTACATTTGTTGTTTCTATATTTAAATTTGTTAATATAGTATTTAAAAAAAATTAACAAATTGATTTTATTTTTGTTCTTAAGATATTTTATTTGCAAATATTTGATTCTATTATTTAGTTAAATGCAAACGTAGCAAGTGCTATTGAAATTGTCTAGAAATATAGATTTTATAATATCAATATAAATTAGATTGTTTTTCTAGCAACTAAATCTAATAGAGATTCGATAAAATATTGCTTTGTTTTTTGCGTATATGCAAGAAACACAAGTATTATTTGAAAATAACTTAGTAAAATCAAAAGTCTCTTTGCGAGTTAACTAATAGATATTTTGTTTATCTAGATAATTAAGTTGTTTGTATTATATAGTTATTGCATTTTTGCTAATTGTTAATAGAGCAATAATAATAACAAAAAATGCAATAAATATTTTTAAGTCTAAAAAGTAAAAATTGAAGTCTTTAACTACTTAAGCTTGTTAAGCGTTAATAGAAAAATTATAATTAATAATTTTCTAAACAATATTAATATCTTTTAACTAACTATAGAAAATCAAATTGTAAAGAGAGTTAAATATATATTATATATTATAAATTGTAATATAATAGGCTCTTTTGTCTTTGTATCTAACAAATAGACAAATAATTTTAATATTTATAACAAATAAATTGTTTTCTATATTTTCGATTAATTATTAAGATATTTTTGAGTAAAATATAAAGATACTAGAGTTCTCGAATATATATTGCAAGTATCTTGTGTCGAAGATTTATTTGCGCAAGAGATAGCTAACAACAAAAGCTAGTATTATAGTTGTAGAAATAAACAATTTAAGAATTGTAAATAGAATTGCTATAATAGCAAAAACAAAATAATGTTTATAGACTATTGTTTTAGTGGTTTTTTATTTTTTTATTTTTATTATTGTTGTTTTTATTTTTGTTTTTGTTAAACTTAAACTTGAATTTGTTTTTATTTTTTTTTAATTTAAACTTTTTTTAAACTTTTTTTTAATTATTGTAATCTTAACAACGTTTGTTTTTGTTATTATTTCGATTATTTTCGAAACTATTGCTCTTTAAGATAAGATATAGTTTTAAATATAAGTTTTAGTAATTTAATTATTAATAATCGATTTTTTCGCAACTTGTATACTTCTTTTGTTTAATATATATAGAGTTAAGATTGCCAACAACGAAAAGCGTATTCTCTATAATAGCAATTAGCTTAGTAGTTATTATTAAGATTAAGATAGTATTAGTAGTTAAGATATCTATTAAATTAATATATTGAATCTTGTAATTGTAGATAATAGCAAATAACTTTTGTTTTTAAATATTATTGTTGTAAAAGAACTTATACTCGAATATCTATTAATTAATAAAGAGACAAATAGTATTGTTAAGATTAATTAAATATTTGAAGATAAATTAGTTCTTATTTATAGTTAAATTGTCTAAATAGATAAATAGTTTATTAATAATATCGCGAAACTTAGTTTTATATTTGTTAATATTTTAAAAGTTAAAGATCTTAAGAAACTCGAATTTAACAAAGATTCTTATTAGTATATTTAACTCTTTAGACTTGTATATTTTAACGATTTTTTAATAAATTTTTTTAGCTAAATCGATCTCTTTTACATTGTAATATAGACTTTTATTAATAATATTTTAAAGTATATTTATGCACTCTTTGTTGTTAGTGTCTTATTTAATTTGTTTTTCAATAATTATATTAAGCAAGTCGATAAATTTAATGTTTAATTCGATATATTTCTAGAGCTTAATTTATTTAAAAATTTCAAACAAGTTTCGTTCTTAGATAAGAAAGTCTATACTATTGTTAATTTTAGCGATTTGTTTTAGAGTTGCGAGAAATAATGCGAAGATATTAATAATTATAATAATATTAACGTAATCTATTATTTTTAGAGCTCTATTAATAGCTTGTAAATAGTAGATAGTAGCACTTGTAAATATAGTAAAAAGACGCGATTGCGTAGTAATAGTCTCGATAAAGATATTCTAGTTGTTAGATTACAAAGATTAAATAAGTTAACAAAACTTAAATTAGATATCTAGTTCAATAGATACTTTTCGAAGAGTTTAGATAAAGAAGATAGCTAAATATATTTCTTTTTGTTAGTAATGTCGATTTAATCAATCTCGTCAATTATAGATTGAGCAAAGTCTTAATAGATAAATAGTCAATAAACTCTTAGATAAATTTTATATTTTTGTTGTTCTATCTTAAGATTATAATAAATATAGATTTGAATAGACTTAATAGACTTGATTTGTTTAAAAGATAAAGTATTAATAAATAATTTCTAGTTAGATTGTTGTTTTTGTTTGATTGTAAATAAATAGACTGACCGTTCGGTTCTAACAGTTGGAACCGAATTGCATAAATTATGAAAATACTAACTATATTAGGTTAAAACTTGGTCTAATTAGGTATAACTTTCGGGTCGGGTTATAGATTTTGGGGAAAAACCGACCCGAACGGTCAGTCTATAAATAAAGCTTGTTAACTATTTGAAATTTGACTAAATTACTTAATCTTTTTATCTTTCTTTTTAATTTTAATAATTATAGAGATAATAACGCTATCTTGCGTTTTTGCGATTGTTAAATCAATTTTTCTAGTCTTCTTATTTTGATAAGATTAAATATTAGTTTTTTTGATCTAAGTTTTTTGCGTCTTTGTAATAGTTAAGAACTTTTTAATTCTATTTAAACAAAATTGATTATTATTTGATTAAGAGTCGCGTCTAGACGTTGCTTTTAGAATAATTAATAAAATTATTTTGATTTTTGAAGTATATTCGCGATTTAATTTATTGGTTTGTTTCGTATATTGTAGTAAGGAAAATTGATTAGTATTTGTTTTAGTTATTGCGCTAACAAGTTAACTTATTTGATTGTTAATAAAAGAATTTTTGCAATAGATAGAAAAATAGAGATTAAAAAAATTAATAATTTAGCTCTTTTATTAATATATCGAAGTAAGATTTTGCTTCGCTTTAATAACGCGCTTTCGATTAATTATTAGCTATTTGATTATCGATTTCTAGTTGTATAATTGTTACATAATTGGTTCTTCAATCTTTAGAGCTTATTATTAATAAATATTTGTTAAAGATAATTAGCGTTCTTTAATAAAAGCGACAAGTTGCAAATAAAATAAACTTAGTTGTTTCTACAACTTATATTAGCTCTCTTAGTAAAACGTTTGTGTTTAGAATCTTTAACTAGATACTAGCTATTCAATTGTTAATAATTAAAATTTTTAGTTGTTTGAATAGTTAAGAGATTGATTGTTTGACGAGTTTTAACAACTCTTTAGTTATTGTTTCGACAACATTATAATATTGATATTCTAATTTTTGAAGCAGTAATAATTTAAATACTTAGATAATTGATTGTTAACTTATATATACTAGAAATTAACGAGAACTTAGTTGATCGTAGTAATTGTAAATTTATTGTTAGTTTGATTTACTAGCTATGCTTCAGACATTCTAGTTAACAAGCAAATAAGTTTTTTGTCTTGTTTTGAACTTATAATTTATCAAAATAATAGATAGTAGAACGCTTAGTTACTATATAGAAGCTAGGACTTTTGTACATCTATATATATTGATCGGAGCTATCCGAATCGATTACGTAATATCGGGTCGAATAGTGTCGAGCCAAATAGTGCTGGCACTAGATCAGATTGGTTATAGTATTCCGACAAAGATTGCAATTATTTTCGAAAAATATAATTAAATAGTTGTATTAAAAATAGAAAAATTATTATAATATTTTAGTATATTTATATATATATTTAAAGAGAATTTTTTATTTTATATATAGAAAAAGCACAATATTAGTCGAGATTTTAATTAATATATCTATTAGAACATTAATTAAAAAATATATATTTAATATATATTTAACTTAAGTAAAATATAATTTTGATTTATAAAGTATCTAGATCAATATATTATTTGCATTAATAATTTTCTATTGTTTTTTCTATATATCGCAATTATATTATTAGATTAATCTCGATTTATGCTATTAGAGAATTAAATAAAAGCTAGAACTGTGCGCTATATTTTATACGTCAAAAGTTAATAATTTAGATAAGAAATAGTAAAGTTTCAAGTAGCAAGAAAAGAGACTCTTCGAGATCAAAAATAGATTTTTTGACACAATTAATTATAAAGAAATAACAAACATATCTAAATATAATTTGAACTGCTCAAACTAAGTATCTATAAACTTTATAAATAAGTAAAGAATAATCTAGAAAACAATTGAAGAAAAAAACTATTAAATATACTTATCTAATATTTATATATTTTATAGTGCTATCTTATTTCTTTAAGTATAGTATTCTTTGTTGTCGCATTTATATTTGTATTGTTAAATAAGATTATTGTTATATACAAACTAGTATATTAAAATATAATAGATAGTAAATAGAGATTAGAGTAGTTGTATATATTTGCATTAAAACTATTTTCTTTGTTAAACAACTTTTGCGCAATCTATATAGTATTATAAAGCTTCTAATTATATATTATCTTTTTATTTGTTTCTATATTTTTTGTAATCTTAGTCTTTGCGATAGTAATCTTTGTAATTATTGTCTTTGTAACTTGTTTTATAACATTTGCGATTTTTTTTGTTTTATGCTCTTGCTTCTTTGCAGTAACAATTATTTTTTTTGCGACAAAGATCTTTTTTTTAGTCTTATCTTAATTTCTTTTTTTAAATCTTTTTGTAGCGCATATAGTCTTTATAGTTATTCTCTTTGTTATCTTTAAAATGTTTGCGACAATCTTTTTTGCTATTTGTTAAATCTCTTGCTTTGTTTTAATAGCAAGCTTTGCTATTTATTGCGCATATATAGATATTATAGCTTTGCAATTTCTTGTTGTTATTAATATAGTAATATTGTTGGCAACAATAGTATTATATTGTTAACAACGCTCTTTGCGTGCAACTATTGTAGTTAAGTATTTGTTTAAATTCTTCTTAACAAACTTTAAATTATTTGTTTGCTTCTCTACTCTTTTTAACAAAGAAAATAATAGATTCGAATATATATTAAAGATACTCTTTTTGTTGTAAAAGTTACAAATATAATTAATAATTTTCTTAATCGATTTTAATTCTTGCAATATTTTTATAAAGTACTTATTAGAATTTTGTAATAACAACATAATTGCTAATTTTTTAACAACTTGTTTAACAACAAATTTCGCTTTTAATAAATCTATAACAATAATAAAATTAAAAGATATAATATTAGTTTGTACAAAAACATATTATAGAATTGTTAATTTAAAAATTTTAACTTAAAATATTTAAAAGATAGCAAAAAACTTTATACAATCAAATTTGTTGATGTTGCAACAAATAGCACAATTAATTGTTCGATTGTAATATAATTTATAGATCTAAAAAATAATTATATCTAATAACTATATTATATACGTAGAATAAGAAGAAAGCTTAAAGAGAACAATATTGTTGTTAATTGCTAGATTAAGAAACTCTAGAGTTATATAAAATTTAAAGCTATTAATAATTAAGAGAATTTATTGTTCTTTACGCTTGTCGCAAGTATATCTAATAAAATAATAAAGTTAATTAATAGCAAAATTATTATTAGAGTATCTAGTATTGCTAGTATTAAATAGCATATTGTTGTTAATATTGTTTGCAATCTATTTAACTAGAATATTTACTCTCTTAGTAATAATTATAGATAAAATAGACTTGTCGATAGTACTAGTAGTCTTTGCGACAAAAATATAGTTGCAATTTTTAAAATCTATTATTTGCAATATGTCTCTAAAACTTCTAGTAACAACAATATATATTCTTTTGCAATCTATACAAAAGTTTGTTTTGTTTATATTCTAGTAATTTTTAATTTGTATACTCTTTTTGTTTACTATACTCTTTAGCTTTCTAAAGTAAAGCTCTAGTATTTTTATATTTAATAAGATATTCTTGCAAGCAATAGCAATAGATATTTAACAACAAGTTTTAAGTTTAGAATATTTATTGTAGAAGCGTCGAAATTAATACTAATCTACAAAATTAGTATTAAATAGAAGAAAACAATTTGCGATATTAACAATAAAATTTATAGTTAATAATATATTTATGTTATCTAAACAAATAATGTAGTTAACAATTATTTGTTCTTGTGCATTTGTATATTGTCTATAAGTAGAAAAGTATATCGATTTCAAAAACGTATTATTAAGACAATTTCGCAAATTCTGTCAATTGTATTTAAATTCGCGTATATACAAAACAATATTAATATATTTATTGTTCTAAAAGACTTTGTAGACTTATATAACGCGTAATTTGCGCTCTTTATAGCTTAATTAAAGTATAGTAATAATAATAATTAATTAATTAGATAGTTTAATAAAATCTGGTAGAAAATTATAAATATAGATAATATATTAATCTAGATAGCACTCGTCGAGGAACAAGACAATAAGGGACGAATTTAGTTACTAACCCGCGATTATATCTAGAATAGTAAAAAAATACTATAATTTGCAACTTTTTTACAAAATAAAATTAGTTAAATTGTTATACTTTAGATTGCTATTTTAAAATATATAAATATTATTAATCTTTACTAGTTTAAAGAGTCTATAACTTGTAAGTAATTAAAAAATTATAAATAAAAGATAGTTTTTTTTATACTAAAGTAGTTGATAATATTTAAGTATTGCAAAGTATATAAACTAATAATCTTATCTTTGAGCTACAAACAAAAAATCTATATCTTCTATAAAAACAATTTATTTTTAATTCTCTTTAATTTAAAACTTTTTCCAAAAATATAAAAGAAATATCGTTTGTACAACAATCGAAAAAGATATTAGAAATTAAAAACTACAAAACAAATTAATATAATATAATTTGAACAAACAAAATATTTATAGTATGTTCTTAATAAATAGATATCTCTTATAAGATTAAAAATTAAAAATTAGTTTACAATAGTTATTAAGAGAAAGTAGCATCTAATTAAGTTAAGAAAAATACAAATATAAGTTTTATAAATTTGTTAAAGTTTATTATCTAATTTGCTCTTAACAATAAAATCGAATAACTTAATAATAAATTATATTATATATGAAACAATTTAATACAAGAAACATTAAATATATTTTATTAAGAATAAAACTTTTTTCTTAAGTTATATTATTTGTGCTTTGTCTATTTCTTTTAAAATAACTTTTTTAGTTATTAAAATTATACTAATAAAGAGATTTAAATTTTGGTAAAATATATAAATATAATTAAAACAAAGACTTTGCTATATTAAACAATATTCTCTTGCTATAAATTAAGTTGCAAATCTTTTAAATTTAGAAAATTATAAGTTTTTTTTTTTGCAACTATAATAATATATAATTAAACAAATTTAAATAAAAAGAATATACTTTAAATACAAAGTTATAATTAAAACAAATATATAATCTAAAATAACTTGTCAAAATCTTTAGCAAAGAGATAAATAATATTAGAAAACAGGAAAATTAGACAATTATAAAACATATTGATTATACTATATTTTTAACTATTTAATTAACTAGTAGATAGAATATTTTTATAATAGTAGATCGATATATATATTAATTAATAAATAGATAATATTAAATTATTGTATAACAACAATAGAGAAAAGTTTAGTTTAATTTAATAGTAGCAAAGTTGAATTAAAGACTAACAAAGTTGTAGACTAATTGCGTCGAATCGATTAATCGAATCGAATTAAATCGAATTAATTTCTAAAGTTAAAACCAAAAAGTCAATTCAATTTCTAAAGTTAAATCCGAAAATCGACTTGAGTCGAGTTAAGATTTAGAGATAAAATCGAAATTTAATTTAAAAAATCGACTTAAATTATTATTTTTAGTAAATTCTATTATTTTTAGTAATAATTTGATAGAAATATTTAATTTATTGCACTTAATTAGTAATTATATTAAAAATATCTATCTATTATAGTATTATTATAATATATTACTATAATATATTATCTATAATAATAATAAATCTAAATTTAAACTTTTTTATACTATTTTTAGTAATTCTTAACATAATAATGTTATTTTCGATTTCTTAACAATTCGATTCAATTTCTAATATTGAAATCGAAAATTAACTTAAGTTAGATTGAGTCGATTTTAAATTAGTATTAATTCGATCGGATTTTAAGTTAATTTCTAATATTAAAATTGTCGAGTCAGATTAATTCCAATAGTTGGAACCGAAATTTAATCTAATAATTAATCTATATTATATATTTGCATTTGTTGTTTATAGTTATTATATATTTTGTTTAATACTTTGTAATTGCGCTTTGTTAACTAATTATATATTTAAATATTTATATTATTTATAAATTTTATAAAATTAATTTTTAACTTAATATTATTATATATTTCTAATAGATTTGCGTTGTAAAACAAATATTATACTAATAACAACAAAGAATTTTATAATATATTTGTTAGAATTAGAGCTTTAATAGCTAGTATATAGTTAATTGACGAGAATACTAGCTATGCAAAACTAACTATATATAGGAAATAGATATAAGTACTATAGATATCAAGACGCTAGACGTTACTCGTAGTATACTTAAGACTAGAAGACAAAAATTTAGAGAATAATTAAAAAGCAAAATCTATCTAGTTTAAAATTATAATATTACTCTTCTCTTCTATTTTCAAGTTTCGACAAAACAATATTAAATTTTCTAGTTAATATTTTTAGTTAATTTTAGTTAATCTCGAATACTTGTTAAGTACAAGCTTCGATTAATATTAAGTATATATTAAGTATTGTTCGACAATTAGAATTGAAGTTTTCGATATATATTAAACAAAAGAATAAATTTGTTAAGTAGAAAAAAGTAATCGGAAATTTTTGAAACAAAATATACAAAAAACAATAATATAAATATTGGGTTGCAACTTACCCCAAGTGCAAAAATTGCACTCGGGACAAGCTTATCTCGAATAGGAATTTCTATCTAAGATAAACTTTGTCGATACTTAGTTTATACTTAGCATAATTATTTCGAATTATAAAAATTAATCGCAATCTTTGTTTGCGATCGAGATGCAAATTTAATATATATATAGCTTATATAAAGTATAAATCTTTTTATTTAGTATTAATTAAAAATTAACTTTTAAAATTTTGTTTCTTTTTAATATATATTAGATATAAATTTAATTCTTTATATTTATAATATTTTTAAAATTGTATAAAATCTATAATGCGCAATTAATTAAATTTAAAAACAAGATTTATATATTATAAAATTATATTTTGTTATAGTATAAATTACTTCTAAGTATAGTATAAGTTTAATATAGTTTTATATTTATACAATTTAATTACTTGTCTTGTATATATATTATATTTAAATTTAGTTTATATTTAATTTAAATTTTAATAACAATATATTTTTCAATAGTATTATTAATTTCTTTGTTTTCGAAGTCTTTATATTTTTTAGCAAAAAGAATTCTTTTATATTTAAAAATTTTGCAAATTAAAATTAACAAACAATTTCGCAATAAATAAATAAAATTAAAATTTACTTTATACTTACTATATATTAGACATTCGCTAAATATATAAACAAACTTCGAATTTTAACAATATTAATATTATTAAATTAAATACAATATTAAGTAATTAAAATATTAACAAAAATATTTTTCTAAACAATTAAAAAAATTAAAATATATTAAACAATTAAGAGTTTAATAGTTTTAACAAATTATTGTTTATAAAATTTAAAAAAATAGATTTTCTTTTATACTTTATATTTATTATATATTAAATTAATATTTATTATATATAGAACTTTATTAATATTAATAAGATTGCAATTATTTTCGAAAAATACAATTAAGTAATTGTATTAAAAGTACAAAATTATTACAATATTTTAGTATATTTATATATATATTTAAAGGAAATTCTTTATTTTATATACAAAAAAAATATAATATTAGTCGAAATTTTAATTAATATCTTTATTAGAGTATTAATTAACAAATATATATCTAATATATATTTAACTTAAGTAAAATATAATTTTAATTTATATTAAGACTAGATTTAATTCTTTGTTGTTACAATTAACTTTAAAATTATTTAAATTGCTTTTTTACTTTTAGAAAAAAAAAAAAAAAAAAAAAATTAATATTAAAGTTTTAAATATTTCGAAATCAAATATTGCGAATATATATATTTAGATATACTATATATATATTTAATATACAATAAAATTAAGCTTAAAAATATTAATAATTTTCGACAATATTTTACTTAATTAATATATATAATAAATATTAACGCGCAATTAAAATATTGCACAAAAATCTAATATTATAGATTTTTTTAAAAATAGTAAAATTAATATATATACTATATATATCTTAAATCTATAACTTGTATATACAAAAATTAAAAACTTACTATATAAAAGATTTATAAAATAAACTTTTACTTTATTTATATTATTTATAAATTAATTTTATAGATTTATCAAATTAAATATTTTCTACTTTTTAATATAAAATTATAATATACAAATTAAATTATTAACGCAAACTTAATATATATCGATATTAATTATTTTTGCATTTTAATAGACTACAAATTACAACAATACACAAAAAATTGTATTTTTATTAAATATCTAACTTCTAGAAGTTTTATCTACAATTAATTTTATTTTAATACAAGTTTAATATATACTAAATATATATAAAATTTAATTATTCTTAAAAAAGTAACAAAATTAAGATTAGTATATATAATATGCAATTAAATATCTATATTTTTGTTAATTAAAAACAATTTTTATTCTTTATACTAATTGTACGCAAAAATTATATTTATTATTTATTATATTTTATTAAAATATTTTAAAAAATTGTTTACAATATAATTGCAACAATTAAATAACAAAATTTATTGTTTGCGCTAAATATTTTGCAAAATACTTTATTATTTCTTCTATTATATTTAATCTATATACAAAATATAACAAAATTGTTTTGCGTTATATATACAATAATCTTAATATAAAAAATTGTATAACAATATTAATTTGCAAACAAAAATTTAAGAAATTTTTTGTTAAAATAGTTTTAAAAAATTAGTTTATATTTAGTTTAAATATTATATAAATCTAATTTATAATTTATAGAAATTAAGCGAAAATTTGTTTTTAATTAATTATATTCTTTAAAGAAGCAATAAATTAAAAATATTATTTATTTTAACAAAAGTTTTTAACAATATATTATTATATATTGTATTTATATTTAGATTAAAATTTTTATAAATTAATTATATCTTAAAATAAATTTTGTATTTAAATAGATTTAAAACAAAACAAACTTATATAATATTTTAGATTAAAACAAAAATTATTATTGTAAATTTAATATATATATAATATATATACAATATATACTTAAATTATAATAGAAATTAATATCTATTGCTATATATAAATTAATATAAAGACTATTAAAAATTATTATATAATATTTATTAAAATATTTAAAGTATTAAAAGAAGTTATTTGTTAAACTATTTAAATTTTTTATATTAATTATAAAAATAAAGAATTGCAAACTTTTATAATAAATATAAACAAAAAACAAGTTTAAAATATATTTAATATATATTAAAATTACATAAATATTACTAATATTTTATTTAGAATTTAAAAAATATTTTTACAATCTTAACAATTCTTAAGAGTAATTTAAATATCTTAAATATATATTAGTTTTTTGTTAAATATATTCTAAATATAATTTTCGAAAATATTATTTTAATTATTTAACAATTTATTTTATTAATTAATTTTAAAAAATCAAAATTGTTAACAAATTACTACAATATATAAATAATATAAATATATTATATCTTAAACTTAAAATATAAATTAAATATCGAAAAATAAAATAAATTTTTGTCAAATTATATAAAAAGAAATTAAAGATTTCTTTGTATTAATAAATACTAGTTTGCAATTATATTAATATAGAAAAAAGTAATTACTTTTAAAACAATAAGTTTGCAAAACAAAAACTATTATTACTTGTTTCTATATTTAGATAAAATTTATATTTGTTCTAAGTTATATTTATGCTAATTATATACTAAAATAAGAAAACACGCTATTAAGATATTTAAAAAGAACAATTTCGAAATAAAATAAAATATTTTATTTATTTAATACAATTGCAATAAATTCAATTGTATTGTTGCTCAATTAATTTAAAAAAAAATATATAATTAATTTATATTTAATTTAACTTAATAATTAATCAAATTATAGATAAAAAAGATCGAAGAATTGCAAAACGTTATTAACAATATTTATATTTTTCTTTTAATTTAGAAAATTCTTATATAATATTCTTTTTTAATAGATTCGATTCTAAATATAAATTTAATACAAATATAATATCTAAATTTAATAGCAAGATTTTTTATATATTTTAAAGTCGCAATTTAAGAACTACTTATTTAATAAAAAATTAACGTTAAGTATTAACTCGACATATATTAGATAAAGATTTTAAAACGTTTTTTTTAATATAATAATATATAGAGACATTATTTAAAAAAGATAGACGTCGAACATTAATTCAATATATATTAGATAAAAATTTTAAAATGTTTTCTTTAATATAGCAATATATAGAGATATTATCTAGAAAAGATAGACGTTAAACATTAACTCGATATATATTAAATAAAGATCTTAAAATATCTTTTTTAATATAACAATATATAGAGACATTATTTAAGAAAAATAGACGTCGAATATTAATTTAATATATATTAAATAAAGATTCTAAAATATCTTTTTTAATATAACAATATACAAAGATACTATCTAAAAAAGACAAATATCAAATATTAATTTAATATATATTTGATAAAAATTTTAAAATATTCTTTTTAATATAATAATATATAAAAATATTATCTAGAAAAGACAAACGTCGAATATTAACTTAATATATATTGTTATTTAGTTCGAATAAATATAAATTAGACTTAAATTTTATAAACAATATATTAAAATTAAATAAAAAATATAGAGCAATACTATTAAAATATCAAATTAAAAATTAAATACAAAAATAGCGTATACAATATATGTGTTAAAAACGTAACAAACTTTTACAAAAAAAAAGAAAAAACTAACAAAAAAAGTTGTTAAATTAAAGAAATTCGATATTATTAGCAATACAAAGAATATTTTAAATATAATTTTATTATAAGCAAATTAACAATATCTATTAAGCAATTAAAACAATAACAAAGATAAACTAATTTATAAATTTATATTTTTGTTTTACAAATACTATATAATATTAATAATTTAAAAGCTTTTATTTAAACTCGAAAGACTATATATAGATTTAATATATATTAAGTTTATATTAAATATTAATTTGAAAAAAAATTTATTACTTTATTAAAAAATTCGAAATTAAAAAAAAACAATCGAAAACAAAATTATATATAAAATATTTATATTATTTGTAAAATTAACAAGTATTGCAACGCAACAAACTATTATAATTGTTTGTCTAACTTTATTTTATAAAAAATAATATTTAAAATAAAAGAAATAAGTACAAAGTTAAAATAATAAATAAAATAAGTATATAGCAAACTTAAATAAAATATAGACTTAATATATATTTAAATATAGTTAAAAAAAAAATCTTAATTCAAAATTAAAAAAAGTATAGAAGAATTTTATATTAAATATAGATTGTACTTTATTTTAAATTAATTTGCAAATTTTTTTTTTTTATTAAGATATAATTGTTGTAGCAATTACGCAAAAACAAAATATATAATAAATATTAATTTACTTTATTAAATTAAAGTCGAAAAGACAAGTATTTAATTGTCTATATTATATATACTAGAGATAATCAAAAGTACACAACTAATTAAGATAAATTAAAATATTATATATAGTATATATTAAGTCTAAAACTTAGTTAAACAATTTTAAAAAAAATTTGTTATCAATTTGTTCTAATTTATATTTAATATATATTTAATATATACAATAAAAAGCAATCTAATTTTTGTCTTTTTTAATTGTAAATATAGCAATAGTTTTTGCAATAATTATACTAGCTAAGTATAGACTTAATATAATTTTAGTATAAATAAAAAAATAATTATATTAATTTTTGTTATTAATAAAGATAAATTTATCTAAAAAAGAATCAACTATATATAAACTTAATATAAATATATTATAGAAATAATATAAAATTGCAAATAATATTTTACTCTTTTTTGTTATTAAGATATTAATTAGAACAAAGATATCTATTAAATATAAAATTAATATAATTTTAATATAATAAATTAGCAAATAAGATTTGCTCTTGTTTAAATTAAGAAAAGCATTATAATTCTCTTTTGTATATATAATAAATATAAGTATAATATATACAAGTTTTAAACTTTTTTACTAGAATTAATTATTGTATTTGACTTCTTATTATTACAAGCAACTTTTTTTTGTTAACTATATATATATTAAATATAAATAAAATATAAATCTTTAAAGATTTTCGAAATTTTAAGCGCACTATTATTACAAGATTTCTTTATTTCTTTATATTTCTTTAATACTAATATATATTTAATATAAATTAAATCTAAAGTATAATTAAATAATCTATTCGAAGATTTAATATCTATAATAGATATATTAATTTGCGTATAATCTAAATATATACTAAATACAAACTAATATAATAAGATATACAAAAAGAAACTTTTCAATTAAAGTACTAGTATAATATTAAGAGTAAATTAATATAAGTTTAATATATTTTAAAATTAAACTAAAAGTATATTTCTTGCAAATATTCTTTAGATCGAAAGATAAATATTTAAGAAAAAACAATAAACAATAATTAATTAATAACTTTAAAAGTTGTATTAATACAAGTTTAATATTAATCGAATTTATGCGTAATTAATATATTGTCGAAGTTTTAAATTACAAAATAAACATTTGTATATATAGTATAAAAATAAAGAGAATAAAAGATAAATTAAGTATATAATAAGTATAAAATAAGCTTATTTTGCAATAAAAATATATATTAAAAATAATTGCAAATTCTTGATTATAACAACTATTCTATATAAGTTTGATATATATTTAATATTAATTTAGCTTATATAATATATAATATATTGTTTATATATTAATAAACAATTGTATTAATTATATGCTTGTATTTATATAAAATATAAACTTAGTTTAAACAAAATATATAGAAATTATATTTCGACTTTGTAAAGTAATTTGTATTTTGTTATTTTTTAAATTTAATTTAAAGTTTTATAGTATTAAACTAATATAAGCTAGATATATATTAAATATAAAAAAGATATATATTTTTTCTTAAGATAACGTATATTTGAAGAAATATTTTTTGTATTTAGATTTGCAATTGTATATATTTAGTATATATATTATATATAATTAATCAAAATATTTGTTTATTTGCTTTAATATAATATATTTTTTAGTAACAATATAGCTTGATTTTAATCTTAATTTAGTATATATCGAATATAAATAAAATTACAACTATATATACAAATAATTAGCAATTAAGAGCGATAAAAGTTATCTTATATATTTAATTAATTAATATTATTGTACAATTATATTTATTAATATTTAATATATATAGAATTGCAACTAAATTTATGCAACTTATATATTTGTATTAAAGAAGACAATTCAAGTTTTAGAATTTAACGCAATTAATAATATTTAATATATACTAGATTTAAATTAAATCTATATATAGATTGTCTATTATTTTTTAAGAATTTAATAACAAATATTATTAATACTTAGTATAAACTAAATTGCAACAAAAAATGTTTTTTTACTAAATTTGTTATTTATTTAGTTAAATTTTATATATGCTAAATATAAACTTAATATATATTTGATATAGAATTGTACTATAACTAGATATTTATATTTAATTACAAAATTAAGATTTAAATTAGAAAAAGATTCTTAAGTATATAATTAGTATATGTTAAACAAAAGTATCGCATATACTATACTTACTATAATAATATCTTAAAGAAAACAAGTTTTGCGCATTTGTTATACTAAAATTGTCGTAATATATTTTAACGCTAGCGAACTAAATTGCGACAACATTTATACTAAATATATACTAAGATAATAGAAGCAATAAAATTAAAGAATATATTAAACTTATACTATAAATCTATTAATAAAATCAAGAGTATATACTATAATAATACAAATAATTAGAAAAGATAAAGATAAAAAATACAACAATTGTATTTTAATTTTACAAAATACGCTAGAGACTTAATACACAATTTACGCAATTTTATTTATTTTTGATATATGCTCTAACAATACTAAATCTATATTTGAATTGCATCTTGTATAAATGTATTAGAATTGCGCACTTAAGATTAAAATAATAGTTTTTCTTTTAACAATTATAAACTATATTAAGCATATATTTAATCTATTCTAAATTTTAGAAATCGAACAAAATTATAATTACTTAATATATTAAAATAATCAATTTCTATATCTAGTATATACTAGATATATATATCTTCTCTTTAATGTATTTTTAAATTTTTAATCTTTTTGTTTAATTTAGCACAATATATATAAAATATAAACTTAATATAAACAAAGCTTATCTTAAGTGCAAATTTTCTACTTAAAATAAATTCTAGAATAACAATATTATAGATTTAGTATATATCTAGTGTATACAACTTGCAATAAGAGCGCTTTTTTAAACTTATAATTTTTGCTTTATTTAGTACGCTCTATATTGAGTATAAACTAAGTATAAACAAAGTTTATTCTAAGTGGGAATTTCCACCTAGAATAAGCTTGTCCTGGGTAGGAAATCTGCATTCGGGATAAGCTATATGCTCTATAAATATATATATTGCGAATAGTATTCTAGTTAATCTTCAACTATTCTCGATTAGTGTCGAACATATCTATCGAGTACAATCTAATGCTCGAAATCAAACGTCGAATAATTGTCGAGTAGCAAAAATTAAGTTTCGAGCGATTTGTCGAACGACAACAAGATCGAGAAAGAGAAGAAAATAAATAAATTTTAATCAAATATTAAATATAAAAAAATTAAAAAAGATACAAAAGATTACTAATCTTAATTCTAAGAGAAAGATCTAGATTACGTAACGCAAAAACAAAAGAATTAACAACAAAATAGAGATCAATCAATTATATAATCTAAAAAAAGAGATCGACAACAACAAAAAAAAGTAGCAATATTAAAAAATCGAAATTTGTCGAATTTTAATTATGTTTAAATACGTTTATCTAAATCTATTATACAAAAAGAGAAAATAATATAAAAGTATCTTAACAACAATTTATATACAATTGTGTATATATTTAGAAATGTTAAATTAATTTTTATTTAAAAGATATTTAGAAGTAACATTTATAGAATATCTAACAAAAGCACTATAGAAGCAACAACAAAAACTACAAGTATATATCGAGTAACTTTTAACAATAATAATATATTAATAATATATTTTCAAGATTCTTGTTAACTAACACAAAAGACAAAGTAATATATTAAATTAGTTTAATTTAAAAAAACATTTAATTTTAATTGCGAATATATAACAAGTAACTCTTAATAATAATAATATATTAGCAATATCTTTTCGAAGTTAACTCTAAATACAACAACAAGAATTATAAATATATATTAAATAATATTTAACAATAGTAACAATAGAATGCAAAGAGTATATAAACACAAATTATCTTATTTATTAGATTTTTAATTAGAAGATATCTTAAATATCTAGTAAGATTTTGTTGCGTTTAGATATTTGTAATAGAAATTAACAACAAAGTTAAAATAGTTATAAACTATAAAGTAGTCTAGCTATTTAAATCTATTGTTGTAGTTTATATAGTCTATAAAGAGAATTTAATATTATAATATTTTGCGTCTATAATTAGTAACAATTAGACTTAGATTTACGTTATTGTTATTTTTGCGTATATTATATTATAATATCTCGATATCTTTAATATAGTATTTGAAATTATTGTTGTCGATATTATTGACAATATTAACAAGCAACAAAGATTTAATTTGCTAACTTAATAAAAATTTGCTTTTGTTAAAATACAAAAGTTATAAATAAAATATTAAATAAATCTTTATTAACTCGAGCAATTCTAGTTTATAGATATAATTGTTAATTGCTCAAATAATTTTATAGAAGCTTGCATTCTTATATTTTAGAAACTTATATAGTTAAGTTGTTTTAATATTTTAAATATCGAATATAATTTAATTATTAATTTTAAATTTTAAAACAATAGCGCATTTGTAATTAGCAAACTCTATTTGTTTAATTTAAATCTAAACAAACTCTTAACAAAGAAAGTTTTGTAAAATCTTAATTTTTTTAACAATTTTGTTGACATTCTTTATATTGCAACAAGCTTCGAATATACTATTATTTAATTTTTTTTTAAATAGTTTTAGACTTAATTGTAATAAATAGTTTTTAGCAGCAAAAAAGAATAATAAGTTAATAAACTTATTAATATAATTGTTTGCAACAAATTCGACAATAGTAGAATAATTAATCTAGTTATTCTAATTATATTGCATATATATTCAAAAATATTGCTTAAAAACAATATTGATATTTTTGATTTAATTGTCGATTTTGAAATAGAACGCAATTAACAATTTAGTTTTAGTTTTAGTTTTTTTGCAAAAATATTGTTAAAAGTAAGCGATAAATTGAGTATCTTTATTAAAAACAATAATAACAAGAAAACTTTTAATATATTAGACAAAGTCGATAAAGATCTAAACAACAATCTTAATTTTTAAAGAATTTATAAATATAAACTTCTTACTTTTGAATAGTTTATTAATTACTACTAAAATCTTTTTAAAAATCTTTTCTTTATAATAATATAATAATAGAGAGATAATAAAGTTGCAAAATATATTTTGTTAATAACGATTTAAAATAGATAGAGACTTTAACAAATTATATTTATATTCGCGATATAATTTAATATATTTGCAAATCGAATAACTTTTAATATATTTTTTGACGTCTAAATACAATATAGATTAATAGTAGTAATATTGTATCTTTTTAAATATAATTGTTCGACTTAAGTATCTAGCGTTTAACAATTTATATTAAAATCTAATTGCTTTAACTTAAAAAGTATTATTTTTGTTTTCAAAAAATATATATTTTGTTTTAAACAAATAGATATTTAACTTTAATTGTTAAGTATTCGATTATTGTATAATTTTTAAATTTTAGTTTAATTGTTTTGCGAAAAATAATTAAAATCTTTTGTTTATTAGTTTCTTTAATCTAAATAATTTGTTTTATCTTTTTATTATACAAATATATTTTTAATATTTGTTGAACAAAAACTTTAAAATTAAGTTTTGTTTTAAATTTTCTCTCTTTTGTTAAATTGATTGCAATAGCAAATAAGAGCTAGATTGTAAAAGAAATTGCAAATATAAATAGTTAAGTTGTAAACAAAATAAATATATTTAAAAAGAAGACAAAATTGACAACTAAAGATAAAAGAACTATAAATTAAGAGATTGTAAATACAACAATAATAAGTAAAGAAACTAAGAAAAGAGATCTAGCAAAACAAAATTTGTTTTACTAAAGTAATACAAATATTGTAAACAATAAAGATATAAGTAATTCTATATTTTTGTTAGCTATTAACAAGATTTAAATAAACTTTTGAAAAACTTTTGCAATTCTTTTGTTAGCAATTAATTTAAATTTAATAAAGTTTTGAAACAAACTAATTAATTTTGCTATTAAATTGTAAATAACACTTAATAGTAATAAGATTAATATAACAACTTTAATTATATCTAATTTTAAATTATATTACTTAAGAATAGTTTGTTGTTAAAATTTTTGGAAAAGTTGTTTTTGTTAAAGAGCAAATCTTATAATTATCTAATTAGATTATTTAACTTTGCGCTTAATATATTTAATTAATTAATAATTTTAAAATTAAATTTAAACAAAAATTTAACTTAATAAGTATAACAACAATTGAGTTGCTTAATAGTTATAAAATATTTTAGATTGCAATAATTAATAATAATCTTAATAGATTGTTTAACAAATATATCGATATATTTTAAATACTATTTTTTAAAAGTGCAAACAATAGTTAATAGTTTTTTGTTATAGATTTTGTAGTTGCACTTTGCAAACAATATAATTTCAAATATATAAATTATTAAATAAAGCAATCTATTCGAGCTTATTTGCAAAAGCACAACAATAATTATAAAGTTAAAAATATTGTTTTCGATTTAAATCTCTAGATTAAAATTAAAATAATATAAGATAAACTAATTAATAAAGACTTTTTTAAGAGTTTTAAACGCAAAATCTTTAAAATTGTTAAATTGTTATAGAAAATTAACACTTTTATTTTTGAGTTTACTAAATGCTAACAAAGATTTGATTGGACTTAAATAATTATAAATAAATTGTTAATAAAAATTAACAAAGTTTAGAAAGATTTGTATATTATATACGCAAATAGAAGTTTTTTACTTAAAAATATATTTAATTTTCTCAAGATCTATTTAAATTTCTTTAATAATAATAATTAGATCTAGATATTTAACTTGCTTAATAAAAAAAAAATTTATTAATATTTAAATAAAGACTTGCGTTATAAAGCTTAGCAAGAATTTTATTTATATAATTTTTATATTTCTTCTTAATATTATTGTAGATTAAGATATTATTTATATAGACAATATAGAAATTGTTCAAATAGAAATTAAGAGTCTTATTAATAAAAGACTAAAATATAATTAAAATATTATATAATTTAAAAGATATTACAACGTACTTAAACAAGTTGTAACAAATAATAAAGACTATTTTATATTTATTATCGAAATATATTCGAATTTTGTTAAAGACAACAATAATATTAAACTTATTATAGTACTTAATTTTGTATAATTGTTGCAAAATTTCTCTAATTAATAATAAAATATTGCAATTCTTAATTGTTAGAGCGTTAAAATCTCTATAATTTATATAGATATATAAATCTTTATTAAACTTCTTAATTATTAGAGTAAAAACAATATATTGTAAATTATTGTTGCAAATTTAATTTTTGTTTTTTATATTATCTAGATAGACTCTAATAATCTTTTTTTCTTAACAAAATATATTGTAGACTTTCTTAGTTAAAAAAGTTGTTTTTAAAACAAAATTAATAATATAATTAATACTTTTATTAAATAATAATTTGTTAACTTTTTGCGAGTTAAAGAGTTTAATTTATTGTTTAAACTTTAAATATATTTGCTTTTTAAATTGCTTTATATTCGAAAAATCTTGCTTAAATTTAATATAGAATTTGTTGTAATTATTAAGAGTAATAATTGTAACATTTATAATAATATTGTTGTTTATAGCGCAAGCTAAATATCTATTGTTTTTCTTTAATTAATTTAGTATAACAAAGTATTTAAACAATATTATAACTATTTTGTAATTTTCTTTAATAGCAAGTTTCAAAAATATAAAAATACTTTTTTAATAAATATCGATTTTATTAAAAAAATTTAAAAATAAATATTTTAGTTGCTTGTATTAATTGCTAAAGATCTCTAACAATTGTTAATTTAATATATAATATTTTATACAATAATTAAAGTTAAACACGAGAAATTGTATACTATTTTTAATTTGTATATTATATTTTTTAATTTAAAATATATCGAAAATAATTGTAAATTGTTCTAGTTTAATTATTAAATACTATAAGATATTAATATATTTGCTAAAATTAACAATAACTTAAGTAATATAAATAATATTAGAAACAAATTTGTTATTAACTAAACACAATTTAATAGAATTTTAAAGTAGTATAGTAGAAAGTTTATAAAATTTAACAAACTTTTTATTAACAAAGATTTTATTAAAGATTTTAATATTAATAAATAGTATTATCTTAATATAATATTTATCAAAAAACAAATAAATTTAATTTAAACAAATTTTAATATAAAAATCTAGTTGCTAGTTATTAAACAACTTGCTATTAATAATGTTAGAACTAAATTTAACTTTAACAAACAAAACTTTATTTTATAAATTAAATATAGCTTTAAATTTTTTTATTGTTTTTCTTATAAATATTACTTTCTATTTTAAATTGCAACTTTTATTAAGAATATTTAGTTTTTTAATTTTTTAAAATTATCTAAGTTGTTATTTAAAATATTAAAGAAACTATTTTTTTTAAAAATTGCTAGTTCGAAGTTGCTAATATTATAAATTTTAAACTTAATAAAAGCTTTATTTTTAATTTTAGCTAACTTGTTTTTGCAAAAAATATTTTTATAATATAATCTATATTTTGATTTAAGATATTTTCGACAAAGATTAAAAAACTTAATTTTGTTTTTAAAAATTTAAAATTATATTTTTATATTTTGTTTCTAGTTGCAAATAAAGATATATATATTAAAATTACTATTGTTGCAAGTATTTATATTAATATATTTAAAGAACTTAGAGATACTAATACAATTATTTTGTTTATTAATATTATCGATAACTTATATATAGATAAAAGTTCGACTAGTTATTAAACAAAAATCTTCTATTTGTTAAAGTTTAAAATCGATTTTACAAATTAGTCTAATAAGTTAATTTAAAATAATATAATTTGTTAAGATAATATAGCAATTTTGAAGTCTATAGTTCAAATTTTTGTTAAATTAATATATTCTATCGATTTTTAATATAGAAACTTTAATTGTTATAGATATAAAGCAATTAATATATTAATTAAAGATTTCGATATTTTTTATAGCAAATTCGAACAATATAATTTTAATAAAGTTATATTGTTTTTTGTCTAAATTGTCTTATTAAATACTTAGATCTTTAAACAAATTATTTATTGTTAGATAAAAATTAACAAATCTATTGAACAAACAATACTTAATTTCTTTAAAAATATTGTTAATAATTTTAATAATAACAAAATTAAGTTTAATTTTCTTAAAGACAAAATATCGAAAAGTATTGCTAAATTTAGAAATTAATACAATAATTGATTGTTCGAATTTTTCGAAATTTCTAATCAAAATAGAAAAATCTAAAAAATATTTATTATTTTCTATATTTTGTAGCTTCGACTTAAAATTACAAGCAAAATAGATATTGTTAAATTAATTTCTTGCTTATAAACTAGATTTATAAGAGTAATTTTGTTTGCTATTGCTATTAAAATTGTAAGTTATATAAGTAGATTTAATAAATACAATTTTTTTATTTCGAGAAAAAGAAAGCTTTTGTTTTAATTAATATATAGTAGTTTTAAACAAATTGTATTAAGCTAATATATTGTTTTGTATCAAATACTTATTGTTAATTTTGCTTAACTTAAATATATTTTTAAGAAATTAATTTAAATTTTTAGATTACAAATATAGTCGAAATTAGTTTTTTTATTAATTTAAAACTTAACAATTGTAATAATATTCTTATAAAGTAGTTAAATCTATTTTTTTATATTTTTTTAATTGCTTTTTAAAGAAGTTAAAATGTTTTTTATTAATTTTTGTTAAAATTGTTAAGTTGATTAACTAGAGTACAATATTAACTTAACTTATTTTTGTTTTCTTTCTTAATATATTTGTTACAAAATTAAACAAAGTTGCTATCTAGCAACTAATATATTAAAGATCGAATTAATATATCTAGTAAATTTATATTATTAAATATATTTAATCTAGTTAGTTTGTTAATTATAATTTTGTAAAAATTAAATTAAGTAAATAACAAGAACTCGAATATATTGTTTCTAAGTAAATTAAAGTGCTTTTCGAGTTTTAATTTTTTTTCGAGATTGTTTTAATCTAATAAAGTATTTACAAAATAGTAATTATAACAAGAAACAATATTAATATTTAATTAATCTTTATTTATTAAGAGTTTTTTAAATAATTTACAATTTTTGTTAAAACTAGATTTGATTTTGCTTTTCGAAGTTATTTTTTTATTAATTATATTGCAAATATAAATAAAATACAAATAATACAAATATTTGTAAACAAAAATAGAAGTTTAAGATTAAATATGTTTAATATTATATAAATATTATAGAACTTATATTATTTGCAAGACAAAATTTTCGATATCAAAAATAAATATTGTCTAAAATATTGTTTTGTTGCGTAGCAAATCTTCTAGTATACAAAGACAAAAATATTATTTAAAAACAATAATAGAATTGTATTGTAATTATTGTTTTAGCAAATTTACTAATTTTATTTTAGCAAGTTTACTAATCTTATTCTAGCAAATTTACTAATTCTATTTTAGCAAACTTACTAATATTATTTTAGCAAATTTATTAAGTTGAAATTAAAACAATTTGTTGTTTCTTTATTTTAGCAAGTTTACTAATTTTATTTTAGCAAATTTATTGAGTTGTAGTTAGAACAATTTGTTGTTTATTTATTTTAGCAAACTTACTAGAGAATTAACAAAATTATATATTGTTAAGTTATATATTAATTAAAAGATATTTATTGTTGCAACTTAATTACGTTTTGCAAAGCATCTATTCTAGTAGCTTTATATCTAAAACTTGTTTTACAAAACAAAAAAAGTAGCAAATATAAGTATCTTTAAAATACGATTTGCAGAATTGTATCTAAAGAAATAGCTAATATTATATCAAAATTAGAGCTTTAATAACTAGTATATAATTAATTGACAAAAATACTAGCTATATAGAACTAAATATATACAAGAAATAAATATAAGTACTATAGATATTAAGACGCTAGACGTTACTTGAAGTATATCTAAGACTAGAGAGCAAAGACTTGAAGAGTAATCGAAGAACAAAGTCTGTCTAGTCTAGAATCGTAACATATTAATATATATATTTTGTTTAATTGTTATATAATTATTAATTATAACTATAAAATATTAATAGTTTAAATAGTTCTTTGCAAATTCTAGAAACAATTTAAGTATTTTCTCTTCCCTATATTGTATAGAAGTTTATTGTGCGTTATATTATTAAAAATATTTTTATTATTTAAATTTAATAATAAAATTACTTTTTCTTTTTCTTTTTCTTCTTCTTCTTATTATATATTGTATAAATTTTTTAAATAATAAATTGCAAAATTATATTTGTTAATTTATATTTGCAAACTTTTATCTATATATTGTATATTATATTGTATATTTTAACAATATTACGCAAATACTTTAATATAATTAATTTAAAAAAATTGTTTAATATATTAAGTAATATAATTAACTTATATATCTTTGTATTAGAGATTTTTTTTGTTTAATGTTTATAATACTATTGTAGTTGAACTTTTAAATTAGATCGATTGTATACTTTTTTTAAAATATTTTTCAAGAAAAAATCTATTTGTTTTAATATATTATTTAGAAGTTTACGTATTACTTTATTTATATAGTTTGTTTATTTCAGAATCTTATTTAACGTTATTTTATATATAGTTTTTTTATTTCGCAATATATTAGTAGAACATTAATGTTAATTAATAATAAATAGTCGAATTTTTTTATATTTTATATAAAGACTTTAAGAGATAATAAGAAATAAATTTAATTTTTTTTTTTATTATTGTAACAATATTTTTATTAAATAAAAGAGAAAATTATTGCTTAAACTAGTATTTTTGAAATTGTATTTTTTATTTATTTTGCAACTTTAAATAGCTTTTTAAAGAATTGCTTAATATTGCGTATAACTTTGTCCAAAAAAATCTCTAATAATTTTGCTCTTTTAACTGTATACTTTAATATATTTTGTCTAATTATTAACAATACAATAGTATTTTTTTATTTATTGTACTCTTTTAATTGTTTTTATAAACTTTTTTATTTATTTTGCTTTATTTATCTTGTAAAATTTAATCTATAAAATAAAGAGCTTAACAATTCTTTTTAAGACTTTAAATAATTTCTTAGTATTTTTATTAATATATTAATATTTTGTCTCTTAATTTAACAATAATTTTAAAACTAATTCTCTTAATTTGTTAATAAATTTCTTTTTATTTGTTATTTTCTAATTGTATTATAATCTTTGCGTTAATATCTTATAAACTTTTAGATTTATAGTTTTTTATATTAATAAATAATTCAAGAAGTTTTTTGTTTTCTTATTAATTTTATATTGTATTATTTAATCTATAATATTGTTTATTATAAAAATTAAGTTAATAATTATTTAAGATTTTTAATAGTTTTGTACAATTATATTTTGTAATAATATTAATAAAATATTAATATTTCTTATTATATTAATTAGATTGTTGAACAATAAATATTATCTTAGATAAAACAATTTAATTTATATAAAGTAATAAAGATCAAATTTCTTTATTAAATTATTCTTTTCTAATATATATAATATTGTTTTAATTGCTAAAAGATATTTTTTATTATAATTTGTTTTATAATTTTTAAGAAAAAAATTGTATACTTTGTAAATATATATTGTTTTGCAAATTAATTGCAAATTGTTTGTTTTTATTTTTAATATATTAATATTATATTAAAAACTAGATATTATTATTAATTTTTTTGTTAATATAGAAACAAGTTTTATCTTTATTATTTTTTAGCGCAAAGTTAACGCTTACTAAATAGTATATTTTAAAACTTCTATTATATTACTAAAACTTTAAATTATCAAAATATTATAATTTTTATCTTTTTTTTGTATAGCAATATTATTATTATTTTATTCTTTAATTTTTAAACATTGTATTATGGTAGTCGAAGCTTATTTTGTTAAAATATTCAAGCTTTTTCTTTAATTTTATTTATATTTTTTAAGATATCTGCGATATATTTACTTTGTTTATCAAACTTTTAATTAAAGATAATATTAATATAAGTAATATTAAAATTAACTAATTTAATTTCAATTTTTTAACTAAATAATATAAAATAATATTCTTTTATATTGCAATAATATTAAGTAAATAACTTATATTTAATTAGATTGATTGTTTCGAATCGGGTTAATTTCAAAAGTCGGAACCAAAATCCGAGCTATTAATAAACGTTACTATATATAGTAATTTTTCTCGAATCGATTTTAATAGTTGGTATCGAAATTCGAATTTTGACACAATTACGTAATAAATTCGGTTTTGCGCGATCAGTCTATATTTCAAAAATAATCTTGCTTTCTTTTTAGATTGTTCTTTGTTTAAAATTTAAGACTTATAAATATCTTTGTTTGCGTTATAAATACAATTACTTTAAACATATTATTATTGCGTAGAACATAATATATTAGCTTGCATTTTATATTCTCTTAATTCTCTCTTCTTTAATTTGTTGCTTTTAATATTAAGATTTAAAGATTCTATATACGTCTTAATATATTTTATACTTTTATATATTTTAAATTTGTTTGTATAAGTAAAGCTTCGAACAATAATTTAATACGCAATAGATATTTCTTTAATTATTTTTGCACTTTTATATCTTATAATTGTAGATCTAGCATTTTAGATATTAATATATCCTATAGCTTAAATTGTAAAATTGCGTAATATTCGATATACTTCTTTAATAAATTATTATATATTAGAATATTGTCTAAGTAAACAATATAAAGATTTTCGAGATACTTGTATAGTATCTTATTGAAAAAAGATTAAAAAATTCTAGATACATTATATAGTTCGAAAGATATAATCATATATTGAAATTAATTGTATTTAGTAAAAAATATTATTTGTTTATTATATTTTTTCTTAATATATATATTTTTAAAAGCAACAATAATATCGAAAATATTATAGATCTTAGTTTAACAAAGACGCGCAAGAGTCTTCTTAATTAACAAGAGTATATTTTAATTATTAATAGTAAATATATTAAAAGTTTTATAATTAATATATAGATATAGATTTTTATTTAATTTCTTTATAATAAGAATTAAAGCAATATAAAATAGAGTGTTAAATCTAATAAAGTTTTTCTATAATATATTATTAATGTAATTCTTTATTATAATAACTTTTTCTCTAAAGAGATTGTAGACTTTCTTAGTTAATAATATAGATTTGTCTAAGAGATTAATACTATAATTGATATTATAATAGTACAATAGTAACTTGTTTGTTTCTAAGAGATTCTATCTATTAATTTATAAATAATTTTTTTTAAATAGATATTTTTTAAGCTCTTTTTGCGTTACTAGCGATTTCTATAATTTTCGATAAAACTTGTTATAGTTTTTAACTATAATAATAATAATATTTGCAATAATAAAATAAGCTATACAAAAGAAATTAAGCTCTTTTAATTAATTTAATATTAAAAAGTATTTTAATTGTATAAATATAACTTAATTACTCGAATTCTTTGCTATTTTTATAAAAATATAAATTAATATCTTTGCTTTATTATTGTTTATAAATAAAGAGATTTATTATCTAATTCTTTTTATCTTGTTAGTTTTAACAATAATAAATAGATTATATTAAAGACAATTGAATTAACAATATTTGAAATTAAATATAATAGTTTAATACCTGTAAAATATTTTTAAATTATAATTTTTAAATTATAGCATTTTAAATATTATATCAAATTTCTTAAGTATTGTTATTAGACACTATATATTTTTCTCGTAATTGTTAAACTTAATATAAATGTTAATTATATAAGTTATATCGAAAACTCTTTTGTTGTTAATTAAATACAGATATACAATATACAAAACAAATTAATAAATTAGATCGCAAATATACTTCAAAGATTAAAATAATTTTATTAATTATTTTAAAAGCAATATCTAGACGCAACTTTTAATTAAATAACAATTAATTTTGTTTAAATAAAATTAAAAGGTTCTTAGTTATTGCAAAAATACAAAAAACTTAAATTAAAAAAATTAACACTTAATCTTATTAAAATAAGAAAACTAAAAAAATCGATTTAATAATTGTAAAAACGCAAAATAGCGCAATTATCTTTATAACTATTAAAATTAAAAAGAAAAAGAAAAAGATTTAGTAATTTAGTTAAATTCTAAATAGTTAACAAACTTTATTTACAATTAAGCAAAAACAACAATTTGATTAAAAATTTGTTATTAATACTTTATCTTTTAAACAAATTAAATCTACTAAGTTTACTTAAATCTACGTTTGTTATAATCTTAAAATAAAACAACAAAAATATAAAACTTATTTAAAAGCTTATTAATTGTTTATCTATTAGAATTTTGCTTAATTTATAATTGATAAAATCGATTAAATTAATATTGTTAATAAAGAGAAATATATTTAGCTATTTTTTTATTTAAATTTTTCGAAAAGTATCTATTAAAATAGATATTTAACTTAAATTTTGTTAATTTACTTAACTTTTGTAATTTAATAGCTAGAATATCTTTATTAAATTATTACTATATAATTGCGTCTTTTTACTATATTTACTAGTATTACTACTTATTGCTTACAAGTTATTAGTAGAGCTCTAATAACAAATTACGTTAATACTATTATAGTTATCAAAATTTTTGTATTCTTCTTTGCAATTTTTTAAACAAATTGCTAAAATTAACAATAGTATAAGCTTTCTTATTTAAAAACAAAACTTATTTGAAATTCTTAAATAAATTAAGTTTTAAAAATATATTAAATCGAATATTAAATCTATTAATTTATTTAATATAATTATCGAAAAACAAGTTAAATAAAATATTAATAACAAGAAATATATAAATACGCTTTAAAATGTTATTAATAAAAGTCTATATTATAACGTAAAAAAAATTAATTTAATTAAAAAAACTTATTAAAAGATTGTTAAAATATACAAATCTAAAGAGTTAAATATATTAATAAAAATCTTTGTTAAATTTGAGTTTTTTAAAAAAAATTATTTTTAAAATATTAATAAATACAAAATTAAGTTTTACAATATTATTAATAAATTATCTATCTATTTAAGCAACTTAATTATAAATAAAAATTAATTTATTTTTAAATATTTAGTCGATTTTAACAATACTATTTGTCTCTTTATTAATTAATAAATATTCGAGTATAAGTTTTTTTATAACAATAATACTCGAAAACAAAGGTTGTCTACTATTATTTACAATTACAAGATTTAATATATTAATTTAATAAATATTTTAACTATTAATATTATTTTAATCTTAATAACAATTATTAGATTAACTATTATTACAAAGAATAATTTTTTTGTTATTAACAATTTTAGCTTTGTATATATTAAACAAAAGAACTATACAAACTACAAAAAAATAAATTATTAAGAATTAAACTATTAAGATTTATATTTAAAACTATATCTTATCTTAAAAAGCAATAACTTTAAAAACAATTAAAACAATAGCAAAAATAAATATTGTTAAAATTACAATAATTAAAAGAAAGATTTAAAAAAGTTTAAATTTAAAAAAAATAAAAACAAATCTAAGTTTAAATTCAACAAAAACAAAAATAAAAACAAAAACAATAATAACAAAGAATAAGAAGTTACTAAAACAATAATTTATAAATATTATTTTATTTTTCTTGTTGTAGCAATTCTATTTGCAATTTCTAAATTGTTTATTTCTACAACTATAATATTAACTTTTGTTGTTAACTATTTTTTGCGCAAATAGATTTTCGATACAAGATACTCGCAATATATATTTAAGAATTCTAGTATTTTTGTATTTTATTTAAAAATATTTTAACAACTAATTAAAAATATAGAAAACAATTTATTTGCTATAGATACTAAAATTATTTGTCTATTTATTAAATATTAAAACGAAAAAGCTTATTATATTATAATTTATAATATATAATATATATTTAACTCTTTTTACAATTTAATCTTCTATAGTTAGTTGAAAGATATTAGTATTGTTTAAAGAATTATTAATTATAAATTTTTTATTAATATTTAATAAGTTTAAGCAATTAAAGATTTCGATTTTTACTTTTTAAATTTAAAAATATTTATTGCACTTTTTGTTATTGCTATTGCTCTATTAACAATTAACAAAAATACAATAATTATATAATACAAACATCTTAATTATTTAAACAAACAAAATATTTATTAGTTAACTCGCAAAAGAGCTTTCAATTTTACTAAATTATTTTCGAATAATATTTGTGTTTCTTGCGTATATGCAAAAAGAAAAATAATATTTTATTAAGTCTCTATTAGATTTAATTGCTAAAAAAATAATTTTATTTTTATTAATATTATAAAAGTTATGCTTTTAAACAATTTTAATAGCACTTACTATATTTGCACTTAACTAAATAATAGAATTAAGTATTTGCAAATAAAATATTTTAAGAATAAAAATAAAACTAGTTTACTAACTTTCTTTAAGCGCTATATTGATAAATTTAAATATTGTTATAGTGTTAGATTAGCAGTTCGCCAACTACGTTTGTCGATTGAACAATTCTTTGTTTTAATCTCGCTTAATTTTTTGAGCTCAATCTTAACTAAATCTAGACTAGACTAGACTAGATTTAAATTAATTTTTGCTAAACATAAAGCTTGCAATCTTATATAGTTAGCATTGTTTTATTTTTCTCTTTTTATTTTTGTTTTTTGTTTTGTATATTAAATCTAATATAGATTTGAATTTTATCTAGTTATTAATCTAGATATCTCTTTAATAGAGATTTCGAGTCTAGTTTTTAATATTACGAAAGATCTACACTTTTTGCAATACTTTTACGCGTTAAAATCTAGTCTTTTCGAATATATTAATACTTATTTAATTACTAATTTAATAAAGTATTTTAAACTCTTACTAGAGATTAAGTTTATTGTCGAGAAGTTTGTTCGACAAATTACTTAAAATTTAATTAAAACTTTATATTAATTTCGAGAGCTTTAAAATTAAATACAATTTAATATTAATACTACTTTTATCTTGTTTGTTTTAAACTTTTCTTTTGTAGAATTAAACTTAATATCTATAATTGCAATTGCGCAAATTGTTGCTTAAGCTATAAGCAATTAATCTATTCTTGTTATACAACTTCTATTGCTCTCTACAAATATTATTGCTTTTGTTATTTTTAGATTTGAGAAGCTTCTCAATATATTACAATACAAAAAAGACAATAATTAGTTAAATATATTAAAACAAAATTTTATACAATATATAGATATAAATTATAATCGATATTCTATTAATTAAGTTAAAATTGTCTATACGAAGTTACAACTTATTATAGATAAGAAAATCTATAATTTTATAAATTAATATCGAATTAATAGTCTTTATATTATTGTTTTCTTCGACAAATAATATTAGAATTTATGTTACTATTGTAACAATTTCTTTAAATCGAAAAATATATATTTGTATTTTTGCGAAACTCTAAAGTAAGACTCTATTAACTTTGTCAAATATTACAATTTTTTCTATTAAAAGAAAGAACATTTTTAAATAGAAAACGCTTTATTAATTGATTGTATAAAGTATAATATCAATTATTTTATCTAAATTGCTACTATATCTTAACAAACTCTTAATAACATATAATTATTTATTTTTTAACAATAAGTTTAAACTTTTATTAAGATTAATAAGAAGTTTTAGCAATTTAAATATTGTTAGTCTTATATTGTTACAATTATTGTTGCTTTTATTAAATTAAAATACCATTTTGTTTTAATTAGCAACTTATTAAAATCTTGCATTATTTTCTTTGTTTTTGTTATTTTATTTGTATCGATAATTTCTGTAGTATTTAACAAATTAATAAATTTAAGTTTTGTTATTGCTATTGTTCAAAACAAATCTTTAATTGTTCTAGAAATTAAAAAAATCTACAATAAGTAGAAATTGTACTACTATTGCAACTTGCAATATTTAAACAAGATTGCAAAAAAATATTTTAATAAGAAATCTTTTTTTTTTGTCGATCTAAATAATATTTCTAGTATCGACAAAGATATTTTGTTGTTAGCAAGAAAAGTCTAGTTTTTAAACAAAATCGCGTTTAAAAATTAATTTATATATTTTTTTAGTTTTTAGTTTTTTAGTTTTTATTTTCTTTTCAATTTTATAAGAGATTTTTAATTAAAACAATTTTGAAACTCTTTGAGTTTAATTTTATATTTAAGAATAATTATATAATAGTTTTCTTTGTTTTATATCAAACTTAATCTCGAATTTTTGCTATAATTCTAATCGATAGTAGAGTCTTAACTTATATCTTTATTAATAAATTTTTTGTGCAACAATATAATTTTTTTCTTTACTAATTAATTTATTTTTGTAGATTTCGAAGTTTTAATAGTTAAGCAATCTTAACAAGCAATATTATTTATATTGTTAAAATTATTATAGTTCTTAACAATTATATTAAGAGACTATTTCTTTATATTATTGAACTTAACTAGTATTTTATTGTTATAAGTCTATTATAGTTTTGTTGTTATTTTATTAACGCAAACTTTAATTATAATACTTTTATTATATTTTCTTTCTTTTATCTTAAATATTGTTGTTAATTGTTTGTTAAAATCTATAGTATTATTTAAAAAAAAAGAATTCTTATCTTCTAAAAAATCTTAAAACATATAAAAGCTCTAAAATTAAAATATTCTTGTTATTACTTTTAACAATTAAATCTTTTTGTCTAATTCAAGTTTGTTTTGTTAAAAGATATCTAGTATTTTAGTCTTTTATAAAAAACAATTTGTTTGCAAAAAACAATTTAGTTTTGTTTTTTAAAAACAATCTAGTCTCGCTTTTAAGAAACAATTTGTTTGTAAAAAGCAATTTAATTTTGTTTTTTAAAAACAATTTAGTTTTGTTTACAAAAAACAGTCTATTTATTTCGATTTTAAGTTTTGTCTTGTTTTGTCTAGCTTAGAACAAAAAGTTTTTAGTTATATTTTTTAAGCTATCTAGAAAAAATATCTCTTAAAAATTAAGTATCGAAATTTCTTATTTTTTAGAATTTTTATTAAATAATATATAAAACAAATTGAACAATCTTTTATACAATTTAATATAGTTAAATTAAAAGCTTGTAGATTTGATTGTATTGTTTGCGCAAAAAATATTGAAATTTTTAATATTATTTTTTAAAAAATAGATATCTTTCTAAATCTAGTCGAAAACTTGTCTAGATTTAAATTAGATTTTGTCTAGATTCTTAATTTATTAAATTTTTTAAAATTATTGTTGTTTTATAAAAATATTAAGATTAATATTTATAATCGAGATTATTGTCTAGCACTTTACTAGATAAAAAAGAAACTCTATTTAACAATTTTTACTACTTAAAAAAATCTAGAATACTATCGACAAAGCAAAAATATCAATTTAGTTACAATTTTGTTTTTTAGATATTTCGAGTTTCTTAATATTTTTTTTAAGAAAAAGATAGATATTTTGTTTTTCTATTATTTTTACAATTATATTATTTATTTTAAAGAAGATATCTAATTTTTAGTTTCTGTTTTGTACAATATAAGTTATAATAAAATTCTAGAACTTTATTGCTATTTAGATAAAAATTTTAGCAAAAAATTTATTCGAGTTAGTTGCTTTTACACAATAGCTTTTGTTTTTTTTATTAAAAAATTCGAAAATAGATTTAGATTTTGTATAGACTATAGAAATCTAAATACTATTATAGTTAAAAATAAATATTTTTTGTTTTTAATTTTCGAGATACTAAATTGTTTTAATTAAGTTAAAATCTTTATTAATTTAAATATTATTTTAGCGTTCAATTAACTATATATTTGAAAAAAAGATAAAACTCTTATTATCTTTTGTACTTGTTTTAAACTCTTTAAGTATTTTGTTATATTCTTCGATTTATATAATAAATTTGTTTTGTTTTAAAAATATATTAATAAGACTTTTTGAGAGTTTTTAGATAAATTTTATATTGCTTATCTAAATAATATTCTAATCTATAATAATAATAAATTAAAATACAAAATTTATATCAAATTTATATTTTAAAAGTTGCGCAAAACAAATTTACAAACAAATATAATTAAATGCAAGTTCTATGTTACTTAAGTCTTGTATCTAGAATTAATAATTATTATCGAAAAAATTAAAATAAATCTAGCAAAGATAGATATTATTGTTAATTAATTTATCTTAATTAACGTTAAAAATATTTAAAACTTTCTAGAATTTGCAAACTTCTATAGAAAATTTATTTATAGCTATAGTAAAATAGTTGTCTTATTAATTTATTTAATTAAAAAGAATTAAGTCTTTGTTTAGTTTAAAAAATATCAATTAGTATTTATTATTTTAAAGAAAGTCTTTATTTTTAATATAGTATTTTGTTACTACAATCTAGACTACAAGATTGTAATAAAAATCGATACTTTAAACTATATATTTAAAAATATTCTTTTTTAGTACAATAAAGAGAGAGTTCTTTATTTAGTTGTTTACTTTTTTAAGAAACACAATTTAATTAAGTATAACTATAAGATTTATAATAAAAAACTTATAGCTATTGTTTGTATATTTAAAAAATAATATTTTAAGTTTAAAAACTCAATCTATCTAATTAAAATAATTATAAATTATAAAAATTTTAAGTATTTTATATTAATTAAGCAACTAAGTTGTTGTTAAATTCGATAAAACAAATTCTTGTCTTAATTTAATTATCGAATTACGTATTGCTCTAATAAAATCGACAAAAAACTAGATATTTTTATATATTGCTTAGAAAATCTCTTTAAGAAAAAAGATATTTTCGATTCTTAATATTTGTATTAATATTAAACAATTTTGAAAACTTACGTTCTAAATTTTAAGATTGTTAAAAATCTTCAATATTAAACTATTATTTTAGATTTTGTTTAGTTATATTTTTTTTAGTTTTTTTAACTTTTCTTGTTATATTAGCTTCGATAAAACTAAATATAAAAAAATTTAATATTAATAATATCGAACTCTAATTAGATTAAGAAATTTTAGATTTTAACAAAAATCTAGAAAATATTTTCTTTTAAATTCTATAAAATTAAGTCGAAGCTAGCAATTAGTTTGTATTTTAAATATTCGAAACGTTTTGCAATAAAATATATTACTACAATAGAATTTTTTTAATTAAGTATAAAGAATATTTTAACTTCTTGTATTTTTAAGAAAAAAAGTATATTTTTAATTCGAATTGTTTTTGTTTTTGCATAATTTAGTTTGCTTATAATAGTATTGTCGATAGTTATTTAGAAAAAACAAAATATTACAAATTAATTAATTAAACTTATTAATAATCTAATATCTATAAATATATCTAGTATTTTGTATAAAACTATTATACATATATTTGTTTTAAGTCTTCTAGATAAAAAACGCAAAAATAATTGTATTTTTTTTTTTTGAATATTATTAATATAATATCTTTATAAACTACGTAGATTCTTTATTGTCTAATATCTTTATAGATATTATATATAGATACGTTCTTGTTTTTGTTAATTGTTTTATCAAAATAAAATATCTAGTTTCGATTACTTCTATAGAAGTAGAGAAAACAATTAATTGCTTTTATATTTACGTCTAGAAATATTACAAGTTACTTAAGTTCTTTGTGTTTAATCGAGATACACAATTTATTTTCGATATTTAGAAATATCTTTGTCAAATACTAAAAATTAATATTAAGTTATCTATTGTGTATTATCTCGAGACTAACAATTAGATTAAACAAGTTAATACTATTATAAAATATTATTTTTGTATCTTTGTTAACTATATACAAAACAACTAGATGTTACGCTGGTACTTTCTACAAAGATATCAGAATAGATTGTATTTTAAAAAAATCTGTAGA
>JAABUW010001343.1_pt1 | contig 41885 bp, 41 predicted proteins | sample 5560081 | NCBI WGS metagenome assembly JAABUW01 (sample SAMN10711882, study PRJNA513363) | rock metagenome | isolation source: Antarctica rocks | place: Antarctica: Victoria Land, Knobhead sud | reverse complement strand
AAAATGACTATTAGAAACGAAAGAGTAGAACGCGAAGAGTGCGAAAGAACAAAGAAAAACGAAAGTACGATGACGAGAGTTGAGAAAGAGCGCTTGTATGCGCAAACTATCAATGTGATTGATCAACGAGAAGATATAAAGCAGCGACTTTGATCAGGTTACATGTAACTTAGCATACATACAACGTCTAGACAATGTCATAGTCATAGACTGCATGCACTTAATGAAGAAATAAAAAAATAAAAAATAAAAAAAGTCTTGACGAGTCGAGAACTCGACTCGATCTCAATGACTCAACTTGACGCAATCAGTCTAGTAATGCAATTAATTTATATATTTTTGCATTAAAGTAGTTTTTCTTGTCTGACTTTTACATCATTATTGTGACTGTGCTCTTAAACTGAGTTAACTGTATTCTCTTTTATAAACATCTTTCAAAGAGAAAGCATATTTATTCTGATGCATCATCAACAAGTTTGCACGTTATTCTATTTATGTATTTCGTGTGTTTCAATGTTTTGTTAAATGTCATTTTGTAAATGACTCTTTTAATCTTATGATGTATCAATGAAACATCATCTTCAATCAAGAACAAGTACTTGAAGTCTATTATGTTCAGCATGAAAATCTCTGAAGATGATGAAAAGTGAGTCTGAAACATCATCTTTGCTTTATTTTGCACTGTTGTGATGATATCAAAGCATTCTGACTTGATCAGAGAGAGAATTGTCGCTTGAATCAGTGTGTTTGCAACTGCATTTCTTGCTCATTTCACAGTTTTAAACAGTTTTCTTGAGAATTGTTCAATGTTTTGCATGATCTCTTGATATTCACTGCATTTCTGTTTTCTGATGATTTTGCTCTTTTTGTCACATGCTTGAATGTACTCTGCTCAGTCATTGATAATTCAACAACTTCTTCTCATTCATTGCATGCTCTTGATGATCTTCATACACTTCTTCATTCATTCTGCTTTGATCATTTTGTGTGATCTCGCTCAAAGAGTGAAAATCTCAATGATCTTCTTCAGTGCATTCAACAGTTGCTTAATGTATTCATTTATGCATCAACATTTCATTTCATGATTCAATAATGATTTTAACATTTGTTCTTTTAAAGTATTAATAAACTTCTCTTCATTCATTGTTTTCAGTTGCAACGTGATTTTCGCGCTGACTTTTTGCAAACTTTAAAATCTATAATTGTTTATATCGATAGATGATCTGAGAAGTTTTTCATTTCTTCGTCAATTTCACATTATATTAATTGATTCATAATATCATCTGTCATGAAGATCAAATTTATTGTCATTTGAGATTCTTGATAATTTCTCATAATTGTGTCTCAAAATAATGTTAGTGATGCATTAATGTTTGTGATCATTTTAATTAACTCATTCAACAATAAATGTTGTTTTGAATAAAATGATTCTTCTCATGTGAAGTGATGCAGATTGAAGTCTTCTACAAGAATGCTTTCTTTCAACATATGTAGCATTTTTTCAATGTTTGAAAGATTTTCTTTTTCATGAATGATCTTATGATCTCTGAATGATGAATTGTATGCTTCATGAATATGTATAGCTTTCTCAGTCATCTGTGCATTGTCTGTTAATGTTTGTAACGTAATTGTGTTTACATCTTTGAAGTATCATATTGAATATCAAATGTTACTGTTGATTCTTTTGTTTATATAGAAACAGATTTTATCTTCATTATTCTTCAGTGTGAAGTTGACAGTTGCTGAGCAGTATGCTCTGAAAATATCATCAAATCATCAGAGTTCTTGAAAAATCAAAATGTCATAGTTCTTTATCTTTTTCTTATGTAGTAATGCTATCATCATCTTATTTCTGAACTTGTGAACGTTGTACTGTAGTATTTAAAGCTTCTTTTGCTGAGACATTAAAGTTCACATTTCAGACTGTTTAGTATTTTCTTGAGTGTCTGCGAAGCATTTGCTTCACTTGTAAGATTCTCAACAAAAGATGACATTAATAACGACATGACTGATGTTAACTTCAATTTATTTGATCTTGACTTCTTAATCAAGTGATTCAGTATAATGTTTTCTGATGTAATGATTGTGCTGAGCAAATAACTTTCATTTGTTAAGCATCTCTGCTTTCTCTTCAAGTTGTTGTTCATCAGCAATTTCAGATTGATAAATGTTTGTGTGAATGTTTTTGACATTGCTGTCTTGAGTTCTTTCTGTTCTTATATGATATGATATAGAGATCTGTGCTTTGTAACTCTCTTTATTCTTTCTTTTTCAGCTTGTCATTTATGACATTGAGAGTCAAAGATTCTGTGTATGTCTTGACATGCTTTACATTTTCACATGTCTCAAGTCTGTTTGTAAAAACAATGCTTCAAACAATGATTCAATGTGCAGTAAATGCATTTCTGCTTGTTTTTGCATTTGTACATTTTATGATCATATTCTTAACACTTTAAACACTGATGCACTCTGCAGCTTAAATCATAGAACTGTGTGATCTTTATGTTGATCTCATAATATACTTTCTCATCAATCAGCTTGTTCATCATCTCAGCGCTGACTACATGTATCATCAGCAAAACGTATCTTTTCTGCTCATTCTTCTTTATGAATCATTCAATCTTCTCAATCATCATTTCTGAATGTATGTCTTTGTTGATCTTGATGAGTGTTCTCACTTCTTTCTTCTTTATGTTCTTAAACATTTCTTCAACTTTAATCTTATGTATCATTACTTCAAAACTGATCTCATGCAAACATGCATTTGATGATATTTCTTTAATTCAAAAATCGTTTTTCTTCAATGTTTTTTTACTACTTTTCATCTTGATTCAAAATATCAGCAGTCTTAATTATTTTTTCATCATCTTTATATTTTTGCACGTTGACAACATCTTGTCGATGTCAATCTCTTTCACTCACTTCACTATGTTCTTTGTTGTTGTTATCATGATTCTCTTTACTTCTTCTTCTTCTTTGATGAAGATCTTTACTTCAAATTTCTCACAATAATTTTGCATTGATAATGATATGTCAATATTGAACACAAGATAACTCTCAAATGATGTTGTTGACTTTACGCTCACTCTTTTCACTCAGCTGTCAATGTGTTTTCTCTTCTTCATGAACTCTTTTTCAAGTCTGTTTATTATCTTTTTCAGTCTTTTCAGCTGATTCTTCATGCGCTGATTAACAGTCGATGCAGCGACACGTTGATGCGTCAGCTTTTCTATCATCTTTGTCAAACTTTTCATCTTTCTTCAGAGCATCAGCTCATTGTTTCTACGTTCGTTGAACTTATAAAGTACTTGCAACTTATGTAATTTCTTCTGTATATCTTTTGTCTTGACTGAATTCTTCTGCAAGATAATGATAATTGTCTCTCATTCATTCGTTGACATTATATTAATGATGCTTCTCATCTGTTCTTGATGATCAAGATGAAGCGTAAGCATCATGTTGATGATGTGCTCTGTCTCTAGATAGTTTAAGTAATTCGTTTTCGTGATTTTTCTTCAAAAAATTGCTGTAATTTCTTTTCAGCTCAATTAAATGTTTTATTTTAATTAAGACAGATGATTCAATGAGTAAAAGTTAACAAAGCATCAGACGCATTTGAAATTTCAAATAAAGCGCTTTAAGTGAGTTTAACAGAATTGACTTCGATACTAATCAGTTTATTCAATGCATGTATAACTCACAAATATCACTTGAAGCAGTTCAAAAAAGCTCAGACAATAGTATTACATAAATCAAAGAAGAATGATTACATTGATTTGAAAATGTATCAATTCATTGCTCTGCTAAACATCATGAGTAAAACATTGAAATCAATTATGATCAAAAGATTAAATGACATTGCTGAGACTCATCACATGCTTTCAAATGCTTAAATGAGAATGAAATGCAAGTGATTTGTGATCTTAGCGCTGAATCTACTAGTAGATCAAGTACACGCAGTATAAGACTGCAAAATCAAGTACGTGATCTTCATGCTTAGTCTAAACATTGCTGAGACATTTGATCATGTCTTGCACATCAGACTTTTGCATACTCTGAGAATGAGAAAAACATTGAATTATATAATCAAATGAACTCGCAGCTTTCTGAAAGACAGAAAGTCATCATTGATATTCAATGAATAAATCAGCGTGATGCAATGAATAAATGCTGACATATTGCAAAAATCTTTCATATCATCGATTTTCTTTCTATTCTTTAATGTAAACTTAATCAAAAAATGTGAAGCTTTAGAAATCAAAATTGAAGTGCTTAACTTTGTAAATGACATCAATATTCTGATCTATGACAAAATCACAAAATCAATCTGTGAAACACTGAGTTAAGCACATGATGTCTGTGCGAAGTGAGCTTGAACTCATGATGCTACGTTTGCTTCAGAGAAATATGAACTCACACACTTCATTTGTAAGTCAAAAAGATTCAACATGACAGTCAATTTACACATAAAAAACTCAATAATAAAGTTGAAATCAAATATACAAGTTCTCAAAGTTCAACTGAACAGAAAACTACAGTGAAATTTGCATCTTCATTAAATAGAAGTAAATCACGTCATCAAGATGCTAATGCTTAGTCAACTTGAGATCTTTATTTGAAGAGTTACATTCGCAAAAGCAAGACAGATATACTCAGTGATGATAAAATCGAAAATGACGTTCAAAGCATTAATATGACATCAACGTGATAAAGAAAAAGAATTGTTGAGTATGAAATAAAGACTAGAAACTCTTCAGAATTAAGCGCTGCATCATATGATTAACATTTTCAGAAAAGTGAACATTGAAACGCTGAAAGTCGAAACATATACATTCTTGCTACATGTTCATCTGAACAAGCTACAGAATCAAGTCACACTACACAGTTAAATTAATAACAGAACACAGAAGACTTGATGAGCATGCAAAATCATACATGCTCATCTGATAGAAATTAATAAATTCATTTCTTGCTTTTCAATCTTCAAAAAAATGACGTTTCTGAATGTTTTAATTCACAAAGAAGCAAAGATACAGTTTAGATGCAAACGACTCAATCTCTTAATGTTGACTCAAATGAGTGAATGTGCAATTGCACAGTTTCACAAAAGTCAATGAGATCTTCAATGAAAAAACTACAAAAAACGCATCACAGACATTAATGCATCTTTCGCTCAAAGATCTCATCTATTCAAGAAGTCAGTAAAGATGCGTAATGATTTTCAAAAGATCAAAAGCATTCTTGCAATTTACATCAGAATTGAACGCATAAAGTTGAATGTTTATCTGCATTTGAGAAATGTGTCAAGCGTGAATAGCTTTCGATGCAACTGCGAATGAAGTCATCAGACAGTTAAGCATATTTTGATGCACTGCTCAAATTGAACGCATCTTCAATTGAACATGCTATGAGACATTGACTTCACGAACTATCGAGTCATTGTTTTAATCACAAGAGATCTCAAGGCAACAGCGAGAATGATGATGAAAATGAAGCTGCTGAAGCAGTTTAAAGTGACAAGAATACTCATTCTTTAACATGCAATCATCATGAACAAATTTGATACATAGTCTCAGTTTTATTGTCTCGACTGTGTGTAGCAGTTGTATAGACAGTGAGCAATTTTCTATCTCAAAAAGTTTTGTTCACTCAACACACATAGCATAGATTTTTCTCATGAGTCAATCTAATCAACGTCACAAGAATGTATGAATTATTATTATTATTATTATTATTATTTGACAATTCTCTCTCTTTATTATGCTGATGTTAAACTGATGCTTCAAATGCAATTTCTGATCTTATTACAACTGAATACACTTGTTTCACTTTTGTGAAGATTGTTTCTTATATGAAATTTTTTAAATAATTAAACGTAAGCATTCTTGTGACGTGACTTACTTCTATCTGTCAAAGATGCATGTCTCATTGCAGTTTCATGTTTAGTTGAATTTTTAAAACTTGCATGTCTGACTTCAACTTAATCACTGAGCTTTTTATTTATATGCTAGTCATCATGTTAAATTTCTTCAATTTTCTAGTAAAATGTGTAAGCTCATATTTTTTTGATGCAAACGTTGTATCATAAGTTTAAACTTACTTCATGCAAACATTGTGTATCTTGCTCAATGTTTTGCAAATTTCTTCAATGAATTTGTCATAAACTAGAATGTTGATGTCATTTATGAAGTTAAGTACTTCAATTCTGATTTTCAATGCTTTGCATTTTTCAATTAAACTTATGTTGAAAAATAGAAAGAGAATTGATAAAATGAGAAATTCTTAAAATATGTTTGCATTAATCTTACACATAGTGCTCATTTATTCATTAAATATCAATGACATTTCTCTGTTTTTTAGAAAGCTGCATGCTCATTCAACTATATAGCTTAACATTTTTCTCATTTTCAATGTATGCAGCAGTCTGATGTACAAGATTCAATCAAATGCTTTAATAATGTTTAAACTTAGCATGAAAATCACGTACTTAATTTTATAATCTTACATGATGTAAACTTAATTTACTAGTAAATTTAACATCAAGATCATGAATTGCTTACATCTTACTTTCATTTGAGCATTTGAAAACATGTGATAAATCTCAATTATATCATTCAATCTTTTGATTATAATTGATTTTAAAGTTTTGTTCATGATATTAAATAAAGCAATAAGTTAATATGTTTTTAAATCAATATAATTGCTTTTTTTTAATTTATGTAACATTATTATTTAAGTCTTTTTGAACTGTTTCAAGTGATATTTATGTATCATGCATGCATTGAATAAACTCATCAACATTGAGATCAGTTCTGTAAGATTTGCTTGAAGTGCTTTGTTTAAGATTTCAAAGACATTTGATGCTTTGTTTGCTTTTACTCATTTAATTGAGTCAGCGATGAAACTCATTTATATGCAGTGCTGACTATAAATCTACTGTTTAGCTACAGTAAAGTCTAAAAATTATCAAAAGTTTGAATGACATTGAGATGCTGCATAATGATGAAGCACTGTGCATTGATTGCATGCAAAGTTTTCGCGATCATGCAGACTTCAATAATCTCAATGTGCATGCTATAAAGCAATCTGCATGCAGATGAGAAAATTAAATAGAATGCAGAATTACAAGAAAAATCGCTTATGAAAATTATTTGATTCAGCATCTTGTTATCATGATGACAAGAATTGAGACAAAATATTCTCATGTTTAATTTATTGAGAGTGATTAGCAGAAAGAACTTGAATCATGAACATTCTTTAAATTTACATGCTAACTATGTATAAATCTTGTTAAAACTGCATGTCTGTTACTACAACATAAGCAACTCATAAGACTTGTTAAGTTTAACATGAGCAAACTCAAAAGTCTCATTAATATCATTTAACAAATGTTCAGATACAAACATTTTATACATGAGTGATACATTGATGAAAAGACTTCATTAAAAGAAGAGAAACATAAGTGAGTTAATAAAGAATGATTGAACTACGTTGTCTGATTAAAAGTGTAACATATGAACATCTTTGTAAAATATGATTGATTTGCATGAGAAAAATCTCTACAGATAACATGAAACAAATGAGTTGCATGTCTTACAAGCGAAGCGAGTGTCTGCGAAGCGTGATATACAATGATGATGATTGTCAATCTTAAGAATCTCACTTCTTCATTGAGTTTTGACTTTTGAATGTCTTGATGATAAAATCAATCTCTAGTCAAAAACATCATCTGTATAGTTTGAAAAAACAGTAGTATATGTCAATGTGATTAAAGAAGAAATCGACTGTGATATGCATGCATATCACTGACGAAATGTCTGCAACTCATGCTTAAGAAGTAAACTGTTGAAATCTGAGCAATGAAAGATTTTACTCATCTTGAACTGTAAATTTGCTGCAAGAAACTATTTCTCGCTAAGAGAGAAATCAGCATAGAGATCATGTTTCATGTATGTTGCATGCAACATATGCAACATATTTTCAATAAATGTATGATGATTAAAAGTTTGACTGAATTGAAAGCTTAACTTCAAAGTTCATGTGCAAACGAAAATTGCAACAGTTACAAGAACGTTACACTCGTTGTTTAAATTAATGAATAGCGAGTGAGAATTAAATGTCAAATCAGAAAAGCAGTTATATCTGACATGCATCACGTTTATTAGCGATTATGACGTCGAAATATGATGAAATAATCAAAAAAGCTACTTAGTCAAATTTCGCAAACTGCAAAACGTTGCATTACAAAAAATTCTGAGTGCATTTCAAACATTATTGATAAATGCTATGCAAATAGAAGTTGAAATTTCGTTGATGAAGATGCAATTAAATCAAAAATGCAAGAACTATGCAATTTAAATAGTTGAGTTATTGAAAAAATACTTTATCAGAAAAAAAACATTTATTTTATACTCATTTCAATACTTTATTGAATTGAATTTAAATTTGAATGCATCGAAATATCTGAACTGAAACAAGATGAAGATGAATTTATCTTGAAAAGTCAAGAAGTGCAAAGACAGACTCACGCAAATATATCAAATATTGAACAAAGTGCAAAAAACATTGAATTCAATAAAAGAAATCGAAATTTCTCACTTCAAGAAATCGTAAGATCAAGAAATCGAGCATTTAGCAAAAATTCAAACTGAATTTGCAAGAAGCGAAACTCGCGAAATGATCAATATACACTACAGAAAATTAGAAAGAATTATCAAAAAGGCGAAAAACATAGTGATGTATATCAACGCATCGTAAATTCAAAAAAAGATAGCAGAGATTGAAACAGAAACTGAAATGACAGTGATATTCACGCATGAATTCATCAGATTCAGCAAAGCGACAAGCGTTTCTGACAAAATAATCACAACGAAAGTGAAACTACAAACTATTAGTGATGCAATCGCAATATGCAGCGAAAAAGCACTTAAAAACAGCGAAATTTGTGTTATAAATTAGACATTGTAGTCGATTATTAGCTTAATATCTATGATGATGCATAGAGTCTTTAACGACGCGCTAGTTGAGCTTAAACCTGACGTTGACTCAAGTTTGCTCTTTATCTTTTATCATTAATATCAATACTATTGCTTGTTTTATAGACATCTCAACAAATGATAGCATCAACTCTGATTAATTCAGTTATCTATCAAATCTAAAACTAGATTATCTCAATTAAGCTCAGTCAAGCACTTCTACAATCTCTTCATATCAGTAGCAATCTTTACGTCAAGCTGACGTCATTTGAATCATTTGACATTGTCAAAGCAGTCTTTTCTATTGATGCTTTTCTTTGAGCAGAAAATTAAGACTATTCTAAGAAATTCTTGAATGTATTTCAACTTATCGTTGAAAGCATAGTAACTATCAATTTATGATCAGTTACTATACATTGATCTACAGATCATATCATTCAATGATTTAATTTCTTAGAATCATCATCATTTCTCAAGCTTTGAGCGATTGATAAACTTATCTTTCTACGTTATCTGCGAATGTTCTTTCAAAGCACGATTGAATTTCGTATCTCTCAAACGTATCAAAGCTTTCTTTCTACTATTTCTGAGCAGCAGCGTGACACACAAAACTCTCAGAAAAGCAGTTCAACAGCAACAACATTGAATCATGTTTCTATCGATGAAATCTCGAAGTCATCAACTTCATGACATAATCGTTTTCAAGAAGAAAGTATTGATTCACTATCGTGAGAATCATCTTCACTATCTAGAGAATCATCTTCTCTACGACGTTGTCAACGCATCATTTCAGATATTATCATTGAACAAAGTCAATGTTCTTTTATCATTATCAAATCTACAAGAGAAACATCGACGAAGAAAACAATATTCAGTCAACTCTTGAAAGCTGCTCGTTTTAGAGTTGAACTCAATCTCGAAATGACAGCTTCTTTCAACGATGCTCAAATGACAGCACTTCAAGCAATGATGTAAGAGATATTTCAGATCAATAATCATAACGCGAAAATAAATGACAATGAAGAAAACTCAGATGATAATGATGAGAACAGCGATACTACATATGATGAGCCTAATTTCAACTCTCAATGAAAGAAACGATGAAACTCATCAAATGTTGAATTCTTTGATCTCAACTATGAAGATAGTTTCAAATCAGAACTCATGATTCATATCAACAAGAAAACTATCTTTCAAGATGTTCATTTATTCAATGAAAGAGTCAAGAATATTGCTGTTATCAAAGATGAAAAGATGATAGCTGAGAACTTGTATATCTGTTTATGAGACATTGCACTGAAGTGATATGTTTTCGAGCTCACTGACATGAAGAAGCATCTTCTCAAGCTTTCACTTGATGAATGACATTGAGCTCTATTATCTTGATTCAAGAAATCATCTGCGATAACTCTCACTACTATAACAACAGAGAAATACACTATGAGCAATGTCTATTGACGAAGAGAATCTCGTGAGTACGCTCAGATTATTCTTCGCGAAGTCAGATCTGCGAAAATGATCTTTATCTATAATCAGCTGTTTCTGATTTACAATGAAATTGATTTGAAACTTCGAAGAAATCTGAAACCTTTCGAACTTAAGACAACAATAAATGCATGACTTCAGCAGTTAAATTGATATAAAGAAATGAAATTTGATCTCATTATGAAAGATAGACAACGCAGTTTTGACAGCATCAAATGATCATCTAACAACGTCTCTAACATCATCTCTATCAAAGAGCGTAATCAACGAAGTAACAGAGATTGATCAGATGATCAAAACTCAGATCAGTATAGCAGTAATTTTCAGCCGAATTTTCAGCGACAGTTTCAGAGCTACGACTTTCAGAACTCAAGATTTTCTTATCAATCTTATTTGAACAATTCAGCTTATCAGTTTAATCAGTCTGCATAACAAGCTCAAGTCTTGTCAGCTTCTCATCAGTCATTATTGCTGATTGAAGAAAACAACAGCAGAATTTCTTTCACAAGCAAGTCAGATTCAAACTCTTCTCGCTATTCAAACAATTGACAATCATTTCAAAGATCTTAAAAGACTTATCTCGTCATGATGATTGAAGAAAACATCAAACAGAAAAGTTTAAATGAAATATATGACAAATTCGCAAGATCTTATCATGATGATTCAAGTACGAAACTGAAAGAGATTTATTATCAAGATGTATCAGATAACTATGTCGAAGATACTCTAAAAGAGAAAACTGATCGCAATGATGATGTGATGAATGCAGAATTCATGATGTCAACTCAAGAAAAATTCAAGACTATCTGTCATCAGTGTAAAGCTGAGTTTGCATTCAACAGTAGACTGCATGAACATTTTAAACAAATCAAGTTTCAATGCAAAACAGCTTCTTCAAATTTGCAGATTAGTGCTGCAGTATCTTCAAAACTTTTAAAATCTTTGAAACTTTTGAAATCAATAGTTCTCATCGAAATATTCATGATTTTATTCAAAATCTTATCAAAAGATAGAATTTTAATTTAATTCACAGCTGAATTAGTTGAAAAAACTGACTATGCTTTTCGAGAATGAAAGTACGCAACGTTCAAAGCATCATGATACACTAAGAATAGTGCGAAGTATGATGTTTGTGCTGACATCGAGTGCACAATGTCTTTGAGTGATAGAGAGTTTATAGAATCAATAATATCAAATTTCGCTATTAAGATTAGAAAGTTGACGTTTTCGATTTCAATTCGTGATATTGAGAATAAGATTTATAATTCAGATGAGTACATCTTGATGAATGACTTCATCAAAGAAACATTGTCAAACGACACTTCAACTATCGCTTTCTTTCAAAGAGAAGTTCATCTGATGAATGATCTCAAGATGAAAATGCTTATTGACATTGACATTCTGAGTTCAAAACGAATTCAGATAAATTTGAATGACAAAATCTTGCAAATAGATAGTTGTCAAGACATCATCATCAAGATAGATATTGTCACTTGAAAGAAAGCAAATCTAAAAAGAATAGTAAGATCTTAAGAAAAGATCATCATTTCATCTCATGTCTTTCTGAAGATTCTCGTCAAGATTAAAGATCTATCAAAGAATCAAGACTTTATATTTGAATCAGAATATGATCAGAATATGAAAACTCAAGACAATCTTTATGCTCATATTGTGAATGTCGCGCTTTTTTTTGTACAACTACGAAATGACATCAATCAATCTCTTACTATACAGAGACACGCTAGATTAGAATTCGTCACAGAGTATGATGAAGACGAATGTTTTCTAGCAAATTCAATAGATAATCACCTTGCAATCATTGAATGAAAGCATAAGAGAGCTTCATGAAAGAAGTCAATCAACGTAGCAATGCTAGTCATCATCTTCGCACTAGGCGAAATCATCAAAAATGCAAAGAAACTTACGTCTGTCAGAATTACATTTACTGTTGAACAAGTTCTGTCTAATGAAATCACGATTTTCGACAACGAATTCATCTTCGCTCAGATATCAAATGTAATGACTTTCTACTCAAAAATTTGAACTGATCAAAGCACTATCATCGATGTTTCAGAAAAGAACTGAATGTCAATCATGCTTAAGTCAGAAGCGATCGAGCAGAAAGCATTCAAAGTCTATTCACTCAGTACTAAAGACAAAAACATGATTGACAAAATCTTTGACAAGCTGCATGCTCAAGACAAACTGTCATGAACAAGTCAATCTACTTTCTTTGAATATTCAATCTTTGTAGTATGAAGTACTACGTCAAGCGAAGAACGAAAGAGAAGAGTAGTAGTAAACATATAAAAGCTCAACAAGATCATCATTTCAAACAGTTATTTGATGTCACTTCAAACGAAAATGATCGTCGCAGTGACAGAATGTCAGTATATTTTCGTTGTAAATGCGCAGAAGTATTTTCATCAATGACAGATGAGAATAGCTGATAGAAATAAACTCACTGTCATAAGTCATTAAAAGCAGAAACAATTCTCGATGATGATAATGAGATTCAAGAATTCACTCTCATATGTTTAACAACAAATCGACAAAATTCTGCGATCTCATTGAATCTATGCTAAAGTCTATATGAACGACATTGTAATCTTTTCTCACACTTTAAAGAAACATTTAAAGCATTTTCACGTCATTTTTAGTCTGTTCAGAAGACTACGTATATGTTTAACATCTACGAAATCATTTCTTGAATATTCATTCGTTTTTCTTTTAGAACAAAAGATAAATGATTTTGAACTAACTACATCAACGAAAAAGCTTGTTATCATCAGCTCGTTTCGATTCTCTCAATCTCTTAAGAAATTAGAAATGTACATCGAATTGATCAAATATTTGCGAAACTATGTGTCATACTATGCTCAGATGGCAGAATCATTACAAAAGCGCAAGACTGCTCTTTCTAGAGAAGTTTCTAAAGATCTTGATAATGCGTGAAAGGCAAAGACATCACGAATTTCCCTAGTCAATTCTATCAAGAAGAAACTTAATGTCTTTCAGCTCTTGCAGAAGCAGTTTCGAAAATTCAGTGTGCTGAGACACTACAATTTGAATCTATCGCTCTATGTGAATCTGAATGTGTTCAAAGTTTACAATTTCAATGCAATAGTGTATCATATTATAGACGAAAAATCACGTTTAATTCTCTTCTTAAGTAAAGAACTAAATTTCGCTGAAAGAAACTACTGATTTACTGAACTCGAGATAGTCAACGTAGTCTGAGTAGTTCATCAGATGCGTCATATGATCGAATTCACGAAGAAATCATCAATCACGATGTATACTGATCATTTGACAACGATTTCTATTGCGCGTCAGATCTCTCTGTTCTTCTTCAATACTGACAAGCTAAATCTAAGACTCATTTGAGCTTTTTAGTACTTGTTCACTTTTGAATTGAACATAAGATACAAGTCTGACAATAAGAATCTGATATTGAATGCTCTCTCTCATTTACTGAAAGAGTGCAGTTTCAACGATGCATTGAGTATTGACATCAAAGAAATACTCGAATCTCTGCATACAGCAGTGAAAGATTTCAAGAATCATTGCACTTACTGTGATGATCGAGTCTACTAAATGAATAGATGAGATCTATAAGAGTGATATGACAATGTAATATTCTAAGCAGGCACAGAATGAGTATATTTTATGATAGAGCTAATTATTAAGAAGCTCTCGATAACTCAAAAGAATCGATCAACTATAAAAAGTTTATCAAGCATTGTCAAGTCAAGCATGACATAACTCATGACATATTAAGTCGAAGATATGACGTAGTCTAAACAATGTCTTGACAAAGTCATAAAGTTTCAGAGCTAACTCAGATGTGATTTTCAACTCAGTCTTTGACTTTAGCTTCTGATCTAATCTTTATGTGTTAATTCATCATGACAATTGTTTTTTCTTCTAAGTGAGTTCATTCTTAACCTCAATAATTAATGTCTTTGTTTAGTCTGATAAATGATGACGCGTACTCATTGATTTGCTTTAGAAGCTCTTGATAAAAATCTTCAAATCTCTGTGAGAAAACAAGAAAAAGAGAAACTTTCGATTGAATGATGATTCGCCTTCGATTATAATGCATGTAGATGACATTATAGATAATATATGTGATGTGTAGTTGATGTAGATGACAGCAATGATGACGTGTAGATAGCACATAGACATTGTTTATCTTTCAAGTAGATGATGTGATTGAGACGATAAAGCATAAATCAGAGTGAATAACAATTGTTGTTTGTTTATCGCTCTTTCAGTTTCTTTCAACTTCTCATTTTCTTCAACTTCATCTTTTTCCAATCATGATTGTATTTTTATCATTGTATAATTACTTTTGACAATCTTGAGTATATCTGTATCGTAAAAGTAAAAGATCTAAATCATGAGTCGTGAACGCGCAGCGACGCTCAAAGAGAGTTATAAGATGATAAAGTTAACTGATGCTCAGATCAAGATCATTACAAAAGTAAGTGATGTCACACTTGAAGTTTCACGACTATTACTGCGACTAACAGTATCATAAGTTTGCTCAAAAGACATTGATCAGATGTGATGATCATCATGCTGCTGATGCTGAATCGCTCATGATAATGCAAATGTCATTAAATTCTGATCAAAAGTTCATCACTTCTACTATTTAAACTTTTGAGTACATCTTCGTTATCAAAGAGAAAATTCAAAAGACGATGAGAAAAGAAATGATCATTGATGCTTCGTCAACGATTTTGTTGAACTCACAGACTTTGTGAAATTGAAGAACGATGATGAGATTCGCTTATTCAACTTCTTAATGCTGTTACTGATGCTTTTCAGCTGTCAATGATTGAAATAAGCGAAAGAAGTGCTGCTGATCTCAAAGCTCTAAATAGAGTAATTTGTATAAAGTGTGCTTGAGTTCTACACATCAAGAATAAAGCATCGCTGTGTGATGTCGTCTTTCAAAGAAAGACTATGTACAAGAAGTGTGCTCACTGTGCAAGTAATGAGAATTTCTGTGTTGCAGTGAGTATACTTATATGATACATCTGTCAAACACTCATGATTTGATGTTTAAATTCTCGACATCTGCATTTTGACTGTCAATGAATTCTTTCGTCTGCAGAAAATTTATGATAGTGCGATTAAAAATGAAGAAAAGATCATTGCTTTAACAACATTCACTGTTCATCAGAAAATTCTTTACAAGAAATTGACAGCAACGACGCATGTAAAGAGTCATCTTAAGAAAGCTCACAAACTTAAGTCTTTAAAGATTCAAAAACTTATTCTCAAAGAGATGATGATTATCAATGACATTGTCAGAGAAATTCTGAATGTAAAGTGCTTTGCAATACATTCAATCTTGATTATATATTGTTTTGTCAGCGTTTCTAATTGTTTTGATATATTTTAGCACAATCTGTCGTTTTTCAATTCTCTGTCTTCACGTCTTAATGTAAATCTGATAATGAAAGAGAAGAAAAAGTCTGCAATCTTGTCTTGTGTGAAAGATGTTTGATAAAGTGATGATTGCATGATGTTTGTTATGTTGTGATGATTGCGCTCTCTTGTCGAGTGTATTTAAGCGTCTTTGCATCTTTTTCTTCTGTTTGTTGATTTACATATGTGATCATCTCATTAGAAAGCAAAACTATCATAATACAGTGATTCTTCTTTTCTAATAATAAATTTATGCTTGAAAGTGAGTGATTATGCTTTTCATTCATGTTTCAATCTCATTTTGAAAGCTTCTATAAGCTTCGAGACATCTTTCATATTTTCGCTCAATATTCATTGATTATATTCAATGAGATATTCTTTTCATTGTATCTTATAATATAAGATTTTCTTTCTTTTTCACTTCTGTAGAATCTTTTCTATCTTTCATTCTTACTCATCATCAATAAGCTTAAGTACGAGATAATCGAGTATAGAGTCATCATTTAGCCTACAATTATACAACTCTAAGAGAAATATCTGAAAGATAGAATGAACTCTATAAATGATTGAAAGATCAAGGTGATACGTCTGCTTGTCTATGAGTTTCTGTATATGAAAGAACTCTATCATCTTATTTAATAACTTCTTGCTTAACTTCTTCTGCTTCAGATTTTTTGCTGATAGCATGACTAAATTGTTGACATTAAAGAACTTAGACTTATGTTTTTGATTATAGTACTCTGTCTGAGCATTGATCGCATTTTGTCATCATTTCATCAACATGTTTCGCACATCTTGCAGCATTTCAACATGTTTTTTTGCTGCTGACACTTTTTCTTTCATAGCATCATTCTTGATGTGTATGTCAAAGATTAACTCATAGTCATACATAGTTTTAAAGAGACTACAGCTCAATGAAGAGTACTTCATCTGATGATACATGAACTTGACTATGAGTAAAAGCGTAGCTCAGTTGTCTTGCTTTTCTGAACAATATACTTGCAGATAATGTTTCAGCGTTTGATTTTGTTATTTTGTCTGATCATCTGTTTGCGAATGAAAAGCGATGCTTAGTCGTCGTTTCATCTTGACATGATAGCAAATTTTTGATCAGAATGCACTGATAAATAAACTATCTTTATCAATAACTATATCATTTGATATTTCATATCTTAAAGCAATCTTCTCAAAGAACAACTCTGCTAACTTTACGACAGTCAGAGTTTTCTTTATAGACAGATAACGCGTCATCTTCATGTAATGATCAACTATCACAAGAATTAAGTCATACACGACTTCTTTTCATTTACTAGACGACAGATCTGTTATGAAATTCATAGTGATTTCTTTTCATGAATTTGTGAGTTGAAGTAACGATCTTAACTCATCATATGATAGATGACGTTTCATCTTTACTCTCTGACAAATGTCACAAGTATTTATATACTCTTTGACATTCTTGATCATACTTTTTCAGTAATATTTGCGACCTAATAGCTCGCTGATCTTGTCAGCATCAAAATGTCTTACTAACAAGTCATCATGATGACATTTTAACAGCTCTTCTCTGACAGAAAAATCTTCTGAAACATACAATAATCTGTTATACTCTATCATTTCTTGACTATTTAATGTTCAAGCTTCAACATCACTCTTTTGTATACTCGTCGTTTCGTTTGCTCTTAGTCTCACAGCAAATTCATCTTCTTGCTGTAAAATCTTGATGAGCTCAACTATGAATTTACTACTGAAGACGTATATCATTTCATGAATTGTCAGTATTCTGACAATTGCACGTGAAATGAGTTGTTTGCAATCAACAGTTTCAGCAACAAAATTAAGCTGTTTCTCAGCTACGTTGCAATTTCTATGAGTCAACGTTTCAACATCTGTGCTCTTCAAAGTTGTTGATTCGAATTGAGAAATTCTACTTCTCGAGAAATGTACTTCGTCTAGATGCATTTCTCGCACTGCTAAAGTCATGACTCTCAGCAGCATACTTCTGACATGCATTGCTGAACACGTACTCATGTTTTCATTAACATTGTGAACAGACATCTTCTTGACTTCGTTAATCATTCATGTACAGTAGATTTCATCTTGCAATCTGTCTTTGACATGTTTTGCTGAATATCTTCGTTCACTGACATTGTGAACGAACGTCTTCTCGACATTGTTAACCACTTGTATACAGTATAGTTCTCTGATTGCTACGAATATAGAGCTATTTAAGCTTTCTATTCTAGTCAGCTTTCGCTGCAGAGTGAGCAGCAAACGATTCGCAAAGATGTTCTCACTCTTATAGTCAGATTATCTTAATGATGCATCGATTGAGTTTATCTTTCCTGATTTATGTGCTATTTCAAAGTTGCAAATCAACAATCTCATGACTCATCTGACTTGTCTTTCATTTAACTCTTGAACGTTCATAAAACTCTTTAGATTATTATGATCAGTCAGAACTTTGACAGTATGATAACTGTCTTTCACATAGTGTCATCAGTGTTTAAACATCGTTACTATGACTAGAAGCTTCTGATCATGTGTCTCATAGTTTCTTTCAACGTTTATCATCATTCTGAATCAGAATGCAATTGAATGTCACTGATCTTCGTCATCTGACTGAGACAAAATACTCGCGACTGCATAATTGAACGCGTTGATCTCAATGCATATATGTCGCTCTGAGTCAAAGTGTTTTAGTATAGATGCTTTCATAAAGACGTCGCGAAGCTGATTAAAAGCTTGTTTCGCTTCGCTCAATCATATAAATGAGCTCATTTTTACATCTTTTACACTATCTCTCAGCAGTTCTGTTAAAGACTCTGCTATCTGAAAGTAGTGATGTATAAAACGTCGATAGAAATTGATGAATTTCAGAAAAACTTGTGTTTCTCAATACATCTTTGATCTGAGCCACGTTTTAATGATGTCTATTCTACTTGAGTTCATCAAAACACTCTTGATGAATATGATAAATTCTAGAAAGTTCACTTTAGTGATGAAGAATTCACACTTCTTCAAGCTAGCATATAGCTTGAACTTTCTTAGTCTCTTCAAAATCTGCTTCACGTGATCTACGTGATCAGTCTTCTCTACAAAGAAGATTAGAATGTCATTCAGATAAACAACACAAAAGTCATTTAAAAGCTCTGTCAAGATCTTATTAATATAAGTCTGAAAGATGACAGGCACATTGATTAAATCAAACAACATGATCATATATTCAAAGTGATTGTAACAAGTATGAAACGTCGTTTTTCACTCGTCTTCATGTTGAATTCTGAGACAATGATAAACGTTCTTCAGATTTAACTTAGTGAACTGCTTGACTTTATTAAGTCTGTCTAGAGTTTCACTGATTAAAGACAATGAATGACGATTTTTGACAGTGATTTTATTCAGATCTTGATAGTTCACGCATAAACAAAAACTATTGTTCTTTTTGAGAATGAATAGAATAGACGCGTCAGTCAAGCTGACGAAGTGCTTAATTCATTCTTTCACTAAGACATCATTTAGATACTGTCTCAGAGTTGCTAACTCTGTGTTCAACAGATTATACAATGATTCATACAATGACTCTGCAGTGATTTCGATTGCATGATCGTGATCTTCATGCAAAGACAGTTTGTCTGCATTCTCTGTCAAGAATACATCTTCGTATTCTTTCAATTCAATGAGTAGAGTCTGCATTTTGAACGCGTTTATGATACGACTTGTCATGCTATTTATTGCTTTCACTTGATGTTCAACGATCAACTCTTCAATGACGTTGATCATGACAAAGCATACACAGTAGACTCATCTTGTAGAGCTTTCGCAAATACTTGTGCGAAAAACAACTCAAATGCATGCTCATTCACGTTGAAACATCATGTTCTTGCAATCATGTCTATTTGAATACGCTTGAATTGCATACTTAACATACTCAGAATCAAAGAAGATTTTTTCTTGTCAATAGCATAGAAGATACTTATATCTTTTTTCTCTATGTCTCAGCTGTCTCTCAGTCAATAACACATCTTATAAACGTCATAACAATAAACATTCTGATCATTCATTCAGATAAATCTTGAGAGATCAACGTTCAACAATGACATATCTTGCTCGATGATAAAACGTTAACTAATCACGTTCATCTCAATGTCAATATTCATGTGAATCTTTGTTTCTGTCTTCTGATCTTTCTGAATTACATGCTCTTTATATATAAAAGTCTTTACAAAGAGAACTTCTTGTTTTTTCCTTGACGATTTGAAGTGTTCATCAAGAGCTTGTCTTTTTTCAAAATCTTGAGATGATTCATGTGCAACATTGAATCGATGAGTACTCAATTTACATCAGATTCTTTTGATATATTCTTGATCTTTTCATCTCTACAATCTGTAAAGTAATGACTCTTTCAATTGCACGTATAGCACGTTATATTGAACAAATTCTTGCTATAACATGACGAAGCGTGCAAGCTTGTCTTTGATGAAGAGTTGAACTTAGTTGATCGATGAGATTTCTTTCACTTTAAATAAGTCTTCTTGTTGATTTTATCTCAATCATGCAAGTTCTTGTCTTGAGATTATTTTGATGACAAAACGTGTTCTTTTCGCAAATTTGTTTTCAATCGAGCGACAAGATCAATTAACGCATCTCATGTGATAGAAATCAACTGCACATTAGTAATAATCACACGCAGCTCAGATCTCAACTTGATGAATAAATGAGCTCGCTTATGCTCATCACTATACAACGAAAGTTGATGTTTCAGAGTGCTTAAATGAGTTGCAAACGTTTGTATCATTTGATCTGAACGTTGCGATGCATTCATGTACTGCTGAGTCACGTCTATGTCTTGATTCATCGAATCTTCAATTAAATTAAGAAGAAAGTCGGTAAAATTAAATCACGTCTGCTGAGCTGCAAACATAGTTTCTTCATAATTGAATCAAAGCTTCTTTAATTCATTCTTGAGATAAATCATGCAGTACAAAATCTTTTTCTCATCACTTTTAAAATGTCAAGAAGTATTTTGAAATGAGATTTCAATGTCGCGAATTCACTCTCTATGCTTTCTTATGATTTTGTTATAATACTTCTTCAAGAGCATTGAGAGTCTTCGCTTCTGCAAAACGACTTCGTGATGACTTTATTTCGTTGTTGTCAACACTATTAAGACAATGCGTAGATTGTTCAAGTTCTTCATGAGAGCTTAAGTGAAAGCTCAATAACTTTTCTTCGTTGTTTCAACGACTTGCAGAGTCTCAATCTCTGATTGAATAGCTGCTAACTTCTATTTCTTTCGCAGTTCATTGCATTGAAGCATTGCACAAGTCAGCTGTTCATTAATATCAAGAGAGAGTTCATCTTCTGCTTCTTCGCTTTCTGATTTCGTTATGCAACATTCGTTTTCTAATGTCACGATTCTAGCCTTGTCAGACTCAGTCTTCTAGCCTTGTCAGATCTATTCTCGCTTCGTCACCTTGACTAGTTTCTATTGAGCCTAGCGTCGGCTGAGAAACACACATATGTAGTCAGCTTCTTTTCTGTAGCTATCTTTCTTTCTTAGCATTTATCTTCTAGTTAAATGACATTTCTATCTGACTCGCTCTAGGCAGGTCTCTAACATTAGATAAATGCTCATCATCTACTCTGCTATCAACGAATAGATGATACGAAACAATCTATTCAGTAAGGAAAATTTGCAAGAAATTCTTCAAATTTGCATCATCATTTTAGATCGCAAGAAATTCTTCGGTTCTACACTCATTTTCACCATTCTATTCGCAAGAAATTCTTCGAATAAAGCACTCAATTATTACCTGAAATTCACAAGAAATTCTTTGAATTTTCACTCATCAAAAAACATCAATTCAAAACATCAATCTCTCATCTATTCTTACCTCAACAACTTCTACCTTCTCTCATCATGACACGTGACGTCAAGTCAGTTGAGTTTCGAACAACTCGTCTACTTAGAAACACTGTCAGTAGAAGAGTTTCACTTCTACTCATCGATGCTTCAGTCGAAGTTGAGAAAGCTGTCATCTCATGAAACATAAACATTGAAGAACAACTGTTTCATTGAGTCAGCAATCAACTCAATGAAGTCATCAATATGCTGAACGAGCTTCGAAGTCAGCGAGACTTGACTCTACAACTCAATGAACACTGACTTCTTGTACAAGATGATCACAAAAAGAGAGCGAAACAACTAAAAGTCGCTTTTGATAAAAACGATGAGCTAGAGAAAAAGATCAATCAGCTACAAGGCGAGCGATTGAACTTCAGAGTGAAACAACGTCAAGCTGATTGATCTATGCCTCGTCAAGATACTCAGTCAGCTGAGCAACGAGTCAATCAGAAAGAAGCTCGCTCTCAACGAGAATCTTCTACTCTATCTGATAATGAGAACGATCATCACAAGTTCATCAAGCTTTCGAATTCACTCATCTTCATCAAAACAGATGACTCTATCTGAGAGACATGAAACATCAAAATAGCTGACAAGCTCAATGTCAACGCGAATCATTACTCTACTGAAAAGATTCGTATTGCCTATGTGATTTTCAGGCTAGAAGGCGATGCTGATCAGCAAATCTATGCAAAGCGTCGTGTTGACGCTTTCTCATTCTACCAGTCACTATCAGAGCTATTGAAACATCTGAAAGAAATTTATGAAGATCAGAACCTGATTTGAAAGTGTCGTCGCAAATACGTTGCTCTGAAGCAGCTCAACAAGTCTTTCAGCTCTTTCTATTCAGAATTCACTAGAATATTCAGCTTTTTGAACTACGACAATATCACTCTGATGAATGACATTCAGAATAAAATCAACAATCGCCTTCAGAACGCGTTGTCAGTTTGCCTCATAGAGTTTAGCTCGCTTGATAAGCTCAAGATCTTTCTTCAAGATGTGAATAACAAACAACGAGTCAATTATCAGCTACGTGACGAGCAATGAACAGTCAAATCGATAGCAGCTTCGAAAAAACGTTTTGTTTCTTCGTCGACATCAGCTTCAGCTTCAACTACTAGCTATGTTCAACTCGCTACTTTTTTCACTCTCGAACCTGAATGATCAAGAATGTCAATCATCTGCTTCAACTGCAAAGCATCAAGTCATCTTTCAAAGAATTGCTCTCAGCTGAAGACTAGTACTTCGACATCTCATGCATTCATTCCTTGCCTCAATGAGATCGTCATGTCAAAAGAAGAGAAGAAATTATTTACAGAGAAATCGAAGAATGAGGCAAAAAACTAGTGACTTTCATCAAAGACGTGATGAAAGATGTGTTAATTTCTTCAACAATGAGCAGCTCAAATGATCTCTTTGCTTTGAAATCTTTGACTACTGAATGTGTACTATCTAGCAATGAAATTAGTTACTCATTAAAGTCATTGATTGACACTGAAGCAGCTGACTATTCGTTCATTGATGAATTAATCGCGCAGAATGTTTGTGATTATTTGCAAATCGAATCTTTACCTTTAATCAAGCTCAAATCAATAAGAAGATTCGATGATCATTATGCAAAAAAGCTCATTACTCATGCAATTTATTCGAATCTAACTGTTCAAGATTATATGAAACGTTTCATCTCTATGCTGATCACTCGATTAGATCAACATCAGATGATTCTTGAAAAAACATGAATGAACAAGATCGAGATGACTATTGATATGAGAGATGATCATCTTCAATTTTCTAGTTTCAAAGCTCATATCAAAGCTTCTATCAAAGCTCATTCGACTGTTCTTTCGAGCAAGAAAATCGCGATAGAACAGAAGAGTTCGATTTCTACTCAAATACTAAAGAGATCTACCTCTTCTGTTGTCACTCGACTCAGCAAGAAGTCATCTTCATTCAGTAAAATCATGAAATCATTCAGCTCAGTCAACTTCGCTTCGTCTTTCGATTCAATGAACATAGCAATAATAAAGACTGCAGCATATAGATCACTAGTCAAACGATCGAATGTGACTACTTTCGCGATCATCATCACGAAAATCGATCGACTTCTAAAAACAGCTAGAAATAAACTTGAAGATGTAAATCTACAAGAGCTTTCACACGAAGAAATCTTGAAAGAAGTCAAAGCTAAGCTTTCTTCGAAATATCATGACTATCTAGACGTGTTTGATCGAGCGATGGCTGATCAACTACTCTCTCATCGTCTTTACGATTATAAAATTGAGTTGATCGACGAGAAAACATCTTCTCGAAGTCGTCTCTATCATATGTCTGACTACAAGCTTCAAAAGATGAAGAATTACCTGATCGAGCATCTGAATAAAGACTTTATATCTTCTAGCTCAGCTTCATATGCTTCGCTCATACTATTTGTCGAAAAGAAAGACGGTAGCTTGCGTTTCTGCGTTGATTACAGAAAGCTCAATGCTTTGACCAAACGAAATCACTACTCTTTGTCATTAATAGACGAGACTCTCGCTCGTATACAAGAAAGTAAGTATCTGACTCGATTGAACATCATTGTCATGTTCAACAAACTATGCATGCATTCAGGTAGCGAAGATTTGACTATCTTTATCATCTCTTTTGATTTCTACAAATATCACGTGATGTCTTTCAAATTAATCAACGGCTCGACTTTCTATCAACATTATATGAACGACGTGCTATTTGACTATCTTCATCAGTTTTGTCAGACCTATCTAGATGACATTATCATCTACAGCAAAACACTGAAGAAACATAAGTGACACGTACGATTAGTTCTACATAGACTACAAGAGACTGATTTTCAGATGAATATAAACAAATGCGAGTTTCATGTTCAGAAGATCTTCTTTCTGAAACTATTGCTATTCATCGAAAAACTAAAGATGAATCTCAGAAAAGTACAAGCAGTAGTTGAATGATCTACTTCTACAAATCTCACTCAGATGCAGTTCTTCGTCAACTTCTGCAATTTCTATCGACGTTTTATAAAGAACTTTTCGAAGATTGTTCATTCTCTGATTCAACTAACTCAAAAAAAGATGATATTTGAATGAGATCAAGCTTGTCAAACGATCTTTGATCATATGAAGAAACGAATGACTGAAGTCTCTATTCTTCGTCATTTTGATCAAAATAGAGAGACTATTCTTGAAACAGACTCATTCAACTACGTCAATGATGACATACTTTCTCAGTATGACGACGAAGAAACATTGCATTCGATGATCTACTACAGCAAGAACCTGAGTCTCGCTGAGTGCAATTACGAGATTTATGACAAGAAATTACTAGCAATCATTCATGTCTTCGAGCATTGACGACCTGAGCTGAAATTGACTGAGCTACTCATCAAGATGTTCACTGATCATCAAGCTTTAACGTCATTAATGAAAGATAAAGAGCTAAGTAGACGTTAAATGCGCTGAGTACAAAAGCTCGTCGACTTCAACTTCAAAATCATGTATCGTTCAGGCAAATAAAACATCAAAGTCGATGCATTGACTCGTCGAGTTGATTCAGTTTCTAGAAGTCTCGAGAATGAACGATGTCGCTATCAGCGAACTACAATTCTCACGTTGAATCGAATGAAAATCGCTGATCTAGAAGAGAAAGAGAATGATGAACCAATTTATCAATTGGTTCTAGAAGCTAACAGAATCAACGAGAATTGTATTCTACTTCGTGAAGTCGTATTAAAAGATGAAGCTCAATATAAAGATACTAAATTAAGAAATTGTCGAGTTCAGAACGAAATACTATATCAAAGTGACCTTCTATGAGTTCTCTTCGATGAGCATCTTCAAATGATGCTAATTCGAAAAGTTCACGATCAACCTTTTATTGATCATTTCGAAATTCTCAGAACGATGAAGATCATAAGAAGATACTACTATTGATCTTCAATGCGAAAGACAATAGATCAATATATTCGAAACTGCTACATTTGTCAGCGATCAAAGACTTCTCGAGATAAATTCAATGAACTACTACATTCTCTACTCATACTTGAACAGCGATGAAAGAACATAGTCATGAATTTCATCATCGACTTATCTCTTTCGAAAGGCAAAAACGTCATACTAACAGTGATATGTAGACTGACAAAGAAATGACATTATATTTCTTGCTTCACTGATGACGAGAAAATCACATCAGAAAAAACAGCTGAGCTAATGCTTCAGTGAATATATCGAATACACGATTTACTCGATTTCATTGTTTCGAATCGAGACTCTCAATTTATCTTCATTCTATGAAAGTCGCTTTGCAAAAGACTAGACATTAACCTTCGACTCTTTACAGTCTATCACTCTCAGATCAACGATCAAAGTGAACGAGTCAATCAGAACGTCGAAAGATATCTTCGATTCTTCTGTTCATACATGCAGAATGACTGAGCTAAGCTACTACTCATGATCGAGTTCGTCGACAATAATGCTCTGTTCTCAGTCATCTTCTCGATCTCTTTCTTTCTAAACAAAGACTTTCATTCTCGTATGAGCTTTGAACTCGATGTCATCGAATATGAAAGTTCTCATGAACGCTTGCAGACGGCTAAAGTCGAGAATATATCTGAACATATGAACAAAACACTGAAGTTTGCTCATGAGTCGCTAGCCAAAACACAGAAACAAATGATGAAACAAGTCAATAAGCATAGAAAAGAAGTTGATTACGAGGTTGAATCAAAAGTGTTTCTGAATGAAAGAAACATTGTTACAGCGAGATCTTTCAAGAAGCTAGATGACAAAATGCTCGATTCTTTCACCAATCTAGATCTCATTGACTCTTCATATAAACTGAAATTATCAGAGTCTATGCATGTTCATGATGTATTTCATTCTGACCTGCTTCGCTCTGTCGTCGACGACTTCTTGCCTGGTCAAAAGAACAAACCTTCAGGTTCAATAGTGATAAACGACGAAGACGAGTGAAAAATAGATGATATATTGAATTTTCGTCGATATCAAAGACGACTTCAATATAGAGTCAAATGAAATGACTATGACAATGATCTCAATTGGTACAACGCTGATGACGACGAATTTATGAACGCTCAGAAGGTCGTTGATGATTTTCATATTCAATACTCAAACAAATCGCGCTAATCGACAATTCAACCAATCACGATTTAACAGGTCTGAGCCTGTGAAATCATGATTGAGCAATCAATCGAGTCAAGCAGAAAATACATTCATGCGAACATGAATCGTCGAAGAAGAGAAGTAATGTCACGATTCTAGCCTTGTCAGACTCAGTCTTCTAGCCTTGTCAGATTTATTCTCGCTTCGTCATCTTGACTAGTTTCTATTGTGCCTAGCGTCGACTGAGAAACACACATATGTAGCCAGCTTCTTTTCTGTAGCTACCTTTCTTTCTTAGCATTTATCTTCTAGTTAAATGACATCTCTATCTGACTCGCTCTAGACAGGTCTCTAACATCTAATATGATGTCTTGCAAGATCGAGACGTCATCGTTTCAATTCTGTTGCAATCGCGTTGCTGTTGTCATGCTTGAATATTAAATCGTCATTTCTAAAAAGAGTTTGAAATAATTAGAACTGTGATGATCGAGTTTACTAGATGAATAAATGAGATCTATAAGAGTGATATGACAAGAGAATATTCTAAGCAGGCACAGAATGAGTATATTTTATGATAGAGCTAATTATTAAGAAGCTCTTGATAACTCGAAAGAATCAATCAACTATAGAAAGTTTGTCAAGCATTGTCAAGTCGAGCACGATATAATTCATGACATATTAAGTTGAAGGTATGACGTAGTCTAAACAATGTCTCAACAGAGTCATAAAGTTTCAGAGCTAACTCAGATGTGATCTTTCACTCAGTCTTTGACTTTAGTCTCTGATCTAATCTCTATGTGTCAATTCATCATGACACTTACGCATTTGCAGTCTTTCTAGTAGAAATGTCAGCAAACTTTCGTCAAAGATTATTACAAGCTATGAAAATCAATAAGCGTTGAAAAGATATCATAATCAATATAAAGACAGATAACATGAAAGCATCGTCTCAAGAAGACTACTTTGATATCAAAGATGATTTTCTCTATCACATCAATCAGAATAGTGATAGAAAATTAAGACTGATGATTTCAAAAGCGCTTGAAGAAGAAATCTTTGAGCTCGCTCATTGATCTCATCATGTCGAATTTCATCAAACTTATCAGCATATAGCAAAATCACTTTATATCAGAAAGTTGTTGATTAGACTACAAAAGTTCATTGAACATTGCTCAGACTGTCTTCTATATCAGACTAGAAGATATTAATCGTACGAAAAATTGCAGCTCATTAGAACGATGAACGTTCTCTTTCACATAATCACTATGAACTTTGTTATGACGTTGTCAATAAGTCAAGAAAAATATGATTGTATGCTGATCATAATCGATAAATTCTTCAAGTGAATGATGATGATATCAAGCAAGACAACTTACACAGCTGAACAATGAGCGCATCTGATTTTAGAAAGATTGCAGATAGCGAATTGAAACGTTTCGATTGCAATCATCAATGATAGAGACTTAAAGTTCATGTTTGATTTTTGAAAGACTACATTCAAGAAGTTGAAAACGTCAATATTGATCAGTATCATCTATCACTCTCAAACGAATGAGTAATTCAAACGTATCAATCAAACGATTGAAATCGCTTTTAGATTTCTTCTATTTAACATTGAAGATAGCTTATGACTCTCGCTGCTATCGACATTGCAAGTCGTCTTTAATAACTCAGAGATGACTATCGAGCATTCGTCAAATGAAGTCATTTATGAATTCAAAACTACGAAAATTTCGAATCTTATTCAATCTCAGAGAAATTCGAATCTAAATTTCGTGATTAAAAGATTCATCTATCGCTTGAAAGCTATTGATATCATTTCTTTTGTTGTCAGCAAAGCTAAAGCTTGATATGATAAAAGACATAAATCAATGATTTTAAAGAAAGATAGTTTCATCTTTCTACGCTTACATCAAGAATATCATCTTTCGAGTCATCTCTCTTGAAAATTATCACAGCAGTATTGTGAACATTTCGTGTGCAACAAAGAGTAAACAAATTAGTTTACAAATTGAAATTGTCAGCTCACTGATGAATTCATTCAATTATATTAATAGCGCGATTGAAACTCGCTCTTGAAGAAGCAGACTGATATGATCAATCTCGCTTCTCTCATTCAAATTCTGTACTGATTGAAGATGACATGAAGAAATGAAGCTCTTACAAGATCAAGAAGTTAGTTGATAAATGCTTTCAACGATACGAAAGAGATTCTCTCATCAAAGAGTATCTGATTCAATGAAAGAAATATGAATCAGAATATGATAAGTGATATGACGAAGATTTGCTAGATAACGCTTCAAAACTGATAGTCAACTACGATATCAATCATTCTGATTCTAACACACGCATACACGATAGAGAATGAATTTTCGAGATTGTTTCGATGAAGCGATTTCTAGATGTTTATATCTAGATTGACAAGAACGTCGATTGCTTATTTAAAAGAGAAAATATTGTTATGAATTAAACACTGTAGTCAATTATTAGCTTAATATCTATGACGATGCATAGAGTCTTTAGCGACGCGCTAGTTGAGCTTAAATCTAACGTTGACTCAGATTTACTCTTTATCGTTTATCATTAATATTAATACTATTGCTTGTTTTATAGACATTTCAACAATTTAAGTGTACATGAATAGTCAAATGACTTTGCAAAGACTAAATGCAAAAAGCAACGTCAATGCAAAGTTATTTGATGATATACGACAAAACTTGATTAATTTACGTCAGAATCAATGTCAATTTTGCATACAGTGAATATTAAGTTGTAAAAGCATTATTGAGAATGAAAAAGCAGATCAACTGATTAAAAGCGTTGCTCAAGAATTATCAGTTATTGACAACATGAAAGCAATCATCATAAGTTTCGTCAAGAAGCAAATTTTCAAAAAGATGAAATTACAATGATTAAATGTTTGAAAAAGCAGCATCAAGAAGAAAAATCAGTATCAAAAGCACATATCAAACGTGAATCTAAGTCAGAAATCATCAAAAGAGTTTAGAAAAATCAATAGATTAACATTTTCAATCTTTATTCAGTTGAAAATGAAACATGATTATTTCAAGAGCTATTTGCATCGATTATCAAAGAATAATTTGAACAAATACTATGAAATATGCAATGCAAGTTAAACATCAGAGCATTTACTACTAAATTGCAAGCATTACAGATCAAAGTAGATAAAGCTTAAGAAAAAGATTCAACTCAAAAACACAGACATCATATTGATGTTGTTTGTCATCAAAATCGAAAGAATCACAACATTAAAGTATTTAAAAATCAGTGTTTAAAGTGTCAAGAATATGATCACAAGATGTATAAGTGCAAAAACAAGCAGAAATGCGTTTACTGCGTGCTGAATCATCGCTCAAAGCACTGTTCTTACAAACGAACTTGAAACATATGAAAATGTGAAGCATGTTGAGACACATACAGAGTCTTTGATTCTCAATGTCATAAACGACAAGGTGAAAAAGAAAGAATAAAGAGAGTCACAAAGCACAGATCTCTATATCATGTTGTACGAAAGCAGAAAGAACTCAAGACAGCAATATCAAAGACATTCACAGAAACATTTATCAGTCTAAAATTGCTGATGAACAATGACTTGAAAAAAAAGCAGAGATGCTCAATGAATAAAAGTCATCTGCTCAACGCAGTCATCACATCAGAAAACACTATACTGAATCACTTGATCAAGAAGTTAAGATCAAATGAATCAAAGTCAACGTCAATCATGTTGTTATCAATGTCATCTTCTGTTGAGAATCTTACAAGTGAAGCAAGCACTTTGCAGACACTCAAGAGAACATTAAACAGTCTGAAATGTGAACTTTAATGTCTCAGCAAAAGAAGCTTCGAATACTACAGTACAACGTTCACAAGTTCAGAAACAAGATGATGATAGTGTTACTACATGAGAAAAAGATAAAGAACTATGACATTCTGATTCTTCAAGAATTCTGACAATTTGATGATATTTTCAGAGTATACTGCTCAACAACTGTCGACTTCACGCTGAAGAATAATGAAGGTAGAATTTGTTTCTACATAAACAAGAAAATCGACAGCAACATCTGATACTCAACATGACACTTCAAAGATGTAAACACAATTATGTTACAAACATTAATAAATGATGCACAGATGATTCAAAAAGTTATACACATTCATGAAGCATACAATTTATCACTTAGAGATCATAAGATCATTCATGAAAAAGAAAATCTTTCAAACATTGAAAAGACATTGCATATGTTGAAAGAAAGCATTCTTGTAAAAGACTTCAATCTGCATCACTTCACATGAGAAGAATCATTTTATTCAAGATAACATTTATTGTTGAATGAGTTAATTAAAATAATCACAAACATCAATGCATCACTAGCATTATCTTAAGACACAATTACAAGAAATTATCAAGAATCTCAAATGACAATAAATTTAATCTTCATGACAAAGAACATCATAAACAGATTGATACAATGCAAAATTGATGAAGAAATGAAAAACTTCTCAAATCATTTATTAATACAGACAGTAATAAATTTTAAAGTTTGCGAAAAGTCAGTGTGAAAATCGCGTCGCAACTGAAAGATAATGAATGAAGAGAAGTTCATTAATACTTTGAGAGAACAAATGTTAAAATCACTGTTGAATCATGAGATGAGACGTTGATGCATAAATGAGTACATCAAGCAACTGCTGAATGCATTGAAGAAAATCATCAAGATTTTCACTTTCTGAGCGAGATCATATGAAATGATCAAAGCAGAATGAATGAAGAAGTGTACAAAGATCATCAAAAGCATGTGATGAATGAGAAGAAGCTGTTGAATCATTGATGATTGAGCAGAGTACATTCAAGCATGTGACAAGAAGAGCAAGATCATCAGAAAACAGAAACGCAGTGAATATTGAGAAATCATGCAGAACATTGAACAATTCTTGAGAAGACTGTTCAAAACTGCGAAATGAGCAAGAAATGCAATTGCAGACACATTGACTTAAGCGACAATTTTCTCTCTGATCAAGTCAGAATGCTTTAACATCATCACAACAACGCAAAATAAAGCAAAGATAATGTTTCAGACTTACTTTTTATCATCTTCAAAGTAGACTGATCGCGTCAAGTTGAGTCATTGAGATTGAGTTGAGTTTTCAACTCATCAAAACTTGATTCAAGTCAGAATTCTTGACTTGAGTATTTGAGTTGAGTCAAGATGTTCAATCTGAGTATTTAAGTCAAGTCAGAGAGTTGAAATCGAGTATCGATTTGAAATTTTCAACTCGACTCGTCAAGACATGAAGATAAATAGATAAATATTCTATTATGACTCTCTATTATGACTCTCTATTATGACTTTCTATCAAATAATCTTCATGTTTTTCTATCATAGCTTTTCTTCATGACTCTTCTTCATGACTCTTCTTCATAACTTCTCTTCATAGTTTTCTTCATAGCTCTCTATCATGTTTTTCTATCATAGCTTCTCTTCATGACTCTTCTTCATGACTTTTCTTCATGACTTCTCTTCATAGTTTTCTTCATGACTTTCTACCATAGCTTTCTATCATAGCTTTCTATCAAAGCTTTCTATCAAATGATCTTCATGTTTTTCTTCATGTTGTTCTTTATGACTTTCTACCAAAAAGATAATGCAAAAAGGTAATGCAAAGGCGAAAAACCGGAAAAATTTCTATATTTAACTCTCTTGACATCATATTCAATTGCTTGACGAGTTGAGTCGAGTCAGCGAGTTCTGACTCAACTCAAGGTCGATATCAAGTTGAGTCAAGATGTTCAACTCAAGTATTCAAGTCAAGTCGAGATGTTCAACTCAAGTACTCAAATCGAGTCAAGATGTAGATATGAAAACTTGACTTGACGATCAGTCTACTTCAGAGATTCTCATGCTGAACACAATAGACTTCAAAGAGTCATCTACAAAGCGACATCTGACAAAACATCGAGACACACGAAATATATAAATAGAATAATGCGCAGACTCGTCAATGATACATCAGAACAAATATACTTTCTTTTTGAAAGATGTTTACAAAAGAGAATACAGTCAACTCAGTTCAAGAGTGCAGTCACAATAATGATGTGAAAGTCAGGCAAGAAAAACTACTTCAATGCAAAAATATATAAATCAATTGCGTTACTTAATACATTGAGCAAAATACTGAAGTTCATTGTATTTGAACATCTGTGAAATGTTGTAGAAGTTTGCGACTCAATATTGAACATTCAGATGAGAGTTTGCAAGCACAGATCAACAAATATGACTTTGCAACTAATTACAAAAAAGATATATACTGTGTGAAGCAACATGAGAAGAAAAGTAGTTTCACTGCTGAGTCTGAATGAGAAGAGAATGTTTAACAATGTAATGCACAGCAGACTCTTACATGACATGAAGAAGAGAAAAGTTTCTAAACTGCTTCTTAAGTTTGTAAAGAACTTTCTGAAAGATTGATGCATCATGATCAAAATTGATGATTACACAATGATGAAATGCAGCGTGAACATCAACATATCACAAGATTCTTCGCTATCATCAATATTATATTTGTTCTACAATGCAAACTTGTTAAAAGCATGTGATAACATCAAGCTAAGAACTAGCTTTACAGACTTCGTGAATGATGTCAATATCTTACAAAGAGTTTATAAAATGCAACTGCAAAGTTCTTAGCGAGATTTATGATAAATGTGAACAGTGATCAAAAACGCATGACATCAAATTCTTAATAACAAAGCATAAGCTGATTCACTTTACAAGAACTTTTAAATGATTCTATATGAAAGTTGATGTAAAGTTAATAAAACATCAGATTAACTTAAAATCAGATATCAGAGTCTTGAGAGTTCAACTGAACTTTAAGTTGAGATGAGCAATTCACATGCATCATGTTGAAGCAAAACTAGTGATTAAACAAAAGATTATGCAGACAATCATCGAGTCTACTTGAGATTCATCAATGATGATGAGTAAGCAAATATACTTCGCGATGATGCGTTTTTTACTTAGTTATAAAGTCATCATATGATATACATCACAAAGAATGAAAAATCATTAAAAGAGTCTGAATGTTAAATTGAGATCAGTGCAAGAAAGAGCATTGTGACAGATTATCAATGTTTATCATGTAATATCAATAGAGACTCTACAGATGAAAATAAACACAACATTGATAAATATTCACTTATGAAAGCTGATACAAAGATTGATAACAAACATGAACTCTTGAAAATCGAGCGAAGTTATTAAGACAACAGTGCATTGAATTCGCAACGACTTGACACTCAAAAGAGATTGAAAATCAAAGCTGCGTAAGACATTTTTACAGCTGAAGCGAAAGTGAATGAAAGAAATACTCAAGCAAATGAAGATGAATCAAAGTTATTTCTACACAGTGATTTTCTGATCAGAGTCATCGAAGATAGTTATAGTTACAAACAAGAAAATGTCAATAAGATAACACAATCTTGATACATTCATGTTGAAGCAAAGAGTTTACTTGAATGATAAGATCAACAACAAGATTTATCTGTATGAGATGCTGACTACGAATTTTCTGCAAGCTATACTTGTCAGAAGAGCTGAACAATCTCATCAATATTGATAAAGCAGTAACAGCGCTTTACTCACGCGTTGAGCTCACACACAGTCAAAAAGCGAGACAATAACAACGCAGTCATCAACGCGTTGAAGCTTGCATATATACAGAAGAACAGCAACGTCTTTGCATACATGCTGCAACTCATATACAACATATACATATATATTGCAAAGGCACGACTCAGCTTTTGCGCATATACAGACAGACGTGATGCAGTAAATCAATTGATTTTTCGCATTTTCAGACCAATTTACACGCAGCGCAATCACACACAGAGCAGTAACAGCGCTTTATTCACACGTTGAACTCATATACAACATATACATATATACTGCGAAGGCACGACTCAGCTTTTGCGCACATAAAGACAGACGTGATGCAGTAAATTGATCAATTTTTCGCATTTTCAGATCGATTTACACGCAGCGCAATCACACACAGAGCAGTAACAGCGCTTTATTCACATGTTGAACTTATATACAATATACACATACATATTGCGAAGACATGATTCAGCTTTTGCGCATCTACACGTCTGCATAATGCAGTAAATCGATCGATTTTTTGCTTTATCAGATTGATTTACATGCATCGCAATCACATACATGACGAAGACACAATACAATCTTTGCTCATATACACAGAACAACTGCAACATCTTTGCGCATGCGCTGCAACTCATATACGTCACACACATACACATTGCAAAGGCACGACTCAGCTTTTGCGCACATACACATCTGTGCAACGCAGTAAATCGATTGATTTTTTCGATTTTCTGATCGATCTACATGCGTTGCAAATACATAGATCAAAACTCATTTAGTTCATTCAGCTGAGTAATCATACAGCGAACTTGAAAGCTTACGTCAAAGTGATCAGCTTTTATCTACATAGATCAAAGCTCATTTAGCTCATCTAGCTTGATGATTATACAGACAAGTTGAAAACTCACGTCAAAGTGATCAACTCTCACAATCTTAAGTTGTTTATATGATCACTTGATTATATAGATAGCTTATGCGCTCGTATGCACAAACTATCAATGTGATTGATTAATGAGAAGATATACTGCAATGATTTTGACTAAATTACATGTAATTTAGCATACATACAGCGTCTAGATAGTATCATAGTCATAGACTGCATGCACTTAATGAAGAAGAAAAAATACTTGAATGATAATGACAGCAGAGACAATGTTACAGCGATCATAATGAGAATGAATTGAGAGCTAAATAAGAGATTGAAAAGATCAACTTTAATCATCACTCATCATGATGAGCTGAAAGAATTAGTCGCAAAAGCGAAACATCTTGCAGACGTAGTGACAGTGAATCAAGAGTGTCATGAAAAGATATACAAAATATACAGTGATAGTCAGACTTCTCTGAAAACAGTGAAAGTTATGATATCAACAAAAGATCAAACACGTCTGCAACAAGTTCAAATTGCACATGAGAGCATTTGATTTCAAGAAGTCACGCTGAAGCTACATTGAGTGATGAAACATGCAGAAGTACTCAAAAATAAAGCGATGAACAAGATGATTGATGATGTACATAATTTGTCTTTATTGTTGACTGAATATCAACGCACTGAAGTGATGATGAGACTGATGCTCATACAGAAACAAATCAGACAAACATAAAGAATAGTCTGAAAAGAAAGATTTAATGCAGCTCATTTTCAATATCTGACATCAAAGATGACACATCAACATCTGTGACTGCACAAGAATCATGCAAAGTCTCACAGCGCATTATTGACGTAACTATGCATGAGAAAAATTGACTTCAATCAATTTCTACATGAGAGATGAGTACTCAATGTTATTACAACGACATGCAAGTGTGACAGAGATTAAATGTTGATCAAGCACGTTTTATTAACATGTTCTAAATGAAAGATAGAACGAAAGATGATGCAACATGAAGAGAACATCACGAACTTGAGAAAGCTTCTAAAAATCATGAGCGTGATAACAGCAATCGTTCAAATGATACTCTTGACAAGCATACTGAATCAATTTCAGACTGTGACGTCATTAAAGAATTAGATGAAAGAGAGAAAGAGTAAAGAAGAAACAAGCTCATAAAGTTCTTGCATTGAAAACAGTTACAGTATAAAGCGCAGAGAAAAGCGATAGTAGATATGAAAAGAGCGCTACGCTAGCGCAGCGCTCGCTACAATATATAAAATCTTGCATAGACTCATAATGAGTGTTGAATTGAGTAAGAATTCAAAAAAAAGTATTTAAAAAAAACTTAAATTACAACAAGAAAATGATTATTAGAAATGAAAGAGTAGAATGCGAAGAGTGCAAAGAAACGAAGAAAAACAAAAGTATGATTGCAAGAGTTTAAGCAAAAGTGCTTGTATATGCAAACTATCAATGTGATTGATTAATGAAAAGATATAAAGCAGTGACTTTGATCAGATTACATGTAACTAAACATACATACAGCGTCTAGACAATGTCATAATCATAGACTGCATGCATTTAATGAAGAAGAAAAAAACTCATTTAATTGCTCATCTCATCTTGTTCTTTGAAATGCATAAATTTAATGATATTGTTAAAGTAGATTGATTGCATCAAGTCAAGTACTTAACTCAAAAAGTATTAAGTTTAGTTAAATTTTTTTGAAAAAAGTGTTGAGTTAAGTTGAGAAGTTGAACTCAAGAACTCAAGTTGAGTTAAGAAGCTTGACTCAACAACTTGACTTGATGATCAGTTTATGTCAAAAATATAAATGAATCTGAAATGTTATTGATGTTTGCTTGTAAGAATGAAGAAAAGAATTTTTCTTACAACATTTCAATTTTTTCTTCAAATATTATTATTATGTGATCAGTATCACTTCAAAACAATCACAACGTACATATCACAAATTTTGAAAAAAAGCATTATAAACAAGACAGAGTGAACTTAGAAGATGATTAAATAATGATGAATTGCATGAATTGCAACAATGCTGATTCAAAGATGATTGCAAGCAACGTTAATTCATCATAAGAAAACAAAGATGCAAGATTGAAATGCTTATGCAATGATAAAAAGAATGTTGTTAACATTATTGATCTACTAATAAAGATATCAACATTAAAGAAAGAGAATGTTAAAAAAAACAATCACAACACATGTACAACAAATCTTGAAAAAGAGCACTTCATGCAAGACAGAGTGAATCTAGAGAATGATCAAACGACAATGAATTGCATGAGTCACAGTAATGCAAGTTCAAGAGTGATTGCAAGTGATGTTGACATGTTGCAAGAAAACAGCGACGCAAGGTCGCAACGCTCACGCAACGACAAAAAGAAGATAGTTGACATTATCAACCTACTAATAAAGACATCAACGTTAAAGAAAGAGATGAGCAAAGATTACTCATGAAAAGAAATAGCATTGAAGCTGATGTGTTGTCTTCGACTCGAATCAGAAGAAAAACATCACATGACTCAGAACGCGTTCATCGTGAAGAATGTACAGAAACTGAAGACATCAGTTCAACTGCTAAGCAAGCAGTTACAAATGCAGAAAAATACGCGTTTCTTATTGAAAATCATGTCATGAACAAACGTGACAAGAGAAGAATTATCAACGAGAAAGTAACGTCTCAGAAAAAAGTCATCGTCGCTTCGCAAGAGACGCGAAGTCATGATAAAGATAGCAGACAAAGAAGAAATAAAGAAGATGCAGAAGAAGATCATCAAGCAGATTCTTCAGAGAATAGCAGACGTGTCAATGAGTCAATGAAATCTGATCATGTCTCTTTGCAAGCTGAGTAGCAAAGACATCTTTCTTCACGCAGTCAGCTCAGATGCACAAGCAAATCTGAAAAAGACTCAAGAATGAGCAAAAGAAATTATGAACTTGACGCGCATATCATGACGAATCTTCGCAGTGCTGACACATGAGATGTGCACTACAATTGACACAAGCAATCAGAAGAAAGTTATTAGAAAGCTGATAAAGAATAACGCAAGACTTCATGAGAATCTGAAGATTCTAAGAATAGTCTGACTCAAGAAAGTAGCAAAGAGCGAAAAGACTCATTCATCACTCATCGTGAAGATAGCAATCAAAGCGATGACAAATCAACTGATGAATGTGAGTATGTTAAATGCATATCATGAATGTGCATGTGAGCTGTTTGAGAAGAACTGTTGCATCACACAGTGCTTCAGATGTCAGAAATTTGATCACATGATCAGATTTCGCAGAAAGAATCAGCGCTGCGTCAAGTGCGTAGACAAACATCACATCAAGAAATGCATGATGTCTTTGAATAAAAGACGTTGTGCTAACTGCAACAAAAATCACGAACTTTGAAGATGCATCTGTCTCAAATGATGACAGCAGATGAAACAAGCGTTCGAAATCTATAGAAACAGATCATTCAAATATTCAGAAGCATCTAAATACAATTGCACACTCTTGCAATTCTTGAGCTCTTCGCTGTCTTCAGACTCTGCAGATTTAATGAACTCTTTGAGTTCAACGAATTCTTTAAGATTCACGAACTCTCTCAGTTCAGCGAACTCGTTGAGCTCAACAACAGTTGTGCTGAAAACACGCAGCCTAGTCGCTCATGAATCAACATGACAGATGATAGAAGTCAAGAAGAGACGCGTCAATCATTTCTCTTGTGTGAATAGCGACTCAGATGAAACGTCGCTTGAGCAGAGTCAGAAACGACAAATCAAAAGACGAGATAAACTCTTGATGATTGAGAGCATTCAAAGAATCTTCTCTTTGCAGAGTTAACAACAGCTACAAATAACTTTATGACAGAACAATTTTTTCTACAAATACTGCAGTACAACATCAGAAAATCATTGAAAATTCAGAAATCATTTCTAATCGACAGAGAAGTTCGTGATTTCAACATCATAGTCATACAAAAGCAGAGTTGCAACATTAATGACATGCAATTATTTAACTCAGTTCACAACTTCTTTTATCTAGTGAAAAACACGTCATCACAGTCAAGAACTTGCATATATGTGAACAAATGTTTAAGACTCAATCAATGAGTAATAGAAACAGCTGAGTCAGACATCTGCTTGATCAGAATATTAACTCGCAACACAGACAACGAAACGCAGACGTTGCAACTTATAAACATCTACAATTTGTGTTTACTGTTCTTTACATCTACAGAGAAATCTTCAACCATTTCTCGCTTGAGCGAGCTACTCAAAGACGACTGCAAACAACTGATTGTAAGAGATTTCAACCTACATCACTCTCATTAAGAGAGATGAAGATGCTTCACTCAACATGCAGCGATCAACAGTTTACTTGACATTATTACTAATGCTAAGCTGAAATTATTGCTGAAATCAGACACTATTACTTGCAAGACTCACAATCAGTTTACAATTATTGATCTAGTCTTTAACAGCGAGAAAATACAGTTTATGACATGCAAGTGCAAGATATGCATCAATCTGCATCAAGAATTGAATCATCTTTCGATTGTTACAGAACTTTGTTTACAAACAACTTCAGTACAATCTTCAACTCGATGACTATGAAAGAAAATAAATACAGAAGCATTGAGTGCATATCTGTGTATGCATCTTTTATCAAATCGTTCTTTGAACAGCAAGACGATGATGAACGAAAGAATGTGCAAAGTTATCAAGATGCTACAGAAGATCATTGAGAAATATCAACGCAGAAGAAAGAATCATCAATTCAGACAGTAATTTGATTGATAAATCGAAGAGCAAACTCACACGAAAAGAACAAGTCGTCAAGCGACTTTAGAACAACACAGAAGACTGCGTACTGACGCAAAAATCGAAATCGAACCTCTTTGCGCCCGAAGGTCGCGCAGAGAACAACGTTGTTTCAGAGAAGTAGAGCGTTTCTTATCAAATCACTATCTGTTTTACCTTTTCTTGATGCGCAAGGCAATAAGTCGAGATCAGTCGTTACTATTCTGAGCGAGATAACGCGACTACTTCGATACCTGAAATATAAAGCAATTGCGTCAAGCATTTTCTATCAAAAAGAGTAATCTAGATTCTTGCAGACTAGATTTATACCATTTTCATCTGACATAAGTCGTTAATAGAAGACGATCTATTGCAGGTTTCGAAATAGAAATTGGAAAACCTCTACACTAGAGTTATTGTTTACGTGAAACGCTCTGAGTAAGAGGTTAAAGAAATATTTAAGTGATGCCAAGTGAATTTTCTAGAAGCTCGAAGCTCGAAACTCGGAAAAACTCTCTATGAAAAGAAATATAAAGAGTCGCTTTATGCGCTCTTTCTCGCCCCGTTTCGCGAATAGTAACGCGAAACTCAGTAGAAGCAATAGCTCAGCGTCAGAACTCAAAACGTCGACGATAGAAATCAAAAAGTCAACGATAGAGATTGAAACAGATTTATGAAACGAACTTAGCATGAGTTCGTCAACAAGCAAACAACTGCAGAACGACATTGTCGATTTATTTCGCAGTCAACAAAAATCGCTCACATCAGTAAATAGAAAAACGCAATACATGTTTAGTTCACTCGATGCATTGATGCTAAATTCACATGCAAACGCGCATAACGACAAGAATACAATCAATCTGCGAAATGCAAACTCGCAGCAAAAAGAGCAAACACGAGCGATTGTGAAATTCAAAGAAATGAAAAAGCGAAAAGCAATGAAAAGTTTGCAAAAAGAAGCTAGCATCGAAGTTGATACGAGCAAGTGCTACGATGTCATCTCTAAAGAGGTGCAGGTAAAGATTTTTTTTTTATTTTTTTATTTCTTCATTAAGTGCATGCAGCCTATGGCTATGACACTGTCTAGGCGCTGTATGTATGCTAAGTTACATGTAACCTGGCCAAAGTCGCTGCTTTATATCTTCTCGTTGATCAATCACATCGATAGTTTGCGCATACAAGCGCTCTTTCTCAACCCTCGTCATCGTACTTTCGTTTTTCTTTGTTCTTTCGCACTCTTCGCGTTCTACTCTTCCGTTTCTAATAGTCATTTTCTCGTCGCAATTCGAGTATTTTTCAAATACTCTAGTGTTGCGATTCTTTCAATTTTGGTGATGAACAGTGTCAATATAGTGTCTGTGTTTTTGAGCTGAGCTTTTTCCTTAAGCTTTATCTGCTCTGCTCTATAATGCCTGCAGTTCAGCAGTAAATGCTTCGACGTTTGCCTTGCATTGCATATTTCATAGCATTTGTTCGAATTATTCTCTGATAATCTATGCAAATAGCTCTTGAAATAGCCATGTTTCATTTTCAGCTGAATAAAGGTTGAAAACGTTAGTCTATCGATTTTCCTCA